>Ga0208219_1000372_pt1 | contig 16347 bp, 17 predicted proteins | sample NGESurshal072012_7_FD_184469 | JGI IMG/M metagenome (GOLD analysis project Ga0208219, IMG submission 184469) | Arctic peat soil microbial communities from Barrow, Alaska - NGEE Surface sample 53-2 shallow-072012 (SPAdes) | ecosystem: Environmental > Terrestrial > Soil > Wetlands > Peat ... | reverse complement strand
CGACGCGGGCACGCTTGGCATCGACGGCAAGATGTACGACATGCCGCATCTGATTGCGGCGAAACGCGCGCTCGCCTCGGTTGGAGAGGCCGTTACGCCGTGAACTCCGTGCTGGCCAATGGCGTTAGCGCGAGTTCGACCTCTGGCTTCATCCTTCGAGACGCATCGCTTGAGCTGCTGGACCCTCATGGTGAGGAGCCGCGCCTTGCGCGGCGTCTCGAACCACGAGGCCCCGTGAGAAGCCACAGCGATTCAAGTGAGCCGGAAAACGCCTTATACCAACGGCCACAATCTCTGACTCGTCATGCCCGCACATGTTGCGGGCATCCACGTCTTCAAAGCCGTTCCACATCAAAAGGCGTGGATGGCCGGGACGAGCCCGGCCATGACGATATGGATGGATCACCGCCAACGGCCGTTGGTATTAGTTAGTTCAGTCTTGAAGCCGCGGCGGGAGGCTGTTGCTGCGCCTGCTGAGCCATCTTGATGGCTATTTCGATCGACTGACGAAGGCTCTCGGCGGCGGATGGGTTACCTCTCTTGCTAGGTGGTCAGGATGCCACCATCCACCGGTATCGTTGCTCCCGTAATAAATCCTGCCCGCTCGGAAGCCAGAAATGCGGCGATGTCCGCGATATCGGACAGCTGGGCCAGTCGGCCGACCGGAATGCGCTCCAATATCCGGCGTCTTGCGTCCCCGGTGAGCGCAGATCGGGTCATCGGGGTATCGACGACGGCGGGAGCGAGCGCGTTGGCCGTTATGCCAAATGGCCCCAGTTCGCGTGCCAGTCCCATGGTCAGTGCAACAACACCGGCTTTGGTGGCACCATAAAGCGTGTTGCCGACCGAACCGCCGCCGCGCATGGCCGATACCGATGCGATGTTGATGATGCGGCCAAAACCTTGCTGCCGCATCACCGGGATGGCGGCTTTGGCGCAGTGGATGACGCCGGCCAGATTGACCTGCGCGATCCGCTGCCATTCGGTGACGGGCAGGTCGGCGACGAGGCCGGTCGAGAGCACGCCGGCGGCATTGACGAGAATGTCGATGCGGCCAAGGTTGGAGATGGTTTCCGCGAACGCCTGTTCTACGGCGGTCGGATCGCTGACATCGACCGCGGCCGATCGGGCGACGATGCCCATGGCGGCGAGCGACGACGCGGCCTTTTGCGCCGCGCTCGCATCGCGATCCAGAATGCAGAGGGTGCAGCCTTCGGCGGCGAGGGCCCTGGCAATGCCTTCGCCGATACCGGAGCCGCCGCCGGTGACAACCGCGACGCGATCCTTGAGGTTGAGATCCATGTCGGTCGCGTCGCGTCCCTGTTCAATCCTCTACTGTCGCCGGAATTACGCGGGCTTGGCGGCCTTGTTGTCGACCGCCATGTCTCGTTTGTTCGACTCCGTCATGGCATAGACCGACACTGCGCTGATCAGGCTCACCACCAGAACATACAGGCAAATCAGCCATGGCTTGTTGTCGCCCAGCGGCAACAGGGCGGTAGCGATGATAGGCGTCAGTCCGCTGGCGAAGATACCCGAAAATTGATAAACGAAGGATGTTCCGGTGTAGCGCACCCGGGTGTCGAACAATTCCGAGAATAACGCCGCCTGCGGCCCGTAGACGGCCGGATAGACCAGGGCGAACGGAATCGCAATCGCGATCCAGATCAGGACCGGTGATCCCGTCTGCATCAGCCAGAAGGCCGGGAACGTCAGCACCCCGATCGCAAGTGCTCCAATCGCGTAGAGACGTCGCCGGCCGTACAGGTCGGACAGACTGCCATAGACAGGCAGCATGACGATCATGATGGCCGAGGATATCATCACGCCGGCCAGCGCAGTTTGCCGCGGCAGATGCAGCGCGCCGGTCAGATAACCGACAATGAAAACACCGAAGGTGTTGAAGGTCACTCCCTCGATATACCGTGCTCCCAGTCCGAGCAGCGTATTTTTTCCGTGGGTCTTGAACAGGTCCACGACCGGGACCGCAACAATCTTGTCTTCCTTTTGGATTCGACTGAAGGCTGGCGTCTCCATGATCTTGAGGCGGATGTAGAGACCGAGCGCCACCAGCACGGCGCTGATCAGAAATGCTATTCGCCAGCCCCAGGCGAGAAATTCAGCGTCTGGCAGATAGGACAGCAGGTAGACCGCGCCGGCGCTGAGCAACAAGCCGGCGGGGACGCCGATCTGCGGCCAGCTTCCGTAGAAGCCGCGTTGTCCGGTCGGCGAATGCTCGACCGCCATCAGTACCGCGCCGCCCCATTCACCGCCGATGCCGATGCCCTGGAAGATACGGAGCACCAGAAGCAGGATCGGTGCCCAGATTCCGACGGAGGCGTAGGTTGGAAGAACGCCGATCAGGAAGGTAGCCAGACCCATGATGATAAGGGTGAGGATAAGAACAGTCTTTCGGCCAATGCGGTCCCCATAGTGACCGAAGATGATGCCGCCGATCGGGCGAGAGATGAAGCCGACAAAAAATGTCGTGTATGCCAGCAAGGTGCCGGCGACGGGATCGAAATTCGGAAAAAACAGCTTGTTCAAAACCAACGGCGTTACCACGCCATACAGAAAGAAATCATACCACTCGATGGTCGTACCGATCGCGCTTGCGAAGGCGACTGTGCCGGTCGAAATCGTCGGCCCGCCGGCTCCCTGGTCTGCTTGTCCCATTGCCTTCACTCCCCCCTGTTTTGCCCGAAATTTCTAGCCTTTGGGCAGCTTCAATATTTGTCGCGCCTCCGCCGGGCTGGCGGCATGCCGCCCATATTTCCCGCACAGTTCGACGACGCGTGAAACCAGTTCCGCGTTACTGCGCGCCAGGCGGTCCTTGTCGAACTTGATGTTGTCTTCGAGGCCGGTGCGGACGTGACCGCCGAGTTCGAGGCACCAGTGATTGACCTCGAGTTGCTGCCGTCCGATACCGGCGGCCGACCAGGTCGCGTCCGGCATCAGATGGTTCAGTTCCGAGATCAGGAATTCCAGCAGCTTGCGGCGAGGGGGCAGCGCGTTCGGTATGCCCATCACGAACTGCACCTGGCACGGCCGCTTGAGCAGACCGCGATCCGCCAGGTTGCGCGCATTGTAGAGCATGGCGACGTCGAACACCTCGATCTCGGGCTTGACGTCGTATTCAAGCATCGAACTCGCGAGTTCCTCGACAAGCTGCGGCGGATTCTCATAGATTTGGGTGGCGAAATTCACCGAACCGGTGGCAAGCGAGGCCATCTCCGGCTTGAGATACAGCATCCGGCCGCGCTCGTTTTGCGAGCGACCGCGGCCACCGGTCGAGAATTGCACGATCATGCCCGGGCAATACTTGACCACGCCCTCCTGCACCTTCGCGAACAGCCCCGGGTCCGAGCTTGGGCTCTCATCCGGATTGCGCACATGGATATGCGCGACTGTAGCGCCGGCTTCGAAGGCCTCGTGGGTGGACTCGATCTGTTCCGCCGGCGTGACCGGCACGGCGGGCGTATCGGCCTTGCGCGGAACGGCGCCGGTGATGGCGACGGTGATGATGGCGGGAGTTGTCATGCCGGGACTCGGGGTTGCTGAATGAAATGGAACGAGCGAATACCACGTCGCTGCGCCACTTCCTTGAGCAGGGTGGCGAGCGGCGTGGAAGCGAGCGGATAGTCGGTCGCGATCGGGCCGGCGGCCTTCAGCGCGTCGTATTCGCGTGGCGGATAGAACGCCGCCAGCAGCAGATCGTCATCCGAAAGAAACGGGCCGCGCTCGCGCCGGAGCTTCGGGATGCCGGGCTCCAGCAGGTCGCCGGGCCGCGCCGAACTCGACTCGACGCCGTTGGCAATGCGATCGAACAGATCGGGGTCGATCGGTCCGGCGATTTCGCCATAGTAGCCGAGCACATATTTCCGCACCTCGTCCGGAACGGTGGCATAGCGCTCCTTGCCCATGACGTTCAGTACGGCCTGCGTCATGACGAATTGTGCGAACGGGCTGACGATGATGGGATAACCGAGGTCGCAGCGTACCCGCGCCGCTTCCTCGAGGACTTCCGGCAGCCGATGGCCGATCCCCAGCGGCGTCAATTGCGATTTCAGATTGGAAATCATGCCGCCGGGCATCTGGTGCTCGCAGTGAAACGCATCATATTCGACGATATCGCCGAGTGGCTTGCGCTCGCGCCTGGCGATGTAGCGCAGGCGGTCGGCGACTTCCTCGACCGGCGCCAGATCGACCGGAACCTCGAACCCGCCGCGGCGGATATTGCGCGTGAACCACTCTGTGGCGGGATGGGACGCGCCGTTGGCCAGTGCCGAGGTCGCCGTGTGAACCACATCGACGCCGAGCTCGACCGCGCGGCAGGCGGTGTAGGGCGCGAGCCCGGTCAGGCAATGGGAATGCAGATGCAGCGGCAGTGCGCCGCAGGCGGCCTTGATCGCCGGCACCAGGGTTTTCGCGCGCTCGGGCGTCAACAGCCCGCTGGCGTCCTTCAGATACACAGCATCGACACCAAGCGTCACCAGTTCGCGCGTCTTGCGGGCATAGTAATCGTCGGTATGGACCGGACTGATGGTGTAGACCACGCCGCCGGCGGTATAGAGGCCGACCTTTTTGGCCGCGCGCACCGGAGCCCGCATGTTGCGCATATCGTTGAGCGCGTCATACGGCGTGTGATAGCGCATGCCGTTGGCGAAGATGCGCTCCGCGGTCAGTTCGACGATATCGTCAGGGAAGAATTCGAATGTGAACAGGCTCTGGCCGCGCGTCATCACAATCAGTGGGGTTTGCTTGACCCATCTGCTGAGGATGCGCATGCGTTCCCACGGATCTTCGCGAAGATAGCGCACGCAGACGTCGAACACCGCGCCGCCGACCAGGTCGATGGCTTCAAATCCGGCGCGATCCAGCCGCGGAGCGATGTCGGCCATCATTGCCGTGGTCATGCGCGTCGCCCACAGGCATTGCGGCGCATCGCGCAGGGTCACATCGATCAGTCGAACGGTTCTGGTGTTTCCCATCAACTGGCCGCCATCTGAAAATTTCGTTCGATCCAGCTTGTATCGACCTCGGCGCGCGCAAATTCCTTTTGCTGCAGCAGGCGCGCGTGAAACGGAACGGTGGTGGCGATGCCGGAAACCTGAAACCGTGCCAGCGCCGACTTCGCGGTCTCGACGCAGGATGCGCGATCGGGTCCGCTGACGATCAGCTTGGCGAGCATGGAATCGTAATAGGGCGGCACCGCGTAATTCTCGTAGGCGTGGCTGTCGACGCGCACCTCGGGTCCGTTCGGTGGACGCCAGCGCTTCAACGTTCCGGGGGACGGCTGGAAATCCCGAGCGGCGTCTTCGGCGTTGATGCGGAACTCGATCGCCGAACGTCCCTTGGCAAAGCTTGAGCCGAACGACAGCCGCTCGCCCGCGGCGATGCGAAATTGCTCCGCGACCAGATCGGTGCCGGTGACCATTTCGGTCACGGGGTGCTCGACCTGGATACGGGTATTCATCTCGATGAAAAAGAATTTTCCGCTCGAGGGGTCGTAGATGAATTCGACCGTGCCGGCGTTGACATATTTCAGCCCGCTGATCAGGGCGATCGCCGCTTCCGCCATTTGATGGCGGGTGGCGTCGTCGAGTGCGGGAGAGGGCGCTTCCTCGACCAGCTTCTGATGGCGGCGCTGCACGCTGCAATCGCGCTCGCCGAGATGAACGTAATTGCCATGCCGGTCGCCGAACACCTGGATTTCGATGTGGCGGACCTGCGGGAAGAATCGCTCGAGATAGATTTCGGCATTGCCGAACGCCGCCAGTGCCTCGGCGGAGGCCTGCTCGAACTGGACGACGAAATCTTCGGCACGTTCGACGACCCGCATGCCGCGGCCGCCGCCGCCTCGGCTTGCCTTCAGCAGCAGGGGAAAACCAATCTCGGTGCTGGCCGCCGCCTTGGCCGGCACCGCCGCCGTGTAGCCGTGTTCGGAGCCGGGGACGACGGGAATGCCGGCGGCAGCCGCGGCTTGACGCGCTGCGACTTTGTCTCCCATGCGGGCGATGGAGTCGCTGTCGGGACCGATGAAGGTCAGACCAGTTTCCTTGCTGCGCTCGGCGAAGGCGTGGTTCTCGGCGAGAAAGCCATAGCCCGGATAGATGGCGTCGCATTTCAGCGCGCCCGCAATCTCGATCAGTGCGCCTACGTTCAGATAGCTCGATTTCGGCGGCGGCGGACCGATGCAGATGGCGTGATCGGCAGCCCAGCGATGGCAAGAATTGGCGTCGGCCGAACTGTAGACGGCAACGCTTTCCAGGCCGAGTCGACGGCAGACGCGGATCGCCCGAAGGGCGATTTCACCGCGATTGGCGACCAAAACCCGCCGCACCGCCTAGTTCCGCTTCCCGGCGGGGTCGAAGGTCAACACGGCCATTTCCCTACTATATTACCGGGTTTATTGTTTAATGTTAGACTGGCATCGTTTTGTTTCATATTGCAAGACTTTTTGTTCCGGTTTCTAATACCCCTCATGCAGACCCCGCTGGATCCCGACCAGGTTCTCAAAAACCGTTTCAAACGTCGTCCCAATGACCGCTCCGAGGCGTCGGCCTCTGACGGCACGGCAAAAACGTTTCCGACCGTGAAGGCCGTCGCCATTCTCGAGGCGATGGCAACGGCGAAGCGACCGCTCGGGATTTCCGAATTTGGCGTTTTGCTGGGTCTTCCCAAACCTACCGCCCACCGCATCGTGCGCATGCTGGAAGGCGAAGGCCTGTTGCAGCGGGAGCCCGGCAGCAGCCGCTATGTGCCGGGCGTCCGACTGGAGCGACTTGGACTTGATATCGTTGCGGCCTCGATGTCGCGGGCGCCGCGGCATGCGATTCTGGAATCGCTCTCACAGCAAATCGGCGAGACCTGCAATTTCGGCGTCATGGCCGGCAGCCATGTGGTTTATCTCGACCGCGTCGAATCGGCCTGGCCGTTCGGGCTCCGATTCGAACGAGGCTCGCACGTCCCGCTCCACTGCACATCGATGGGCAAGCTGTTTCTCAGCATGCTGCCCGCGCCCAAGCGTGCGCTGATGCTGCGCTCGATCCCGCTTTACCGCTACACCGAAAACACCATTACCGAGGTCAGCCGCCTGGAAGAGGAACTGGAGAAGATTCGATTGACGGAAGTTTCCACCGACGACCAGGAATTTCTGGCGGGGGTGGTGTGCGTCGCCGTTCCGGTTCACGGTCCGAAGAAGCAGCCGGTCGCGGCGCTGGCGGTTTCGGCGCCGTTGGCGCGTATGTCGCTGCAAAAGGGCCTGGCGCACATTCCGCTGCTGCGGTCCGCGGCCAACAGCCTGGCTGCGACAATCGAGCAGGGTGGAAGTTCAAGCGAAGAGGAAAATCCGTGAGCCTGAGTTACGAGGATGTCGCCGAGATCCTGAAAATCATCGACAGCAGTTCGTGCGACGAACTCATTGTCGAAACTGGCGATATCAAGCTGGTCGTGCGTCGAAACACAGCCCCCGGCTACGTCGCGCCGGCGGCCGAGCGCGCCGGACCCGGGCCGGCAATTGCGGCTCCGCCGCGCCCGCGCGCCGATGCGGCGGCGGCGCGACAGGCAACGACCGGGCAAACGGCGGCGGCGGGTCAGATCGAAGTGACGGCGCCCATGGTCGGCACCTTCTATCGCGCGCCGAGCCCCGATGCGCCGCCCTTTGTCGAGATCGGTATGCTCGTTCAGCCGGGCCAGCCGCTATGCATTATCGAAGTCATGAAGCTGTTCACGACCATCAATTCCGAGTGCGCCGGGCGCGTGGTGCAGATCGGCGCGGAGACCGGGGATTTGGTGGAATATGGACGCACACTGTTTGTCATCGAGCCGGCCTAGCGGATAACGGAGCCGGTTTGCTGTCGAATTGATTCGCGGCGCGACGCGGGCGCCTTCGCGCGCGAAGGAAAGGCTGATCGCCTTTCCGATTCCGCCGGCGCCGCCCGTCATGACCGCGACCTTCTCGCGTAACCGCATGAAATATTCTCCGCTTGCTCTAGAGGTCGGGATATTCGACCGCCGCTGTGGTCTGGCGGCGCCGCGCCAGCAGAGCCTTCACCACCGGATAGGACAGCGAGACGATGGACAGCGCCATCAGGCTGCCGGCGATCGGCTGGGTGAAGAACACGGTCCAGTCGCGGTGATAGGTAATCATGCCGCGCATGTAGGAATCCTCGGCGAGCGGCCCGAGGATCGCGCCCAGCACCATCGGCGAGATCGGGAATTTATAGCGCTCGAACACCGCTGCCAGCGTACCGAAGATGACGATCATCCACATGTCGGAAACGGTGTTGCGGTCGGCGAACGCGCCGACCAGGCAAAACATGATCACGATCGCGGCGAGCACGGCCTGCGGTATCGTCAGCACCTTCACGACGACATGGATCCAGGCGAAACCCATCAGGCACATGCCGATGACGGCGACGAACATCGACGCCATGATGGTATAGACTACCAAGGTCGATTCGGGATTGCTGAACAGGAACGGTCCCGGCTGCACGCCGTGCAGCAGGAACGCCGCAAGAATGACGGCGGTCGCCCCGCTGCCGGGAATACCGAGTGTCAGCAGCGGGACGATGTGCCCGGCGACCGATGCGGTCGATGCAATCTGCGGCGCCACGATTCCTTCCGGGATGCCGGTGCCGATCTTGTCGCCGCGGCGGCCATACTGCTTCTCGATCGCATAGGACACGAAGGATGTGATGGTGGCGCCGGCGCCGGGTACGACGCCCAGTATCGTGCCGAGAAGGGTGCTGCGAACGAAGGTTGCGCGCAATTCCCACAATTCGCGCAAGGATGGGAAACGGGTCTTGGTGCTGGCCCGGGCGGCCGGTGCCTCGATGTGCAGACTTTGCCCGAGCTTGATCAGGATCTCGCCAAATCCATACATGCCGACCAGAACCATCACATAGGGCACGCCGTTCGCCAGGATCGGAGAATTGAAGGTAAAGCGCTCGGTCCCGTAAGTGCTGTCGGTGCCGATGGTTGCGACCAGCAGCCCGAGGAACAGGCTGATCAGCGCATTGGGGATCGACGTGCCGGCCAGCGCCACCACGGTGGTGAGGCCGAAGAATACCGCCGCGAAATATTCGGGTGCGCCGAATTTGAGCGCGAAGTTGCTGAGCGGCGTTGCCAGGGTGGTCATCACCGCGGTCGAGAACAATCCGCCGGTCAACGCTGCGACCAGTGCCCAGCCCAGCGCCTTCGCCGCCTCGCCGCGCTGGGTCATCGCATGGCCGTCCCACAGTAGCGGCACGTCCATCGGTTCGCCGGGAATGCGATACAGGATGGCCGTAAAGCAACCGGCGTAGGTTCCCGACATGTAGATTGCGGTCAGCAGGATGATCGACGGCGCGAGCGCCATTCCATAGGTGAAGGGAAGCGCGAGAACCACGCCCATCACGAGGCCGAGACCGGGCATGATCGAAACGGCCATGCCGATCAGCAGGCCGATGAACATCATCAGCAGCTCCAGCGGCTTGAAAACCTCGGCAAATCCGGCCAGCAGCAATTGGAGGGTATGCATTCAGCCCTCTCAGTGAACGCCGAGAAGACGCATCAGGCTGGTCGACAGCCATTCAAAGGGACCGGTGCCGATCGGCAATGCCACGTAGATCACGCGCAGGAACACCAGCATGAACAGCAAGGTCGTCACGGTGCTGATGGCGAGCGCGGTCCAGAAGCGGCGGAAGCCGCCGATCCAGATCAAGCTCAGTACGAACACCACGGTGTCGAGGAAAAACCCGACGATCTCGAATAGCGCCAGGTAGACCAGCGACGCCGCCACGCAGGTAAACACCACCCGCATGTCGGCAGGCTCGCGCTCGAACGGGGATTCGATGGTCGGAACAACAGCCGACCCGGACCGGACGCCCCTGGCGCTGAGCAGGCGACGGGCGCCCTCGAACGCCGAGGTCGCCATGATCATGTAGAGGATGAGCTTGGGCCAGCTGTCCGGGCCGACCTGGTCGACCGGTGCCGTGAACTCGAAATGTTGCGCCCGGTAGAGCAGAAACGCTGCCACGCCAAACACCATGGCGTAGGGCAGCACACGTTCAACCCCCGTGGCGGCGCCACGGACTTCGCTCATTGCTTGGCCTTCGATGCAGCGCTCAGCGCGCTGGCTTCCTCCAGCCATTTATTCATGTAAGCGATGGCCTGATCGGCGGGAACGAAACTCTGCGGCTCGCCGAGTTGTTGTTTGAGGTAAGCGTTGAACTCGGGAGCAGTGCCGACTTTCCTGACCGCTTCGGCCAGAATCCTGACCTGATCGGGACTGGTGCCGGCTTTTGCAATGATGACCCGGAACTGCGGCAGCTTGACATCGTAGCCGAGCTTCTTCGAGTAGGGAATGTCAGGATAGGCGTCGAACGGCTTGTCGCTGAAAAACAGCACCGGACGAATCTGCTTGCCGTCGAGGAAGCTGCGGATGTCGCCCGCCTGTTCGTACACGAGATCGCTCTGGCCGCCGATCACCGAAGAGTAGCGCAGGCCAGGCTCGGCGAAGGGCACCGATTCCAGCTTCAATCCCTTGTTGCGGAAATAATTGACGGTGAAGTCGTCGGGACTGCCGAAACCGGTGATCGCAACACGCAGTGGCGCTTTGCGCGCCGCCGCCTCGACGTCGGCCCAGGTCTTCCACGGACTGTCTGCCTTGACGAAGAAGCCGGAGGGTTGCTGGATCATGACGCCAAGCGGCGCCAGCTGGTCGGTCTTGAACCGCGCGTTCGCGGCGGTGAACAGTGCGAACGTATCGCCGGTCATGACCTCGATGGTATAGCCATCCGCGGGGCCGGTCACGAGCTTGGTCAAACCGGTCTGCCCGGTTGCGCCCGGCACGTTGATGACCGGAAACGAAACCTTCAGTTCCTGCTCCATCAATTTCCCCGCGACGCGTGCGAGCTGGTCGGCGCCGCCGCCGGGACCCCAGGGAACAATGAAGGTGACCGGACGTGCCGGATAGGTATCTTCCGCGGCAACGCCCGACAGCGCGGCCGACCCCAGCAGCAGGCAGCCTGCCATGACAAGAGCACGTCGCATCCTGAAATCTCCCTCTTTGCCGCCCCTGAAGGGCTTGCGTTTTTTGGTTGGACCGCTGAAGGCCATGTCACCGTTCAATACCGCATCAAGCCTATCAAGTCTGTCAGCTGGCTGACAACTTTGGTAGCAGGCCGCCTCGCCGGGTGGGTCAAATTGCCAGCAATCGCGTGTTCCCGCATTCGTCGCTATCCTTCCACGCGCAACAGAAGCTTGCCGCGCGATCGGCCCGCTTCCAGATAGACGTGCGCCTCGGAGGCTTCGGCCAGCGCGAATTCCCGGTCGATGGAAACCTGCAGGCCGCCATTTGCCACCAGAGCAAACAGGTCGTTCGATCGGCTGCGGATCTCGCCCGCGTCGCGCATGTAGTCGGCCAGATGCGGCCGAGTAAAGTACACGGACCCGGCTTCCGCCAATTCGATCGGCTCGATCGACGGCACCGCGCCGGAACTCGCGCCGAACAGAATGCACATGCCGCGCTTCTTCAGGCTGCGGATGCTGCGATGGATGGTGTCGCGTCCGACCGAATCGTAGACCACATCGACGCCGCGGCCGTCGGTATGGCGCATCACCTCCTCGCGAAAATCGGTCTGCCGGTACAGGATGGACCGGTCGGCGCCGCATTTGCTGGCCTGCACCGCCTTGTCCTCGTTGCCGACGGTGGCGATCACCCGGGCGCCGCGCGACTTCGCGAGTTGGATCAGCAATTGTCCGACGCCGCCCGCGCCGGCATGGACCAGACAGGTATGCGCCGGGCCGAGCGGAAACGCGGAATGACTGAGATAGTGTGCGGTCGACCCCTGCAGCATCAAAGCGGCGGCGACGGGGAGGGGCACCCTGGCTGGAATCGGAACCGCCTTCCATGCCGGCACGTTGACGGATTGCGCGTAGCTGCCGCGGACCAGGCAGAATCCGACCCGGTCGCCGATGGCATGTTCACTCACTCCCTCGCCGAGCGCGGTCACCGTCCCGGCGCCCTCCATCCCGATCGTCATCGGCAGCGGCGTCTGATAGGTGTGTGATCGCGCATAGGTGCCATTGCGCATGTAGATGTCCATGAAATTGACGCCGGCATAGGCGAGACGCACCGTCACTTCGCCCGCGGCGGGGCTGGGTTCGTCGGCGTCAATCAGCCGGCAAACTTCCGGGCCGCCAAATGCTTCGATGCTGATCGCCTTCATGTCGCGCCTTTCGCGGTTGGGCTGGCCGAAACCGCGCCGTAATTCATCCACAGCAATAACGGGACCGGCAGCAGCGCCAGCACTCCGAGCAGGAGAAACGCGGCGGTGACGGTCCCGCTGATCGAGGTGACCAGGCTGAACACGGCAGGTCCCAGCAGCGCGCCGGCATAGATGAAGAACATCACGCCGGCAGTCGCTTCGCCAACGTGTCCGCTCGGCGCGAAGTGGACGGCCTCGGACGCTAGACGATTTTCCGGCGCAGGCAATTGTTTTTCGAGATGTTCTGTCTCGTTTTTTTGTATGGTAGGGGTTGTCGCATCGACGATGCGCCCGGCGCGGTCGGGGTTCCTTCGGCCACCAACAAGGGTTGTTCATTGAGGCAAGTCTCGAAACCAGAACGAAGGCCGCGCGGCGCAAGCTCCGCCGCGATGGTGCCGGAGCAATCGGCACCTGGCTCGTCCGCCCTGCAAAAAGGGTTTGCGCTGCTGGAACATTTGATCGCCGCCGACCGCGCCTTGACCCTCGCCGAACTGGTCGCGGGGATGGACATGCCGAAGGCAACCGTGCACCGGTTGCTCATCAATCTGGAGGCCGCGCAGCTTCTGAAGCGCGACCTGAGTGGCAAGCGCTATGTGCCCGACGACCGCCTGACCCGATTTTCGTTGCGGGCGGTGGTGTTTGCGGCGCGGATGTCGCCGGTACTGGTCAATCTCGAGCGGCTGGTCGCCGAGATCGGCGAGTCGGTCAATCTCGGTGTGCTCGATGGCTCAAGCGTCGCCTACGTTCAACGCGTCGAATGCAATTGGCCGCTGCGAACGCATCTGAGCGCGGGTTCGCGCGTGCCGCTGCATTGCACGGCGACCGGAAAGCTCTTTCTGGCGCTGATGCCGATGGCGAGGCGCGCGGCACTGCTCGACGAGATCGAGCTCCGCGCCTATACGCCGAATACCATCACGGACCGAAAACGCCTTGAAGCCGAACTGGCGCGCATCCGCGACGAGCGGCTGGCCGTCAACAACGAGGAGTTCATGGTGGGCGCGATCGGGCTCAGTGTTCCCCTGATTGGTAGTGATGGCGAGATGTTCGCTGGCCTCGCTTTGCATGCCCCCCTTGCACGCCTGAGCGTCGATAGCGCCCGCAAGCATGCGTCGACGCTGCGCCGCGCCGCCGAAAGACTGGCCCGCACCCTGCTTTGACGGCGATCGACCGTGCCGGATACGGCGCGGGGCGTTTCGCAGCGTCGTCGAAGAGGAAATCGCGGGATTGAACAGGGAGCCAACGATGTCACAGTCGCACCTTGAGCGGATCGAGCTTGACCTGTTGCGGGTGCCGCTCAAAACCCCTTACAAATTGGTGTTCGGCAATGTCGAAGCCTTCGATACCCTGCTGGCGACGGTAACTCTTGCCGACGGCCGCAGTGGCGTCGGCGAGGCAACCATCCTGACCGGATATACCGAGGAGACGCTCGATCAGTGCTGGCAGGCGGCGCGGGCGATCGGATCGGAATTGCCGGGTACCCGTGTAGGAGAGGTCAACCGCCGCCTCGCTCCCTGGCTTGGCGAAAATCCGTTCACGGTGACCGCTTTTTCCACCGCGATGGAAATGGCCGCCGGCCATGCCACGCTCCGCCCGACGGCGGCATCGGTGGCGCTGCTCGCCATCTTGAACGAAACCGAGCCGGGAGCGCTCGATGCTGAACTGGAGCGGTTGCTGGAGGCGGGCTATTCGACCGTCAAGGTCAAGGTGGGCTGGAGCGTGCAGAACGATCTGCGTCGCGTCCGGCATATCCAGCAGGCGTTGCGAGGGCGGGCACGGATCCGGATCGACGCCAATCAGGGCTATTCGAAAGACGACGGCTGCACCTTCGCGCGCAGCCTCGACCCGGCCGGAATCGAATTGTTCGAGCAGGCCTGCGCGGCCGGGGATTGGGATGCGGCACTCGCGGTCAAACGCGCAGCGGCCGTTCCGATCATGCTCGATGAATCGATCTACACCATGGCGGATGTTGAGAAGGCCGCGGCGCTCGGCGCGGCCGACATCATCAAGCTGAAACTGATGAAGTTCGGCAGCATCGACCGGCTCGAACAAGCCCTGGGCCGGATCGGCGCGCTCGGCATGACGGCGGTGCTGGGGAACGGCGTCGCCACGGAAATCGGCTGCTGGGTGGAGGCATGCGTCGGCGCCAGGCTGTTGGCGACGGCCGGCGAGATGAACGGGTTCCTGAAGCAGCGCAGCGGATTGCTGACCACGCCGCTTCGCGTCGAGCGCGGCCGCATTTTGTTGGACCAGGCGTCCACGCCGCGGCTCGACCCGGCGGCCGTCGCCGCCGCGCGCGTCGGGCGCGAGGAGTTCTACGTTCCGGCCAGTGTCCGCATGACGGCGCCGTGAGGCGCTTGGAAAAACCGCTTGCCTGCGGCAGCCGTTTCCGGGCACAATAAAAAACCGGTATGTTTCGTCCCGATTTTCAACACCAAACAGTCGAACACCTCGCCATGCTGCTGCTTGACGCCGACGTTCACGAGAGTTTCGCGGGCATTCGCGACCTCATTCCCTATTTGCAGGAACCCTATCGCGAATGGATTGCGCGGGGCGCCTGGCGCGGCTTCAGCCAGCCGTTTGCCTATACCTCGCCGGGGTGCGGCAATCGCGCCGATGTCCGCAATGCCGACGGCTCGGCTTCGGTCAGCGACTACGGGGTCATGCGCCAACAACTGCTCGATCCCTACAACCAGACCTATGCCGTGCTGACCGGATATTTCTATCCGACCATGCTGAAGCTGCAGTACGGCTTGAGCTCGGCGCTCGCGGCCGCCTATAACGATTATGTCGCCGAGCACTGGCTGGCAAAGGACAAGCGGTTCATCGGCAGCATCCAGATCAATGCGCGCGATCCGGAAGGCGCGGCCCGGGAGATCGATCGGATGGCCGCTCACCCGCAGATCAGGCAGGTGATGCTGCCGGTGGTGGACGACATCGCCTACGGCCACCCGATGTATCGCCCGATTTTCGCCGCCGCCGAGCGCCACGGCCTGGTGATAGCGCTGCATCATACCATTCTGGCCGAGGGGCCGTTCGGCATGGGGCTGCATTACATCGAGAGGCACACGCTGTTGCCGACCTCGATGATGGCGGAAGTCATCAGCCTCATTCTCAACGGCGTGTTCGACGGCTATCCCTCGCTGCGCTTCATCATCCTCGAAGGAGGATTCAGCTGGCTGCCGCATTTGATGTGGCGGATGGACCGGGAGTATCGCCAGGGCCGCGTCGAGGTGCCCTGGGTCAAGAAGCTGCCGAGCGAGCACATGCGCGAACGTCTGCGGTTTTCCACCCAGCCGGCCGAGGATCTGACCGGCGACCAGTGGATGAAACTGATCGATCTGATGGGTAGCGACGAGTATCTGGTGTTCTCGACAGATTATCCGCATTTCGATTTCGACGATCCGAGGGTTTCGATACCGCGCTCATTGCCCGACGACTTGCAGGAGAAGATCTTCTGGAAAAACGGCGCGTCGCTGTATGGCCTCGAGGCCCCCGCGCCATGACCAGGCATCTGGTCTGCCGCGCCGACGACGTCGCAAGCCGCGCGATGACGCCGGTGGCGCTGGGGCGCGGCAAGATCCTGCTGACGCGCCTGCCGTCCGGTGAAATCAAGGCAGTCGCCGCCCGCTGTCCGCACCAGGGCGCCAATCTGGAGCACGGATGCCTGACCGGCTATGCCCATAGCGACCAGCCCAACGTGCTGCTGATGGACAGGCCCGGGCAGATTCTGCGTTGCCCGTGGCATGGCTTCGAGTTCGATATCTGCAGCGGTGAATCGGTTGCCGACCAGGGCAAGCTGCGGCTCCGTCGCTTCGATGTGGAAGTCGAAAACGGTGATGTCTTTATCGTGATGTAGCCGGTAGCTTGTGAGAAATGTCTCACTCGGTGAGACAAATCAGGGATGGACGCGACATTGGCTGGAGCTGAATTCGATTACATCATCGTCGGCGCGGGATCGTCGGGCTGCGTGCTGGCCAACCGGCTGAGCGCGGATGGCCGCTTCAAGGTGCTGCTGCTGGAGGCCGGTCCAAGAGACAACTACCTCTGGATTCATATCCCGATCGGATATGGAAAGACGATGTTTCACAAGGCC
>Ga0208219_1000371_pt1 | contig 16367 bp, 15 predicted proteins | sample NGESurshal072012_7_FD_184469 | JGI IMG/M metagenome (GOLD analysis project Ga0208219, IMG submission 184469) | Arctic peat soil microbial communities from Barrow, Alaska - NGEE Surface sample 53-2 shallow-072012 (SPAdes) | ecosystem: Environmental > Terrestrial > Soil > Wetlands > Peat ... | reverse complement strand
TCACCCTCCTCGAGATCCTCGGGGCGACCGATGGCGGGCAGATAGGCGGGACGTTTGTCGGCAACGCCTTCTCGACTTTCCACACCGACTCGCGCGAGGTTGTGGACGGAGGCGTGTTCGTCGCGCTCAAGGGCGCTGAGATGGATGGGCACGCTTTCGTGCCCGATGCGATCGAGCGCGGGGCCGGCCTGCTCATCGTCGAGCGGCGAATGGAGACGCTGCCAGGTGTGGGCCAGGTGCTGGTCGCCAACACATGGGACGCGCTATATGCGCTGGCTCGCTTCGCGGCTGACCGAGTGCAACCCCTGGTCGTTGCGATCACCGGCAGCAATGGCAAGACCTCGACGAAAGAGCTGGTGTCTGCGGCGCTCGGCCGCCGCTACAACGTCCTTCACACCTCAGGCAACCTGAACACCGAGACCGGCGTCCCGCTGACGATGCTTCGACTCGAGCCCGAGCACACGGCGCTTGTGCTCGAGATGGGAATGCAGCGTCCAGGCGACATCGGCCGGCTGGTCGCGCTGGCGCAGCCCTCCATCGGCATCATCACCAACATCGGCATCGTGCACATCGAGTTCTTCGCCTCTCAGGACGAGCTGGCGGCGAGCAAGGGCGAGCTGGTCAAAGGCCTGCCGGAATCCGGTCTCGCAGTGCTGAACGCCGATGACAAGTACTTCGACGAGCTGTCGGGCATGACCCCGGCCGGAGTCACAAGCTTTGGTTTTGCGAAAGGCGACTACCGTGCCGAGAACTACCGGGCTGTCCCCGAGGGTGGATCGAGGTTCACCGTGCGGGGCACCGACGTGCGGCTGGTGCTCGAAGGCCGTCATCAAGCGCTCAACGGCGTCGCTGCGCTTGCCGCTGCCGATTTCGCGGGCGTACCTCTCGAGATTGGCGCCGAGGCGCTGTCGGAGGTGGCCGTCGAACACCGGCTGCAGGAGATCAAGGCGCCGGCGGGCTTCATCGTCGTTGACGACGCCTACAACGCCAGCCCCGAGTCGATGCTCGCCGCCTTCGCCGCCGTGAGCGAGCGACCGAGGTCTGGCCGATTGTTGGCGGTGCTGGGCGAGATGCGAGAGCTGGGCGGGCTCGCCGAGGAATCGCACCGCGTCGTCGGCCTCCACGCGGCGAAGGTATTCGATGCCATTTGCGTGATCGATGGCGAGCGAGCGCGGATTCTGGCCGAAGCCTCAGGAGCGGAGACCGTTCCCAACCTGGCCGAGGCGGTGTTGTGGGTGAGGCGCAACGCGCTCGAAGGAGACCGTGTGCTGGTCAAGGGATCGCACGGCATCCGCCTTGACGAAGTCGTCAGAGAGCTGACCCGTTGAGCGTCTTCTCGGCGATCACATTCGTGGTCGCGCTGGTCCTGTCGGCAATCCTCTATCCGTTGCTGATCCGCGCGCTGCGGCGGTGGAAGTCCGGCCAGGTCATTCAGGCCGAGCTGCCCGACAGCCATCAGAAGAAGGCAGGAACGCCGACGGGCGGCGGAATCCTCTTTGTCGCGCTGGGCATCGTCGCAGGCGTGCTCGCGACGATCGCGGGACACGCGGGAGCGCTGCCTGCGGTCGCGGGCCTCATCGCCGGTGGACTCATTGGCTTCGCCGACGACCGCAGCAAGCTGCAGGTCGGCGCACGTGGCATTCCCGCGCGACTCAAATTTCCCATCCAGATCCTCTTGGCGGTGGCCGTCACCTGGCTTGCGACCGTCCAGGGCGCATCGCACCAGCTTTTCCTTCCGGTGACTCCGTGGGTGGTGTTTCCGCTAGCGGTCGTGGCGATGGTCGGCACCGCGAACGCGGTCAACCTCACCGATGGGATGGACGGTCTGGCGGGCGGGCTCTCGGCCATCGCGCTCGCGGCGATGGTGCTTCTCCTGCCAGGCGCTCCCGCCGGCGAGAAGGCCGTGGCGATGACTCTGTGCGGCGCGTTGGTCGGCTTTCTGATCTTTAATCGCTACCCCGCGCGAGTGTTCATGGGCGACACGGGTTCGCTCGCAATCGGCTTCGCGCTCGCAGCCATGGCGGTGCAGCAGGGAGTGATAGTTCTGCTTCCACTCGTCGGCCTGGTGTTTGTGCTCGAGACACTGTCTGTCATTATTCAGGTGGCTTATTTCAAAGCCAGCGGCGGACGCCGAGTTTTCAAGATGACCCCGATCCACTACACGTTCCACCACCAGGGTTGGTCTGAGAATCGCATCGCGCTCTCGTTCTGGGGCGTGGGGCTTGTCTCGGCGCTGGCCGCGGCCGGGGTGGCACGGCTGGCCTCGTGACGGCCCTGGTGGTCGGGGCGGCGCGCAGCGGGATCGCGCTGGCCAACCACATCACTGGCACTGGTGAGCGCGTCAGGCTGACCGACCGAAGGCCCAAGTCCGAGCTCGCGGACAGCATCGCGCAGCTGCCCGCGGGCGTCGACCTACGCGTGGGCGGATACGACGAGGGCGTCCTTGACGGGGTCGAGGCGGTGTACGCGAGTCCAGGCGTGCCTTGGGACTCCGAGCTACTGCGCCGAGCGCGCGAGCGAGGTATACCAGTGTCGAGCGAGATCGACCTCTTCCTCCGCTTGTGCCCTGGCACCGTCGTCGGCATCACGGGAACCAACGGCAAGACCACGACCACCGCGCTGACCGGTGAGGTACTGGCGGCGGGCGACCGCCCGGTCATGGTCGGCGGCAACATTGGCGACACGGTGCTCGACCGACTTGGCGAGATCACGCCGCGCCATTGGGTCGTGCTCGAACTTTCGAGCTTCCAGCTCGAATCGGTCCAGGAGCCTCACCTTCACATCGGCGTGATCCTCAACATCACGCCGGACCACCTCGATCGCCACGGCACGTTCGAGCGCTACGTCGACCTGAAAGCCCGCGCTATCCAATTCGCAGGCGCCGACGATTTCGCAGTCCTCAACGGCCGGGACCCGGCGACGCGTCGACTCGCCGACCGCACCAGGGCGCACCTGGTGTGGTTCGACCAGCACAGACCCATCCCGCCGATGCCGCTCCCCGGCCGGCACAACGTTGAGAACGCACTCGCCGCCGCCGCGGTGGGCAGGATTGCGGGACTGTCAGATGACGCGATCGACGAAGCGATCCGTTCGTTCAAAGGCGTCGAGCATCGCCTCGAGCTCGTCGGCGAATGGGACGGAGTGCGTTGGTACAACGACTCGAAGGCCACCAACCCCGATGCAGGTCGCGTCGCTCTTGGTGCTTTTCCCAACACGCCTGTGGTCCTGATCGCCGGCGGCTTCGGAGGCGGGTTCGAGCTTGGAGACTGGCTGGCGGATGTGCTCGCCAACGTCGAAGCCGTGGTGCTGATCGGAGCCTCAGCTGGAACGCTCGCCGAGGCCCTGCACAACCACCCCAAGGTCGTGAGTGCAGCGAACCTCGATGAAGCGGTCGAGTTGGCGGGCCGGCTCGCGCGGCCGGGCGGCGTCGTTCTCCTGAGCCCGGCTTACAAGAGCTTCGACATGTTCAAGGACTTCGAAGACCGCGGCCGGCTGTTCAAGGCTGCCGTCCACGCGAAGCACGGAGGGCCTCAATGAGTGCCAGCGTGCGCGAAGAGCGCCAGCCCGATCGCCTGCTGCTGCTGACGACAGTGCTCTTGTGCGCCGCAGGCCTCGTGATGGTCACGAGCGCGAGTATCGCCTTCGCCTATACGCAGCACCAGTCCGCTTTGTATTACGCCGAGCGGCAGACGGTGTGGATGGTCATCGGCTTCACCGCGCTGTTCATCCTGAGTCGCTTCGACTACAGAAAGCTGCGCCGCCTGGCGACTCCGGGCGCCCTGGTGGTGGTGCTGCTGATGGTCCTGGTACTCGTGCCGCACATCGGAGTGACCGTCAATGGGGCCCGCCGATGGTTCGATGGCGGCCCGCTTGGCACCTTCCAGCCCTCCGAGCTCGGCAAGCTCGCGTTCGCGGTTTTTCTCGCCTTTTGGATCGACCGCAATGCCTCGGTCATCGGCACCTTTCAGAAGGGCCTCTTGCCGATTGCGGCGATGCTCGCCGGTGTGCTCGTCCTGCTGGTACTCGAGAAGGACGTGGGCACGTCGATCGTCATGATCGGGATCGTCGTCAGCGCCTACTGGGCGGGCGGCGCGCGGTTTCGGCACATCGTCCTTCTGGGCGCCGTGCTCGCCCTCGGGCTGGTGGCGGTGACTCTTTTCGAGTCGTATCGGGTCGCGCGCCTGGTGTCCTTCAGGGATCCCTTCTCCGACCCGCTGGGAGCCGGCTTTCAATCCACCCAGGCCCTGTACGGGCTCGGGTCGGGCGGCCTCTTCGGCGTCGGCATCGGCCATTCGGTGGAGAAGTACGGCTGGCTGCCCGAGGCCCACACGGACTTCATCTTCGCCATCGTCGGAGAGGAGACGGGCCTCGCCGGCACCACATTCGTGATGCTTGGCTTCCTATGCTTTGCCATCCGCGGTTACCGAGCCGGCCTGAGGGCCCCAGATCGGTTTGGAGTGGTGCTGGCGGTCGCGATCACGACGTGGATCGCTTTCGAGGCGCTGCTCAACATGGCGACAGTCACCAACACGCTGCCGATCGCCGGGGTGCCGCTGCCCTTCTTCAGTTACGGCGGCACAGCGCTGGCCACCACTCTGGCAGCGGTTGGGGTATTGCTGAGCATCGCGAGGCGTGGCACCAATGCAGAGACCGGTATGAAACGGAGGACGAATGCGCCTTTTGATAGCGGGCGGCGGGACCGGAGGGCACCTTTATCCGGCGCTCGCGGTCGCGCGAGCCTTTCGCGCTGAGGAACCTGACGGTGCCCTCCTGTTGGTCGGGCGCGCCGGCGGGCCCGAGGAGCGCCTCGTCCCCGCGGCCGGCTTCGAGCTGGCCACTGTCAACGTCCGCGGCCTCGACCGAGACGCGGTCTGGAAGAACGTCGCCCTTCCGGCCGTCATCCCGCTGGCCCTCCGCGCAGGTCTGCGCATCGTCGACGCCTTCCGCCCCGACGTCGTCCTTGGGGTCGGCGGGTACGTGATGGCACCGGCCATCGCCGCGGCTCGCTTGCGCGGCATTCCGTACGTGCTCCACGAGAAGGACGTGCGCCCCGGGCTGGCCACACGCATGTTTGCGGGAGCAGCCGCGGCGGTCTGCACGACCCTCCCAGGAACCGAGAAGCGCATTCGGGCCAAGCGAGTGGTTCTCACGGGCGTCCCGCTGCGGGAGGGATTCGAGCCGCGCACGCCGGCGGCGCCCGCACGACACCTGCTGATCACCGGAGGCAGCCAGGGCGCGCGCCACCTGAACCAGACGGTCTGGGCAGCGCTGGATGCATTGGGACAGCGGTTCGATGAGATCGTGCACGTCGCCGGACGCCAGGGGACCGACGGCGTCGCCCGTCACTCGCACCCGCACTACCGCGGCCTGGCTTTCGTCGACGACATGCAGTCGCTGATGGGCACCGCAGATCTCGTGGTCAGCAGGGCGGGCGTCGGCACGATCGCAGAGGTGACCGCAGTCGGTCTCCCTATGGTCCTGATCCCGGGCACCTTCGGCGGCGGGCACCAGGAGGAGAACGCCGCCGCGATGGTGGAGGCCGGCGCGGCCGTCAGCATCCCCGATGGAAAGCTGACTCCCGAGTCGTTGGTGGCCACACTCGACGGCCTCACGCCCGAAAGGCTGCGGACGATGGCGAAAGCATCGGCAGGCTTGGGTCGCCGGGACGCCGCGCAGCGGGTGCTGGGCGTTTTGAGGGAAGTGGCGCGCGGATGAAGATTCATCTCATGGGCATCGGCGGTGCGGGAGTCTCCGCGCTCGCACGTGTTCTGCTGGCGCGGGGCAACGAGGTGAGCGGGTGCGACCTCAAGCCGTCGAACACGACCGCCGAGCTGGAGGACGCCGGTGTGCGCGTCGAGCTCGGCCATGACCCCGAGCACGTGCTGTTCCAGGACCTGCTCGTTTACAGCGGCGCCATCAAGTCATCGCCCGAGCTCGACGCGGCGCGAGCGATGGGGGTGAGGGTGCTGACGCGGGCGGAGATGCTGGCCGAGCTGATCGCCGAAAGCGATGCGATCGCGATCGCCGGCAGCGCCGGCAAGACCACCGTCACCTACATGCTTGGGCACATTCTCACTGAGGCAGGCCTGGACCCCACAGTCCTCGTCGGAGACGGGTCGAGCTCCCGAGCGGGCGTCTCTCGCCTGCTGGTGGCCGAGGTCGACGAGTCCGACGGAAGCCTCGTGCTCCACCATCCAAAGCGCGCCATCATCACCAACATCGAGTTGGACCACACCGACCACTTCAAAGACGTGGAGGCGGTGCAGAACCTCTTCGCTGATTTCGTCGCGGGCCTTCCCGCCGACGGTTTGGCGGTGCTGTGCGCTGACGATGAGCGAGCGCGATCTCTGAAATCAAAGGCACGCCGTGTCACATACGGTTTCGACGAGAGCGCGGACTATCGCTGCGGTGAGGGGCGTCCGTTTCCGATCCATCATCAGGGCCGTGAGCTTGGACGCGTCAACTTGCGTCAGCCCGGCCGCCACAACGTGCAGAACGCCACGGGTGCCGCGGCGATGGCGCTGGAGTCGGGCGTGAGCTTCTCCGACGTGGCGGGCGCGCTGGAGAGGTTTCCCGGCGCGCACCGGCGGCTGGAGTTCATCGGCGTGTTCCAGGGCGCGCCGGTCTACGACGATTACGGACACCATCCGACCAAGGTGCGCGCGACGCTGCAGGCGGCACGCGAGCTTCGCCACCGCCGCTTGATCGTGGTGTTCCAACCGCACCGTTACTCGCGCTTGTCGGCCCTCATGCAGGACTTCTCGCGAGCTTTCACGGGCGCGGACAAAGTGTTGGTGCTCGACGTTTACTCGGCCGGCGAGGACAATCCGACGGGTGTGCAGGCGAGCGACCTGGCCAACCTCCTGCCCAACGGTTCTTACGTTGGTGATTTCCAGGGCGCGCGCCACGTGCTGGAAGGCATGGTCGGACGTGACGACATCCTCCTTTTGATGGGTGCCGGCGACATCCGCAAGCTGGGCGATGAGCTGGCGCAGCGCGTCTAACGTCGCATGGTTGCGCGGACTCCCTGCGGTAAGGGAGAAACAGCCGCTGGCTTCGCACACCTCCTTTGGCATCGGTGGGTCCGCGGACTTCTTCATCGAGCCCGCAAAAGCCGAAGGCATCGAGAGGGCGCTCGCCGGCGCGCGCGAGCGGGGGATCCCATATTTCCTGCTTGGCGCCGGCACCAACCTCCTGATCGCGGACGCCGGCGTCGAGGGCCTGGTCGTCCGCGTGGTGACACGCGAGCACCGCATCGACGGCACGCGGATCACCGCGGCCGCCGGGCTGAAGATGATGCGCCTCGCGCGAATCGCGGCGGATGCCAACCTGCGCGGGTTCGAGTTCGCGATCGGCGTGCCGGGGTCCGTGGGCGGCGCGGTGTATCAGAACGCGGGCTGCTGGGGCAAAGAGATGCGGGAGGTCCTGGTGGAGGCGTGCGGCTTCATGCCCGCTTCCAAAGAGAAGAAATGGACACCGGCGGACCTCAAGTTCGGGTACCGCACCTCAGCTCTGCGCGAGGGTGACCTGAAGGGGGGATTCCTCGTTGAGGCCACCATCCAGCTCAAGCGGGGCGATGGGGAAGAGGCGAAAGCTGAGATGGCCAAGCTCACACGCGAACGCAACGAGACACAACCCATCAAGACGAAGAACTGCGGCAGCGTTTTCAAGAACCCCCCTGGCGATTCGGCCGGGCGGCTGGTGCAGGCCGCGGGACTGAAGGGCTTGCGTGAAGGCAATGCAGTGATCTCCGAGATGCACGGCAACTTCATCGTCAACGAGGGCGGAGCGACCGCCAACGACGTTGCGAAGTTGATTGAGCGAGCGCGGGTAGAGGTGAAGAGGCGTTTCAACGCCGACCTCGAGCCAGAGGTCGAGCTGGTCGGGCGGTGGCGATGAAGCTCGCAGTGCTGCGCGGGGGCAGGTCCGCGGAGCGCGAGGTGTCGCTTCGGTCAGGTGCCCAGGTCGAGGAGGCGCTGCGGGGTCTGGGCCACGAGGTCGTCGGCGTCGACCTCGACGCGACCACCTGGGACACGCTTCGCGACGGCGGCTTCGCCTGCGTCTTCAACGCACTCCACGGGCGGCTCGGCGAGGACGGCGCGGTACAGGGGATGCTCGAGCTGCTCGGGATTCCTTACACAGGGTCGGGAATCCTGGCATCCGCGCTTTGCATGGACAAGTCGCGAGCGAACTCGGTGATGGCCGGGGCTGGTTTGCACATCCCGGACTTCGAAGAGCTCGAGATCAAGGAAGGCGTTGCGCCCGAGGTCGTCGAGCGTCTGGTTTCGAGGTTTGGCTTGCCGATCGTAGTGAAGCCGGTGCGCGAGGGTTCCACGATCGGGCTGACGATCGCCAAGGACGCCGACGAGTGCGCGAGCGGCCTGGCGCTGGCCGCGCGCTACGACCGCCGCGTCCTCGTGCAGAGATTCGTGGTCGGGACCGAGATCACCGTCGGGGTGCTGGCGACACCCGAGGTGCAGGTTTTGCCGACGCTCGAGATCGTGAGCGACAACCCGACGTACGACTACGACGCGAAGTACACGGCCGGCAAATCGCACCACATCATTCCGGCACGCATCGAGGAGCGCGCTCGTGCCACGTCGGCGGACTCGGCCGGACGCGCGTTCGTCGTGCTGGGCTGCGCGGGGATGGCGCGAGTCGACATCATCGTGGACGCCAAGAGCACGCCGTGGATCCTCGAGGTCAATACAGTGCCGGGACTCACCGAGCTGTCGTTGCTGCCGGATGCCGCGCGGGCGGGTGGGGTGCCGTTCGATCAGCTCTGCCAGCGCCTCGTCGACCACGCGATTCAGCGGCAGGCGAATCGGGTGGGACCGCCCACCTCATGAAGCTGAGACGGCGCCGGTCGATATTGCCTCGGGTTGGGTGGCGGCGCGACCTGGAGGCGAGCGAGCCGCTGAAGGGTCAGCTGTGGACGAGGTCGGAGAAGTCTTTGCGCGAGCCGGACGTTCACTGGACGCGACGCGCTGTCGCGATGGGTGTCGCGGTCGCGCTGTGCTCGGTGCTGGGATGGCTGTGGTTTGGGCCCGCCCTGTCGGTGACGACGGTGCAGGTCACCGGTGCGCAGCACCTCACGAGCGCGCAGATCACGCAGATGGCAGGGCTTGGAGGGGGCGCCTCAGTGCTGTCGGTCGACGCGGAGGCGGATCGTCTCAAGCTGCTCAACCAGACGTGGGTGCAAGGCGCCACCGTCATCCCACAGCTCCCGGGTAGCGTGCTCGTTGAGATCAGCGAGTGGCAGTCTGTTGCGGTCTACCACTCGGGCACCAACACTTCGCTGTTCCTGATGTCGGACCAGGCGGTCATTCTTGCTCCGGCTCCGTCGGCAGCCGGGCTGGTCGATGTGCAGGGGCCGAGCGGGGCTGACCCAAAGGTGGGGTCGCGGCCCGTCGAACAGGTGCTGCTGACTGCGCTGGTCAATATGCAGCGAGGCTTTCCGGCCCTGCTCGGGCAGCAGGTGTCGGGATTCATCTTCGACTCGTGCGGCAACCTGACACTGATCGCCAAACGTGGCTGGAAGGTCTACTTTGGCCGCGTGCTGACGCCGGAAGAGTTCGTGACCCTGCACGACAAGGTGGCCGCATTGAAAGCGATCCAGGGACGAGGCAACGTCAACTACAACTCGACGGACCTGGAGTACGTCAACGTGATGAACCCCGCCGAGCCGGCGGTCGGATTCCGGTCCAGGCTGAACCCACCGACGCCATCACCGTCGCCGGGCGCTACCTCGCGACCATCGCCTTCACCATCACCGTCGCCGGCGCCGATATGCAAGTAATCGTCGTCGCGGTCGTGTTCGCGATCCTCGGGGTCCTCATCGGGCTGCTGTCGCCGGTCACCATCCCGATCACCTATGCGCGCTACACCGCAGTCGCCCTGCTGGCGGCGCTCGACTCGATCTTCGGCGCGTTCAAGGCATACATCGCGGGGACGTTCGAGCCGAGAGTGTTCTTCAGCGGTTTGATCACAAACATGACGCTGGCGGGCGGCCTGACCTACTTCGGCGACAAGCTGGGCGTCGACCTATCGATCGCGGCGATAGTCGCGTTCGGAGTCAGGATCTTCAACAACTTGGGAGCAATCCGCCGGCACTACTTGTAGTCCACGGTAGGCCAGAAGCCCCTGTGATTCGTGCAAATTTGGTCGCATCGCAGGGCATCCGCTAGGCCATTCGTGCCCTTTTGGTCGAATCGCCGGCTGGCGTCCGACCCACAAGGCGTGCCGCTTCTCAACCCCCGACCCACAAAATCTAGTCCCGCAGACGTCCCAGGAGCCGATATAATCCCCAGCAGCCCGCCCCCAGTTCCAGCCCACGTTCCAGCCAGGAGGCACCACAACCACCTTTGTCACGGCGGAAGCGCACCGTCGGCCTAGACCTCGGCACGAGCCGCGTCGCCGTGGTCATCGCCGAGTCTGACGACCCTGGCGCCCCCGGCGCCCCCCTCAACATCATCGGTGTGGGCGAGGCCCCCTCCGACGGCCTCCGCAAGGGCGTCGTGATCAACCTCGAAAAAACCATCGCCTCCATCCAGGCCGCCGCCGTGGCCGCCGAGCGCATGGCCGGCCAGCGCATCGAATCCGTGGTCGTCTCCCTCGCGGGTGGCCACCTCACGTCCCAGAACTCGACAGGCGTCGTCGCCGTCGCCCGCCCCGACCACGAGATCGGCGAGGAAGACGTGCACCGCGTCGTCGAGGCCTCCCGCGCGATCAGCGTCGCCTCCGACCGCCAGGTGATCCACGTGATCCCCCGCGCCTACACCGTGGACGGCCAGGACGGCGTGCGCGACGCCGTGGGCATGACGGGCCACCGCCTCGAGGTCGAAACCAACATCATCACGGGCGCCCAAACCGCGGTGCAAAACGTGATCAAGTGCGTCCACGGCGCCGGCTTCGACATCGAAGACGTCGTCTGTGCAGGCCTCGCCGCGGGCGAAGGCGTCCTCACCCCGCAAGAGATCGACCTGGGCGTCTGCCTCGTCGAGATCGGCGCCGGCACGACCGCCGTCGTCGTCTACAACGAGGGCTCAGCGCGCCACCTCGCCGTGCTGCCGGTCGGCGGCAACCACGTAACCAGCGACATCGCCATCGGCCTGCGCACGACCCTCGCGGAAGCAGAAAGCCTGAAGCTGAACTACGGCCACACCCTCCCCGACGTCATCGACCAGGGCGAAAAGGTCGAGGTCCGCCAGGTTGGTGGAGACCGCATCCAGGCCCTGCCCCGCCGCTTCCTGGCCGAGATCATCGGCCCCCGCATGCAGGAGATCTTCCAGATGGCGCGCGAGGAAGTCCGCAAGAGCGGCTTCGACGGCCTCCTACCGGCCGGCGTGGTCGTGACGGGCGGAGGCTCCCGCCTCATGGGCACCACTGATGCAGCGCAAGCCGTCTTCGACGCGTCGGTGCGCCTCGGCCAACCACTCGGCACGGCCGGCCTCGCCGACCGCGCGCAGGGGCCGTCGTTTGCAGTGGCGGTCGGCCTTGTCAAGTGGGGATCGCGTGCCCCCGCCCGCGGTTACGCCAGCGCGCGGCAGCCGGTGACGATCGGCTTGACCTATCAAAAAACAGTGAGGTGGCTGCGAGATTTTTTCTAGAGAAGAGACCCGAAACCAGCTTGAGCTCGCCATAGCCAAGTCAAAAGGACAAGAAAACCAGGAGGAAGTTGTGAAAGAAAGTCTGTTGCACGAAGGGCGGGCCCGCATCAAGGTCGTGGGCTGCGGCGGCGGCGGCGGAAACGCGGTCAACCGAATGATCTCGAAAGCGCTGAAAGTCGAGTTCATCGCCGTGAACACCGACAAGCAGGCGCTGGAGCGCTGCCAGGCCGACGTCAAGGTCCACATGGGGAACAAAATCACCCGCGGCCTGGGCGCCGGCGGCGACTGGACGCGCGGTCGCGACGCGGCTGACGAGAGCAGGACAGAGCTCTCGGCGGTCGTTCAGGACTCCGACATGGTGTTCATCACCGCCGGCATGGGCGGCGGCACCGGTACCGGCTCCGCGGCGATCGTCGCGCAGCTCGCCAAGGAATCAGGCGCCCTGACCATCGGCGTCGTGACGCGCCCGTTCGCGTTTGAAGGTCGCGTGCGCAACGAGACCGCCGAGGAGGGCATCAAGTCGCTCCGCAGCCAGGTCGACGCCCTGATCGTGATTCCGAACGACAGGCTCGCCCAGGTCGCCAACTCGAAGACAACCCTCGAGGAAGCTTTCCGGATGGCGGACGATGTCTTGCGTCAGGGCGTGCAGGGCATCTCAGATCTCGTCACCAACCCCGGCGTCATCAACCTCGACTTCGCGGACGTCAAGGCGATCATGGAGAACGCGGGCGAGGCTCTCATGGGCATCGGCCACGGTGCCGGCGACAACCGTGCCGAGGATGCCGCCAAGCAGGCGGTGTCGAGCCCGCTCCTCGAGACCTCGATCGACGGCGCGAAGGGCATCCTCTTCAACATCACTGCGGGCAAGGACATAACCCTCCAAGAAGTGCAAAAGGCGGCCGAGATCGTGCGCGCCGCGGCCGACCCCAGCGCCAACATCATCTTCGGCGTCGTGCGCGACGACACGATGCAGGGAGAGATCAAGATCACAGTCATCGCCACCGGGTTCGGTGCCAAGAGCTCGACCGAGGTGCGGCACGACACTCAGCGCAAAGCACTCGAGCGCGAGCGGCCTGAGTTCGGCGCCGACGAGATGAGCGACATCAACATCCCGGCGTTTCTCCGCAACCGGATGTAGGAATAGATAGAGCACATTGCGCTGCCCGTACTGCGGACATCACGACCTGAAGGTGGTCGACTCTCGCGACTCGGAAGTCGGAGAGGCGATCAGGCGCAGGCGTGAGTGCCTGCAGTGCGGGCAGCGCTTCACCACTTACGAACGCATCGAGGCGGTGCCGTTCTACGTCACCAAGAAGGACGGGCGCCGCGAGGACTTCGACCCGCAGAAGCTGTTCACCGGGCTGAAGAAGGCGACCGAGAAGCGCGACATCTCGCCGGAACGCCTGCGCGCGATCGTGGATGACATCGAAGCCGAGCTCAGGCGATCAGGCCGGGTCGAGATCCCCAGCGGGGAGATCGGCGAGATGGTGATGGACCGCCTGCGCGACCTCGACGAGGTCGCCTACATCCGCTTCGCCTCCGTCTACCGAGAGTTCATGGACCTGCAGCAGGTCAAACGCGAGATCGAGCAAGTGCTCAGCTCGCGAAGGCCGGCCTAAAGCCGGCCGACCCCTACCCACTCGCTGGGGAGGGCGGCGCCGCTCGCCACGCGAGCGCCGCCGGGTGGGGGCGCCCAGTAAGCTCAATTTGATGGTGATCAGTGCGCGCCTGTTGAAAATTCCAGAGCTCGAATCGGAATCGGGCCTGGTCCACGGTTTCTCCACGCTGCTGATCGGGAACGTCGGGTTGAGCCATGCGCCCGACCCAGAACCGGTCCTCGCCTCGCGGCGCGACTTCGCTCGCACGATGGGCACGGACTCAGAAGCGCTTACGGTCGTTGGGGCTGTCCACGGCGCCGATGTCGCGCGTGTTGACGAGCCCCGGGGCGTGGTCCAGGGAGTCGACGCCCTGGTTACCGACCAGCGCGACGTGCCCCTTTTCGCGACTTATGCCGACTGCTATCCCATCGTGCTCTGGGACCCACAACGGCGCTGCGCCGCGCTCGCGCATGCGGGATGGCGCGGCACCGCGGCGGGGGTGGCAGTCGCGGCCGTGCAGAAGATGACCGATGAGTATGGGTCGCATCCCGCCGACATCCTGGCCGGCATCGGGCCTGGAATCTGCGGTCGCTGTTACGAGGTGGGTGAGGACGTCGCCTCCCATTTCGATACGCGCTTCCTCAAGCCTGGAAGGGACGACCATTTCTTGCTCGACCTCGCCGCGGTCAATCGCGCCCAGCTGGAAGAGGCCGGGGTCAAGGAGGTCCATGTGCTCGGGCTCTGCACGAAAGAAACCTCCTTTCTGCCGTCTCACCGCCGCGACGCGGACGGCACCCGGTTCGGCGCGATCGTCGCGTTGAGATGATCGAAGAGGTAAAGGAGCGCCTCGCGCTGGTGCGCGACAAGATCGCGCGCATTCGTAACCCTCACGACATCGTCATCGTGGCCGTTACCAAGGGCTTTGGGGCCGAGACCTGCCGGGCGGCCTTGGCCGCGGGCCTGCGGGTGCTGGGCGAGAACCGCGTGCACGAAGCGGTCCTGAAGATGGATGAGGTGCTCGACGCCGAATGGCATCTGATCGGCCACCTCCAGACCAACAAGGTCCGCCAGGCGGCCGGCCGCTTCGCACTCATCCACTCGGTTGATTCGGTCCGCCTTGCGACCGAGCTGGCGCGGGTCGAGCCCCAGCAGGCTGTCCTGCTGGAAGTCAATGTCGCGCGCGAACCGCAGAAGCACGGCGCCGACCCCGACCGAGCCCAAGAGGCCATTACCGCGATCGCGAGCCTCATCGAGCTGCGGGGCCTGATGGCCATGGGCCCATCGCAGGGCGATCCGGCTCCCGCCTTCAGGGAGCTGAGGCAGATGCGCGACGAGGCCGAGCAGCGACTGGGCAAGAGCCTGCCGGTACTATCGATGGGCATGAGCGGCGATTTCGAGGTGGCGGTGGCGGAAGGCAGCACCATGCTGCGACTCGGACAGGCGCTCTTCGGGCCCCGCCCCAGCTGACTGCGTGGGCGCCATTGCTTCGATTCTCGCCCTGCTTCTGTGGGCCTTCGTCATCATCATCCTGGTCCGCGTCGCGTTCACGTGGATCAGCCCATATCCACGCCACCCCATTTACCGGCTCGCCGTTCAGATCACTGAGCCGGTCCTGGCTCCGGTCCGACACTGGCTGCCACCCGTTTCGGGGATGGACCTCTCACCGATAGTGGTGACGGTGGCCTGCTACTTCTTGATCCACGCGCTCGGCTTCATCGGCTGAATGCATGTTTGATCCGGTAAATCAAAAGGTCAGCTTCCCAGAGCTCGAGCAGCAGCTGATGGCGACCTGGAAGCAGGAGCGCACGTTCCAGAAATCGCTGGAGCTCAGGTCGGGCCGGCCCCGCTTCGTCTTCTACGAGGGGCCGCCCACAGCCAACGGCAAGCCCGCGACCCACCACATCCTGGCGCGCTCCTTCAAGGACCTCTTCGGCCGCTACAAGACCATGAGGGGCTTTTACGTCGAGCGCAAGGGAGGCTGGGATACGCATGGGCTGCCGGTCGAGATAGAGGTTGAGAAGAAGCTCGGCATCTCTGGCAAGTTCGACATTGAGAACGAGATCGGGATCGAGCGCTTCAACCAGTTGTGCCGGGAGAGCGTGCACGAGTACGTCAACGATTGGGTTGCTTTCAGCGAGCGCATGGCTTTCTGGGCGGACTACGACGATGCTTACTGGACTCTGACCTCGGACTACATCCAGTCCGTCTGGTGGTCCCTCAGCGAGATGTGGAAGCAGGGCCTTGTCTACAAGGGCTTTCGGGTCGCGCCTTACTGTTCGCGCTGCGCCACTCCCTTGTCGAGCCACGAGCTGGCGCAGGGCTACCGGGACAACGTGCCAGACCCGAGCGTGTTCGTCCGTTTCCGGCTCAAGAACGACCCCAAAACATCCATCCTCGCCTGGACGACCACGCCCTGGACCCTGCCGGGCAACGTCGCTCTTGCCGTCGACAACGACATCGATTACATCAAGGTCAAGAATGGGGACGAGTTCCTGATCCTCGCGGAAGCCAGGATCGAGGTCCTCGAGGAGAGGCCAGAGGTCATCGACCGCATGAAAGGACGCGACCTCGTCGGCCTCGAGTACGAGCCGCTGTACCCGTATTCGGTCCCGACCGAGGGTCGCGCTCAATACGTGGTCGACGCGGACTTCGTCTCGACCGACGAAGGCACGGGCGTGGTGCACACCTCGGCCCTTTACGGTGTCGACGACCTGAGGCTGTGCCAGGAGAAGGGCATCCCCTTCCGCCACACCGTCGGCCTCGATGGCAAGTTCCTTCCTTATGTCGACAAGTTCGCCGGCCTGCACGTCAAGGAGGCCGACCCGGTGATCATCGACGACCTGAAGGCCCGTGGCCTCCTGTACAAGGCCGAGACCATCCTGCATACATATCCCGAGTGCTGGCGCTGCAAGACGCCACTCATCTACTACGCGCTCGACTCGTGGTACATCCGGACGACGGAGCGAAAGGCGGAGCTCATCGCCAACAACGCTGCCACCAACTGGGTGCCGGCGCACGTCAAGACCGGGCGCATGGGCGACTGGCTCGAGAACAACGTCGACTGGGCGATCTCCCGCTCGCGTTACTGGGGCACGCCACTGCCTTTCTGGGTGTGCGAAAAGTGCGGAGAGCAGCGGTGCGTCAGCGCCGCCTCGGAGCT
>Ga0208219_1000370_pt1 | contig 16375 bp, 13 predicted proteins | sample NGESurshal072012_7_FD_184469 | JGI IMG/M metagenome (GOLD analysis project Ga0208219, IMG submission 184469) | Arctic peat soil microbial communities from Barrow, Alaska - NGEE Surface sample 53-2 shallow-072012 (SPAdes) | ecosystem: Environmental > Terrestrial > Soil > Wetlands > Peat ... | reverse complement strand
TGGTGCGCTTGCGAATCAGGGTCGGGCACTGCCAGGTGCCGTCAGCGGCGAACCGCTCGGCCAGCCCGCGCGCCCTGGCCTGGGCTCCTGCCGCCGCGGAGCCGCCGGCGACGGTGACCGCCGTACCAGCGAACAGCAGGGTCCTGGTCGACGCGCCGACGCTGATAAAGCCCTCCGCGATACCCGCAGCCGACGTGATGCCGTCGTTGATGTCCAGGATCGACGCCTAGGCATGATGGCGGAGGGTCTCCCGATTGTCCTTGTTCATGCCGCCAAGCATCTCGTGGCCACCTTTGGATCCACAATCGCGGCGCAAGTCAAGGGCGTGCAACCGCGGAGCAGAGAATGCAACGAAGCACACGGCGTCAAGCGATCGCAGGCAGCCGATTCCTAATTGCCCGGTCTGGTTTGATGCGTGACGCGCTCGCCCCATGCTACGTTTTTCCGTGATTGTCCGACCCGGCGTTGGCGAAGGGTCAGCCCGCTCGTGGCGGCAGTCGTACAGCACGAGAAGGGAGTGTCGTACCGACGCCAATCACTGTTCAGAGTGCTCGAAGGGCAGCGCCGCCCTTCGAGCGAGTGGAGGTAGCCAAGTGAAACTAGCTAACCCGGCTCGGAAAGCGCTTCTCGCCGCGGCAACGGCCTGTGCCCTGGCCATGACTGTGGCGAGCTCGGCAGCAGCATCGCATACCACGACAGCGAAGGCCCCGGCAAGCCGCCATAATCTGTGCGCCCAGAACCGATTGTTGTGCACGGAAGTCTATGACTCCGAGGACGTGTTCGGTCATTACGTTGGCCACGATGAACCGTCGCTACTGTTCTATTCGAACCGGCCGGGCTCTGGCAACCGGATGCAGTATAAGGGCATCGTTCCCAAGGACCCTCCGCCGACGCCGATCCCGGGTAAGCGGTCGTATAACTTCATGCTGTACCCGGCATTCTGGTTCGGCATGGCGATGTGCGACACGCAGTCCTACCCGGAGACGGTGAACACCTGCACACCGGACAGTAACTCTAATATCACCCAGCCGGGGAGCCCGAATCACGCCGGTACCGCGTTCATGGAGCTGCAGTTCTACCCGCCAGGCTATGTCCAGCAGTTCAACGGATTCAGCTGCTCGGCTACCCAGTGGTGCGTAGCGATGAATATCGACAGCCTGTCGCTGAACCCGGTCACTGGCCAGGCGCTCAACGCCACCTGCCAGGCGAAGGGCCCACTGACCGGCGAGGAGTACGTCAACTTCGCCTACCTGACCCACAGCGGCAAGCCGCAAGGACCGCCGAGCCCGATCAACTTTGATCCCGTCGCGTCGGGCCAGCCGGATCTGGCCAAGGACCTGACGCTGAACCCCGGTGACCACTACACCGTCACCTTGCACGACACCGCGCACGGGCTGCGGACGATCGTCACTGACACCACCACGGGTCAGTCGGGCCTGATGACCGCCAGCGCGGCAAACGGATTCGGCCAGATCAAGTACGCGCCGACCGGCACTACCTGCCAGAACATTCCGTATGACTTCCACCCGATGTACTCGACATCGAGCACCAAGACCACCGTCCCCTGGGCCGCGGCCACCTACAACGTCGCCTTCGACACCGAGATCGGTCATTTCGACTACTGCGGTTCAGTTGATCCCGCCACGGGCGCCTGCACCAGCACCGAGGGGGCGGCCTCGAACGCCGAGCCGGCCGACGCCGATGACCTCGCCTGCTTCCCCGCGTCGGCATCCACGCTCGTGCAAGTCAGCGGCTGCCTGAACACCAACACGGGCTTCGACGGCACGTCGTACCTCCGAGACTGGCCCAACGGGAACTATAGGCTCAGGCCGAGTCCTACTATCTTCACGAGCCCGCTTACAGGAGCGGCGTACAACACCAACTACGCTAAAGTCGGGTTCAACACCGACCTACCCGACCTTGAGTCGCAGACCGGAGTCTGTAACCGCGATACCGGCCAGGGATGCACGCACATCCCGCTCACAGACGACAACACGCCGGCCACTTTCTACCCCTACTACACCAGCGGGCACGCGCTCGGCGGCTGCGCTTGGGCGCCGGGCCAGGTCGTGCGAGGGTTTACCAGGAACGCCTACGGTAAGAACGCGCAGTACGGCCCACTGCTGAAGGTCACCTACACCGGGCCGGGCGGAGTTCCGTTCTCCCACTACAATGACTTCCAGAATATCTTGCCCAATAACCCGTGCCCGCAGGGCTAAAAAGGATCTGAACGACGTGGAGGGCCGTCTCCGGACGGCCCTCCACGCATGCCCGTAGATGGAGTCCGTGCGATATAGATAGGTCGAGGGACACTATCTCGTCGGTGTACCAGCCGAGCTACCCGACCGCCCTGGCGGCGGCCACCCGGCTCCTGATCGCCTCCAGGCGGGCCTGCGTGTAGTGGCGGCCGGCCCGCACCACGCCGGACACCTGGTGCAGGTGCTTGACGTCGTCGGCCGGGTTGGCGTCGAGCAGGACCAGGTCGGCGTCCTTGCCGACCTCGACGGTGCCCATGGTCGCCGTCCGGTCGAGGAACTCGGCGGCATCCAGGGTCGTCATCTGCAGGATGCGCAGCGGGCTGAGCCCGGCCGCGGCCAGCTCGTCGAACTCCTGGTGCAGTGAGTGGCCCGCGACCTGCCACACGGCGCCGCACGCGTCGCTGCCGGCGATCATCTTCACCCCGGCATCGTCGAACAGCTTCGTGACCCGCAGCTGGAGGGCGTACTCGGCGCGGAAGGTGGCCCGCTCGGACGCCGGGCGGGCGGCGAACTTGCCGGCGTTGGCACTCCACAGCCTGACGGTGCCGGCGGCGACGTAACGCAGGTCGGGGTCGGTGCGGTACTCGGGGGCGTCGCACAGCTGGGTGGTGCGCTTGCGAATCAGGGTCGGGCACTGCCAGGTGCCGTCAGCGGCGAACCGCTCGGCCAGCCCGCGCGCCCTGGCCTCGTCGAAGGTGTCGATGGCGTGCTGCATGAGCGTGACGTCGGCGGACTTGGCCAGCTTGGTCGGGTTGACCGCCATCCTGCGGACCATTGCCGCGACGATCCGGTCCATGAACGGGATCTTGACCGACGGGATCCGGACCGGCTTCTGGCCGGACAGCGTCGTCCGGATGCCGTGCTCGTCGGCCGAGCAGGCGGCGAGGATGCCCAGGCCGGGCCCGAGATGCTCGATCGAGCGCATCCCGCCGCGCGACGCGCGGACCACGTCGATGTTGACCGGCAGGTGGCCGAGGATCGGGATGCCCAGCCGGGCCGCCTCGGCCTGCGCGGCGTAGAACGCGTCCGGCGGAACGAAGCCGACCTTGATGAAGTCGGCGCCGGCCGCGCACTGCTCGGCGACGGTGGCCACGGCGGCGCTTTCGGTGCCGGCGTTCAGCGGTGTGAGGACGGTGCCGGGCATGGCGACCACGGCTGGCGAGTCGGCCGGCATCGGCAGCGTGCCAGCCGCCTGCTGGCGCAGCATCTTCGGCGAGCCGGACATCTGCCGGAAGCCGGTGATGCCGTGGCTGAGCATCACCTCCAGCGCGCCGGCCGGGTCCTTCAGCTCGAACGGGTGCGCGTGCATCTCGAGGTAGCCGGGCACGACGTACTTGCCGGCCGTTTCCGGCGGCGGCTCGCCCGGTGCTGCGGTCCCGGTCGCGGCGGGCCCGATCGCGGCGATCCGGCCGCCGTCCAGCGTGATGTCCACGTGGGGGGTGAGCGAGCCGTCGCGGGTGTCCACGACGGTCACGTCTCGCAGTACGGTCGCGCTCACGGGCTTCCCGACCTGGGTGTCGGTCATGGCATGCCTTCCTCGGGGCGGCAGCGGACGAGGGCCTCGGACCGGATCTCGAAGACCCGGCCGTCGTCGTCGTGCAGCCAGCCGGCCCTGACGACCGCGGCGCGCCGCCGCTGCTGGTCGAACGTGACCGAGTCGACGCGGACGCCGCCGGACAGCGTGCAGCCCGGGCGCACCGGGCGCAGGAACCGCACGTCCAGCAGCCGCGTGCCGGCGATCACCGCCCAGTCGGCCTCCGCGGCGAGCACCGACAGCCGCTGGAAGATCGCGAGCGTCTGCACGCCGGACGCGATCACGTCGCCGAACCGCCCGGCGGCAGCCGCCACCGGGTCGACGTGGAAGTCCTGCGGGTCCCAGCGCTGGGCGAACGCGACCAGCTCGGCGCGGGTCAGGGTGAACGTCCCGAGCGGCGTGGTCTCGCCGATCCGCAGGTCCTCGGCGTACCGGACGGTCATGCCGCGCCGGCCAGCTCGAAGCGCTGCCGGAGCCACGGCTCGACGATGCGGGCGCCGGCGGCGTACCCGGTCGGCTCGTCCGGCGCGAGCGGCTGGCCGAAATGCTGGCCGCGGACCTCGGCCCGGGTCTTGTCGGCGGCGGCGACCGCCTCGAACATGCGGGCCGCGTCGGCCGGGTAGGCCGCCGCGTCGCCGGACAGCTCGACGTAGAGCGTGGGGACGTGAATGCCGCGCGCGCAGCGCGCGAAGTCGGCGTTCGAGGCGGTCGCCGACCAGGTGGACAGCCACGCGTCCGCGGTGGTCAGCCGGGCGAACCCGACCAGGCCGTAGTTCGTGAGGTCCGGCCGGCGGCCGAACAGCGAGCCGTAGTGCCGGTCGTTCGGGTCGATCGACGGGTCCGTGTAACGCGGGTCGGCGTCGGTGCGGTAGGTGGTGATGATCCGCGGGGCGAGCGAGGCCCGGCGGTCACGCGGGTCACCGGTCTCGGCGAACCGGATCCGCGCGGCGCTCGCCGCGGCGGCGTACTCGCGGGCGAGCGCGTCGATCCGCTCGACCCGCTCGCGCTGCGCGGCGCGGTAGCGCTCCAGGAAATCAGCCGCGTACGACGACGGGGTCCCCGGCCGGGCGAAGCCGTTGGCCGGGTCGTACATGTCCAGCGCCGGGTCGACCGACATGGCGTCGCGCTCGTCGGCCACCGACGGGTCGATGCAGTGCACCAGCACGCGGCCCTGCCCCGGGTGCGGGGCGAGGAACACGGCGCCGTCCGGCACCGGCATCTGCGCGCCGGACAGCGCGACCGGTCGCCCGGCTGGCGTTATATCGATACGGAACTCGGGCGGCAGCGCAGCCTGCTCGATGTAGTAGGCGAACAGCGCGCCGCCGCCGGAGTGCCCGAAGGTGATCGCGCGGGCGAAGCCGAGGTCGCGCAGGAACACCTGGCCCGCCGCGACGTCCAGGATGGCCTGCTCGTGCACGAGGCTGAGGTCGTTGTTCGGCGACCGCGTGTCCTGGGTCCAGACCGACAGGCCCATGGCCAGGAAGTACCCGACCATCGGGTGGTGCGTGAGCTGCTGGCGCGGGTGCATGACGGACACGACCGCGGTCGAGCCGGCCAGCCGGTGCAGCAGCCCGGACACGACCGCGCCGTCGAACGTCCGCAGCTGGTGGTGCGTCGTCGTGACGCCGTCCGGGAACCGCACGCCGGCCACCTCGCGGCCGGCGCCGAGCCGGTCGACAGCCTGGTCACTCGCCACTATCGACCGGCTCGATGAGCATGCCGTCGCGGTCCCAGCGGGCGATGCGGCCGCCGCGGACCGCGGCGACCGAGCTGTACCAGATGGCGTTGCGGCAGCCGGTCGCGGCGCGGTCAATGGCGATCGGGCCGGCCGCGCTGACTTCCAGGTACGGCCCGCGGCGGCCCACCGTCACGGCCGGATCGGCTGCGGCGGCCACGGCCAGCGGCCGGAAGTCGTCGATGTCCAGCACGTACAGCACGGTCATACCAGCGACACCCGGGCCGGCTCCTCGGCGTACCGCTCGGCGATCAGCTCGGCCTTGATCTGGTAGAAGCGCTCCAGCGACGGCCGCTCCTCATCCGCGACGGCAAGCAGCGCGTCGACGCTGAGGTCGGCGTCGATGTCGTCCTCGCGGGTGATCGCGCGCAGCGGCCGGGCGAACTCGATCAGGTAGCCGTTCGGGTCGGTGACGTAGACGGACTCGACGGTCTCGTGGCGGACCTGCAGCTCGCACGGCCAGTCGCTGGCGTCCAGCCGCCGCCGGTACTCCAGCAGGTCGTCCTCGGTCTCCACGTGCAGGGCGAGGTGGCGGGCGCGCGCGATGAGCTCGGGCACCGCCCCGTCCCGGTACGGCTCGACGCCGAAGTAGTAGAAGAACGCCAGCCGGTCGCCCTGGCCGATGTCGAAGAAGAAGTGGATGAAGTCCGGGTGCTGAGCCGGCCCCCAGCCCAGCGCGCACGTGGCGTGCACGACCGGGAAGCCGAGCACGTCGCGGTAGAAGTGGATCGTCTCTTTCGGGGCGAACGTCGGGAATGCGGCATGGTCCACACCGCGGACCACGTGGCTCAGCGTCATGGCGACTCTCCTTCACCGGCGCCGCCAGGCTATCGCGAAATCGAAACAGGCGTCAATTGATTGACGAAGGCGTAAAATACTGATCTCCTGATCTCATGCGGCTTGACGACGTGTCCGTGATCGGCGGCGGCCCAGCCGGCCTGTTCGCCTCGATCCTGGTCAAGCGGGCCCGGCCGGATACCGCCGTGACCGTGTTCGAGCGCTCGGTACCGGACAGCACGTTCGGCTTCGGCGTGGCCTTCACCCGTCGCACGCTCGAATTGCTCGCGTCCGCCGACAACGCCGTGGTCAGCCGGCTGCGCGATGCGAGCATCGCCATGCCGCGCCAGGAGATCCGCGTCGGCGGCCGGTCGGTGTTCAGCTCCGGCAACGACGGCGCGATCGGCGTCGCCCGCTCGGCACTGCTCACCGCGCTCACCGATATCGCCTGCGACCTCGGCATCCGGGTCGAGCTGGGGCGCGCCGCGGGACTAGCCGAGGTGAGCGCGGCCGACCTGGTCATCGCCGCGGACGGTGTCGGCAGCGAGGTGCGCGGCCAGCTGGCCCGTGATTTCGGCGCCTGCGTGACGCCCGGCCGCGGCCTGTTCATGTGGCTCGGCCTGGACCGCCGGCTGGAGTCCAACCTGTTCGCGCCGGTGCGCAGCGCCGACGGCCTGTTCAACATCCACTGCTACCCGTACGCGGCCGACCGGAGCACCATCGGCGTGGAGACCGACGAGGACACCTGGCGCCGGGCGCGGATGGACCGGTGGACGCAGGACACCCCGGCCGACGAGTCGGACAAGCGCAGCATCGAGTACCTGCAGGACCTGTTCGGGCCGACGCTGGGCGGCACCCTGCTCGGCAACCGGTCGCGCTGGATGCGGTTCCGGACGGTCACCGCGGCGCGCTGGAGCGCCGGCCATGTCGTGCTGCTCGGCGACGCCGCGCACACCGCGCACTACTCGGTCGGCTCCGGCACGAAGATGGCCATGGAGGATGCCGTCGGGCTGGTCGGCGCGCTGCAGGACCCGGCGTACGCCACGCTGCCCGAGGCGCTTGCCGGGTACGAGACCGCGCGGCGGCCGCGGGTCGAGCGGATCCAGGACCTGGCCGACCGCAGCCGGTTGTGGTGGGAGACGCTCGGCCAGCGGCTCGACCTGCCGCCGGCCGCGCTGATGCTCGCGTACCTGAGCCGCGGCGGGGCCGTCTCCGCGGCCCGGCTCGCCGAGCGTGAGCCGGGCGTGGTCGCCGAGGCGCTGGCGCAGGCCGGCCTCGGCCCGCTGGACAGCGTCCTGGACGCCCCGGTGACCGTCGCCGGCCGGAGGTTCCCCTCGCGGATCGTCGGCGACCGGGACGGGACCACGCTGGCCGCCGACATCCGCGACCCGTGGGGCGACGAGGCGACCACGTTCGTCGCGGCCGCGCGGGCCTGCGCCGACGTCGTCGTCATCGCCGGGGCGGCGCGCCGGGAGCGCCTGCTGGACCGGCTCGCGCTGGCCGAGAACGTGCGGCGCCGCGCCGGCGTGCCAGTCGCGGTCGAGGCCGACCCTGCCCTTGCCGACGACGTCGTGGACGCGGTCATCGCCGGCCGCATCGACCTTGTCCGCTTCACCGTCCCGACCGACGCCGAGGAACCGAGATGACGATGACGCCCACGCCTGAACTCGTCGGCTATCCGGCCGAGTTCGCCCGTGCGTACCGGGCGGCCGGGCTGTGGCTGGACCGGACCATCCCGGCCGCGCTGCGGCAGACCGGCGACGCCTGCCCGGACGCCACCGCGCTGATCACCCCGGCCGGCGGGTGGTCGTACGCCGAGCTGGTCCGTCGCGCCGACAACGTGGCCGCCGGGCTGGTCGCCGCCGGGCTGCGGCCCGGCGACCCGGTGCTGCTGCAGGTCACGAACTCCGCCGCCGCGATAGCCGCGTACTACGGCATCCTGCGCGCTGGCGCCCGGCCGGTGTGCACGCTCGCCCTCCACCGCCGCCACGAGATCGCCGCGATCGGAAACCAGACGCGCGCGGTCGCCCATCTCGTGCAGGCCGACCTGCCCCGCTTCGACCTGGTCGCGTTCGCCGCCGAGATCCCGACGATGACCACGCTGCTCACCGTCGGCGCCGCCGCGGGCAGCGCCGGAATTCGCATCGAGGACCTGGCCGGCCGTGACGCCACCGGCGCCGAGCTCGCCGTGCTGGACGCCATCGAGCGCGCGACCGACCTGGAGGCGCCGGCGGTCCTGCAGCTGTCCGGCGGCACCACCGGAGTCCCGAAGGTCATCCCCCGGCTGCACGCCGAGTACTGGTACAACGGCGCCGCAATCGCCGCCTGGTGGTCGCTGACCCCCGGCGACCGGCTAGCGTTCTGCCTTCCCGTCGTGCATAACGCCGGCACCGCGAACGGGCTGTTCGCGGCGCACTCAGCTGGCGCGGCTCTGCTGCTGACCACGCCGCGTGCTGATGACCTGCTGCCGTTCATGGCCGAGCACGCCGCGACCTGGGCGCTGCTGTCGCCCGGGCTCGCCGCCGGGTTCCTGGCCGATCCGCGGTTCGACGCGGCGTTCGCGGCGGTCCGCAACCTCGTGCTGTCGGCCGCGGCCGTGCCGCGGCCGCTCTTCGACGAGCTGGAGCGCCGCGGCGTCCACACGACGCAGGCGTTCGGGATGACCGAGGGACTGTTCCTCTTCACCCCGGACGACGCGCCGGCCGACGTCCGGGCCGGGAGCGTCGGCGTGCCGATCAGCCCGCTCGACGAGGTCCGGCTGCTGGAGCCGGGCACCGAGACCCCGGTCCCCGACGGTGAGCCCGGCGAGCTGTGCGCCCGCGGCCCGTACACGATCCGCGGCTACCTCGGCGAGCCGGAGCGCAACCGCGAGGCGTTCACCTCGGACGGCTTCTATCGCTCCGGCGACCTCGTCGCCCGCCTCGAGATCGCCGGCCAGCCCGCGTACGTGCTCAAGGGCCGGACCAAGGACCTGATCAACCGCGGCGGCGAGAAGATCAACGCCGAGGAGGTGGAGATGCTGCTGGTCAGCCATCCGGCCGTGCTGGAGGCGGCGCTTGTCGCGATGCCCGACCCGCGCCTCGGCGAGCGCGCGTGCGCGTTCGTCGCCACCCGTCCCGGCCAGCGGCCGCCGACGCTGCCCGAGCTGCGGGCGTACCTCGAGGCCACCGGCGTGGCCACGTACAAGTGGCCGGAGCGGCTGGAGCACGTGGCAGCGCTGCCGCGGACGAACATCGGCAAGGTGCTCAAGGGTGACCTGCGGGCGTCGATCGCCGCGGCCGTCGCGGCCGAGTCGGGCGTGACCGCGTGACCGTGCCGCCGGCGGAGCCAGGGCGCCGCCGCGCGCCGTCCATGCGCGGCGCGGCGGCCCGGGCCGGCATCCTGGAGCACGCGGCCCGGCTGTTCGCCGCGAAGGGCTTCGAGGGCACGTCGCTGATGGACATCGCCCAGGAGGCCGAGCTGACCCGCCCGGCCCTGTACCACTACTTTCGCAGTAAGGACGAGATCCTGGCCACCCTCGTCGAGCAGGAGAGCACGGGTGCCGCGGAGAAGCTGCGCGACATCGCGCGCGGCGGCCTCACGCCGGGCGAGAAGCTGCGAGCCGCCACCCGGGAGCTGGTGCTGGACCGCGCGGCGGCACCGGACCGGTTCCGGATGCTGGACCGCTCCGAGACGGCCCTGCCGCCCCCGATCGCCGACCGGCACATGCGCGCCAAGCGCACGGCACTGTCCGCGATGACCGAGATCATCTCCGACGGCATCCGCGCCGCCGAGTTCCGGGAGACCGACGAGCGTGTCGCGGCCCTGGCCGTGATCGGCATGTGCAACTGGGTCGCCTGGTGGTACCACCCGGGCCGGGACCCGGAGCCGAAGGCGGTGGCCGAGACCATCGCCGAGTCCGCGGTCGCCATGCTGGTCCGCCCGGAGCACCGGGTTCCGACCGAGCCCGGCGTCCGCGGCGCCATCGCCCAGCTCCGCCAGGATCTCGACTACCTCAGCCGCGTGGTCGAGAGCGACTGACCTATTCTGGTCAGACTGCCGGTCAGACTTCCTGTTCAGTTCCCCACAGCCTGGCTTAGTGTCCTGTGCCTAGAGCAGCTAATTCGGCGCTATGAGAGCCAGGAGCACAGATGTCAAAGATCCGCATGGGAGCATCAGCGGTGCTGGGCGCGGCCGCCCATCGTTCTGGGGACCACCGCAGCGGCTGTCCCGGCGCCGGCATTGGCGAGCCCGGCCAGCGGGTGGCTGGGCCAATGCCAGTGGTGGCACGACAATGCGACGGCCGGCGGATGGTGCGACGGCAATGGCCCAGCCTTTAAATATTATACGGTCGCATGGTGCTACCTTCGGAGTAACCCAAATGTCACCTATAGCACCACGGGCCCGACGCGCTGGGCTGGCGACCGGCGTGAATCGTATGCGTACTGCAGCACGAGAGGCGGCCTCCTCGGGAGCGCGACGCTTTACGTCACCTACAACAACGCTCCGTATGCTGCCTTTTCCATAGTCTGAGCCAGCTTCTGGCGCGGCCAGTCAGGCAGTTGTGTGGCTGGTCTCTCCCTCCAGCCGGGCACGCAAGGACGCCAGGCCTCGCTCGTCGCCGCCGTTCTTGAACTCATTCCACCTCCTGGCCGGGACGAACTCGCCTTTGATGTCCACGGGCTCAAGATTCTCGCCGTCATCCACCATGATGACGGGCTGTACGCTCCAGCCAATGAGCCGCATCTTCTTCATTCATCCTCCCTGAAGGGCTATGGATTGCCAGCCTGAATTGTAGACATACAACTTGTTGTCCTTCGTGTCGTAAGCGCACGCTACCGAGCCGCCCTGGGGTGTCGGTATTCCAGCCGGGGGGCCGGACATAGCGGGAAGGTAGAGAAAGCCGTCGGTGGCGTTATTTCCGAGCGGGGCGCCCCCGCTGACGATCAGGCTGGAGAAGACCTGCGTCACGCTGAGGATGTCCGATCTGGCGGTGGCGTAAGTGGCCCCCGGGCTGAGCATCCAGTGCGGCCCTTGAGCGCTGCTGAGGAACATCAGGTCGCCTGCCGTCTGGAAGAACCACTTGTTCTCCCCCAGGTGCTGGAAGGCCAGCTCAGCCAGGGCCTGCCCGTTAATGATCAGGATGCCTGGACCGTCCTTGTTGACAACCGAGACGAACTCGGTCGCGAACATGGTGGGCTGGTAGACGGTGATGTTCCCGGTGACGCCGTCCATCGTCATGAAGTTCAGGGATGCGTCGGAGTTCGAGAAGTTAATCTCGCTCCAGCCGCCAGGGTTGTGATCGGTCCCGCATCGGAAGGCCAGCGAGACGACATTCGCGTTGTCGTCGACCGCGACGATCTCGATGGCGTTCGTGGCGTGGTTCCCGTCTTTCGACCGGAAGGCGACGTTGAACTCGATCCCATGGCCGCCGGCGCCGTCGTTGGTGTCGCCGGCGTCAGCGAAGCAGGAGATGCCGATGGCTCCGTGGGATGAGGACGCGGCTTCGGCCGAAAGGAGATGAGGGTTGTAGCCGAACCAGAAAGCCGGTCCGGTGACCGGGTCGCCGTAGATGACGTTCTGGTAGGTCTGCGAGCCGAAGGTGAGGCCGAACGGCGGCAGCGGATCGTCGGTCTGGCCGGTAATGGTCTGCTGCCACTGATCGACGTACTGGAGCTGGCCCAGCGGAGTCGACTGGACCGCCGCCATGAGCCCCTTAGCCTGCGACTGGCTGACGCCGCCGAGATTGGCCAGCGCTGCCGCCGGGCTGGCGACGTCACTCAGGTTATTGCTGGCCACCAGGTAGATAGTGCTGGCGTCGAGAGCGGCGTCCGGGGCCAGCGCGGCAATGTACTGCGTGGCGCCGCCGACGAAATTCAGCTCTATCCGGCACTGACGTCGCGGCATGCCCGGCGCGTCTATGGTGAGTGTGTAGGAGGAACCAGGCGGCATGCCGGGATTGTCACTGGCGATGGCGGTGATGGCCCAGCGGCCCTCGGCGTCGGCGGTGGTCCGCTGGGCCTTGGCCGCGAGCTCCGTGCCGCCCCCCGCCGGGTTACCCAGCCGTGCGGAACACTGGAGAGAGACGGCCGCCCCAGCCGCAGACGGGCCCAGGTTGCCCTTCAGCTCAACATAGTTCACGGCCAGGACTGCCTTTCCGCCGGAATCAACATTGCAGCGAAATATGCGCTCGGCATGCGTCTTGGCAGAGGCTTCCCCGGTAATTTACTCACCCATATCACCCGAGCGGTGTTAAATGAGAAATTCGGACGTTATTCACGTAGTACCTTGCCTCAAGGACTCCATTATCCCTTCCTGCGCAAGTGCATGAGGTCGGAATCTTATTACTTCTAGTCTCGAACTTCCGCGACCTTGCTGAGGGGGCTGAGGGGGCTGAGGGGAACGGCGGCTGAGGGCGGCTGAGGGTGAAGCGAACACGCGGGTGCCGGGAGCCACGACGCCTTCTGCCGGAAGTCCCCCCGGAGGGGGGACCATTGGCCCTGCACCCGGCCGCGGATCCGCTGTCTGATGGTGAGAGCCCGAGCGCTGACAACGGCAAGGAGCTCGATAATGACGACCCGGCAGCAGCCGCTGACCCAGGCCGACGCCGCGACGATCGACGGCTACTGGCGGGCGGCCAACTACCTGGCCGTGGGCCAGATCTACCTGATGGCCAATCCCCTGCTGACCGAGCCGCTGCGGCCCGAGCACATCAAGCCGCGGCTGCTCGGTCACTGGGGCACCAGCCCGGGCCTCAACCTCATCTGGGCTCACCTGAGCCGCGCGATCATCGTCCACGACCAGCCGATGATGTACGTGATCGGCCCCGGTCACGGCGGCCCGGCCGCACTGGCCAATAGCTGGCTCGAGGGCACCTACACCGAGGTGTACCCGAGCATCTCGCAGGACGCCGCCGGCATGCATCAGCTCTTCCGCCAGTTCTCCTTCCCGGGCGGCGTGCCGAGCCATGTCGCACCGGAGACGCCAGGCTCGATCCACGAGGGCGGCGAGCTGGGCTACTCGCTCTCGCACGCCCACGGCGCGGCGTTCGACAACCCCGGCCTCATCGTGGCCTGCGTCATCGGCGACGGCGAGGCCGAGACCGGGCCGCTGGCGACGAGCTGGCATGCCAACCGGTTCCTCAACCCGGCCCGCGACGGAGCCGTGCTGCCGATCCTGCACCTGAACGGGTGGAAGATCGCCAACCCCGCCATCCTCGCGCGGATACCGCAGCCGGAGCTCGATTCCCTGCTCCGCGGCTACGGCTATGAGCCCCGGTACGTCACCGGCCATGAGCCGGCCGCGGTCCACCAGGAGCTGGCCGCCGTCCTGGACGAGAGCATCGAGCAGATCCACGCAATCCAGGACGCGGCGCGGGTCGGCCGGAGCCGGGCCGGCGCGGCCGGGGACAGGCCGCCGTGGCCGATGATCGTGATGCGCACGCCGAAGGGCTGGACCGGGCCGGCGCAGGTGGACGGCGTGCCGGTGGAAGGCACCTGGCGGGCGCACCAGGTGCCGCTGGCCGAGGTCCGCACCAACCCGGCTCACCTCCAGCAGCTAGAGCAGTGGATGCGGTCCTACCGGCCGGAGGAACTGTTCGATGCCGACGGCCGGCCGCGCAAGGAGCTGCTGGGCTTCGTGCCCGACGGCGACCGGCGCCTGGGCGCCAGCCCGCACGCGAACGGCGGCGCGCTCCTGCGCGACCTGACCCTGCCGGACTTCCGCGATTACGCGGTCCCGGTCCCCGCGCCCGGCGCGGCCATGTCCGAGCCCACCCGGGTTCTGGGCGGAATGCTCCGCGACGTGATGACACTGAACGAGCCGCACCAGAACTTCCGCATCTTCGGCCCGGACGAGACCGAGTCCAACCGCCTGGGCGCGGTCCTGGAGGTCACCGGCAAGGACTGGCAGGAAGCCGTCATCGGCGTCGATCAGCACCTGGCCACTGACGGGCGCGTCGTCGAGATGCTGTCCGAGCACACCTGCCAGGGCTGGCTGGAGGGCTACCTGCTGACGGGCCGGCACGGCCTGTTCTCCTGCTACGAGGCCTTCATCCACATCATCGACTCGATGTTCAACCAGCACGCCAAGTGGCTCAAGACCAGCCGCGCGCTGCCGTGGCGGCGCCCGGTGGCCTCGCTGAACTACCTGCTGACCTCGCACGTCTGGCGGCAGGACCACAACGGGTTCTCGCACCAGGATCCCGGCTTCATCGATCACGTGATGAACAAGAAGGCCGAGGTGATCCGGGTCTACCTGCCGCCGGACGCCAACAGCCTGTTGTCGGTGGCCGACCACTGCCTGCGCAGCCGGGACTACGTCAACGTGATCGTCTCGGGCAAGCAGCCCTCCCCCGACTGGCTGGACATGGACGCTGCCATCCTGCACGCCACCCGTGGCGCCGGGATCTGGGAGTGGGCCAGCAGCGACGGCTCCGGCGAGCCCGACGTGGTGCTGGCGTGCGCCGGCGACGTGCCCACCCTGGAGGTACTCGCGGCGACCGACATCCTGCGCCAGCACCTGCCGCAGCTGCGCGTCCGGGTGGTCAACGTAGTGGACCTGATGCGGCTCCAGCCGGCCTCAGAGCATCCGCACGGCATGAGCGACGCGGAGTTCAACGCGCTGTTCACCACTAGCCGGCCGGTGATCTTCGCCTATCACGGCTACCCGTGGCTGATCCACCGGCTGACCTACAGCCGGGCCGCGCACGACCAGTTCCACGTTCGCGGCTACAAGGAGGAGGGCACGACGACCACGCCCTTCGACATGCTGGTCATGAACGACATGGACCGGTTTCACCTGGTCATGGACGTGATAGACCGGGTGCCGGGCCTGGCCAACTCCGCTGCGTGGCTCCGCCAGCAGATGGTCGACACGCGCGCCCGGCACCACGGCTGGACTCGTGAGTACGGCGAGGACCTGCCCGAGGTCCAGAACTGGGTCTGGCCGGCGCCGGCCGCCGATGGCTCATGACCGGTGTCCTGGTCGTCAACGCGGGATCCAGCAGCCTCAAGGTCTCGGTCCTGGACGGGACCGGGAACATGGCCGCCGCGCTGGACCTGGATCACTGGGACGGCAGCGCGGATCACCGCCGGCTGCGATCGTTCCTGCACGAGCAGGCGGAGGTCGGTGCCATCGGCCACCGGGTCGTGCACGGCGGCAGCCGGTTCACCCGGGCGACCCTGATCGACGACTCGGTCTGCGCGGGGATCGCGGACCTGACCGACCTGGCGCCGCTGCATCAGCCGCGCGCGCTGGCCGGCATCAGGGCCACGACGCAGGCGCTGCCGGACGTGCCCTCGGTGGCCTGCTTCGACACCGCGTTCCACGCCAGCCTGGCGCCGGCGGCCGCCGCCTACGCGCTGCCCGGGGCCTGGACTCAGCAGTTCGGGCTGCGGAAATACGGGTTCCACGGCCTTTCGCATCAGTACGCCTCGCGCCGCGCCGCGCGCCTGCTGGGCGGCGACCCGGGCCGGCTTCGCCTGGTGACCTGCCATCTGGGGGCCGGCTCGTCGCTCGCGGCGGTCCAGGGCGGCCGGAGCGTCGATACCACCATGGGCTTCACGCCGCTGGACGGCCTGGTGATGGCGACCCGCTGCGGGAGCGTCGACCCGGGCCTCATCATCTGGCTGCTGCAGCATGGCAGGCTGGACCTGGCGGAGGTGTCCGCCGGGCTGGAGCACTCCTCGGGCCTGGCCGGCCTGGCGGGCCTGCCGGACGGCTCGGGTGACATGCGCGAGGTCCGGGCCGCGGCGCTGGCGGGCAGCGCGCAGGCCCGGCTGGCGATCAACGTGCACGCCCGCCGGCTGCGCGGCGAGATCGCGGCGATGGCTGCCGCCCTGGGCGGCCTCGACGCGCTGATCTTCACCGGCGGCATCGGCGAGCATCAGCCGCAGGTCAGGGCGGAGGCGGCGGACGGCCTCGGCTTCCTCGGCGTGGCGATCGACCCGGCGCGCAACGCCGACGCCGACGGGGACGCCGACATCTCGGCGGCTTCCGCTCCGGCGCGCACGCTGGTCATCACGGCCCGCGAGGATGTCGAGATAGCCCGCCAGGTCCGCGAGGTGCTGGGCTGGGAGACGCCATGACCAG
>Ga0208219_1000369_pt1 | contig 16401 bp, 10 predicted proteins | sample NGESurshal072012_7_FD_184469 | JGI IMG/M metagenome (GOLD analysis project Ga0208219, IMG submission 184469) | Arctic peat soil microbial communities from Barrow, Alaska - NGEE Surface sample 53-2 shallow-072012 (SPAdes) | ecosystem: Environmental > Terrestrial > Soil > Wetlands > Peat ... | reverse complement strand
CGCCGCCCAACGGCCCGACCGGTTCGACCGGGCCGCGATCCGCTGGCACGGCCGGCTCGAGGATGAAGCGCCGACGCTAACGCCCGCCGAGTCGGCGCTCGCTCTGGCCGCACTGGGCAGCATGCGGATGGGCGACACGGACGCGCTCCCGATGTTGCAGCGTCTCCTGCGCCGGGTGCAGCCAACGCTTACGCGACGTGTGGGTTGGCGCGTCGACGAGGCTTCTGCGCTACCTCGATCGGCGGATGCTCCTCCTCCGATCCTCCGCGGCCGGACGGCGGAGCCAAGCCTAGACAAACGACAGTGGTAGCCGAACCGGGGGCGGCGAGAGAATCATGCATCCCCGCTTGGATGCCCTCTCCCCCATGATGAGGCTGTCTGCGGGCTTCGGAGGCGGCAGGGCCGCAGCCTGCCGCCTCCGGCATTTTCGTCCCACGAGTCTCACGTAAAAACGCAGGATCGCAGTACGCGATCACGGTGGGCGCTGACGAGAAAGTGGCCCTCGCGAAGCCGAGGTGCTTCCGAGGGCCAGACCAACAAAGCACAACGAAGGGGGTAACTCGCAGATGCCGCAGTTGGTACGCGGATGCTATTGCGAAGCAAGCTTCACATGCTCACCTCTCTGGGGGATGCTTTCGCAGTCCGATTGATCCGACGACAAATGACATAGGGGGATACGTGTTCGCCAGGGGTCGCAGCTCGGCGACCGGACGGCGCCGCGTGTGACGTTGATGGTCTACGCCGGACTGGCCGACGCCGACCGTGCCGGACTTCGCGACGACCTCGAGGCCGCGTTTCAGTGAGCGAAGGTCACCAGGAGGTCACGGCTCATGTGGCTGCGGGTGCACACGGGTGCATCGCGAGCGCCGCTGCTTCGTCCCCGACGCGGGATCGTGCAACGGCGTGCACCGGTGTGCACGGTCGGCGCCCTTTGCAAGCCGGAGGCCATCGGTTCGATCCCGATACGCTCCCATTCTTCGTCGCCCAGCAGTAGTGGTCGGCGGCGTTCAGTACCAGACGTACTCGACGTCACGCCTGGATGAGCGTCGGCGAGGCAGCGCGCAGTTGCTTCCCGAGCGCGTCGAGCGCCACGACCGACACGTAACCGCTCGTCACCGGAAGGGCGATCGCCGTCTCGAAGCCGGTGCGTCGCTGCGTCTGCACGGGCTTCATCCGGTCGGTGCTCGTCCCCGCGACGAGCTGCCACTTCGCGACGCGGGTGGCGCCGTTCCAGCTCACGTACAGCGTCAGCGACCCGTCCGGGTTGCGCACGACGAGGGTTGCCGGCCGCCCTTTCGGCTGCGCGTCGAGCTCGAAACGGAACGCGCGGTAGCTGACGCTCCCGTCGGCGAAACGCGCATCGAGGCGAACGCTCCCGTCCGGGCCGAGCTCGGTGAACGAGCCGGCCGTGCCCCAGCCGATGAAGACGCCACCGTCCTCGAGCTGCTGGACGTCCCCCATCGCCCACGTCGTCCGCGCCGTCGGCGCGAGGTACTCCGCGACGAACGACGCACGCATCTTCTTCATGTCGAGCTTGATCCGGAGGCCGCGCGACAGCGTCTGCGCGCCCGGGGCCGCGGCGTTGTTGTCGAAGATCGTGATCGTTCCATCCGGCCGGCGACGCACGTCGTGCTGGTAGGCGAACGACGCTGCCGGGTCGACGGCGAAGTCGCTCTTCATTCCGCCGAGGCGCCACAGGACTTCGCCGCTCTTGCGGTCGACCTTGTAGATCGTCGACGTGTTGCGCGCCGAGAGGAGCAGGCTGCCATCCATGTCGACGTCGATCGAGTTCAGATGGAAGTAGTCGACGTTGCCGGCGGGCGCCACCTGCGGCATGTAGGACTCGTCGACGCCGACGTGCTCGTTACTGCGCCACTCGAAGAGCACGCGCCCGCTCGCGACGTCAACCTCTTGGACGATTCCGGTCACGAGGCGCGGCACCGCCGGCGTCGCGATCTCGCGGTAGATGGTGATGAGCGCGGTGCCCTCCGGCGTGAGCTGCAGGTCGTGCAGGTCGCCGTGGCGTCCCTTCCCCGCCTGCACGCGCGCGACCTCGTGATAGGTCGGGTCGAAGATCACCCAGCTTCCGCCCTCGGCGCCGAGGACTGTGCCCTCGTACCAGGTGAGAACGGGCCGGCCCTGGTACGTCTGCACCCGCACGTCCATCGCCGTCGTCGAGCCGAGAGGCAGGAACCACACGGGCTCGCCCCGGTCGTCGACGACGAGCGGGCCGGAGTGGCTCTGGCTGTTCGGCGTCGACTGGTAGGCGCCCGATGCAGCCGTGATGTCGAACGGAGCGAGGAAGATCGAACCGGCGGCGGTTCCGTCGGCCGGGAAGTCGAACACAATCGCCGGCGGGTTCAGATCGGGCCGGCTGACGTATCCGTTGACCGTCGCCGCCTCGCGGGCGGCCTTCGCCCGCGGGACGCGCACACCGGCGAGCGCGGCACAGACCGCACCGCTCAGCGCGAGGAAGCCTCGCCTCGTAACCCGAACGCCCTCGGCCACCGCGGGGGCGATTCTACGTCGCTGAGACGCTCCTGTTGCCGCCTTCCGCCTTTGCACGGTAGGCGGCGAGGTCGGCCTGGTGGACGAGCTCCTGGCGGCTCGTCGCGTCCTCGGGCGACGCGGCCAGGCCGATCGAGACCGTGACGCGCAGCGGATCGGATGTTCCCTCAGCGATGAAGACACGGTCGGCGATGGCAGCCCGGATCCGTTCGGCGATGCGCGCCGCCTCGGAAGGCGGGGTCTCGGGAAGCAGGATGCAGAACTCGTCGCCGCCGAATCGCGCCGGCACGTCGTAGCGGCGCAGCTCCTCGCGGAAGACCTCGGCGATGCCGCGGATGACGACGTCGCCGGCGAGGTGGCCGTGGGCGTTGTTGATCTCGCGCAGGTGGTCGAGGTCGACCATGAGGATCGAGAACGGCGTCTGTATCCGTTCTGCGCGCGCGACCTCCATGTCGACCGTGTGCTCGAACTCCTTGGCGTTCATCAGGCCCGTCTTCGTGTCCGCCTGCGCGAGCTCGCGCAGCTGCGGCACGTACAGCGCGCGGTGGATGATGAGCAGCGGACCGAGGACGAAGAAGATGAGCCAGCCGTTCACGGACCAGAACGCGGCGACGCCGACACCGAGCGCCGAGAGCCCGAGGTCGGTGGAGAGGCTCTCGAACGAGAACAGGCCGGTCGCGCGCATGGAGCGGTCGCTCGTCAGCTCGATCATCCGCGCGACCAGCACATGGTTGATCGCGACGAACGTCGCGACCGCGGCGAGCCCGGCGAGCGCGTATCGCCCCGCCGGCTCACCGGCAACGTTTGCCCCGGAGAGCGCGTGGAACGCCATTTCGGCGGCGAGCACGGCGAGCGTCGTGTTGCCGATGTTGAAGCTCTGGACGAGCCATTTCTTCCGGTACTTGATCCAGCCCGGCAGGTAGTGGAGCAGGACGAGCCCGGCGAGAAACCCCGGGCGCAGGACGACCGCGCCGGCGACGATGAAGACGATCGCCGTCCGGTAGGACTGATTGCGGCCACTCTCGACGATGTACAGCTGTGCGGTCGCTGCGAGCGCAGTCAACACGGCGAACGCCTCCCAGCCGTGCACGTGCGCCGGCAGCTGACCGACACTCCAGCCGGCCGCGCCCACGGCGGCGAGCAGGACCGTCCAGTAGTACGCGCGCGCCTGCCCCGAAAGATGCAAAGGGCCTCGTCCCGAGGCCACTGCCGCCGCGGCCCAGTGGCCGCGGATCCTGGAGGCGAACCCTGGTCCGCCGTGTCGCGGCGCTACGGCAGCCACGCAGTGGCGCTCCAATCCGTTGCGCTCCAGTCGGTCGCGCTCCAATCGGTCGCGCTCCAATCCGTCGCGCTCCAATCCGTCGCGCTCCAATCCGTCGCGCTCCAATCGGTGGCGCTCCAGTCGGTCGCGCTCCAGTCGGTGGCGCTCCAGTCGGTCTGGCTCTGCACCGCCTGCGTCCAGGCGGCACCGTCGAACGAGCCTGAGGTCGCGAACTGCTCGAGGCCTGCATCCGCATCGGGCGCGCTTGCGAGCTGCAGCGCCTGCGCAGCGTCGAGCTCGCCGACGCCACCGGCCCAGTCGGGGATGCCGGGAAGCCCATCGGAGCTGATCATGAGCGCGCCCTTCACCTGGCCGGGCGTCCAGTCGGGGTGCAGCCCGAGCAGGGCGTCGGCCGCGCCGGCGACCATCGGGGCCGCGAGCGACGTTCCCGACATCCACATGTACCCGGGCGAAACGACGCGGTCGGGAGCCGTGGTCGCGAGGGTCGATCCGACAGGAACGGGCGCGGCGATCCAGCGGCCGGGAGCGGAGATCTCCGGCTTCTCGAAGCCGTCGCCCGTGTGGCCGTACGCCGACCACGGTGCGGTGAAGTCGTCCGCCGTCGACGCCGTCCCGTTCGTGTCGAGCGCGCCGACCGTGATGACGAAGGGATCGTTGCCGGGCGCGTGCGCCATCAGGACGCCGCCCGGCACGCCGAAGTTGCCGGACGCGGCGACGACGACGATGCCGTGGAACCACAGCTGCTCGACGGCGGCGTCGAGCGGATCGTCGACGAAGCTCGACTGCGCCTCACTCACGAGCGAGAAGTTCGCGACGCGAATGTTGTACTTGCTCTGGTTCTGGAGGATCCAGTCGCAGGCGGCGATCACGTCGCTCATGTGCGATGCGCCGTTCGCGTCCGCCGTGCGGATGGCGACGATCGGCGCGGTGGGGACGACGCCCGGATAGAGCGGCGAGGCACCGGCAGCGATGCCGGCGACCATCGTTCCGTGCCCCTCGTCGTCGCCGGTCGCGCTCGGGTTGTCGGAGTTGAGATTGACGTTCGCGACGATGCGAGAGCCGAAGTCCTGGGTCTTGCTCGCGTCGATACCGCTGTCGACGATGGCGATCGCAGGCAGGTTCCCGCCCACGGTCAGCGACGGCACCGTGTCCGCGCCGGTCGCGGCGCGCCACAGACTCGACTCCTCGATGCCAACCGTCGCCACCGGCGTGTCGGGAACGATCGAGAGGATGTTCGGGTTGTGCGAGAGGGCGGTGAGCTCCGCGCCGTTGAGCGTCGCGGCGATGCCGTTGATCGACCTGAACGCATGGCCGATGCGGCCGTGAGACGATCCGTTGAAGGCCGACGCGACCCCGTTGCTCGAAACGCCGCGCGTGCCGCGGATGATCACGCGGAACGTCTGCTGGGGGTTCCCCTTCGCCTTGTTGAGAAGGCCCGGAGGCGTCCACTGCGGCGGGCTCTTCGGCCCGTGCGTCGGCCCGTGCCCCGCCTGCGCGGTCTGTGCAAGCCCTGCAAGGACTGTCACCAGCGCTATGCCGAGCGTAAGCGCGCCGCGTCGCTTGATTCGATTCATGCTCTCCCTGCCGCAATCGATCGGGGTTGGTAGCGGATCGCACCATAGGCCCGTCTTCGCGGCCGGATCTCCCTCAGTCGGGTGAGGTCCGCAAGGATCACTCTCCCGGGGGATTAGGGCGCTAAATCAGCGCAGCCAGTGGGCCAGGCCGGCCTCGAGATCGCGGCACCCGCTCGGCGCCACGATCCTCTTCTGCACCTTGCGGTCCTCGACGACGAGCAAGGTAGGCACCTCGTCCACACGGAAACGCGTCGCCAGGTCTGGCCGCCGGTCGACGGGGATCTTGAGGAGGTCGAACGTGTCGTGGTTCCGGCGGCGCTGGAGCACCTGCGCCAGAAACCCTTCCGTCCTCCGGCAGCGACCGGACACGGACGAGTAGAACAGGATCAGGCGTGGGCGCTCGGCGGCGAGGGAGTTCGCCGCAGCGGGGAGCGGCCGCAGCGGGGAGCGGCGAGACGGCCACGTGGCGGTTATGTCCACCGCCACGTGGCCTCAAACGTCGCCGTGCCGGACAACTTGGGACTAGCCGATCGGCTCCTGGACGAGCCGCCGGGCGGAGACGCCGGCAAGCAGGTTGTCGCCCGGCTTGCGCGCGCGGACGAAGATGACCAGGTCGCCGCGCCGAAGCGGCATGTGCGCCGTGGGCCGGATCTGGATCGTCGCCCAGCCGCTGCCGTCCGTCGGAGTCTCCGGCGAGCCGTACACCCAGCCGTACGGCAGACCGACCACGTACACGAGCGCGCCCGAGATGGAGAAGCCGCGCGTGTCGGACACGTGGAACCGAGCAGTGATCACGCCACGGGTCGTCGCCGGCGTCGGCGAGAACTTCACGCCGTCGATGATCAGCTGGTTCGGCAGGCTGACCTGCGACACCTGGATGGCCGTGCCGCCGCCCTGCCCCTTGGCCGGCGCGATGAGGTCGGTCTCCGCCGTGTTGGCGGTGCTCGAACCGGTCGCGTTCTTCGCCGTCACCTGCGCGAGGATCGTGTGCGCCACGTCCGCGGAAGCGAGCACGTAGGTCGTGCCGGTGGCGCCGGAGATGGCCGCGCAGCCGCCGCCGGTCCCGACGCACCGCTCCCACTGGTACGAGAAGCTCGGCGCCGGCGTTCCGCTCCACGAGCCGGGACTGACCGTGAGGGTGCTGCCCTGCTGGGTCGTCCCGGAGATGGTGGGCGGCGACGAGTCTTTCGGCGCAGCGCCCGTCGGCTGGACGACCCCGGTCGGGCGCGAGATCGCGACGCCAGAGCCGCTGCTGTTCGTCGCCGTCACCTGCACCTTCAGGCGATGGCCGACGTCGGCAGTCACGATGGTGTACTGGTCGCTCGTCGCCCCGGTGATCGAGGCGCAGTTTCCGGCCTGGGCGTCGCACCAGAGCCACTGGTATGCGTAGCTCGTCGGGCTTCCGGCCCACGACCCGTGCGAGGCCCGCAGAAGCGACCCGTCACGGGCGGAGCCGGAGATCGACGGCAGCGACGTGTTCGACGGCGCTGCGGAAGCCTGGCCCAGCGAGGTGGCCGCGACGATCAACGTCGGCACGGCCGCGGCGCAGGCCAGAACGAACAATCGTCTGAAATGCATCGTGCCTCTCCCCCTTCTCGTAGATGAGACAAGGAAGGGTTCCCGGCCGGCTCGAAACCATGTATCCCAGTGTCAGGCGGAGGTAAGGAATGGCCCGGGGGCTGTAAAGGTTCTGCGGCTTTCCCCACGGGCGCGGCCGTGCGACACTTTTGCCCATGGACAAACGGCGCCCTGGGACGGTGCGGGTCGACCTCGAGGAGGTTCGCCGCCTCGCGCGCGAGCTCGCCTCGCGGCGGGACTCCGCGTACGCCGAGATGCAGGGCGAGCTCGAGCAGATGAAGGCGTCGCTCCGCGAGCGGGCGGCGGCCATCGCTCAGCGCGAGCACCGACTCGCGGAGCTCGAGCACCGCGTGGGAGCCAACGGGCTCGCGGAGGAGCTGGCCGCCGCGCAGCGCGCGGCCGCCGAGGCCGAGGCCGAGCGCCGCCTGGCCGCGGCCGAGCGCGATCATCTGGACGAGCGCGAGCAGCAGATCCGGGCGGTCGAGAAGGAGCTCGCGGCGCTACGCATCGAGCTCGGCCAGAAGCCCACTCCTACTCCGGCCCGGCGGCCGACCGCGTCCGCGCGGCAAAAGGAGCTCGACGCCCGCGAGGCGGCCCTCGACGAGCGCGAGGCCGCGCTCGAGGCGCGCGAAGCCGCGCTGCGCGGCGACACGATGTCGATGCCGTCCCCACTCGGCTTCGCCGACGGCCTCGCCGCGTTGACACGTCCTGATGCCGGTTAAGTAGTCTCGAAGGGAGCCGCGGCCGCAGGGGCCTGCGGCCGCTTCCCATGCCCGAGCAGGTGAACACCGTCGATCCGCCCGACCTCGGCCTGCTGCCGACGTTGCGCAGGCTGCTCCGCCTCTGGTGGGGCGAGCGGCGCCTGGGCGCCCTCGGGTTGTCCTTCGCCCTCGCCTACACGCTGATCTCGATCGCGATCCCGCTGCTCATGCAGCGCGCGATCGACAACGCGATAGTCGCGCACACGCAGCGGCTCTGGCCGTACGTCCTTGCCATCGTCGCGCTCGGAACCGTGCGCTTCGGGATCAACTTCTCGCGCCGCTACGCGACGGCGCGCATCGGCATTCGGATCGAGGCACGCATGCGCGAGCTGCTCTACAACGCGTATCTCCGCTACCCGCGCGCGTTTTACGACCGGCACGCGACGGGGCAGGTCTTGTCGCGCGCGACCAACGACCTCTACCCGATCCGCTACTTCATCGGCTGGGGCCTCGTGCAGGGAGTGCAGAGCCTGATGATGATCGTCGGGGCCGGGATCGTGCTCGTGATCGTCAACCCGCGGCTCGCGCTCTACACGGCAGTCGCGATGCCGCCGATCACGGTGCTCGCGCTGCGCTTCGCGCGGCGCGTGTCGCCGCTCTCCCGCCAGGTGCAGGAGCGCAAGGGCGACGTGACGGAAGCAGCGGACGAGGCAGTCGTCGGAATCGAGATGGTGCAGGCATTCGGCCGCGAGGACGACGTGCGCGGCCGCTTCGGCGAGCGCGCCGAGGCCGTTCGGAACACGGTGCTCCGGCAGGCCGGCGTCGAGGCGCGACACCTCCCGGGGCTCTACTACCTGCCGTCCCTCTCGATCGCCGCCGTCGTCTACTTCGGCGGACGCCAGGTGATCGCCGGCCATCTCTCGATCGGCCAGTTCGTTCTCTTCGAGACGCTGCTGCTCCAGCTCGTCTGGCCGCTGGAAGCGCTCGGCTGGATCACGAACCTCGCGCAGCGCGCGCTCGCCTCGGCCGGCCGCAGCTTCGCGTGGCTCGAGGGGATCCTGCCCCTGCCGGAGCCGGCGAGCCCGCGGCCACTTCCCACCGGGCCGCTGTCCGTTCGCTTCGAGTCCGTGCGCTTCGCCTACGGCGGCGAGCACGACGTCCTGCACGACCTCGACCTCGCGCTCGAGCCGGGCGAGATCGTCGCCGTGTGCGGGCCGACGGGCTCGGGGAAGACGTCGCTCCTCAACCTGCTCCCCCGCTTCTACGACGCGACGGGCGGGCGCGTGCTCGTCGGCGACATCGACACGCGCGACATTGCAATCGCCGAGCTGCGCGCATCGGTCGCCCTCGTGACGCAGCGCCCGGTGCTCTTCTCGGTGCCCCTGCGGGAGAACCTCACTGCCGGCCGCATGGACGCCGAGTGGTCCGAGGTGCTCGCAGCGTGCACGGCCGCGGGCGTCGACGCATTCGTGGACGAGCTGCCGGACGGCTACGACACGCTCATCGGCGAGCGCGGGATCAACCTGTCCGGCGGTCAGCGCCAGCGCGTCGCGCTCGCCCGCGCGCTCGTCACCGGCGCGCGCATCGTCGTGCTCGACGATCCGCTCTCCGCGGTCGACACGCTGACAGAGCGGCGGCTCGTGGGACGGCTGCGGCCCGCGCTCGCCGAGCACACGGTGCTCGTCGCCACGCAGCGGCTCTCGACGATCGCGCTCGCCGACCGCGCCGTCGTGCTCGAAGAAGGGCGGATCGTCGAGTCCGGCCCGCCCGACGAGCTGCTGCGCGCAGGCGGCGCCTTCACCTTGCTCTTCGGCGACGAGCTGGCTGCGGCATGAGACGGCTGCTGCGCTATCTCGAGGGACGGTGGCTCCGCGCCTCCCTGATGGTGCTCATCGCGGCGGGGAACGCCGCGTGCCAGACGGGCGGCTGGCTCCTCGTGCGCAGCGCGATCGACAAGGGCATCAGCGCTGGAAACACGCACTACCTCACCGTCATCGTCTCGATCTACCTCGGCGTCGCGGCGGCCGGCTGGGTCCTGCAGGCCTGGCTGATCCGCGGCCTCGCCGGTCTCGGCCAGGAGATCACAATCCGCCTGCGCCGCGACCTCTTCGACCATCTGACCGGGCTGTCCCTCCGCTACTTCTCGGAGCAGAAGGCCGGCTGGATCATCGCCCGCCTGACGAGCGACGTGGACGCGGTCTCCGACGTGCTCTCGCAGGGAATGCCGACGCTCATCTCGAACGTCGTGCTCCTTCCGGCGGCGCTCGCCGCGCTCCTCATCGCCGACTGGAGGCTCGGGCTCGTCGTCTTCGTGGTCCTGCCGCCGACGCTCGTCCTGACGCGCTGGTTCACGCACACCTCGCACGTCGCGCTCGTCGAGCAGCGCAACCGGATCGGCTCCGTGACGGCGCAGATCGCCGAGTCAGTCTCCGGGATGGCCGTGGTGCAGGCGTTCAACCGCGAGCGTGCGTTCCAGGCGCAGTTCGACGAGCTGAACGAGGCGAATCGCGCGCAGTCCACGTACGTGCAGAAGATCTTCTCGATCTTCTTCCCGTCGATCGAGTTCCTCGGCGTGATCGCCACCGGCGGCGTCCTCTACTTCGGCGAGAAACTGCTCGCGCACAACTCGCTGACGATCGGGACGTTGATCACTGCGCTGTACCTGCTCCAGCTCGTGTTCCAGCCGCTCCAGGAGCTCTCCGATGTCTATGGCCAGCTGCAGTCGGGGGCAGCGGCGATGGTGAAGATCGCAGGCATCCTCGACGAGGAGCCCGGCATCCGCGACCGCGACGACGCCGTCGAGCTGCCCCGCATCGTGGGCGATCTCGAGATCGACCACGTCGTGTTCGCGTACGGCGCCGAGCCCGTGCTGCGGGGAATCGAGCTGCACATCCCGCCCGGCGGCTGCATCGCGCTCGTCGGCGAGTCCGGTCACGGCAAGTCGACGCTGGCACGGCTGATCGGCCGCTTCTACGACCCCAACGAGGGCGCGGTGCGCGTCGACGGCGTCGACCTGCGCGGCGTGAAGCTCCGCTCGTACCGCCGGCAGCTCGGTGTCGTCCTGCAGGACCCGTTCCTGTTCAGCGGCACGATCGCGTCCAACATCCGCTTCGCGAAGCCGGACGCGACCGACGAGGAGGTCGCATCCGTGGCCGCGGCCGTCGGCGTCGACCGCGTCGCCGCACGGCTGTCGGGCGGGCTCGAGCACGCGGTGCGCGAAGGCGGGTCCGGCCTGTCGGCCGGCGAGCGGCAGCTCATCTCGATCGCGCGTGCGCTGCTCGCCGACCCGCGCATCCTCATTCTCGACGAGGCGACCTCGAACATCGACCGGCCGACGGAGGTGCTCATCGAGCGTGCGCTCGACCGGCTGCTCGCCGGCCGTACGTCGATGATCATCGCGCATCGCCTCTCCACCGTCCGCCGCGCGGACGAGATCATCGTGGTCGAGCGCGGCCAGGTCGCGCAGCGCGGGACGGAGCGGGAGTTGCTCGCCGAGGACGGGCCGTTCAGGCGGCTCGCGCACGCGCTGGACGGCGGTGCCGAGGAGCTAGCGGCCGCGGGCTAGGCCGCGGCCGGCGCGTGCCGCTCGACGTAGACGCCGGGCCGCGACGGGTCGGGCAGCGCAGGGCGCCTCACCCTCGATGAGGATCAGGTATCGCCGCGCGAGCTCGTCGTAACCTGACATCAGCGCGAGAGTACCGCCGCCAGGCTCTTACGCGCGTTCGCGCTCGAGCACGTCGAGGCAGACCTCGACAACGCGGCGATCGAACTGCGAGCCCGCGCCCTCGCGCAGGCGGCGCACCGCTTCCGGATGGCCGAGGCGCCGGCGGTACGGCCGGTCGGTGGTCATCGCGTGATACGCGTCGCACACGAAGATGATGCGCGCCTCGAGCGGGATGTCCTCGCCCGCGAGCCCGTCCGGGTAGCCGCGCCCGTCCCACCGCTCGTGGCAGTGGCGCACGATCACGCGCACTTCCTGCAGGCGGTCGATGGGTGCGATGATCCGCTCGCCGAGGACCGGGTGCATCTCGATGACCGCGCGCTCGGTCGAGCTCAGCCGGCCGGGCTTCAGGAGGATCGTGCTCGGCACGCCGATCTTCCCGATGTCGTGCAGGAGCGCTCCGAGCTCGAGCTGCTTCAGCGCCTCGTCGTCGAGGCCCAGCTCGCGGCCGACGCGCAGCGAGAGATCGGAGATCCAGCGCGCGTGCGTCGACGTGTACTCGTCGTTCGCCTCGAGCGCGTTCGCAAGCGCCTCGACCGTGGTCACGAACGTCCGCTCGAGCCCCTCGTAGTTGCTCGCGCTTGCGATCGCGAGCTTCGCCTGGTGCGCGAGGCCGCCGACGAGGCGGAGCTCGCGGTCGCCGTAATGCCCCTCATCGGGCAGCGCTGCGATGATGAACGCGCTCCGTCCCTCCACGAGGAGTGGTGCGATCGCGTACGACATCGCCGGGGCGAGAGGGTCATCGACCATCCCGGCGATCTCGGCCGCTGTCAGCACGAACGGCTCGCCACCGCTCATCATCGGGCTCGTCCTGCGCGCCTCGTAGCGCCGCAGGGACACGTTCTCGCGCTCGGCGCGCGTGTGCCCGAAGAGGGCCCGCGGCACGATCCAGCCTTCCTCGTCCTCGAGCCAGATGGACGTGCGCGGCGATCCGAGCAGGGCGGACGTCAACTCGACGATGCGCTGGAGGATGTGGTCGAGGTTGGAGGACGACGCGAGCTCGCGGCTGAACTCGAGCAGCGCGGTGGCGCTCTCGGCCTCGCGCTTCGCCGAGTCGTACAACCGCGCGTTCTCGACGGCGACCGCCGCGTGGCCGGCGAGCACGTCGAGCAGGCGGATGTCGTCCTCGTCGAACTGGTCGAGCCCGAGCTTCGAGACGACGATGACGCCCGCAACTCCGCTGCCGTAGCGGAGCGGAACGGCGACGAGCGACTCCTCGATCACAGGTGTGCCTTCGATACGGTGGCCGAACTCGCAGTTGGCCGCGTCCCCCACGAGGAGCGACTCGGCGCGCTCCGCGCACTGGCCCGTGACGCCGACGCCGATGCGGATGCGCAGGAGCTCGAGTGGAAGCGCGCCCGTGTCGGCGCCGAGGGCGCCGCGGAACGCGACCGGCACGAGCTCGTCGCCGTCGACGACGAATACGCGGCAGTTGTGGTAATCGATCAGCGAGCGAAGCTCGGACGTGATCTCGTCGCCGATCTTGCGCACGTCCGTGAGCCGGTTGAGCTTGCCCGCCAGGCTCTGCAGCATCTTCATGTGCGCGAGCGAGCGCACGTCGCGCACGACCACCGGCGTGTCCGGCCGCTCCGTCGCGTTCTCCTCGTACAGGACGACGCGGTTCTTGCCCTGGGCCTTCGCGGTCATCATCGCGGCCTCGGCGCACGCGGCAAGCTCGCGGGGGTTCATCGCGTGCTCGGGACCGAGCGCGAGCCCGACCGAGACGGTGACCTTCCCGACACCAGGCGGGTCGAGCTCGCCCAGTTGCTTGACGATGCGGCCGGCGACGTGCGTCGCGTCCCGCCCGTCACAGGCGCCCATGATGACGCTGAACTCCTCGCCGCCGAGGCGGCAGACGATGTCTTCCGGCCGCACGGCGCTGCGGACGGTGTCGGCCAGGAGCTTCAGCAGCTCGTCGCCGATGCCGTGGCCGTGCACGTCGTTCACGCGCTTGAAGTCGTCGATGTCGAGCATGAGCACGGCGACCGGCTTGTGCGTCCTGCTCACCTCCTGCAACGCTCCGCGCAGCCGCTCGTGGAAGCTGCGGTGGTTGAAGAGGCCGGTGAGCGAGTCGGTCTGAGCCTGGTGCTCGAGGCGCGCGCGGATCTGCGCGTTGTCGATGGCGAGCGCCGCCGCATCGGCGAAGCGCTTGGCGAGCTCGAACTCGTCGTCGGTGAACCCGACGCCGACGCCGGAGCGGTAGAGGTTGAACACGCCCTTGATCTCCGAGCGCGCGACGAGCGGGATGGAGATGAGCGCCTCCGGCTCGAGCGGCGTCCCCGGAATGGTGCGAACGCGCGGGTCGAGGTGCGCCTGGTTGAGCAGCACCGGCTCGCGGCGGCGCGCGGCCCAGCCGGTGACGCCCTCGTCGAAGTGGACGAGCTTGCGCATCACCTGGTCGGCCCAGTCGTGGCGGGCAAGGACCGGATTGAGGATCCCCTGCGGTTCGTCCGCCTCGTAGATCGTCATCGACTCGTGCGGGACGAGGTCGGCGAGCGTGTCCGCGATGCGGACGAGCAGCGCATCGAGGCTTTGCTCGGCGAGCACCTCATGGAACACGTCCGCAAGCCGGCGGTACGACTCCACCAGCTCGAGCTCAGGCACACCGACGTCCACCCCAGGCTCGGGGAGCAGGTCAAGTCGGCGAGCTGCCGGGCGCGCTACCACTCGGCGTCCTTCGGTGCGGGTGCGGCCAGCCGCAGGGCGAAGCCTCCTAAGTTGGAATCGACCAACCTACAATCGTCGGCTTCCGACTTCGGAGCCTCCCCCGGTTGAGGGAACCGGGCGGCTACAGGTGACAAAGACCGGGGGCGATGCGCCAGCACCGCCCCCGAAGAATTAGTCGCCCCAGTCGAAGTCGCGCGCGCGGTCGACTGACCAGAACCCGTTGGACTCCGAATCGTCGACCTCTGTCGTCGCAACCGCGTTCTCCGCGGTCTCTTCGCCGGGCCAGGGCAGGCTCTGGTGGGCGACGAACGCGGGCTCGCCGTCGATGGTCTCCTCGAGTCGCGCCTGCTCCTCGGTCTTGAACAGCGGGTGGTTGTCGAACGGATCGTCCGCCTTGTACCGATCGATCGGCATGTGCTCGAGCGCGGAGTTCCGCTCCTTCAGTTCCAGGTGATCCTTGATGACTTGCGCGAAATACGACGGTGTCTCAACCGGCATTCGTTCCTCCCGTTCGGGGCCCCCGTACTCGATCAGTCTAACCCGATTTCAGGCTGATTTCCGGGTCGAGACTACTAAAAGGCCCGGATCCTTGCGTTTCTTTCGACCCGATCCTTCCCGAGCCTCTTCGCCTCGTACAGGGCTCGGTCGGCTTGGGCAAAGAGCTGACGCTCCTGCTCGCCAGGCCGGTGCTGGGCCGCCCCGAAGCTGCAGGTAACGCCGAAAACGGCCCCGTCCCGGCCGTGGAAGGAGCGCTCCCGGAGGGCCGCCCGGACGCGCTCGGCGAGCTTGGCCCCGCCCTCCTCGTCCGTCCCCGGGAGGAGGAGGACGAACTCCTCGCCGCCCCAGCGGCCGGGAAGGTCGGACTCGCGCAGCGTCAGGCGGAGCACGTTCGCGAGCTCGCGGAGGACGTCGTCGCCGGCGTCGTGGCCGTACATGTCGTTGATCCGCTTGAAGTCGTCGAGATCGACGACGACGAGCGTGAACGGGGCTGCCATGCGGTCGGAGCGGGCGATCTCGTGCACGAGCGCGTCCTCGCACCCGCGCCGGTTGGCGATGCCGGTGAGCCCGTCGACGAGCGCCTGACGCTCGACGATCGCGTGCAGCCGCGCGTTCTCGAGCGCGACCGCCGCGTGCGCCGCGAGCGACGCCGCCGTCATCCGGTCCTCGGCGTCGAAGGATCCGATCAGGACGAGCCGGCCGAGCCGTTCCCCGCCGACGGTGAGCGGGTGCTCGAGCCGGTCGCCAGGCGCGTGCTGGTTGCCCGCGGCGGCGGCGAGGCCGCTGCTCTGGATCGTCGCGCCGACGGCGCCCGTCGCCTCGACGGCGGTCTCGACGACAACGCGCAGGAGCTGCTCGACGTCGTTCGTCACCGCGAGCGCCTCGCCGATGCGGGCGACGGCGATCCGCAGCCGCCCGCGCTCGGTGTCCAGATCCTGGAGACGAGCCTGCAGCTGGTCGGCCATGGCGTTGAAGGCCGTGCCGAGCGTCGCGAGCTCGTCCCGGCCCTTCACGGGGACGCGCCGCCCGAGATGGCCTTGCGCGATGCCGCGGGCGGCCTCCGCGAGCGCGCGCAACGCACGGACGATCGAGCGGCCTTCGAGGAACGCGACGATCCCGACCAGCACGACCGCGCCGAGCAGCGCGAGCAGCAGCCGGTCGCGCGCCGACGCGTCGGCGGCGTCGACCGCCGACTGCGGCGTCAGGACCGCGAGAGAGACACCCGGGAGCGGCGGCGCGACGAGCGTGCGGTAGCGCGTGCCGTCGACGCGCACGACGGCGATGCGACCGGCCGCGAGGGGAACCTTCCCGGCGAGCGGCGGGCTCGCGGCCAGGATGCGATCGCCCTCGAGGAGGACGAGGCGATCGCTCTGCGCGAGATCGGTGTGCAGTTGGAGCGCCGCGACGAAGCCGGCGTCGAGTGGGACGGATGCGACGACGACGCCGGCGAGGCCCTTGCTCGTGATCACGTCGGCCTGCCGGTGCACCGCACGTGCCGGCGCATTGCCAACGCGGAAGCTCCCCGCGTGGACGGAGAGCTGCGGGGTTGTCTTCAGCATCGCCTCGAGCGCCGCACGGTCCCGCCGCTGGAGCGCGACCTGGAACGTCCGGTCGCGGGCGAGCCGGGTCGCCGTGGTCTGGGCCGCGTCACCCCGCTCCTGGTAGGCCGCGAGCGCCAGCCGGAGGTCTGTCTGCAGTCGCGCGTCCACCTTGCGAGCCTCGCTCTGTGCCGAGGCAGAGGAGAAGCCCCAGACGGCCGCGCCGGCAGGCACCAGCGTCAGGAGGATGAAATAGAGCGCGAGCTTGAGTTTGAAGCTGCCCAAAGCGGCCTCCCCAGTATTCAAGCCCTCGTCCCGCCCTGCCGATACCTCG
>Ga0208219_1000368_pt1 | contig 16435 bp, 15 predicted proteins | sample NGESurshal072012_7_FD_184469 | JGI IMG/M metagenome (GOLD analysis project Ga0208219, IMG submission 184469) | Arctic peat soil microbial communities from Barrow, Alaska - NGEE Surface sample 53-2 shallow-072012 (SPAdes) | ecosystem: Environmental > Terrestrial > Soil > Wetlands > Peat ... | reverse complement strand
GGGTTGAGGTCGAACCGGGCGGCCGCGGGGTGCTCGGCGCAGAGGGAGGACGTCCGGCCCTGCCCATAGGGAAATGCGCCCCTACCCCCAGGCGGGCGTCGCAGTTGGCTTGATATGGGTGCAGTACCGGCGAGACGTCGGATCTCCCTGCTATCACAATGTGACTGCCGAGCCTCTCCGGTCTACCTCAGATCAGATGCTGAGATCCGTGACGAGGTCGCCGGTGAGGTGCTCACCGATTACGTCGGCACCAATCCTGCCCTGGTGGACGTGTCCGTCACCGAGGGCGTGGTGACGCTGCGCGGTGAAGTCGAGAAGAAAAGCATGATCCCGCTCGCCGTCCAGATGACACGCGCTGTCGACGGCGTGGTCCATGTCGTGAACAGGCTCACCTTCGCCATCGACGACACGCATCTGCCTCTAGCCGCTGACCTGACGGACTACTGACCCAAAGCCCGTCGGCTACCGCCGCCTCACCAACGTCGCCGTGCGTAGGTCTGCACCTGCAGAGTTGGCGGGCCAGCCATGATAGTTACCTGCCCTCGGCCTGGGCCAGCGGGAACCGGGTACGTGCCGCGATATCACCGGGCGGATCGGGCAGCGCCTGCACTTCCCCGCCGTCGCCGAGAGTCCTGGTGACCATTTCCTCGATGAGATCCGGGACCCCGAGCGCAGCGGCCGGCCCGTCCGGGCATCCGCCGGGTGTGCTGGAAAGCGCCCCGCACCGGGTGCAGGCGAACCCGGGGATCAGCCCTCCAACGGGAACCACCAGCAACTGGACGGCGTGCTGGTTGACCGCCACCAGGCAGCCGCGCAGGCCGGTAACGGTCAGCCCGTCCGGCGGCTCGTTATGGAGCTGAGCGAGCAGGCGCTGCTCGCGCCGCTGCGCCCAGTCCCTGATTACTGTGCCGGAAAGCTCCCGTACCCGAGCCGGTGTCATGGTGTGCGGATCGACGGCAAAGCTCCCCGCGAAGCGCTCAGCCACGCCGGCCGGGAGGATCGCGAGGAACTGGGGGATAGCATCCCCGTGCCCGCCGACAACGAGCGGCTCCTGCCCACCGGAAGGCATGGCCTGCCCGAGAATGGCCGCCGTGTCCTGGTAGTGATGGCGGGCCAGCTGGATGATGCGCTCGTGCACCCGGTGGGACTCCAGGCCGTACCAGCCCCCGAAGGCTGGGCTGCGCACACCCTCTGCCACCGGCTCGGCTGCCAAGCTGACCTGATCTCCCGCCACGCTGAATATCCACGCGTGCCGCCGGCCGACGACAGCGACGCGGTAGGCGGGGCACCGCTGCAAAGCCACTAGCAGAGGCCGCACATGCGGGCGGGTCGCGAGCACCGCCCGCTCCGGGAGCTGGCACGGCAGTCGGATCGCCTCCGACAAGCCCAGCCGGCGGCACGCGAAAATCGCGACGGTGTGGCCCAGCCAATCGCGGGCGTGGACCTCCAGCAGCCGCCGGACCATCCTCCGGTCCTCATCCCGGGCCCGCAGAGCGCCGGGACCATCCGCGCCACCGGCCAACGCGAGCAGCTCATCCACCCGGGCCGGCAGGCCACGCAGCGCAGGCGGATTCACCGGCACCTGCAGGTAGACAGACAGCACCGACCGCTCCGCGGTCTGGATGCCCAGCAGCTTCTCCACGTCCGCATGGCTGATCATCGAGTGTCCCCGGTAACTGGCTCAGCCGCCGCCGGCTCCAGCAGCTCACGCAGGCCAGCGGGCAGCAGCGCTTCATCGACAGCCCCGGCCGAAATATGCCGCCGCACCACCGCCGTGACCACGGCAGAAGCCTTGGGCACGCCGGAATCGTGAATCCGCGCCTCGCGGGCAAACCGTGTCACATACTCGCTGCGGCCGTATTTCACCGGAACCCGGCTGGGCTTCCAGCCGTCGTAGAACACCCCCCGCAACAGCTCGGGCAACTGCGCAGCGAAGTGCGCGCCGACCTCCACGGTAAGGCGATCCCGCAGGCTGTGCAGCCACGCCCGCGTCACCCGGTAAGCGAGGCGGCGGTCGTGCGTACCGAACCCTTCCCCGACGCCCGCCAGCCAGGCGTTGCATTTGCCGATACTGCGGTCGAGACTGCCAACTCCGGTAAAGGACATGACTACTCCCTTCCGCCTTCCATCACCTCTCGCCGCCCGGCGCCGGCCCAGGGCCGAAGGTCCTGGCGGAAGGCCCACGGCAGATCCGGCTGCTCCAGCGGCTGGCTACCCGGAGCACGGGCCGCTTGCCGGGTGCCGATAGTCACCCAGGCACGGGTATTCCGCCCTCTTGGCCGCGCAAGACGCGAAGGCGTGTCATTGAAAAGCCACCGGCCAGGTGAAACTCACCGACGCCAGGGGTGGGCCGCTGCTACATGCTGAACTGCATCAGCGCCCGCATCAGGAACATCCCGGGTAAACGCAGCCGGCGAAAGGCAGGACCATTGCGCGAGTACAGCAGTCCCGCGCGTGCGGAGATCCCGGCATCGGCCAATGTGACCGACGTGATTTTCCGCCGGGCCAGGACGGAGCCGGGCGACGTCATGCTGCGCAAGCGGACCGGCGCGGGCAGCTGGCAAGACGTGACGGCCGGCCAGTTCCGCGCCGAGGTGGCCGTCTTGGCCAAGGGCCTCATGGCAGCGGGCATCGAGCCAGGTGACCGGGTTGCGCTGATGTCACGCACCCGCTACGAGTGGACCCTGATCGACTACGCCATCTGGGCTGCCGGCGCCGTGTCAGTGCCGGTGTATGAGACCTCATCAGCCGAGCAGGTCGCGTGGACCCTCAGTGACTCGTCCGCGCACGCCGTCTTCGCTGAGACCAGCAGGCATAAGGAGATCATCAGCAGCGTCCGGGGCAAGCTCCCCGGCCTGGCGCAGCTGTGGATGATCGGCGCCCTGGACGCGGTAGCGTCCGGCGGCGCGCAGATCACCGAGGAGCAGCTGGAACAGCGCCGGACGGGACGGGCCGCCACGGACCTGGCGACCATCATCTACACCTCCGGCACGACTGGCCGGCCAAAGGGCTGTGAGCTCACGCACGGCAACCTGCTCGCCGAGGTGCGCAGCGCGGTAAGCGCGCTCCCGGAGATCTTCGCCGCCCCCGGCTGCTCGACCCTGCTGTTCCTGCCGCTGGCACATGCTTACGCCCGCACCATCCAGATCGGCTGCCTGGAAGCTGGCGCGGTCCTGGGCCACTGGCCGGACACGGCGACCCTCGCGGAGGGCCTGACCGAGTTCCGCCCCACCTTCCTGCTCGCGGTACCCCGGGTGTTCGAGAAGCTCTACGATGCCGCCGGGCAGCAGGCCTCAGCCAGCGCGGCGAGAGCGAGGATCTTCGCCGCCGCCGCCGAGACAGCGATCGGCTGGAGCAAAGCAATGGGTGGGACGGCCGGCGGCAGCGGCGCGGGTCCCGCTCTCCGGCTGCGGCATGCCCTGTTCGCCCGCCTCGTCTACCGCAAACTGCGAGCGGCAGCCGGCGGCCGCGTGCAGTACGCGATCTCCGGCGGTGCGCCGCTCGGGGAGCGGCTCGGCCACTTCTTCCGCGGCTGCGGCATCACGGTTCTCGAGGGCTACGGGCTGACCGAGACCTCGGGGGGTGCCACCGTGAACAGGCCGGGCCACCACAAGATCGGCACCGTCGGCCAGCCCGTTCCCGGCGTCACAACCGGGATCGCTGACGACGGCGAGATCCTGCTCCGGGGCCCCAACGTCTTCTGCGGATACTGGCATGACCGGGCAGCGTCGGCCGAGGTGCTGGATCACGAGGGCTGGCTGCACAGCGGCGACATCGGTGCCCTGGATGAGGAGGGCTTCCTGCGGGTGACCGGGCGGAAGAAGGAACTCATCATCACCGCGGGCGGCAAGAACGTGGCGCCCGAGACCCTGGAGGACCGGCTCCGCGCACACTGGCTGGTCAGCCAGTGCCTGGTAGTCGGCGAAGGACGTCCCTACATCGCCTGCCTGGTCACCCTCGACCCCCAGGCACTGGACTCCTGGGGACGGCAGCACAAGCGGCCCGCCGGCGCCGCTCCCGCTGACCTGGCCAGCGATCCCACGCTGATCGCGGAGATCCAGCTGGCAGTGGACGAGGCGAACAAGGGTGTTTCACGGGCGGAGTCGATCCGCAGGTTCCGGATCCTTAGCACGGACTTCACCGAGACCGCCGGCCAGATCACGCCGTCCCTCAAGGTGCGCAGGGATGTCGTCGCCAAAGATTTCGCGGCCGATATCGAGGCGCTCTACAGCCCAGGTGGCTTCAGCACACCCGCCGAGATCAAGCGCTGGGACCGCGCTCCTTGAACCAAGAGCATGGCTTCGGCGCCGGCCGGCGTGCCCGCGGTATCCCACATGACGTTGGTCCCGCGCTTCAGGCCCGCAGGCCGGCCACTCCGAGGCGGTTAGCCCGTAGCCCAGCTGGCGCCTGCCGTATGGAATGTCAGTAGAGAAGGTAGGTGGCGACCGGGATGAGCGGGACTATCAGGGACCTCATGACCACTCCAGTGGTCACCGTCCGCCAGAACACACCATTCAAGGTCATCGTGAGCAGAATGCTCGCGGCTCGCGTCGGCGCAGTCCCGGTCATCGATGACGCTGGCCTCGTGATAGGCATCGTGTCAGCGCATGACCTGCTGGCCAGAAAGGCAGGGCCCGCCCGCCCGAGGCCGATGCTGCCGACAAGCTTGCGGCATCGCCGCCAGCAGGCCGAGATGACCGCAACGACAGCCGCCCAGCTGATGACCTCCCGTGCGGCGATGATCCGGGCTGATGCGACCACGCAGGACGCGGCACGCCTCATGTGTCGGCACCGGGCCGCATCCCTTGCCGTGGTCGACCCGCACGGCCACCTGATCGGCATCATCAGCCAGGACGACATCCTGAGCACCTTCAACCGCTCGGACCAGTCCATCCACCACGAGGTGGTCGCTGATGTGATGGTGCATGACTTCGCCGTCAACCCGCAGGCATTCACCGTCACCGTCCGGCAGGGCATCGTGACCCTGGCAGGCCGCCCGGAAACCGACCCAGTCGGGCACAGCCTGGCTGCCGCCGTGCGCCATATCGATGGCGTAGTCGCTGTCCGCGACCAGCTGAGCTACAAAACCTCCGCCCGGTGATCGGGCCACTGACCTCCGGCCTTCCGCCGTAAGGCGCCGTAAACGGCGACGCTGTCCATTAAGGAGATGTTCACCATGAGAGCCTCCGGGATCACGGGCCAGCGGATGCTGGCCCGTGATGCCTTGCCGCGGTGGCCCTGCTCGCCGTCGCGTGCGGCTCCGCCGGGACCAGCGCAACGCCGACCAAGACGGTCACCGTGACGGCTACGCCGCCGGGTTCGCCAGCACCAGCATCGCCGGCCTCCTCCGGGCCATTGCCGTGCTCACCACGGACTTGCGGCTGACCGTTGGCGCGGCTAACGGCGCCGCGGGCACTATCTTCTATCCGCTCGACTTCACCAACGCCTCCAGCTCGGCATGCACCATGTACGGCTAATCCAGGAGTCGCGTTCGTCAGCTCACCGGGCGGCAGTCAGGTCGGCGTCCCCGCGGGCCGGGGCAGCGTTGCGCCGACGCTGATTACCCTGAGCCCCGGCGCGACGGCGCACGCCAGCTGGCGGTCAGCGATGTGCTGATCGCTAACAACTGCCTGGACGGCCAGGTGCAAGTGAGCTGGGTGCAGGTCTACCCGCCCGACCAATACAGCGCGCTGTCCGCGCCGCTGAGCAGGCAGGGCTGCGCTGACCGGTCGCTGGTGACGATGCACGTAAGCACCGCTTCCAGCGGGTCGTGACCCCCGTCTCACCGTCAGTGCCCACGAAAGCCGGGCCTGTTCCCGGGCCGGGCATCCTGACATGGGTGCACTGCACAGTTGGTGGCGCCGCGGGCCGGTTGCTAACTGCTCCGGAGATCGCGCTGGGTTAAACGCCAGCCACCGAGAAGGGCTGCGGCGCAGCCGATCGCCAGGTAGCTGGCGGCGGCCGACGTTGACACCCCGACGTGACGGACTGCCACATGCCGCCGGCCTTCCGGCTGAAGGCGAGGTGACCGGGATCGCGCGCAGCCCGCGCGAAGACGTCGTCGGCGGCGTTGATCCCAGCGGGCAGCACAGACTCCCGCGGGATCGGCTGTTCACGCGCCGGGATTTGTGCCACTCCCACAGCGTCATGTCCGGCATGCCGCCCGCACGGGGCGTATGTCATCTCTCCCCGGGACGTCCGGCCCCAGCGCGGGCGGTAGCGGCGGACGATGATGGAGGCGAGCCTCGCGCGGGAGAGCACATGGAGCAGCAGCCCTGGCCTGCGGGCCGACCGCCCGGCTATCCACGGGAATACGAGCGGCACGTGATGCTGCCCGGCGGCCGGATGGTCCTCATCCGGCCCATCCTGCCCCGCGATGCACCGGAATTGGCCGAAGCGCTCAACACAGCCGATGCCGACACCCTGCGCCGCCGGTTCCTTGGCGGCCCGCCGCGCGTCACGCCCGCGCTGCTGGCACACCTGACGAGGGTGGACTACGTACGGCGGTTCGCCCTCGTGGCCATCGACCCTGCCACCCGCCACGGGGTCGCGATCGCCCAGTACGAGCCGGCTTGCGACGGCGTGGCCGAAATCGCCATCGTGGTCGCGCCCGCCTGGCGGCGCGCAGGCCTCGCAGGCGTGCTCGTCCAGCTTCTCGCCGAAGCCGCGGCCGACCGGGGCATCCACACCTTCATAGCGTCCTACCTCGCCGAGAACCGCCCCGTCGCCGCCCTGCTCCGGGACGTCGGCGAACTCAGCACCCAGCGGATCGAACAGGGCATCGCCGAATGCTCGGTCGCCCTTGACCAAGACCATGCCGGTGCAGCTCACCCGGTCTCGCATAAAACAGGCAGGTAGCGAACCCGCCGCGAGTTCCCGGTCCTCCAGGAAGGGCCGCCCCGCAGACCCAGTCTGCAGGCTATGCGCGGGCCAGAACGAGTGCCACCAATGATCTCCCGAGAGCAGGCAAAACCGCCAAAAGGTCCCCTGAATACCTGTCCAGAACCGAGGAGCAAGCGGTTCGGGGAACCGCTTGCTCCTCGCACCATGAGCCGGAGAGTATCAAGGATCAATCGAAGCCATCGGCGATGACCCGCACCGGTACGCCAGCGCGATGCCCGAAGAAAACGGTCATCGGCGCTACGTGCACAACGGCCGCCCCCGTGACGACCTCAATGGCCAGTCCTTCGCCGCCCTGCGCATCTCCCGGCGCCCCGTGTCCACCACGACCAGCTGTGCGCCTACGGGACGGCCACCGGGCCGCGCTGGGCCAGGTCGCCACCCGGCTCGCCGGCATCCTGCACGGCTGCCTGAACCCCGCATACGCCAGCTACGCGGCCCAGTCCGCCTCAGCCCCTATGGGCGGCGGGCTCGCGGCCGGCGACGTCTGGCTGCCGACTCGAACCGATGGATTGTTATGGCTCCGTGATGGGATCGTGAACGTTGCCTGGCGTCGACGTCACATGCGGGCGGTGGTGCAATGCCCTGCTTATGCGGGGCTCATCTTGGGGGGCCCTGCGGTATGTGCCCGCCATGGCGGGCATCGCTCGCTGTTCTTCCCGCCCGGTCGCCTGCCCGGCGCCGATCCGGTCCCGGGGTCAGCAGGCGTAGATGATGATCTCCCAGCCGTGCCCGGCGGTGTAGTCGGCCTGGAACCTGATGCCGCTGATTGTGCCTGCGTAGTGGCCGGAGTGCTGATCGGTGCTTGGCTGCCAGATGACCGGCTCGAGGGTTGAAGGCGCCCATCCGCCGAAATCGTCGCTGCACGAGTTCCGCTTGTCGATGGAGTCGAGCCGCAAGGCAAGCTCCGCCGCGGCGCGGGAGTCCGGAGGTGCGATGTTCACCGGCGGGGTCTGCTGCGCGAGGGTGCGCACGGCGACGAGGTCGGCGTTGAAGCGGGCGGCTGCGGGCGCTCCATTGTGCAGGCCGCGGAGCACCTCCTTGGCGTCCTGCCCGCCAATCGGCAGTTCGCGCCCCGGGGAACCGTATACCCGCACCCCGCCGAACGCCCCGGTGCGCGAGGCCAGGTCGCCGTAGACCACCAGCACCTCCCGAAGCAGTTCGGTGGGCAGCCCGGCCGGTATCGCGCGGGCGGCTGGCGCGTTGCCGAGGCCACGGATCGCGGCCAGGGTGGCTGGCGTGAACCGCATCGACGTGGCGCCGATGTCACCGTTGACGAGGGCGGCGGCATGATGCAGCTGGCCGCCGGCGTGCTCGGCGGCGGCCATGAACGCCGCGAGTTGCCTGGCCGCCGACGGCGCCGGCGGCGCCGTGGCCCGGGTGCTGCTTGGCGCTGGCCGCGATGATGGGGCAGGCGTTCCGCCCCCTGGCGCGGGAGTGGTCGCCTGGCCGCATGCGGCGAGGCCTAACGTGATAACCATGATCAGGCCGGCGCCCCGGAGGGCTGGCCGGACGAAGGCACGCGCGGAACGCCTCTTCACAGGCGGCGGGGACTGTCGCTGGCTTTTCATCGGATGCTCACCGCTTAGCTGATCTTGGTAATGACCCAGAGCTGCGCCGCGCCGACTGTGACGGGCCGGGCAACGGTGATGGTCGCCTGCTTGCCAGTGCTGGGCTCGGTGGCCTTGAAGGTATCCGGCCCGGTCTGGCTGACCGTGGCGTTGGTCATATGCCCGGCCGCCCAGGCCTGGGCCACCATCAGCGGGCTGCCCCGCCAGGGCTGGTGGCCCTCGTTAAAGGCTGTCTGCATTTGCCAGAACTGCGGCCAGCTGGTGATGTCCGTGATTCCCGGGAATTGAGGCAGGCTCACGTGAGCGACGTCGACGACCACGCGATAGGGCTGGGTGAGCGTGAACACCCTGAAGCCGGCCCGCTGGCTCAGCCCGACCCCGAAGCTCAGGTAGCTTTCGAAGTCGCCGGCTGCCCGTACTTGCAGCAGAGTGGGAAAAATCGGGGTGATAGTACCGGGGCCTGAGTAGGTCTGGTAGCCGCTCGACGGGTGGAACACAATGCGCAGGAACGCCTGCCCGGGAAGAGTCACCAAGTCGCCCTTGGCGTCAGACAAGACTTCGTTCACATAGCCGATGCTGTAGCCGGGGACCCCCTGGCTGAACGTGAAGACGACCCGGTCGTAGGTGGCATGCTGGCCAACCGATACCGCCGCCAGGTACCCGGCGTGCGAGGGTGCTGCCGTGCGCGTGGTTGCCGGCCACGTGGCCACAGGTGACGCCGGGACCGGCGAGGACGGGGCCGCCGTTCGGGCCGGCGGCGCGGTGGTCGCAGGCTTGCGTGCTTGCGTGCTTGGAGAGGGAGATGCTCCCGGTGGCGTGGTTGAACCGCATCCGGCAGCCAGGCCGGCCACCGCGGCCAGTACCGCGAGGCCGCGCAGCGATCGCATGGTCCTCACTCCTTCATTGGCAATAATCCTCTACTTTCTGTCTAGGAAACGGCCCTGCCCGAGTAAAGGGACGAAAGACCCTTTCGTGCGTCCATTGGCCAGGGCCCTTGCATAGTGGCGCAGTTTCTGGTTGACGGCCCGGCGCGGGTTCTGACGTGTTGAAGGTAAACGGGCACGGTTTCCCGTGACTTGCGGACATCATCAGGGCGACACCGCCGGTAGTGCAGAACCCGATGGCGCCGAGCCGGCCATCCCCTGCCTATCTCTGCGCGCTCCTCGGCGGTCACCACCTGACCATTCCATCCTCGCTAGTTCCCAGGAGAGGCAAAGGCCACCAGGCCCAGAGGCAGCTCACGAGGATAGAGCAAAGGCGCTCTCCCGCGGATCATCAGCGAACTGCGCACCCGCAGCGGCCACTCAGCTCCGGAGCGGTCGAGGGCAACGTCAACCGGATCAAGATGATCAAACGCCAGATGTACGGCCGCGCCAGCTTCGACCTGCTGCAAACGGGTCATCCTTGCCGCCTGAGAGGGGGTCGTATCCGCGCTCTCCTCGGCTACCTGATCCTCGCTGCTCCCCTTCGCCTGGCTGCTGCGTACGACCGCGCTTCCCTGGCGTTCATGCTCGCCGCCCTGGTCCTGTTCGGGTGAGCGTCTACTCCTCGGTGATACTCGTCGGAGACTGGCGGAAGAGCGGGCCGAAGATGGTCGTGATCGGGCTCGGCGCCGCCGCGATCGGCTTCCTGGTCGGGCGCGTCTTCATACGGCCGGGGCATAAGAAGCAGGCTCGGGGCATCGGCCTCGGCGACCTGACGACGCTCTCGTGTCTCACGACGCGGGGACGGGACAACTGCCGACCGGGGCTACCTGGACCCGGGCGCTCCGTTGATGGCAGCTGGCGTGGGCTTGTCGCCGTTGGGCGGAAGCGCGCCGGCGATGGGGGCGTTCTGGGGGGTGACGGCGGCGGCCTTTTCGCGGGCGAGGAAGGAGCCGAGTTCTTCGATGGTGCTCATCAGCGGGGCGGGGAAAACGACGGTGGTGTTCTTATCGACGCCGATCTCAACCAGGCTCTGCAGGTTACGCAGCTGCAACGCGAGCGGGTGGGCCATCATTATGTCCGAGGCCTCACCCAGTGCGGCGGCAGCCAGGGATTCACCCTCAGCGTTGATGATCTTCGCCCGCTTCTCCCGCTCAGCCTCGGCCTGCCGGGCCATGGCACGCTTCATGCTGTCGGGCAGCTGGATGTCCTTCAGCTCCACCAAGGTCACCTCCACGCCCCAGTCCACCGTTGTGGCATCGAGGATCTTGCGGATGTCTAGGTTGATCGTGTCAGTCTCGGACAGGGTCTGGTCCAGGGTGTGCTGGCCGACAACCTTCCGCAGCGTTGTCTGCGCGATCTGGTCGATCGCGGCGCCGACGTTCTCGATCGCCAGCACGGATTTCACCGCGTCGACCACCCGGAAGTAGGCGACTGCTGAGACGTCCACGCTGACGTTGTCGCGGGTGATAATGCCCTGCGACTGGATCGGCATCGTCACGATCCGCAGCGACACCCGGTGCAGCACATCGACCAGAGGGATGATCAGCCGCAAGCCCGGCGCCCGCGAACCCTGCAGCCGGCCCAGCCGGAACAGCACCCCCCGCTCGTACTGCTTGACGATCCGCACCGCAAGCGCGAGCACGACCAGGAGCAGCACCACCACAACAACAAGGACGACAATCAGGGTTTTCATCAGAGGGCTCCCTCCAGGCAGGTCGCCTGCAGGAGCGGGCGAACTTTTCCCTGAAGACCACCATGGGCCTGTCCGAATGCGGGGTCGAGGGCCGAAGGTCCCCGGCGGCCGGGCAAACAGGCCTGCTGGCGCGGGATTACCTGGCCGGCAGTACCCAGAGGTCGCCCGGTGGTGCCTGCCGGCGACGGCGATCCTCCCCTTCGTCACGACCTAGCTGGGAGCCGACGAACTCCGCCGCCTGCTCCTGCGCCGGCGCAAGGCCCGGCGCGGGAGAGCCTCAGCCAGGCCCCGTCCCGCCAGCTCAGGCCGGCCCGCCAGTGCGCCCGCCTGCACCGTGACCATGCCACCACGCGCCGAGCAGCCCCGATCCCGCAGTCGGGGTGGCTGAGGCCACGGTTGGCGGCGTGGCATATGTCCACCGGATAGGCGGTGCAGACACGGCACTGCAAGCGCAGAAGGAGCACTGATCACATGCATATGACCGTCGGCGGCGAAGGCCATAACGAGGTGCTCGTCCCGCCTAACACGGAGCCGACGCTCCGGGACAGCGCTCAGCTGGTCCCGGCCAGGGCCTCGGTGAACTGGCTGTTGTAGAGGGAGTAGTAGACGCCGTGGCGGCGGAGCAGGTCGGCGTGGTCGCCTTGCTCGACGATGCGCCCGGCGTCCATGACGATGATCGTGTCGGCGTGGCGGATCGTGGACAGGCGGTGGGCGATGACAAAGCTGGTCCGGCCCTGCCGCAGCCGGGACATCGCCTCCTGGATGAGGACCTCGGTGCGGGTATCGACGTTGCTGGTCGCCTCGTCGAGGATGAGGATGGCCGGGTTGGCCAGGAACGCCCGCGCGATGGTCAGCAGCTGCTTCTGCCCGGAGGAGATGTTGGACGCGTCCTCGTCGAGCAGCGTGTCATAGCCATCCGGCAGGGTCCGGACGAAGTGATCGGCACAGGCGGCCTGGGCCGCGTCGATGATCTCCTCACCTGTTGCCCCCTGCCGCCCGTACCCGATGTTGTCCCGGACCGTCCCGGCGAACAGCCAGGTGTCCTGCAGCACCATGCCGAAGCAGCGGCGCACCTGGTCACGGGTCAGGTCGCGGTAGTCGGTGCCATCCAGAGTGATGCGGCCAGCGTCGATCTCGTAGAAGCGCATGAGCAGGTTGACCACTGTGGTCTTCCCCGCGCCGGTGGGCCCGACGATCGCGATGGTCTGCCCGGGCGCCACCGCGAGGGTGAAGTCCTCGATGAGTGGCTTGTCGGGCTCGTAGCGGAAGGACACGTGCTCCAGCGTCACCCGCCCCGCGACCTGAGACGTCCAGGCCGCGCCGCGGCCCCCGTCAGCAGGGGCGCGCTCAGCGGCTTCCTCCGGCGCATCCAGGAACTCGAACACGCGCTCCGCGGAGGCCAGGCCTGACTGCAGCATGTTCATCTGGCTGGCGATCTGGGTGATCGGCATGGTGAACTGCCGGGAGTACTGGATGAACGCCGTGACGTCCCCCAGGGACATCCGGCCCGACGCAACCCAGTAACCACCCAGCACCGCGATCACCACGTAGTTCAGGTTGGCGAGGAACTGCATCGACGGCTGGATGACCCCGGACAGGAACTGCGCGCGAAAGCTCGCCTCATACAGGCGCTGGTTCTGGCGGCCGAACTCGTCGATGACAGGCCTGCGCCGGCCGAAGACCTGAACGAGCGCATGCCCGGTGTGGGTCTCCTCGACCAGCCCGTTGAGGGTGCCGGTCCGGTCCCACTGGTCCGCGAACTGGACCTGGGAGCGCCGCGCGATGAGGAAGGTGACGGCGAGCGCGAGCGGGATGGTGATCACCGATACCGCCGCGAGCAGCGGGGAGATCCAGAACATCATGCCCAGCACCCCGGCGATCGTCAGCACCGAGGTGAGCAGCTGGCTGAGTCCCTGCTGCAGCGTCGTGGTGAGGTTGTCGATGTCGTTGGTGACCCGGCTGAGAATGTCGCCGTGCGGATGGCTGTCGAAATACCGCAGCGGCAGCCGGGCCAGCTTCTCCTCGACCTCGCGGCGCAGCCCGTACATGGTGCGCTGGGTGATGCCGGCCATGATGAATCCCTGGCCGAAGTTGAAAAAGGCGCCGATCAGGTACACCAGGACGGCCAGGCCGAGGACCCGGCCGAGCAGCGCGATGTCGACAGCTGCGCCGGGGGTGATGTTCATCCCGGAGATCATTTCGGCGAGCTGGCCCTGGCCGTGCGCGCGCAGCAACGCGATGGCCTGGTCCTTGGTGACACCAGCCGGGAGCTGCTTGCCCACGACACCGTCGAACAGGACATTGGTCGCGGTGCCGAGGACCTTCGGGCCGGTCACCAGGAACGCGACCGAGGCCACGCCCAGGAACAGCACGACCACCAGCCGGACCCGCTCGGGGCGCAGCCGGGCCAGCAGTCGCCGCAGCGTCCCGCGGAGGTCCTTGCTCCGCTCCGGCGGCTGCCCCATCCCTGGCCGGCCCATCCCGGCACCCCGGGCCATTCCGCCCCCCGGCCGCCCCATCATGCCGCCGCCTCCTGCCCGAGCTGGGACAAGACGATCTCCCGGTAGGGGTCGCAGCCCGCCGTCAGCTCCCGGTGGGTGCCCATCCCGGCAACATGGCCGTCATCGAGGACGATGATCCGGTCAGCGTGCATGATCGTGCTCACCCGCTGCGCGACGATCACGACCGTGGCCTCGCCTGTCCCTGTCTTCAGGGCCATCCGCAGCCGGGCGTCGGTCGCCGCGTCCAGCGCCGAGAAGCAGTCGTCGAACAGGTACAGCCGCGGCCGTTTCACCAGCGCCCTGGCGATCGACAGCCGCTGCCGCTGCCCGCCGGAGACGTTGGTGCCGCCCTGGTCGATCGGGGCGTCGAGCTGGCCGGGCATGGCCGCGACGAAATCGTGGGCCTGGGCGATCTCCAGGGCACGCCACAGTTCGGCCTCGGTGGCCTCCGGACGGCCGAACCGCAGGTTGCTGGCGACGGTGCCGCTGAACAGGAAAGCTGCCTGCGGGACCAGCCCGATCTCGCCCCACAGCTCTTCCTGCTCCTGGTCCCGGACATCAACGCCGTTGACGTGCACGCTGCCGTGGGTGGCGTCGGCGAACCGTGGGATGAGGCTGAGCAGGGTCGTCTTGCCGCTTCCGGTGCCGCCGATAATCGCGCAGGTCTCACCCGGCGGGAAGGTGAACGACAGGTCGTGCAGGACGGGCTGCTGGCTGCCTGGGTACCCGAAGGTGACGTTGGTGAACTGGACCAGGCCGGTTGCCTGGGCCGGCCTGACCGGCTCTGGCGGGTCGGTGATCGACGGCACCGTGTCCAGGACCTGCTCAACGCGTTCGGCGCTGGCCACCGCACGTGGCACCAGGATCACCATCATCACGGCCATCATCACGGAGATGAGGATCTGCAGGATGTAGGTAAGGAAGGCGGTGAGGTTCCCGATCGGCATGGATCCCTCGCTCACCAGGCGGCCGCCGAACCACAGCACCGCGACGCTGGACAGGTTCAGGATCGCCATCAGTGCCGGCAGGGCCAGCGCGAAGACCCGGTTCACCCGCAGCGCGGTGGACGTGAGACCGGCGTTTGCATCGCCGAAACGACGGGCTTCGGACCTGTTGCGGACGAAGGCGCGGATCACCCGGACCCCGGTGATCTGCTCGCGCAGCACCTGGTTGATCCGGTCGAGCTTGACCTGCATGACCCGGAACTGTGGCACCACCAAGATCAGCATGGCCCCGATGACCGCGGCCATCACCGGCACGGCGACCGCCAGCAAGGGCGACAGTGCGGCGCCCTCCTTGATGGCCATGATCATCCCGCCTGCGCACATGATCGGGGCGATGACCATGAGCGTGAGCCCCATCTGCAGGAACAGCTGGATCTGCTGGATGTCGTTGGTATTGCGGGTGATCAGGGACGGTGTACCGAAGCGGTTCAGCTCACGGGCGGAGAAGGACTGCACCCGGGTGAACACCGCGGCCCGAATGTCCGCGCCGGCCCCCATCGCCACCCGTGACGCCCAGTACACCGCCACGATCGAGAGGAAGCCCACCACCAGGGCGATGGCCAGCATGACCCCGCCGGTCGTCCAGATGTAGTGGACGTCTCCCTTTTCGACCCCGTTGTTGATGATGTCGGCGTTGAGGTTGGGCAGGTACAGGTTCCCTATGGTCTGCACCACCAGCAGCACCACGACGATGGCGACGGGGCGGAGGTAGGGGCGCAGGTAAGCGCGCAGCAGGCGGGTCAGCATTGCGGTGGCTCTGTGGCATGTCCCGTCCGGCTGCCCGCCTCCGCCTGCCAGGGCGCACCGTGCGGAGTGGTGACGCCGGCGATACGGTCCGCTGCTTCCAGGAGCCCGGCGCGGCTGGATGCCATCACCCCGGGCGCAGCTGACCGGGTTGTCCCGCCAGGAACGTTCACACCAGAACGATGCTGCCCGCCGCATGAGGCCAGCCAGTGGCGACTGACCACGGGCTGCGGGACCTTGGTCACGCGCGTTTCGCTCGCCCCTCCTGCAGGCAGCGTGCGGTCTGGATCTCACCCTGGCTGATGGCCCCGGCCGGGCGACCGCTAGCGCGACCGCGATGAGCGGCGTCCCGCCGGTGCACGCGGACGGGGCATCCGGCCGGCCGACCAGCACGACAGCGACCCGGGGATGTCAGTGAATCGCGGGACCCGGTAGTTGGCCAGCGACGCGCTGGCCCATGGTCAAGGGTTTCCCCACATGTAGGAGGCGCGCTACGGCACCAGACAGGGCCCAACGTCCCCTGCTAGTCCTATGTCCCGGTCGGGGCCGGGGTGGGTGCTGCAGTCGGTGCCGGGCTGGGAGTTGCCGTGGGCGGGCCGGAGGTCCTGTGGCCTCGGGCGTTTCGCCCCTGCCCGGTCTGCGCCCCGGGCGTGTAACGAGAAAGAGTAACTAGCAAGACAACAACTTCTCAGGAGGCTGTGATGGCCAAGCTGGCACGCAGGCAGTCACCCACTCATTTCCCGGAGCTGTTCGACTGGCTGGACTCGCCGTGGGCGACGCTGCTGCCGTTCACGTCCGGCCCGACGTTCCGGACTGAGGAGTATGTCAAGGACAGTACCTACATCGTCCGCGCCGAACTCCCGGGCGTGGATCCAGACAAGGACGTCGAGGTCACGGTGGACGACGGCATCCTGACGATCCGCGCCGAACGGCACGAAGAGCACCAGGAGCCGCACCGCTCGGAGTTCCGGTACGGGTCGCTCACCCGGTCGGTCACGCTGCCCGCCAACGCGGACGCTGACAAAGTCACGGCCCGTTACGACAAGGGAATCCTCCAGATCAGCGCCCCCATCACCGAAGCCAAGACGGCGAGCCA
>Ga0208219_1000367_pt1 | contig 16458 bp, 17 predicted proteins | sample NGESurshal072012_7_FD_184469 | JGI IMG/M metagenome (GOLD analysis project Ga0208219, IMG submission 184469) | Arctic peat soil microbial communities from Barrow, Alaska - NGEE Surface sample 53-2 shallow-072012 (SPAdes) | ecosystem: Environmental > Terrestrial > Soil > Wetlands > Peat ... | reverse complement strand
CAGGGTGAGCACCGGGAGCGCGGGACGCCGGGCCGCTCACCCGGGCAGCTGACGCTGGCGCTCCTTGACCTGGCGGAAGATCTCGCGGTAGCTGCCGCGCACGTCACGCGGCACGCGCCACACGTCCACGGTCCCGCAACAGCCCACCACGCGGACCCGGAGGAGGGGGGCGTCCGGGCGGCTGCTGTCGCGCCCCCACTCGCGGCGGTGGCCGCAAATGGTCACGCCGCTGACGTCCACGCTGACTCCTTCGGGAACGTAGATGTCCGCGTTGCCGAAGGCGACGAGGGCGGTCACCGCCGTCGCCGGCCCCTCGATGGTGGCCTCGCGCAGATCCAGGTCCAGGTCGCCGAAGGCACTGGCCGCGAGCGTCCACCCGCGCAGCCGGAACCGGCCGCGCCGCGTGACGTGCCCGAGCAGCGCCGCGGTGAACCGCGCTGCCCGGCGGCGCGGATGAGCCGCGGCCGGGGACGCCGCGGGCAGGTCTTCCTGGATGCGGGCCAGATCCCCGCCCACCCGGGCCCGGAGGGCATCCTCGACCCGCTCGGAGAATTCGTCGAGCGTCAGGCGGCCCGCCAGCAGATGCCCGCGGAGTGAGACCACGGCCTGCTCACGGTCGGCATCCGAAACCCGGATGGACGCATCGTCCATAGCTGACACGCTAGACCACCTCCCCGCGCTGCAGCCATAACCGGAACCCGCCAGGCGGGCCGGGTTCCTGGCCGGCCTCAGTCGCTGAGCAGGTAGCGGAAGTACAGGCCCGGGTCCCCCAGGAACTCCCGCCAGGCGGTGACGATGTGGAGGTCTTCCCACCGGGAGGTGCGGATGCCCCAGTCGCCCAGTTCCCAGATGGCCGCGCCGGGGACGGCGGCCACGATGGGCGAGTGGGTGGCCACCACCGCCTGCGACCCTTCAGCGGCCAGGTCATGCAGCAGCCCGGCCAGCCCGAGGCACGCCGTGAACGACAGCGGCGCGTCCGGTTCGTCCATCAGGTAGAACCCCGGCTGGTTCACCCTGGTCCGCAGGATCTGCAGGAACCCTTCTCCGTGGCTGAGCTCATGGAATCGCTCCCGGCGCGCCCCCGGATTGTCTTCCAGGTAGGTGTACAGGCTGTGCATGGTGTCTGCGCGGAGGAAGTAGGACCAGCGGGGCCGGACCACCCCGCGCTCGACGATCAGGTGCGCGCCCGTCCTCGGCTCGCTGTCCCGGACCCGGAACAGCTGGCCCGCGGCTGAGCCGCCCTGCGGGTTGAGACCGCACGCCTCGGCCAGCATCTCGATCATCGTGGACTTGCCGGACCCGTTCTCGCCCACCAGCACGGTGAGGCCGGCGGGCAGTTCCAGGCCCTCGCACAGTAGCTGTTCCACCGCCGGGACGGTCGCCGGCCACCGCGAGGTGTCAACCGGGACGCCCGGATCGGGGCGGAGGGCGCGGACCGCCCGGTCATCCCCCTCCCACCCGCTCTCGCTCCCGGCCACGCTCCCATTTTGCCGTCCCCCTCCGACAGGGCGCCCCGCCTGGACCGCCACGTCCCCGCCGTGGCCGGGAGTCAGGCCGCGCGAGCCAGGACCCTGAACCAGTCACGGGACCCGGCTTCCCTGGTCAGGTCCAGGATCCGCAGCCCGGCTGCGGGCAGTTGCTCACGCAGCCGGGCGGGGTCGCGGTAGAAGAACCAGCGCTGCCGGTCCGGGGCGTAAGGCACGGTCTCCAGCCTGGCTCCGTGCCCGACGGCGGTGACCAGCGCCAGGTGGCCGCCGCGCCGAAGGACGCGGCGCATCTCCTCCAGGACCGTGACGGTCTGGCCCTGCGGCACATGGTGCAGGGCCGCGCAGCACCAGATCCCATCCAGGCTCCCGGAGCTGAAGGGCAGGGATCTCAGGTCGGCCTGGGCCACGCGGCCGGGCAGCGCCCCCGCCGCGATGGCCAGCATTCCCGCTGAGCGGTCGAGGCCAGTGACCCGGTACCCCGCCTCAGCGAACGTCGCGCCATCCCGGGCCGGGCCGCAGCCCAGATCGGCGATGTCCGCTCGCTGCGGCAAGCGGGCCGTGAATGCTGCCATCAGATCGGGAAAGGACCGGCCGCGTCCAGCCTGGCGTTCCGTGTACAAGCCTGCGATCTCGTCGTACACAGCCTGGTTGTGCTTGGCCGCCTCGTCGGTCACGTCCTGATCGTCTCAGCCGCGGGCCGGCGTGATCTGGCCGGTCTCATCGGGTGGTGTGAGCGCCCCCGTTGACGTGCAGGGTCTGGCCGGTGATGTGACGCGCACCCTCGGACGCGAGAAAATAGGCGGTCTCAGCGATGTCGCCGGGTTGCCCGGCCCGGCCGTTGTGGGTCCTGCCGATGAGCGCAGCCCGTCGCTGCTCGGTGAGCGTCCCGTGGAAGAAACCGGTCCCGGCAATGTAGCCGGGCGAGATCACGTTGGCGATCAGACCCCTGGGACCGGCTTCTGCCGACAGCCCGGCGGTCCACGCCGCCAGGGCCGCTTTCGCCGCGCCGTAGGAGGTCGAGGCGTACTCGGCACCAATGGAACCGACGTTGATGATGGAACCGCCCGCCCGCAATTTATCCAGGACCGCCGTGGTGGTGAGCACCGCGCTGAGCAGGTTGGCATCCAGGTTCGCCCGCCAGGCCATCATCACGTGTTCCAGGTCCGGGGGCGACCCGCCGGGCTGGATGAAGTCAGTGTTGCCGCCCGCCATGTTGACCACCACGTCGAGAGCTGGGCCGAGCTCGTCAGCCATGCGTGTCACCTGCCGGGGAGCAGTCGCGTCACACGTGATCGGCCGTGCGCCGGTCTCCGCCGCGGTGCGGGCGAGCTGGCCGGTGTTCCGCCCGGTGATGATCACGGTATCGCCGCCGGCCCGGAACCGGGCGGCCACAGCTCGGCCGAGTCCGCTCCCGCCGCCGGTGACCAGGACAATACGGCTCACGGGTACTCCCTTCACGTGTATGTTTAGCTCTAAACGTAGCGAGGGAGCCCCATGATGTCCAACGATCCCGGGGCCGACGGCTACCCGATGGATTCGGTGGCCCGGTGGCCCGCAGCCGATATCGCGGCATCGTGGCAGCGGGAACTACCCGGTGTGCGTACCGAGGCCATCGAGATCAACACGCCGCTCTGGCGGATCGCCAAGGTCCTGGCCGACGACCGGAGGCGCACCCTCGCCCGGCTGGGAGTCGATCCCTCCACCCTGGACCTGCTCAGCGTGATCCGGCGTTCCGGCCCGCCCTACGAACTGACGACCCGCGAGATCACCCGGCGGACGCTGATCACCGCCGGTGCTGTCTCCCAGCGGGTTGCCCGCGCCGAGCGGGCCGGGCTGGTGGAAAGGTCACCCTCGCCAGCGTCGCGCCGGGCCGTCTCGGTCAGGCTGACCGACGTCGGCCATGCCCTCATCGAAAGCACTGTGCGCTCACTGCTCGAGCACGAAGCGGACCTGATCAGCTCGCTGGCCGCGGTGGAGCGATCGGCGCTGGCCGGCCTCCTGGCCAGACTCGAGCACGCACTCACCACATGACGAGGAACCAGGCGGTGCGAACCCAGACCCTGCCGCCCGGTATGCGCCCATTGCTGACTAGCTCTCCCTAATGGCTTTACCGATACAGTCTTTATCGATAAAGTACGAGGGTGAGTGGTGAAGTCCAGATCCCGCCGCGGGTCACGCTGGCTGAGGTGGCGGCCAGTTGCGGCGTGAGCCGGATGACCGTGTCCAACGCCTACAACCACCCCGACCAGCTGTCGGAGGCACTGCGCCAGCGGGTCCTGGCCATGGCGGACGAACTGGGCTACGGCGGTCCGAGCGCGGCCGGGCGGGCGCTGAAGCGGGGCCGCAGCGACGTGCTCGGGGTGCTGCTCACCGAGGCGCTGCCGTACGCATTCGGGGATCCGGGGACCGTCTCGTTCCTGCACGGGGTGACCGCCGCCACGGCCGAGGCCGGCCTGGCGCTGCAGCTCATCCCGGCGGCCGCGGAGACCGCCGAGCGGCTGGTCCGCGATGCCGCGGTCGACGGCCTGATCGCCCATTCCCCGGCCGACGGCGACCCGGCCCTCGCGGCGGCCCTGCGCCGCAGGCTGCCCACGGTGGTGTCCGGCGGGCCCAGCACCGCGGGGGCGGACTGCGTCACCGTCGACAACGAGGCCGCCGCCGCGGGCGCCGCCCGGCACCTCATCGGCCTGGGCCACCGCACCCTCGGTGTCGTGACCTGGCGGCTGCATCCGGACGGGTACGCGGGCTGGGTCGACGCGGCCAGGCAGGCCAGCGCCCGCTACGAGGTGTTCCGCCTGCGGCTGGGGGGCTACCAGCGCGCCGCCGCGGAGGCTGGCCTGCCACCGGCGGCGGTGCGGGTGTGGGAACAGCCCGGGAACAGCGTCGCCGACGGCTGCGCTGCGGGGAGCGCCCTGCTGAGCCTGCCCGTCGCGGAACGTCCTGCCGCGGTGCTGGCCAGCACCGACGTCCTGGCGCTCGGCGTCCTGCAGGCGGCCCGCGAACTGGGCCTGAATGTTCCCCGCGGCCTCTCGGTGACCGGCTATGACGACATCGACGAGTCAGGCCGGGGGCATCCCCCGCTCACCACCGTGCACCAGGACCTCTACCAGCAGGGCCAGGATTGCGCCCGGCGGCTCATCTCCCCCGGCAGCGCGACCACGCTGCTGCACCCGACCCGGCTCGTCGTCCGGGGCAGTACCGCGCCCCCGCCGGAGCCGCCGTGATCATCACGCTGGGACTCCTGTCCGGCCTGCTCACGACCTGCGCGTGGCTCCCCCAGCTGCTGCGGACCTGGCGGCGCGGCCGCGCCGACGACATCTCCTATACCTACCTGGCCGTCTTCGCCGCCGGGGTCCTCGGCTGGCTGGCGTACGGCCTGGTGGCCGAGCAGCCCGCCGTGTTCGCCGCCAACGTCGTCACATTCACCCTCATCGTGGCGCTCGCACTGCTCAAGACCCATCCCCGCCGGCCCCCGGACCGCCCGCGCCGCTGAGCGGGGCGCGCAGCGCGGTCATCGGCCGCCCAGCGTCCGAAAGGCCACCGGCGGTTCCAGATTTCCGGAAAAGCACCGGCTGCGGCGCATTACCGGGCTCGGCGTCCTCACGCCTGGGTAGGCTGCGTTCCGGGCCAGGGATAAGGGCCTGGTGCTTATTACTGGCTGCGTCTTTCTTGCAGAGCAGATGATACTGAGGGAGGCGAGATGCACCTTGGATCGGCGCTTCTTATCGTCTGGCTGATCATCGGCGGCTTCGCGGCCGGGCAGCGCGGCGATTACCACGGGACCCTCGGAAACTGCACCAAGGCCAGCACGGCCGCGGTGACGATTCTGGCCGGCCCGCTCAACTACGTGGGCGTGAACCCGCACATCAACTGCACCACGCCGCAGCCCAGCACGTAACGATGGCTGCACCGGGAACCAGGCTCACATTCCCGGGTACCATTCGGCGCGATTTCACGCCATCACCACGGAACTCAATCAATAACGCGGGGTCAATGTGCCAGGCCCTGGGGATTTAACCGTCACGTTTCAGGCGAGCGGGCGGCACGAAGTGCCCGCGCAAACGTGGCGCTCAGCCAGGCGAAGCCAGTGATGATGCTGGCCCGCTGGAACAGGCCCCCGAGATTGACCAGCCGGGGCGACTGCCCGAAGCCCGCCGAGAACAGCGCCATCGTGGCCAGCATGCTGATGCCGGTGCCCGCGCTGTACACCCCGAATCCGCGCTGGCCCGTCCGCCAGGACCGCCAGCCGCAGGCCAGCGCGGCGGCGGGCAGGCCGAAGAAGACCGGGATGGCCGCCAGGTTGTGGGCGGCGCCGGCCCGGCTAGGTTCGGGAAGCGCGTCAGGGGTGCCGGGCGGGTAGCCGCTGACGGGATCCGTCGCGAACACGGCCGCGGCGACTAGCCCCGCACCCGCGGCGCCGATCAGGGCCGGTACCGCCCGGCCGCGGGTTGCGGGACCGGCGCCCCGGGCCAGCCCGGCCGCCCCGGACAGGAGCATTGCCCCGGTCACCGCGAAGTTCCCGGCCTGGATCCAGCCTCAGCGCCAGCGAACTGACCGGATGGCGCAGCGGCCGGTAGCCGTCCCGGGCCGCCCCCTCGGCCAGGAATACCGCGACGAAGACCGGGCCCGCGATCATGCCGCAGCGCAGCAATCCGCGGGTCCACGTGCCTGGCAGGCCGGCCGTCGTCACGAGTGCAGGGTAGCGGGCGGCACCCCCGGAAAGGGATCCAGCCTGGCCCCTGGCTCGAGCCTCCTTCCTGATCGACCTCAGCCGGTGGCGGCCGGAACGCGACGTCCGGCCCGGGTGGCCAGCACGCCCGGCCGGGCCTCCCGGCCGGCCGGCGTTAGGATCGCCAGCGTGATTACTGGAGTGCACGCGATCGTGTTCTCACCCGAAGCCGAGCAGGTCCGGGCGTTCTTCCGGGACGGGCTCAGCCTGTCGTCGGTGGACGCCGGCGGGGGCTGGCTGATTTTCGCTCTGCCGCCGGCTGAGCTGGCCGTGCATCCCGCAGAGGGTGACAGCCGCCATGAGCTGTACCTGATGTGCGACGACATTCACGCCACGCTCGCCGAATTGCGCGGCAAAGGAGTTGAGGTGACGCGGGACGTAGCCGATCAGGGCTGGGGACTGGTGGCCGCGATCCGCTTGCCGGATGGCTCAGAGCTCTCCATCTACGAGCCCCGGCATCCGTCGCCGTTGCACCCCTGAGCGGTGCTCGTGCTGCGCGGGAGGTGCCCATGACGAAGCCTCCCTGCTAGGCCTGAAACTCGGCGAGCGTGGCGCGGAACTGGTCGGTGTCCGGATGATGCAGGTTGTCCATGATCGCCAGGGCGTCCTGCCAGGCACGGTACCCCTCCTCGGGGTCCCCGCCGACGATACAGGCGTCGCCGAGGTGGATGAGGATGTCCACCTTCCACGGCAGGGCACGCAGCCCCTCGATCATTCCCGCAGCGGTGCGGAGGTAGTCGATCGCCTCGGCATAGCGGCCGAGATGGGTAAGTGCGTAACCGACGCTGTCCAGCGTGGCCGCCTCATTGAGCGGGTCGTCGAGCCCGCGGATCAGCTCAAGTGCCCGCTCGCAATAGGCCAGCCCCTGCTGGTAATCGCCCAGTTGAGCGTAGAGATAGCCGACCCCATTAGTGGCTTTGGCCAGGGCAGCTTGATCGCTCTCGCCCTGGAGCAGGGCGAGAGACTGCTGCGCATGCTCCAGAGCCTGACTGAATCTGGCCAGCTTGGCGTCTGCGGCGGCTATGTCATGGTGGGCGCGGGCCTGGCCAGCCCGGTCATGGAGTTGCGTGTGCAGACCGAGAGCCTGCTGAAAACAGTCACCTGCGTCCGTGAAGGCACCGAGGTGGAATCTTGCCCAGCCAAGGTCACGCCACGCGTGTGCCTGGCCGGCCAGGTCGCCCAGCCGCTCCGCCGCTGCGATCGCCCCATGCTGGCTGGCGACTAGGTCAGGCCAGTAGCCCTTGCGCTGAAAGAACAGGGCCGTTGCCCATGGGAGTTGCCAGGCATGCCCGTCGAAGCCCTGCCCGCTGGCCTGCGTGGTCGCCGCGATCAGGACGTGCCGATCGGCGCTGAACCATTCCATGGCGTCGGCGGGATTGCTGATGATCTCGGGAGCGACCCCGGCCCGTGGCGGCTCAAGGGAAAGGCGCGGCCGTGCCGGGCTAAGTACCCTGGTGCCGGCACACGCCGTGTGAAGGTAATGATCCAGCATCCGATGCGTGGCTTCGCGCCGTTCAGCCTCAGTATCGGTCGCGATGGCCAGGTCGGCGGCATACCTGCGGAGCAGGTCGTGGAAGGCGTACCGGCCTGCAGCATTTTCGCTGATCAGGTTGGCATCCGCCAGTTCGGTGACGAGCGTCCGGGCCGCGGCGGAGGTAAGCGCGGCGAGACTTGCGGCGGCGGCTGCGGTGATGTCCGGGCCGGGGTGCAGGCTTAGGAGCCGGAACATCCTGGCGCCCGGCTGGCTGAGATTCTGGTAGGACACGGAGAACAGGACCCGCAGGCTGCTGCCGGGATCCCCGGTCTCGAAGCTGTCCAGCCGGCTTCGCTCGCTCCGCAGGTCAGCGACCAGCGAGGCGAGGGATTGAGTGGGTTCGGCGGCGCGCGCGGCGGCAATGTTGAGCGCAAGCGGCAGCCGGGCCGACAGCGTGATCAGCTCGGCTACCGCGCCGGGTTCAGCGCTGACGCGCTCGTGGCCGAGGCGCCGGCTGAGCAGATCGCGGGCTTCGTGCTGAGCGAGCAGATTCACCGTGAGCGGCTGGGCCCCTTCGGCGGCGGCCAGCCCGGTCAGCCGGCTTCGGCTGGTGACCAGTACCAGACAGCCGACCGTCCCGGGAAGCAGCGGTCGGACCTGGGCGGCGTCTTTGGCGTTGTCCAGCAGGATGAGCATCTTTCTTCCTGCCAGCAGGCTGCGGAACAGTGCAGCCTGGGCATCCGCGCCGGCCGGTATCCGCTCCGCCGGGACGGCCAGCGTATCGAGGAATCCGCGGATCGCCTCCGTCGGACCCACCAAGGCGCCGGAAGGGCCATTGCCACGCAGGTTCACATAGAGCTGCCCGTCGGGGAACTGCCCAGCGACCCGGTGCGCCCAGTGCACGGCCAGCGCGGTCTTCCCGACCCCCGCCGTGCCACGGATGGCAGAGATCACCACCGTGTCCCTGGCGCCGCTGGCGACCTCCGCCATCAGCATGTCCAGCGCAGCTAGCTCTTGGACCCGCCCCGCGAAATGCGGGATTGCGGCGGGTAGCTGCTGCGGTACCGCCTCCGGCCGGTCACCGGTCAATTCCGTGAGCGCGTGGAACACCTCCAGCTCCAAGTCAGCCCCGGAGGTGAAGAACCGGACGATCAGCCCGGCCTGGCAGAGCCGCTGCCGGAACGCCTCCACAGCGCGGCGGTCAGCGTCAGCTGCGCCCCTGGCCTCGGGGACGGCTTCGTCCAGCAGGAACACCAGCCTGGGCAGGCCAGCCACAGTCGCTTCCCGGAACTCCAGTTCCGTGTATGACTCAGCCGTACCCGGGGCCAGCGAGCCGTAGCGGAAGCCGACGACCGCGACGTAGATCTCGCAGGTGCGCACTCGCTGCTGGCAGTAACCGGCCGGCTCGCCCTCTCGCGCGGCGAAGTACCGCATGTCGACCGACGCCATCCCAGCCCGGCTGACCGCGTCCAGGGCAGCCTGTACAAACGACCGGCCCGGTGGGAATCCGGCCATGTCGGAGGTATGACTGACGAATACCTGGCGCGCCCTCATCACACCCCCGACCACCCGGAAGAGATGCGTACCAAGGTACATCTAATGTGACAATTCGTGACTATGCGAACTGCCTAGTACATTGCCCGCAACTGGTCAATGCGCCCTTATCCGGACGGGAAAAGAGCAGCGGCATCCTGGAAGTCACGCCGACGTTTCACATTCGTCGTGTCTATCCCCTGCCGGTGGGCGGGCATACTGACAAGATCGTCCGCGACATGTCCCGTGACAGGAGTGACCATGCTGGAGTCGGGCAGTGTTGTCGCCTTCATCGCAGCAACGGATCTGGACCGGGCCCGGCTGTTCTACGAGCAGAGGCTGGGGCTGCCCGTCACCGAGCAAACGGACTTCGCCTGCGTGTTTGATGCGAACGGCACCATGCTTCGGGTGACCGCCGTGCCTGGCGTTACCCGCGCCGCTTATACCGTCCTGGGCTGGCGCGTCGCCGATATCGCGGCCACGATCCAGGAGCTCACCAGCCAGGGCGTCGTATTCATCCGGTATGACGGCATGGAGCAAGACGAAATCGGAGTCTGGACCACGCCCGGCGGCGACAAAGTGGCCTGGTTCAGCGACCCCGACGGCAACGTCCTGTCGCTAACCCAGTTCCTGTAAGAGACAGCTAACCTGATTGCCGTGCCGCAGTAGATGCCTTGCGGCGTCGTCCACCGCGGCCGGTGGGCGGTCAGGCGCCGTCCAGGGCCGTGAGCTGCCCGGCGGTGAGTTCCAGGTCCAGTGCCTGCGCGGCCTCCCGGTAGCGGCTGACCTTGGTCGTGCCGATCAGCGGGAGTACCCGGGGTGAGCGCTGCGCGGCCATCCAGGCCAGCACCACCTGGCCGGGCTGGCAGCCGGTTTCGGCGGCGACCGCGTCCAGCACGGCCAGGCGGCGGGCCGCCGCGTCACCGGCGTACGGCTCCATTCCGGGGTGTCCCGGGCGCTCGGCGGCCGGCACGTCGTACAGGCCCTTGAGCAGCGGGGAGTAAGCGACCAGGCTGAGGTCTGCCCGCTCGCGCAGGTAGTCCAGCTGCTCGTCATCCACGATCGAGGATTCCGCCAGCCCGGCCCGGCGCTGCAGGAAGGTGTGCTGCTGCTGCACCGCCACCGGCTGCGGCCAGCCGTTCGCCGCGCACAGGCCGCGGATCCGCTCCAGCCGCCAGGTCCGCACATTCGACCAGCCCAGATAACGGATTTTTCCCTCCTGGACGAAGTCCGCGAGGGTCTGGAGTGTCTCTTCCAGCGGGGTGGCGCGGTCGTCGACGTGCACGTAGTAGAGGTCGATGTGGTCCACCCCGAGCCGGCGCAGGCTGCCTTCCAGTGCGGAGCGGAGGGTCCCGGGCGCGGCCCCGACGAACCGTGCCGCCTCCCAGTCGGCGACGTCTGACCCGCCCGGCCAGACCGCGTCCAGATCCCGGATCCTTCCGGTGCCCTTGGTGGCGATGAACGTCTGGTCCCGGCGGCCGCTGCGGGCCAGCCAGCGACCGATCAGCTCCTCGCTCTGCCCGCCCGGGGTGCCCTTGGCCCACCACCAGGCGTAGCAGTCGGCGGTGTCGAGGAACGTGCCGCCGTCGGCCGCGTAGCGGTCCAGCAGCGCGAACGATGTCTCATCGCCGGCCAGCGTTCCCATGCCCATGCAGCCGAGCGCGAGCTGGCTGACCTTCTGCCCGGTGGCGCCGAGCTCGACGGTATTCAAACGGGTTCCCATGACCGCCAACCGTAAGAGCTGGAGTGCACTCAAGGGCAACCGCGGACGACCAGGCGGTACCAACCGGCGATCGTAGGGGGCCGGCTCAGCGGCCTCCGAAACGGACCTAGCCAGATGCCTGGTGTGGCGACGTGACTGGCGGGCCATGCTGTTACCGAATCCCCTCCATCCCGCATCGGGTCGGGGGAACTTCGGCGCTGCCACTGCGTCGCCTTCAGAAGGAGGGTTCATGAGTTACGCCCGCCAGATGCTGGACACATACCCACACGCCTTGGACGTGGACGCTGATGCGCTGGCCGTCACCATCGACGCCGTCAACGACTGCGCCCAGGCCTGCGCCGCCGATACCGACGCTGACTTGAGCGAGCAGAACCTCGCCGACATGGTCGAGTGCATCCGGCTGTGCCTGCATTGTGCCGATATCTGCACCGCGACCGCCGGGGTCCTCAGCCGCCCGGCGAGCAGTGACGCGATGGTCACCAGGCCGCTGCTGGAGGCCTGCGCGGCCATCTGCAAGACCTGCGGCGACGAGTGCGAACGGCATGCTCACATGCATGAGCACTGCCGGGTCTGTGCCGAAGCCTGCCGGCGCTGCGAGCGGGCCTGCCGGGAGTTCCTGGGCGCCATGAAATAGCCGGACATCACGGTGCCACCGGCTATTCAGATGGCTACCAGCTGGCCGATTCAGGACTATCGAGTGGGGGATGCGAATCTCCCGGCCGCCAAAATAGCGTGGGTTGCCATATCTGAAATTCCCGCATGTGGCCGCGCGAGTGACTTGACGGTAAGCCGCGGCCTTGTTCCTGAGCATCGGTGGCCTGGCCGCACCGGCGCTCGGATCACCGCCCGTCGGGACCCCGCGGGCGGAACGAGGGAGACCTGGACATGGACGCGAGCCCCCAAGCCATCGGCAACTGGCCTAACGCGGGACGTAGCATCAGGGCGGCGCTGCTGGGCGTGAGTCTCCAGGTGTTCGCCTGGGCGGGATTCCTGATCGCCTTGCTCAGGTCGCCGAGGCTGCGGCGCGGGCTATCCGGGTATGCGCTGGCCGCGGCGCTCGCTCCAGTGCTCACGCTCGTGCTGGCCCTCCTGCGCGCTCAACTGACCCTGGCTACCGACGTGCTCGCTTTCCTGGTTGCGGTGATGGCTGTGGCGCTGCTCGGCGGCCTGGGACCGGCTCTGCTCGAGGTGGTCGCCGGGTTGCTGCTGCTTACCTTCTACTTCACCCCGCCGACGCAAAGGCTCACCATCGCCGCGGGCGACAGCGCAGCGGCTCTGAGCCTGTTCGCCGTGCTGGCGGTGGTAATGAGCATCCTGATCAGCAAGGCCGCGCACCGCCCCGGACCGGCGGCCCGGCCCGTCGCGGAAGCCGACCGGATGCGGACAACGTTGCTCGCAGCTCTCAGCCACGACCTGCGCACGCCACTGGCCGGGGCAAAAGCGGCGGTCAGCGGGCTGCGCTCGCCCCACGTCCAGCTGACGGCCGCAGACCATGAGGACCTGCTGGCTACCGCGGATGAGTCCCTGGACCTGCTCACCCATCTCGTCACCAGCCTGCTGGACATGCACCGGCTGCAGGCCGGGGCCTTGCCCGTGTCCCCCCGCCCGGCCGACCTGCAGGAGATCATCACCCGCTCACTGGGCAGCCTCGGAGCCCAAGCACGTGCGGTCATCACAGGCATACCGTCCGACCTGCCCCCGGTCATGGCCGACCCAGTGATCATGGAACGAGTCATCGCCAACGTGACCGCCAACGCGTTGCGGTACTCCCCCGACGGATCCCCGCCCCTGCTGACGGCATGTACCCGCCGCGACCGGATCGAACTACGCGTGGTCGACCACGGGCCCGGCGTCTCCGAGACCGACTGGGACCGGATATTCCTGCCGTTCCAGCGGCTTGACGGCCCCGGCACCACGGCCGGCGTCGGGCTCGGGCTCACGGTGTCCCGCAGCCTGACGGAGGCGATGCGAGGCACGCTTGAACCGGAGGGGACTCCCGGCGGCGGCCTGACCATGGCCATCTCGGTGCCTGCCGCACCCGCGACAGGCCACGACGGGCCGGTGTAGACCGAGTCCGGTGCGCTACCGCATGGCTATTGGCGGGCGTGGAAGGAGGGATCCGGGCGCATCTGCGCCGTGCCGGTGGCGCTTTCAGTGCGGGGCGTGGGCGCCCGTCATCATGGCCGCGAGGTCCTCGGGGTGCAGGAAGGAGGCGGGCGGCGGCGGTCCCCAGGCGAAGAGGCCACGCGCGCCTTCGAGGTCTTCCGGGGTCCACAGCTGGTCGTCCACGATGCAGTCCATGTCCGCGTAGTACTCGGAGAAGTTGCCCGCCGGGTCCTTGAGGTACCAGAAGAAGTTGGACCCTGCGTAATGGCGTCCCAGCCCCCAGACGTGCCGCTCCGGCCTGCCTTCGAGCATCGCGAACGCGCCCCGGCCCACCTCGTCGACGTCGTCCACCTGCCAGGACGTGTGATGCAGGAAGTTCACCGGGGCAGCCAGCACCAGCACATTGTGATGGTCGGTCGAGCAGCGCATGAACGCGCCGACCCCGGATATCCGGTCGCTGATCTTGAAGCCGAGGCCGTCGGTGAAGAAGGACGTCGAGCGGCCGTAGTCGGTACTGCCCAGCACGGCGTGGCCGAGCTTACGGGGCCGCACCGGGCCCGGCCGGAAGAAACCCGGGGCCCGGCGGTCCGGCCGATCCGCCCGGCCGGGCCCGTTGTAGACCTCCGGGGCCACCGGCTGCTGCTGGATCCGCGGTGCGACGTCCACGAAAACCCGGGTGCCGGTGACCGGCTCGGCCGTCTCCAGGCTCATCCCGGTAAGCGCCGCCGGCACGCCGAGACGCTCCAGGCTCGCCGCGGCGCGCGCCAGGTCGTCCGGGTCGTCGGCGCCGACCCGCATCTCGACCAGGCGCCTCGTCGGAGCGGGAACGATCCGCAGCTGGCGGCCCGCGTCGGCCGTGCTGTACCAGCCGTCAGCCTCGGGAGTAAGCCCGAAGTCGGAGTAGTAGGCACCGGTCTCGGCGGTATTCGGCACGCCGATGGTGACCGATAGCAGTCCGTGCAGGCTCATAGGGACCTCCTCATCCTTGAGTCAGTGGAGCATGCCCGGCCCCGCCGCACCAGACGCGGCGGATCGACCGGGTCGCCCTGATGTCCTGGAGTGGGTCCCCGTCGATGAGCACCAGGTCGGCCCGGCGCCCCGGTTCGATCACTCCCCGGTCGTCCAGCCCGAAGTAGCGGGCGGGCAGATCGGTCGCGGCCCGCAGCGCGTCGGCCGGGCTCAGCCCGGCCCCGACGAGAAGCTCCAGCTCGTGGTGCAGGCTGTCACCGTAGCTGACGGCGGCCGGGCTGTCGGCGTTGGCGTCGGTGCCGGCCAGGATCGGCACCCCGGCCCGGTACGCCGCGCCCACGCTGTCCCGCGCCGCGGTGTAGTCGTCACCTGGACGGCCGAGCAGGGCGACAAGGGTCTCCATCATGGTCAGCGTGGGGATCAAGATCCGGCCGGCCGCGGCCATCTGCGCCGCCGCGGCCTGATCCAGGGCCTGGTCCAGGGGCACGTGGGTGAGCACGTCCACCCCGGCCTGCTGCGCCTTCGCCACTGCGGCGCAGGACGATGCGTGCGCCACGGCCTGCTTCCCGTGCTTGTGCGCGGCGCCCACGAGCGCGTCCACCGTGGCCTGGTCGTGGTCAGCGCCCGGGCTGCCCACGATGATCTTGATATAGTCCGAGCCCTCGGCGGCCCGGTCGGACACGAACTGCTCCGCCTGACCGGGGTCCTTGACCAGCCCGCGCTCGCCGATGACGGGGAAGCTGGCGTGCAGACTGCCGGGCGCGATGGCCGGCGTCCCCGCGCTCAGGAGAGCGGTCAGCCCGGGGACCGTGCGCAGCGAGTCGACCAGGGCGGGCGACCCGTTCGCCATGTCCAGCACGGTGGTCACCCCGAAGCCGCAGAGCCGCCGCAGCATGTCCTGGTCGCGGACGTGGACGTGCGAGTCGATCAGCCCCGGCAGCAGGACGCCGCCGGCCCCGTCGATGACCTCGGCACCCGAAGGACCCGTGCCGGCTGGGCCCTCGCCGATCCGGTCCCCCTCGATGAGGACCGTTCCGGGCGGCCGCAGCCCCCGGCCGTCGAACACGCGCACGTTGGTCACGGCCGTCTTCCCGAACGCGCCTGCTTCCATGCTGCTCACGCTGTCTCCTCCGCTCGCTTGCGTCCCGGGCGGCCCAGGTGGCCGGTGACGAGATCCAGGTCGATCTCTGCGGCACCACCCGCCCGCCACGCGATGTGCTGGTCCGGCCGGACGAGCAGGAACTCCCGTCCCCACGGGTACCCGGGCGGTGACCGGAGCACCGCCAGCGGGATTCCCCGGCGGCGGGCCCGGTCCTGCAGTGCCGCCACCCCGGGATCGTCCTCCGCCGCGGGCCCGAGCAGGGTGAACCCGGCCCCGAGCCGGTCATACAGCGACGACCCGCCAGGCAGCCACGCGTGGGGCAGTCGCGCGCCCGGCACGGTGCCGGGCGTGTAGCTGCTCACGTCACCGCCCGCAGTCCCCGGGCCATCCGCCGGCCCGCCCGCCGTCCCGGGAAGGCGCCCGGTACCTGGCTGGATGACCGGCGAGCCCGCGTAGGAGTACCCGAGCACCAGCCCGAGACTGTGGAACTCCGACCGTTTCGCGGCCTGGATGGCGTGCTCGTCGCATGGCAGGTCGCGGGACAGGCTGCGCATGTTGGCCGCCGCGCTCGCGACGGTCTGCTCGATCACCCCGCGGCGCTCGGGCTCGTAGCTGGCCAGGAGCCCGGGCGGTGCCCAGCCCTGCTCGACGGCCGCGATCTTCCACGCGACGTTGACCGCGTCGCCCACCGAGGTGTTGAACCCGTGCCCGCCCCACGGCGGGTTCACGTGCGCGCTCTCGCCAGCCAGGAACACCCTCCGGTCCGCGAACCGGTCCGCGACCAGCATCCGCGCGGTCCACGGGTCCGACGCGAGCACCTCATGCTCCACGGGGGCCCCCACCAGCCCGGCGATCAGTTCCCCGGCGTGAGCCGCGCCGTAGCCGGCGTCGATTCCGGGCAGGATTCCCCACCAGGTCCCGTGCAGGTCGAGGCGGCCGAGCAGCCCGGGGACGGGCGCGCGCAGTACCCAGTACTGCACGGCCGGGCCGAGGTGCGTGTCCAGGGACGGGGCGCGGAACACCACGTTGTAGTTGGGCCGGGGGTCGGACTGCCCGGCGTACCGGGCCCCGATCTGGTCCCGTACCACCCCGGCGGCCCCGTCGCAGCCCAGCACGTAGCGGGCGGTGATCTGGTAGCCGGTGCCGCTGGCGTCGCGGACGGTGACCGTGACCGCGTCGTCCCGCTGGTCCAGGCTGGTCACGGCGTGCCCCAGGCGCAGGTCCACGCCGGCCTGCCCGCGGACGTGGGTGCGGAGCACCTCCTCCACGACCGGCTGCGGGACCTGCTGGCCCGCCTCGGCGAACCGCTCGTCCCGGCCGGTCACCAGCCCGAAC
>Ga0208219_1000366_pt1 | contig 16469 bp, 18 predicted proteins | sample NGESurshal072012_7_FD_184469 | JGI IMG/M metagenome (GOLD analysis project Ga0208219, IMG submission 184469) | Arctic peat soil microbial communities from Barrow, Alaska - NGEE Surface sample 53-2 shallow-072012 (SPAdes) | ecosystem: Environmental > Terrestrial > Soil > Wetlands > Peat ... | reverse complement strand
TCGGCTCGGGGATCTCCTCCGGCACGAGCATCTCCGGTCCGCCCGTCTCCTGCAGAACAATTGCCCGCATCGCCATCCGCCAAAGTGAACCATCGGTCCAGTTACATCTGCGGGTACTATATGGACCGACAGTCCACTTGTCGAACGGGAACCGGATGCCAGCACCCCCGCACGAGCGCGCAGACGCTGCCCGCAATCGCGCCGCCATCATGGCCGCGGCTGAGCGGCTGCTCGGCGAGGACGGACCGGAACACGTCTCGATCGAACGTGTCGCCCAGGCCGCGGGCGTGGGCAAGGGCACCGTCTTCCACCGGTTCGGCAGCCGGGCCGGGCTAATGCGCGCCCTGGCGGAAGAGCGGCTCGGGGCACTTCAGGAAGCCATCGCCTCGGGTCCGGCGCCGCTCGGTCCGGGCGCCCCGCCGCGGGAGCGGCTGATCGCCTTCCTGGAGGCCATACTGACGGTCGCCACGCGCAACGTGGCGCTGATGGCGGCCTACGAGCAGGCCGAGACCGGCGAGCGCCAGGCGGGCATCCTCTACCAGGCCTGGCATCAGCACGTCAGCGCCCTGATCTCGCAGGCGCGGCCGGAGCTCGACGCCGAACTTCTCGCCCACCTGCTGCTCAGCTCGCTGCACAGCGACCTGGTTCTGCACCTGCTGCGCCGCCAGGAGACCCAGCGGCTGATGGCCGCGCTCGACCAGCTCGTCACCACCTTGCTAGCCCCGGCCCCATCGGCAGCGGCTCCGGCCGGTGACGGGCGCGGTCGCATCCCTCTGGTTGACGACGATGTATTGACAAGCTAACGTTCGCTAGTATGTCAGCCGAGGCGAGCCAGGTGCCGCCGAGCTATTCCCGGGGCAAACAGACGATCCTGGCCAGCCTGGACGCGGGCATCTTGACTATTCGCCTCAACCGGCCTGGCTCGCTGAACGCGCTCTCGCCCCAACTGGTGGATGAACTGGCTGAGACGCTCGACACTGCGGCGGCGGATGAGGACGTGCGGGTTATCGTCCTGGCTGCCGCGGGTCGCGCATTCTGCGCGGGGGGCGATATCGAGCTGGACGCCATCCCGGTCTCGCAGATGACGCCGTGGCAATATCGGCTGAACGTCGAGCGATTCGCGGCACCGATCCTCAAGATTGCCGAAATCGCCCGGCCCGTGATCGCTGCCATCAACGGCGCTGCCGTCGGCGGCGGCTGGGACCTCGCGCTCGCCTGCGACATCCGCATTGCTGCGCGAAGCGCCCGGTTCCGTGACGCGTATGTCCAGCTAGGGGTCCTGGCCGAGCTGGGCGGTACGTACTTCCTGCCGCGCCTGGCCGGGCTCAGCCGCGCCAAGATCATCAGCTTTACCGGAGACTTCGTGTCCGCCGCCCAGGCGCATGAATTCGGGCTCGTCGACGAGGTGGTCGAGGATGACCAGCTGGACCGGGCGGTCGGCGAAATCGCGGCCAAGATCGCGCGCGGTCCGGCGAAGGCGATCGCGATGACCAAGCTCGCGATGAACCGCTCGCTCAACCTGAACCTTCGTGACTCGCTGGACTACGCGCAGACCCTCGCCCCTCCGCTGCTGGCGTCCGACGATTTCCGCGAGGCGCTGGCGGCGTTTCAAGAGCGGCGGCCGCCGGTATTCCAGCGGGGCGCCGCGGAGCGGCAGACCACGGTGCAGCAGACCACGGTGCAGCAGACCACGGTGCAGCAGACCACGGGCGGGGTGTAATGGCGGTTGGCGTCATCGGCGCGGGGACCATGGGGATTGGCATCGCGCACTCGTTCATGACCAGCGGCATCCAGACCACGCTGGTGGAACCGGATGACGGCCGACGCGAGCAGGCGGCGGCCCGGCTCGCCGCGGTCCTCGCCGACGGCGTGCGCCGCGGGCGGCTCACGCCAGATCAGCAAGACGCGGCCGGCGCGCGCCTGCGACTGGCGGGCGCCGTCGCCGAGCTGCCGACCGGCCTCGATCTCATCGTGGAGGCCGTGCCCGAGCGCGCCGATCTGAAGGCCGAAGTGCTGCGTGCGGCAGAGGCGCGCGAGCCGCTGGCGCTCGGCTCTAACACCAGCTCCATCTCGATCAACGAGCTGGCCGCCACCCTGAGCCGCCCGGCGGCCTTCCTGGGGGTCCACTACTTCAACCCGGTCTGGGCCAAGCGTCTGGTCGAGCTCGTGGTAGGCGCCGCGACCGCGCCGGCGCTGGTGGAGCGGGTGCGCGCGTTGCTCGCTCAGACGTCGAAGGACGCCATCGTGGTCGCCGACACTCCGGGCTTCGCCAGCAGCAGGCTCGGCGTCCTGCTCGGCCTGGAGGCCATCAGGATGCTGGAGGCGGGCGTGGCGTCGGCGGCGGACATCGACCGGGCCATGACGGAGGGCTACGGCCATCCGATGGGGCCGCTGCGGCTGACCGACCTGATCGGCCTCGACGTCCGCCTCGACATCGCCGCCTACCTGGAGCGGGCTTATGGCGAGCGGTTCGCCGCGCCCGAACTGCTCCGCACGCTGGTGCGCAACGGCGACCTGGGCCAGAAGACCGGCAAGGGCTTCTACCTCTGGTAACCCGCTCGCCCGGCGCCCGGGCCGCAACGACACGGCTGGGCACCCGCTGCCGTTGTAGTGACAGCTCCGGCCCAGCCACGACACTGGGATGCGGCCGGCGGGGCGCTGGCAGTGAGCCGAGTGGCAGCCGAGGCCTAAGTGGCGGCGGGCTGGCCGGGGTTAGCGCTTTCTCAGCCCGTGCAGCACCAGTTCCGTCGCCGACGCGGCGATGTCGTCCGGCGTGAGCGGCCCGGACTCGTCAAACCACGCGGGGACCGTGGTGCCGAGCGCGAGGAGGTGGAAAGCGATCACCTTCGGCTGGGCGTCCGCGGGCAGGAATCCTGCCTGGACGCATTCCTGTACGAGCGCGACGAAAATCTCCTCGACGTCGTGCCGCCAGCGGATCGCCTCGGCGTAGTGCTCCGGCTTCAGCGAGCGCAGCTCGACGTTTCCGATGAAGCTATTCCGCGGATGGCAGGCGTGATAGGTAATGTTCTTGGCGGTCGCCTGCACGAGGCGCTGACGCGGGTCGCCCGGCGGCGCCGCCTCAATTGCCTTCCGCAGTTCATCGAGCATTTCGTTACTGGTGGTCTCGATTATCCGGAAGAGGAGCTCTTCTTTCGAGTCGATGTGGTTGTAGAGGCTGGCGACCTCGATGCCGACCCGGCGCGCGATGTCGCGCAGGCTGGCGCCCGCATAGCCGTTCTCCGCGAAGGCGTCGAGTGCGGCCTCGTAGATGGCACGCCTGGTGCCCATTCCCTCACGGATACGGGTACTCCTGGCGGCGGCCTTCACCCTGCCGCCCCGTGGCGGCAGCCGGTGACGATATTCGTCGCACGATAGGTGTACACACCCGTCAGCTTATTGGAAGCCCAATGCCTTGGCGAACCCGCCACGACGGCCAGACCCGCGGGTGACGCCGCGGGCGGTCCCGCGCCCGCGGGCCGATATCGCGCGCCGGGCGGCCGGACGGCGCCGCCGGGCGGCCGGACGGGGCCGCCGCGCGCCGGGAGGCCCGCCGGGAGCCCCGGCGGGACAGCGGGCCAGCGGGCCAGGTCAGCGGTCAAGATCGGCAAATACGGTCGACCGAACGGCGCCGCGCTTCAGTTTCTGGCTAACGGTTTTCGGAAGATCATCCGTGAACCTGATGATGGTTGGCTTTTTGTAACTCGCGAGATAGCGGCGGCAGTGCGCGACGATCTCGTCGGCCGAAAGTGACATTCCCCGGCGCAGCACGATCGCCGCCGCCACGGTTTGCCCGAATCGGTCATGCGGGACGCCGACGATAGCTACATCAGCGACCTCCGGCAGCTTTCCGATCACCGTCTCGACCTCGCTGGGATACACATTCATGCCGCCCGAGACGATCAGGTCCGAGCGGCGCTCCGATACGTAGATATATCCCTGCGGATCAATACTGCCCAGATCGCCCGTGTAGTACCAGCCGTCGCAGATCGCCCGCTCCGTCGCCTCCGGCTGATTCCAGTATCCCTTCATCAGCGCGGCGCTGCGGACCGCCAGCTCGCCCTCGGTAACGCCGTCGTGAGCGATCGGCTGGCGATTCTCGTCGACCACCTCGACGGCGGCGTCGGCTGTCGCGCGTCCGACCGAGCGGAAGAAGTCTGTCGCCGCACACGGGCCCAGAATGTCCCGCTGCGTCGTGGCGGTGACGATACCGCCGCTTATCTCGGTCATGCCCCAGCCCTCGACCAGCCGCGGGCCGACGGTCTGCGCCAGCAGTTCGAGCATCTCCGGCGAGGCCTTGGAGGCGGAATGCAGGACCGTCGAGAGGCTGCTGAGCGCCTCGGGCTTCTTCTCGATGACGGCACAGAAGTCGGGTATGCCGGGCGTCGGGACGTAGACGAAATTGGCGGCATTCCTGATGACCATGTCGACGGCGCGCTCGGGGTTCCACTTGCCCAGGAGCACGACACTGCCGCCGACGAACAGGTGGCTCATGCCGAACGCGCACACCGTGGCGGTGAAGGACATCGAGCCGGTGTAGGCCGCCACGCTGGCCAGCGGCAGGTGATAGGAGACGGTATTCATCCGCGCGATGTTCTTCACCGACCGGTGGGTCAGCATCGCGCCCTTGGGAAAGCCCGTCGTGCCGCTGGTGTAGGCGATGACGAACAGGTCTTCCTCGGCGGGCCGCGGCGGCTCGGCCTCGGACGCGTCCCCCAGCAGGCTCTCGAACGGCCTCGCGGCGAGCGGGCGCTCCTGGCCGTAGGCCGCGACCAGGGCAAAATCGCCGCGGTCGAACGCCTCGGCCGCCGCTGGCGCGAGGCGGTCGGACACCATGAGGCACCGCGCATCGCTGTCACTGGCGATGAACCGTGCCTCGTCCCCGGTGAGCCTGTTGTTGATCGGCACGACGACGAGGCCGGCGCGCGCCGCGCCCATGTAGGTCTCCAGGTACTCCACGCAGTCGTCGGACCACACCGCGACCCGGTCGCCCCGGCGCAGGCCGTTGGCCAGCAGCGCGTTGCCGATGCGGTTCGCGCGCCGGTCCACCTGCGCGTACGTGCGGCTTTCCCCGCCGTCGATCGCGAACAGCGGGCGGCTGGGCGCCCGCTGCGCGCCGATCGCGAGCATGTCGCCGATCAGGTCCTCGTGCTGCCACGGCGGGCTCTTGACCACTTTCCCCTCCAGATCAGCATGACTCCACTGCCACCGCGATCCCCTGGCCGACCCCGATGCACATGGTCGCGACGCCGCGGCGGCCCGGCCCCTTGCGTTGCAGGCCGTTGGCCAGCGTGATCATCAGCCGGGCGCCTGATGCGCCGAGCGGATGGCCGATCGCGATCGCTCCCCCGCCGGGGTTCACCTGGGCGGGTTCCAGCTTCAGTTCCCGGACGCACGCCACGGCCTGGGCGGCGAATGCCTCCGTGAGCTCGACCTGGTCCAGCGTCGCGACGTCCCAGCCGCACTTGTCCAGCAGCCGGCGCGTGGCGGGCACCGGGCCGTCCAGGCCGTCCGGGTGCACCCCCACGGACACTCCCCGCACGATCCGGGCCTTCGGCCGGAGGTTCCAGCGCTCCACGGCCTCCTCACTGACAATGACCAGGCCCGCCGCCCCGTCGTTCATCGGCGAGGCGTTACCGGCTGTCACCGAGCCCGCCGGGCCGACGACCGGGGCGAGCCTGGCCAGACCCTCGACCGACGCGCCGCAGCGAATGGTCTCGTCGCGCTCCACCATGGTGCCGTCCGGCGTGCGGACCGCGAGCGTCTCCGCGCTCAGCCGCCCGCTGTCCCAGGCCAGCGTAGCCAGCCGGTGGCTGGCTACGGCGTACTCGTCCTGCTCGGCCCGCGACACTCCGTACTGATCGGCGATGATCTCGGCGCATTCCACCAGCGTCCGCGCGCCGTAGGCGGCCGCCCACCGGGGGTTGACCCCGCGCCAGCCGAGGCGGCTGTCGAAGACCGGCTGGCTGCGCTGATAGGCGGACTCCGCCCTCGGCAGGATGAACGGCGCGCGGCTCATCGACTCTGAGCCTCCCGCGATGCACACGTCGAGCTCGCCGCTCTTCACCCCGCGCGCCGCGACGACCACGGCTTCCAGGCCCGAGCCGCACAGCCGGTTCACAGTGCAGCCGCCGATCCCGAACGGGAGCCCGGCTAGCACCGCCGCTATCCGGGCCACGTTTCGCGAGTCGTCACCGGACTGGTTGGTGGCACCCCAGTAGACGTCCTCGACGGCGTCCGGGGCGAGGCCCGGATTCCGCTGCAGCAGCTCGGCCATGACGGTAGCCGCCAGGTCGTCGGGCCGCACGGCCGCGAGCGCGCCGCCGGCCTTGCCGAAAACCGTGCGGACCCCGTCGACGATGAACGCCTCAGGCATCGGCCGCTCCTTCGAGGTTGCCAGTAGGCTAGCGTACGTTCGTGTGTTCCGCCAATGGAGCCCGGCCTGGCCCGCTCCCGATCCTGCGCCCGCCCGATCCCGCTCCCCGATCCTGCGCCCGCCCGATCCTGCGCTCCCTCGGCCCCGCGCACCCGCTCCCCCGCCTTGACACCTCACCCACCCGGTCACAGGATTACTAGCGATCGCTAGTTAGCTGACGCGATGGCGGTCCGGGCTCGGGAGGGGGTCAGGTGCAATTCGATCTAGCCGAGGATAAATCCGCGCTGAAGGTCATGGCCGCCGACTTCCTGGCGCGGGAGTGCGACCTGGACTTCGCGCGGCGCCATGACGAGGCCGGCGCCTTCCCGGCCGATCTGTACCGGAAGCTCGGCGAGCTCGGCTGGCTCGGAATTCCGTTCGCCGAGGAATACGGGGGCTCAGCAGGCGATGCGCTGGACGAGGCCATCATCCTCGAGCAACTCGGCCGGGCCATGGGGCCGCTGGCCTCGGCGTTCCTCATCTCCGTGCTCACGTGCGGAAAAACCGTCCGTGACCTCGGCACGCCCGCGCAGCGCGACCGGTGGCTCCCGCCTCTGATCGAGGGCACGTCCATGCTGGCCTTTGCCCTCACCGAGCCGCAGGCCGGCTCCGACGCGGCGGCGGTACTGACCCGCGCGGCGGCGGCCGGCGCGGGCTGGGCGCTCAACGGCCAGAAGATCTTCTGTACCGGCGCTTCCCTGGCGAGCCACCTGCTGGTGATGGCGCGCACGGACACCGGCAGCGCGGCGGCGCGGGGAACCATCAGCATGTTCGTCGTCGACACCGACCTGCCGGGACTGACGATCACGCCGATCGCCAAGCTCGGCCTGCACCCGTACCCGTCCTGCATGGTCTTCTTCGACGACGTGCGGCTGCCCGCCGACGCGCTCCTGGGTGGCCTGGACCAGGGCTGGCCGCACCTGGCGACGAGCCTCAACCGCGAACGCCTGGCCATCTCGGCGATGTGTACCGGCATGGCCCAGGCGGCGCTGGACGTCGCCCGGCGTTACGTCGGCGAGCGTCATCAGTTCGGCCGCCCGCTCGCCGACTTCGAGGCCATCCGGGGGCACATCGCCGACATGACCTCGGCCGTCGAGGGCGCCCGCGCCCTGACCATGCGGGCGGCGTGGCTGGAGGCGGCTGGGATGCCGTCCACTCGAGCGGCATCCATGGCGAAGATAGCCAGCACCGAGGCCGCGGTGGACGCCGCCCGGCACGGGATGCAGGTGCTCGGCGGCTACTCCTACACGATGGAGTACCCGATGCAGCGGTTCCTGCGGGACGCGCTGATCCATCCGATCGCGGGCGGATCGAACGAGATCCAGCGCAACATCATCGCCCGCGACCTGGAGCTCAGCCTCCCGCGTGAACCAGCCACGTCCTGACCGCCGCTGGGCAGGCCGCCAGTGCCCGGCAGACCAGTGCCCGCAGGCCAGCGGCCCCGAGAAGGAGGTCAGATGCAGCTAGATCTCAGCGACGCCGAGCGCGGGCTCGAGGGCGAGTGGCGCGCGTTCACCGCGGACCTCACGCCCGCGACCAGGGCCGCCTGGACCCGGCAGGGCTGGATACCCCGCAGCGTGGTCGACGCCGCGCCGCATGCGCGCCCCAGGCACCCGAGCCCCGGCCACCCGCGCCCCGGCCATCCTGCCGGGCCGCCCGCCACACCGGGCTGGGCCCCCGATCCAGCCGACGCTATCTCGATCATGGAGTCGGCCCGGCTGCACGAGGGCGCCCCCGAACTGCTGGCCGGGGCGATGCTCCGGCGCTTCCTCGACGCGACGCTCGGCTCCGCGACGCCGCGTAACGGCAGCCACGAGGCCGACCCGCCGGGCTGTCTCATCCTGCCCAGCTGGAGCAGCGACAGCGCGCAACCGCTCAGCCTGACCTGCCGCCGGGCCGCCGACGGCCTGCGCCTGGACGGCGTGGGCACCGCCCTCGCCGCGGACTGCTCGGCCAGCCGCGCCTGGGTGGTGGCGGCCTTCCCCGGTGCCGAGCCGACCGAGGGCTGCGTCGCGGAGACGGCCCTTGCGCGGCACGCGGCGCCGCCTGGCCGCGGCGGGCCCGACGGCTACCAGGTGTGGCGCGATCACGCACCGCACCGCTTCGACGGCGTAAGTGCTGACCTGGGTGCTGACCGCGGCGCAGGCGCGCTGCTGACCGCGGGGCAGTTGACGGCCCTGCGGGACCTGACGCGGATTGGCGCGGCCTGCGTCCTGGTCGGCCTGATCGACACTGTCTTCGATGCCATCGTCGCGCAGGCGCAGCGCCAGGCCGCGGCAAGTGCCGACCGGTGGGCCGCCCAGGCGGACAAGCATCGCGGCGTCGGCATCGCCATGCACCGCGACATCGCGTGGCTGCATCTGTTCAGAGCGCTCGATGCCTTCGGCGACCCCGGCGCCAGGGCGATGTTCAGCGCGCTGGCGCTCACCGAGGCGGCCGCCGGGCTCGGCCACGCGATCGACGACCGCCGGCGCGCGGCTCGGCTGGCGGGGCACGACGACGTGCTGCTGGCGGCGAGCCTGGCTGCGGCACAACGCGGCTTCTGGCTCGAGCTGGCCGGGGGCTCCGGCGCCCTGACGCAGGCGGTCAGCGCCGCCCAGCTCGGAAACGTAACCGGGCCGAGATAACCGGAGCGGGACCGGCCGAGCATGACCCGCCGCGAAAGGGAATGCCGGCTCATTCGCAGGGTCGGCGATGGCATTCACGGCTGCCGCGCCGAGGGCCAGGATCCCGCTCGTCTCCCGCTCTGATTCATTTCGAGATAACGACAACCCGGCTACGGGGACCACGCACTGTGGTCGTCCATCGCCAGCCCCGGAGCTGAGCTACATTGTCCGCGATCCGCGGCGAGCCTGCCCGGGTGGCTGAGTGAGGCGCGGCTGTGGTCGAGCCGGGCCCACGGCCTGGAGACCGGGCCTACCATGAAGCTGTCCTACGAGCCAAGGGCGGGGCGGATGCGCCGGACGATCTTCCACTGGACCCGGTCGGCCTGACATGCGTGTCCTGGTGGTCAACGCCGGATCCGGCACGCTGAAGGTCGACCTCGTTGACGGCGGCCAGGCGGTCGCCTCCTACGACGGCCTGCCCGCGGACCCGCCGCAGGTCGATGCGGTCGGCCATCGCATCGCGCACGGCGGGCCGGACCTCGTCGAGCCCGTCCTGGTCAACGCCGATGTCCAGCGGCGCCTGCGGCACCTGGTCGACCTGGCGCCCCTGCACCAGCCGCAGTCGCTGCGCGGCCTGGAGGCCGCCCGTAAACTCCTGCCGAATGTGCCGCATGTCGCGTGCTTCGATACGGCGTTCCACGCGACCCTGCCGCCGGCGGCCTACACCTATGCGCTGCCGCATAAGTGGCGGGCACGCTGGGGTGTCCGCCGTTATGGCTTCCACGGGCTGTCGCACGCCTGGGCGACGCGTCGGGCCCGGCAACTGGCCCCGGCCGCCCGCCGCGTCGTGACCTGCCACCTGGGCGCCGGCGCCTCGCTGGCCGCGGTCCTCGACGGGCACAGCGTCGACACCACCATGGGCTTCACCCCGCTCGACGGGCTCGTCATGGCCACCCGCTGCGGGTCGGTCGACCCGGGGCTGCTCACCTGGATCGAGGAGCACGAAGGACTTCCCCCGCACGAGATCGCCCACAGCCTGGAGCACAGCTCGGGACTGCTCGGCCTGGCCGGCACGGCCGACATGCGGGTGATCCTCGGCCGCCAGGACGAGGATGCGCAGCTGGCGCTCGATGTCTACCTGCACCGCCTGGCCAGCAGCGTCGCCGCCATGACCGTCAGCCTCGGCGGACTCGACGCGGTCGTCTTCACCGGGGGCGTCGGGACGCAGTCCGCAGAGATCCGGCACCGGACCGCGGTCCGGCTCACCCACCTCGGCATGCGGGTGGACCAGCGGCTCAACGCTGACGCGCAGCCGGACGCCGACATCACCGACGGCGACGCGGGGGTCCGCACGCTCGTGGTGGCCTCTCGCGAGGACCTGGAGATCGCCGCCTGCGTTGAGCAGCTGCTGGGCGGCGACTCACGCCCGTGACGCCCCGGGGCGTCCGCGCGCCGGGTGTAAGCTCAGAAATGTATTTTGCCCCAGCGCGATTCGGGGCATGAATCTGGCGTATTCCTCGCCCAGGAACGTCGCTCCAGACCTCGGTGACATAGTCAAGTCACACAAGGAAGAGTCTGATGGACGTTTATCCGGGGCCGCATCTGGTCGCATCAGTAACCGGAAATTCCGCGGTATCTATCCCGATTTCAGCCGGGACCGTAGATCTCGATCACCCGAACGGTTAGTCCGCCGGAAAGCGGTGAAGGACCATTGCCGCGCCGCGCTCGCTGACGAGCGGGTCCGCGTTGCAGGAGGTGCAAGGCCGGGAGGTGATCAGATGCCAGGCGAGCGGAAGGTCCGGGTATGGGAGTGGATCGCCGCCGCGCACGAGGGTGACGGGCCAGTGTCGATCGCGGCGGTGTGCCGGGCGGCGGTGCGCCGCCTCGCAGTCGACGGCGCGAGCGTGACGGCAATGACTGGCCTGATGGTACGCGAGCCGCTCTTTGCCTCCGACCAGCTCAGCGCTCAGCTAGAGGAGCTGCAGTTCACCACCGGGGAAGGGCCCGCCGCCGGGGATTTCCGGCTGGGCTCGCCGGTGCTGATCCCGGACCTGGAATCGGTGGCGGCCCGGTGGCCGGGCTTCGTGTCGGCGGCCGTGGCCGCCGGAGCCCGGGCGATGTTTGCGCTGCCGCTGCAGGCCGGGGCCATCCAGGTGGGGGTGCTCTCCTTGTACCGGGCGCGGCCAGGCTCGCTGCCGCCTGGCGAGCTGGCCGACGTGCTGGTGCTCGCCGACATCGCGCTGCAGCTGATCCTGGATGCCGCCGCCGGCCTCAGCGGGCTGCCGGAGTACCGGCCGCCGGACGGCCTGTCGGACGCGCGCGCCGAGGTGTACCAGGCGGTCGGAATGGTCTCAGTGCAGCTGGGCGTGAGCCTGGAGGATGCGTTCGCGCGACTACGGGCGCGCGCCTTCGCTAGTAGCAGAGCCCTGGCCGATGTCGCGGACGATGTAGTCAACCGCCTGCTGCGCTTTGATCCCGATCCCGATCCCGATCCCGATCTCGATCCGGAGCCGCAGGCCCGGTCCTGACGACGGGCAGCGTCGCACCGGCGGTCCTGGCGGCCAGTGAGGTCTATTCTGACAGCTATGGCAGCAACCATGGACGAGCGCCTGGCTCAGACGTTTGTGGAGCTGGCGGACACCCTGGTCGCCGGCTACGACCTGATCGAGTTCCTGCAGACGCTCACCGAGCGGTGCGTGGAACTCCTGGAGGTGGACGCGGCCGGGCTCCTGCTGGCCGACGCCGGGGGAAGGCTGCAGCTGGTAGCCGCGTCCACCGAGCGGGCCCGCGTCGCGGAGCTCTTCCAGATCCAGAACGACGAGGGCCCGTGCCTGGACTCCTACCGCAGCGGGCAGGCCGTCATCATCAGCGACATCCGCTCAGCGCAGGCCGCCGCGCGGTGGCCGCAGTTCGCCGCCGCCGCGCGGGAGATGGGCTTTGCTGGCGTGCACGCCATCCCGATGCGGCTGCGCGATCAGGTCATCGGGACGATGAACCTGTTCTCCAGCGCGCCAGGTGGCCTGGAACCGGCGGTGGCCAGGGCGGCCCGGACCCTGGTCGATGTGGCCACCATCGGGATCCTGCAGGAACGCGCCGTCCACCAGCAGGAACTCGTGGCCAGCCAGTTGCAGGTCGCGCTGAACAGCCGGGTCATGATCGAGCAGGCCAAGGGGATCCTGGCCGAGCGGCTGGAGATGACCCCGGACGAGGCCTTCGTGATGCTGCGCCGGTACGCGCGCAACCACAATCACCCCCTGACCCAGCTGGCCGAGGATGTTATCCGCGGCACCGCCGGGATCGTCCGCGGCAGTCCGCCGTCGCCGCCGCCCGGGGAGCGCAAGAAGCCGCAGCGCGGAGCAGGCTGACGGTCATTTCCGAAAGTGACAGGGGTCGGCATTCGGCGTAGCGTCCCTCCTGATAGTTGGCGGAGTTAGCTGCCGGGTCCAGACCACGCCTTGCTGCTGAAGCAGGAAGGCGCGCCCATGTTCAGCATGGATCTGACGACCCGCGAACGCGACGGGCGGATGGTCGTCGCCCTGCGCGGGGATCTTGACGTCACCGAAGCGGCCAGCGTCGCGGCCGGGCTCGCGGCGGTCGCGGCCCCGGACCGGATGATCATCATTGACCTGTCAGGCCTGGAATTCATCGACTGCAGTGGCGTGGCGGCCCTGGCGTGGGCGCGGGAGCAGGCCCGGCTCGCCGGGGGTGATCTCCTGCTGGCCGCGCCACAGCGGCATGTAATGCGGATCCTGACGATGACCCGGCTGATCGATGTCTTCTCGGTCCATGCCTGCGTACTGGACGCGGTCAGCAGCACCGAGCACTCCCTGGCCCCCGCGCCGGCCGCCGCTCAGCCCGCTCGCCGCCCGGCGGCGGAGCGTTCTGCGGCTCTCATGCCTGGGTAAAATCGTCAGTAAGAGCGGCGCGGCGGGAGGAACCCAGCATGTTCGAAGCGGCCAACATCAGGGAATGGCGCGGCCACGACGTGGTGGACGCCGAAGGTCACAAGATCGGTGAACTGGAGGCCGTGTACGTCGACACGGGGACCGACCTGCCGTCGTTTGGAACGGTGCGGGTCGGGCTGCCGACCCGGCATCGGCTAGTTTTCGTGCCTCTGGAGCAGGCGACCGTCGGGCCGGGCTACCTCAAGGTCGCCTACGACAGGAAGCAGGTGAGGGACGCCCCCTCGATCGGCACCGATGGCGAACTGCCGGCGGCCGACGAAGAAGCGATCTTCAAGCACTACGACATGACCTACCATGCGGGTGCCGGCGGCGAGCGGCAACTGGCCCGCCGCTGAGCGCCCGAAAGGAGCGGAGAATCAGATGGTTGCCCTCTTCCTGCTGCTGGTGATCGCGGCGATCGCACTGGGGATCATCGGCGTGGTCGCGAAAGGCCTGCTCTACCTGCTGATCATCGGCGTAGCGGTGTTTCTCGCCGCCCTCATCCTGGCCGCCCTGCGGATGCGGCGGCGACCCGGCAGGCACCCGGCCAGGTAACTTCCTAAAGTTCGTCTCGCTGGGTCCCGGGCGCACTGGGGCTGAACAGGTCATCGTCTTCCCGGATCAGTTCGACATCTTTGGCGGCGGCGGCCTCGACGTCATGGACGCCCGGGTCGTCGACGCCGCTGGGATTGACCAGGTTGCGCAGGCCAGCCGGCTTCAGCGCGCCCCGCACCGCTGGCAGGAGCAGCAGCCGCAGGACACCGGTGAGGATCACGATGATGCCCACGACGTGCACGTTCAGGACGGGCGACCAGTTCGGTACGGCAAACAGCAAGATCGCGCCGATGGCGATCAGGAAGAAGCCCAAGCCGGTGCCCAGGACGTGCCGGCCGACCGTGACCGGCGCGGCCGGGCGTTCCCGCCCGGTAAGGAGTCTCATGGCTGCACCTATCCGGGCCGCCGGCCATTACCTGGCCCAGTGTTAAAAAAAACTCTGGAATCCCCTGCCCTCGCAATCTTTTCGAGGGCAGCTGCCAGGTCCGGAGCAATAACCCAATCGTACACCGCAGCGGGCCTCGCCATAGATACGGTCATTCCGCGATATCGGGCTGCTGCTGACTCCTGAGCCGAGACTGGCCGGACGCAGGCTGGCTGGAGCCAGGCTGGGCGGCCGCGGAAGATTCGGCGGCCCGGACATGCAGCCGCTCGCGAATCTCCTGCGGGGTGTAGGCGCGCCGACGCCGTTCGGCGCGGGCGATCACCACCCCGGTAGCGACGACGCCCGCAAAGCCTGCCAGTCCCAGTACTTTCCGCCAGCCCATCTGCCTAGGCTACGAGAGTGGCCCCCGTGAGTATCTCCCTAGCCGAGGCTCTGGACCTGACGCGCACGGGTGACGTGTGGCTGTTCCGTGGCCGCACCGTCGCCGACCGGGCCATTCAGGTGGCGACCAACAGCCCGGTCAATCACGTCGGCATGTCTATCGTCATCGACGACCTGCCGCCGCTGATGTGGCACGCCGAGCTTGGCCGTTCGCTGCCCGATATGTGGTCGGGCAACCGGCAGCGCGGGGTCCAGCTCCATGACCTGCGGGCGGCCGTGGAGGTCTGGGCGAACCGGTACGGGCAGCGAGCGTGGGTACGCCAGCTGGACCGCCCGGTCAGCCGCGAGATGGAGGACGCCGTCATGCGGACCGTGGCCCGGACGGACGGCACGCCTTTCCCCTCCACGACCCGGCTCGCTTCGCGGTGGCTGTCCGGCCGCGTGCCGACCCTCCGGCGACGGCCGCGGGACGCCGACCTGGAGACCGCGTACTGCGCCGAGGTGCTGGCCGTCACCTATCAGGCCATGGGACTGCTTCCCGGCCGGCGGCGGCCGAACTGGTATGACGCCGGGCGCTTCTGGAGCGGCGATGACCTCGCCCTCGCCGCCGGGTTCGCCCTCGGCGGCGAGATCGCCGTGCAGATCCCGCCGGGCGCTACTCCGGTCCGCCGGGTGACGGAGTCACCTGAGCGGCGATGAGGGTGAGCATGGCGTCCAGGGAGGTCTCCAGTGGCCGGGTGTCGCGCTGGAGCTGGGTGAGCAGCAGACCGCCCTGCAGCGCCGCGAGAGTGGCGAGGGCCAGCGCATCAGCATCGGCCTCGGGGACCAGCCGACCGACCCGGTGCATGGCGCGCAGGCCGCCGCGGATGGCGGCCTCCCACCGGGCAAAGCCGGCGGCGACATCGACGCGGGCCTGCTGGTCGACCTCGGCCAGCTCGCTGCCGAGGGAACCGATCGGGCAGCCGCCGCGGCACTGCAGCTGGCGCTGGTGCTCGATGAGGAAGTCGCGCCAGGCGCGCAGCCCGTCGAGGCTGTCCAGGCTGAGCAGCATAGGCTCCTGGCCCCCGACGATCGTGTCGGTCTGGTAATCGATGACCGCCCGGACCAGGGCCTGCTTGTCGGCGAAGTAGTGGTAGATCTGCGAGCTGCTGACCTGGGCCGCGACCCGCACGTCTTCCACGGTGGTGCCGGCCACGCCGAACTCGAACATCAGATCGGCCGCCGCGCGAACGATGCGCAGCCGGGTCTGCTGGCCCTTGGGCGTTAGCTCGCCGCGGGCACGGTGGTTGCTCGGCGACATGCCTGTACGATACCAAGCTTTATGGATTTGTCATTCCACTTTGTTCGTGCCGCAGCCGTCCAGGCCCAGCACGAAAACAGCGGTCCGGATATCCCGGACGGCCTGATCCAGTTCCTCGACGGCGTGCTGGATCTTGTCCGTCGCGCGGTGCTCGCCCATCAGCCCGAGCGCCGCCTGGAGGTCCAGGCTCGCGGCGAACAGCCGGTGCACGACGACGTCGTTCAGGCCCAGGGCAATCCGCTCGTGGTCTTCGGCCAGGTCGACAATGGCCTCCGCGCCGTCGGCCGGAGACGTGCGCTGGTGCATGGCGGGCTCCTTGTCCCGGCGGCTAGGGAATTTCAGCCTACGCGGGTGCCTGCGCCCCTCGATAGGCGCAGGTCCGCGGCCCCAGGCCCGAGCAGTACTATCGCGGCGGCTCGGACATCCACACGTCAATCCGGATTTTCTGGGTGTTCAGCGGAAGAGTCGTCAGGGGGTGCTCATCCCCGGTGCTGTGCAGCGCCATGACCTGCCGCATCGGGCCGCCGTAGCGGATGAGCTGCTCTGGGCTGCTGCCCAGGAGCACCGGCGTCCGCCCCGCCTGCCGGATTCCGCTGGCGACCTGCTCCAGGGCAGCCAGCGGCGGGCGGCCGAGGCGCGCGACCGGAACGCCGCACATCCCCCGGACCACCTGGGCGAGCCGGTTGGCCGTCCCGGCATTGACGATGACGACCGATGCGTCAGCCGGGATCGCCGTGCACAGGCCGTTGACCGCCTTGATCTCGCCCCGGTAGGTGGCCTTGGCCGCCAGGCCCGCCGCGACGGGCTCGACGCCCAGCGGGCCGCCAGCGGCGAAAGTCAGGCCGAGCGTGGTGCTGGCGGCCGGCAGCACCAGAGCCGCCGCGCA
>Ga0208219_1000365_pt1 | contig 16471 bp, 19 predicted proteins | sample NGESurshal072012_7_FD_184469 | JGI IMG/M metagenome (GOLD analysis project Ga0208219, IMG submission 184469) | Arctic peat soil microbial communities from Barrow, Alaska - NGEE Surface sample 53-2 shallow-072012 (SPAdes) | ecosystem: Environmental > Terrestrial > Soil > Wetlands > Peat ... | reverse complement strand
TTGAAAACGACCGTCCAGTCGTTTCCCTGATCGGTGCTCTTGAAGATGCGTTGGCCGGCTGCGCAGGGTCTGCGAGTTGCCGGGTTGGACTGCCAGGCCGTGCGCGCGTGCGATGTTTCCGGCGAGATCGACGAGTCCGTTATGGATCGAGGTCCATGCGCGCATGTAGCACGATCGCTCCGCTCGTCGTCGAGTGGAACCTGTCGCACGGCTCGTGGTTCAGCTCATCCGCGAGGAGGGCTAGGTGGCCGTGTCGCGAGGCTCGTGCGAGGCTTCGTCGCTGTCTTCGAGCAGTGGATCAAGCCAACCGACGACGTGACCTCCAGTTTCCGGCCGCTTCAGGCAGCAGATGCGTCGGCAGAGGGAGTCCGGAAACGCAAACTTGCTGCAGTTCTGCGTTACGACGATCGTCATCCAAGTTGGACAACGGTGCGCCAGCTTCAGACAAATGGGGTCGCGTCGTTGGAAAGGATCCGGAAACGACAGCGCGTGTCAGCGAAAACCTGAGCCGCGACCTTGGCCGCAGCCGTCATCGGGGAAGCAGGTCTCGGACTCCGCCAGACGTCGATCAGGTGCCGGGGCCTGACACGAGCTTGACGATTCCGAGGCCGTACGGCCGGAGCGGTTCTCCGCCGGAGACGGGCACCGCGTCGTACGTGCCGTTGGCAAGAGCAAGCTGCTGGCGATGGGTGACGGTCAGTGCCTGCGGGCCGATGTAGTAGGCGACATGCTCTCCTTCGGCAGTTGCCGCTTGGAGTGCACCGGGATAGTCGGGGACGAAGCGGTAGGGGTAGCTCGGGGCGGAGTAAATGAAGTTTGCGACGAGGCCCCACCAGCGGGCGTCGGCTTCGGGGTAGTCGCCGTTGACGAGCGCGAACTGGCCAGGCGTGAGCACCTTGTCGGCAACCTGCGTGGTCGCAGCGGCTTGAGTTTCGGCGGCCTTCGCGGCATGCGCATCATCGCGCATGTGGACGAAGGTAGGAATGAGCACGCCTGCGACGAGGGCCGATACGAGCGCGACCGCGATGCGCGCGTTTCCAACTCGTCGCAGCAGCCAGAGGGCTGCGGGAATGGCGAGGACGTAGCCTGGCGCGTAGTAGCGCGGTGCGCCGGAGCGGGCGGTAGCAAGAAGCGTCGAGGTCGCAGCAGCCGTGAACCAGATCAGGGGCCACGCCGTCCTGCGTAAGAGGCCGACGACGGCCGCGATGCCGGCCAGAGCGATGACGATCATCGCCTCGAGAACCGGGAATGACGTCATGATCGATGCCGCTCCCTTGAACGGCGCGATGCTGGCGTTGATGTTGTTGCCGGTGGCCGACTCGATCGACAAGGAAAGGATCCACGGGCTGCTATTCAGCATGAGAAGCAGCGGTAGGGCGATGCCGACGGCGAACGCCCCGGCAAGGCCAAGGTAGAACGGGTCGAAGAGACGTTTGGCCCAACGCCAACGGAGCAGCCGATGCGCAAGGAGCGTCGCGAGCCAGTAGTCGAAGAGCGCAAAGACGGCGAGTCCGAGATACGTCAAGCTTGCGCCGGCAGTCGAGACGGACAAGCGGTGCCGGTTGAAGAGATAGAAAAGGATGAGCCAGACGGCGACGGTCGAGCTAGCCGCAACCCAGCGCCGACCGACGAACGTATCGGCCTCCTTCTTCAGCTTCGCCCACCAGTCAGGCCCCGGATAGGCGAGGACGGTTGCGAGCAGGAGGGCAGGCAAGATCGCCTCGGCGGAGACCTTCTCCATGAACGCGACGCCGGAAAGCGCGGCGGCGAGCGCGAATCCCGCCGCGCTCTTGCGTTCCCAGGCGCGGACGATTGTGTAGCCGGTCAGAAGCATGAGGCCGCTGAGCAGAAAGTCGGGCCGGATCTGAATCGCGTCGGTTAGGCTCGGTTGAGCCAGCCACAGGAGCCCGCCGGCGACGCCCCACACCCAATGGCCGAACAGCCGGCGCATCAGGGCATACGCGAGTAGTGCGCCGCCGAGGAAGAACGCGATAGCCCACCCTCGGAATACCGGACGAGCGCGATTCAGATGCGTGATCTCGGTTGTCGCCCATGCACGCGAGGGACCGCCGGACGGCAGCGCGACGAAGCCGAAGGTGGTTGCCAGGACCTCTTGCGTAACAAGGCCGGGATGGTCGAAGTAGCGGCTCCGGTCGCCCGACACTACGTTGAGCGCGGAGGCCGTGTAGATGCCGTCGGCATCGGCATTGATCCACCACGGAGACGTGACCGGCTCGGCGGCGACGAGGATCACGCCGACGATGAGGATCACCGCTGCGGGCGCAGAAGCACGCAGCCAAGCGCCGAGCCGGCTCACCGTCTGTTCGGGCGGTATATGTCGGCCCTGAATTTCCACAGCGCGAAGAAGGTCATCCGCAAGAGCAGCAGGCCATGCGACCAGCGGCTGATGTTCGTCCGACCGTAGGTACGAGGCTGGTAGCGGACCGGGAGATCGACGATCTTGAGCCCCAAGCGGGCAGCACCGAAGAGAAGGTCGAAGTCGCCAAAGGGATCGAATTCACCGAAATAGGGACGGCCCGCGACAATTCGATCGTAGTCGGCGCGTCGGAGGGCTTTCGTCCCGCACAGCGTGTCCTTGACGTACTGCCCCGTGATCGCCTTGAACGCGCGCGAGAAGAGGCGGTTGCCGACCATGTTGAGGAATCGCATCGCCCCGGGCTCCATGTCGTAGACGAGCCGCGAGCCGTTGATCAGCTCGCCTCGACCCTCTGCGAGTGCGCGGGAGAACTTCGGCAGATCCTCCGGGCGCACGCTCAGGTCGCCGTCGAGGATGATCAACGCGTCGTTTCGTGCGGCCGCGAACCCGGCGCGCACCGCATCGCCCTTGCCGACGCCGGGCTGGTCGACGAGACGGATCGACCGGCCAGGATGGAGAGTGATCTGTCGTTCGATCTCACCGCGCGTGTCATCGCTGGAGTTTCCCTCGACGAAGACGAGATCCATGTCGTCTCCGAGCGTGGGCAGCCGGCGGATGAGCTCTGCGATGTGGCCTTGCTCGTTCCTGCAGGGGCAGATGACGGACGTGGAGAGGGTGTCCGCTGTCTGCGGGACAGGACGCGCGACGATCCACCACGTCACGCAGAAATGTTGGAACGGCCAGAGATTCGCCACCACGCCATTGAGCATGCCGCTCAAGAGCGGGATCCGCTTCGGCATGAGGATCCTTCGCGAGAGGACCACCTGCTCGAGGCCGGCGAGTGAGAGTAGGTTCTCGACGTCCTCGGGTGAGACCCAGTTCTTCAGCGGCTTTCGCGGACGCAACCGAAGCCATTCGGCGACGGTGAACGCCGGCCGCCACAGCGGGTTGTACGAGTTGATGATGATCCGCGTGCCGGAATGGGAATGCGCTGCGACGCGGTCGAAGAGTGCGAGCAGATCGTGAACGTACGGGACGAGATCGCTCAGGACGATGTAGTCGAACGTCTGTCCGTCGAGGTCGACCTCTTCGCCGGACGCAACGAAGAAGTCGAGCTCCGGGTGCGACTCCCGCGCGAGTTGCACCATCCGCTCGCTCACGTCGATCCCGACCCCGTGTGTCGGTCGAAGCGCTGCAAGGAGGTCGCCGGAGCCGCTTCCGATCTCGAGCACCGACGCGCCTGGGAGGACGAAGAAGCGCATGATCCGCGCTACCAGGGCGTGGTATGTCCGGTTGCGCCTCCGCCAGCGTTGCTCCACCGGCGCGAACGTGTCGAAGAACGCCGCGAGGGCCCGATACTGATCTAGGGGCTCGACGATATTCTCCGCGATCGCCTCTTCTTGCGCCCTCGCCATCCCGACTGACAAATGTAGGCCACGGGTCGACCGGATGCACCCGGTACGGTCTGCGCCGTGACGCTGGTCGACGCGCTGCGCGCTCAGGAGACTGCCTGGGCAGAGCGACCGCTCGTCCGCCGCTTGTACCGCGAGTGGCACGAAATGATTCGACAGCGGCTCTCGGCGGCCTCCGGCCAGACGGTCGAACTCGGATCCGGCTTCGGCTCGCTACGGGAGACCATCCCCAGCGTCGTTCTGACCGATGTCGAAGCCACCCCGTGGTCGGACGAGGCCGTAGACGCCGAGAACATGCCCTACGGCGATGAGTCGGTCGCGAACCTCGTGCTCGTCGACGTCTTCCACCACCTCGCGCGTCCGCGTCGCTTCTTCGAGGAGGCGGCGCGCGTGTTGGCGCCCGGCGGTCGCATCGTCATTCTCGACCCGTATTGCTCGCCGGTCTCGACCGTCGCCTATCGGCTGTTCCATCGCGAGCGAACGGATCTCAGTGCGCCGGCGCTCGAGGACGACATCAACGTGGGCGCGTCGCCTCTCGACTCCAATCAAGCTCGCGCGACACTCGTCTTCTTCCGATACCTCGACCAGTTTGAACGCTCCTGGCCCGAGCTGGCCGTGATCGAGCGGAGGACACTCGCGCTGCTCGCGTATCCCTTGTCGGGCGGCTTCGGCGGCCGGCGACTGGCGCCGAGCTCGGCCTACGGTCCGCTTTCGGCTGTCGAGCGGCTGCTCAGACCCCTCGCACCGCTCCTCGCGTTCCGCTGCCTCGTCGTGCTCGAACAAACCCGCGCTGCATTTCGATCGATTCTCTAAGCAGAGACGGCTAGAAAACCAGTTCGAAGATCCCGAGCGACTGACCCGAGCTCCCAGCGCAACGGCACGCCGTCACCCTTCGAACTCTGCGAGGGCCGCTTCGAGGACGCTTGATAGTTCAACCTCTGCTCCGTCCTGTTCGTCGTCTACCACTTGCACATGCTCGAGCGCGGCTTCTCATACGGCCGCCGCGGCTTCATTTCGCTCTCCCTCCCGCTCGGCGAGCGGGAGATCGACGGCTTCGCCGCCGTCGCTGGGATGGACGCCGAGTTCGGCGGGCGGCAGCCGCTCATGTGCGACGACCTCAACTCGACGATGGCCGAGCTGCGGCTTTGGGATCGTGACGACAATGCTCCTCCGCGGCGGCGTCGAACTGCTCCTGTACGAGCCGAAGCACAATTCACCGCTCGATCTCTAGTCCGCGAGGGGCGCCGAGATCGAGCAACGCGAGATGCGCGAGTGGTTCAACGACAAACGGAGAACCGGCGGTGCGGAGGAGTCGCGCTCCCGCACCGCCGGCTCTCGCCCCTTGGGGCGGTGAGTCCTATTTGACGGTGACGACCAGGCGGAGGATGTTGTCGGGGCCGGTGGTGACGACGCCTTTGTAGTAGTCGTTGCCTTCCTTTGTTCCGAAGACGTAGGTGCCGGGCTTGCTCAGCACGATCTTCGCGTGGGCGCCCATCTTGTCCATGTGGCTGCCGACCATGATCACCTTGGGACCGGTGAGCTGGATGAGGGTGTGTCCCATGATGTCGTTGTCGGTGAAGGTGAGCGCGGCGCCGGGCTTGACCGCAAGGGTCTGCACGACCTTGTAGGGGCCGGTGCCGATCGCCCAGGCGTGGCAGCCGGCCTTCTGATGGTGGATGGTGATGCCGATGCTGCTGCTGGCGGCCGCCTGCCCAGCGAGCAGCGCAGAGGCGATCCCTACGGCGATAACAGCGAATGAGCGCTTCATGATGCGACTCCTTTGTCGTGATGCGACTCGAACAGACTGGTTGAATGCATCGTTCTCGAAGGCGCTCGACGGCAAATCGGGTCATCCGCGGAATCGCGCTGCGTAGGTTCCCGCAGCACAGAGAACGCTCGGACGGGCATGGGCGAACCGAGCTCGACCCGCGACGTGCCCGGCTGCACTTGCGGATAACCCGCAGCCAATCGGCGTCCAATCCCCGAGGTACGCCTTGCTGATCGCACGCATTCTGGGCCGATGATTCGTCGCCGCTTCACCGTCACCGTCGCGGCAGTCCTGCTCGCAGGCGGCGTGGTTGTCGCCTACGCCGCCGGCGCCTTCGGCAGCAACGGCCGCGCCTCAACGGATCGTCAGCCGTCGGCCGCCTTGCTGGTCGGGCCAGGCCCGGTGGCTGCAACCCTGAACACCGAGGGGTACCGGGTCGCTCTCCGCTGGAGGCCAAACAACGCCTTTGCCGCCGGCGAGATCTCCATCGCGCTGACAAACCGAGGCGCGCCGGTGACCGGCGCCCACGTCCGCGTCACCTTCACGATGCTCGACATGAAGATGAACGGGCTGACCGGCCTCCTTCCCGAGATCGCCCCCGGAACCTACGGCCACTTCGGCCCCATCCTCGACATGCCCGGACACTGGGGCATCCGCTTCAACGTAACCCCGCCCCGCGCGACCCCCTTCACCGCCAACTTCACCGACAGCATCCGCGGCTAACACCCCGCCCGCAGATCGCGCCACCGATTACCGCAACATCGGACTCAGGCTCACGGAAGCACGAGAGCAGCGTGCGCCAGTGTGCGGGAACGTCACCCGAAGGCGATCCTCGCCAGTATTTTCCCGAGGGAAAGCAGAGGGGCGTCGCGGATGTGGACCACACGGACATTCGGGATTGTTGCAGGATGCACAAGCGGTTTGCGGTTGTGTTCTGCGAGCGAGGCGGAGCGGTGTCTGCTGGAGCGCTGGAGCTGAGGGAAGACGGGCTGCTGATGTCCGGTGGCTCAGGGCAGGGGCGATGCGATCTGAGTGTGCCGTTTTGCGACCTCGGCGAGGTCCGGATCGGTCGGGTGCGGGCGGATCGCCTGAACGGGTACCCAACGCTCGTGCTCGAGCGCGTGCATTCGCCGGCGGTGCAGGTGGCGCCGCTCGGGGTGGGGCTGCTGCACGAGATCGCCGATCTTCTCCTTGCGATCAGCGCTGAGCGACGCGCCGGCGGCGAGGAACTGGCTGTCGTGGTGCCGCTGAAGCCGAACTGCCTACTGCAAGCGGCGAAGCTGCTGGAGGCGGGTCCGCCGGTGGATCCGGCCGCGCTCGGCCTCACCAGCCACCAGGTCTACCTTCGCGAGGGCGAGGCAGTGTTTGTCTTTCGCGGTCCTGCGGTGAGCGCCCGCGTCGGGAAAGCGATGCGCAACCCAGCCTTGTGGCGGGCAGGGCTGGCCTGGCAGGACTGCATCGCCGGCCGACCGAGCATCGACCGGTCGACCGAAGTGCTCTCGCGCGAGGCAACGCCGGCCTACAGCTGGGCCGCACCCGAGAACTCAGGGTCGGTGTGAGCGAGCCGGAGCCGCCCCCGGTGCAGCTGTCGCCCGCAGAGACGGGCCGGTCGAGCTTTGTGCTCGGCGGGCTCGTTCGCTTCGAGGAGCTCCTCTACGCCGCGGTCGGCCTCCTGCTCGCGGCCGCAGCGGTCCTCGTGATGGTTGGAACCGTGCACGAACTCGCACACGGAGTCTCCTCCGGGGCCGGCGCCATCACCACGGCAGTGACAGTGCTCGACCGCATTCTGCTCACCCTGATCATCGCCGAGCTCGTGTACACGCTCCGCTTCGTCCTCCGCACGCACGAGATCGTTGTCGAGCCGTTCCTGGTCATCGGACTCATCGCAGTGGTGAGGCGCATCCTCATCGTCACCGCACAATTCGAACGGCCTCCCGCAGCCGGGCGCGCACTCACCAACCTCCTGCTCGAGCTCGGCCTCCTTGGCTTCCTCGCTCTCGCCCTGGCCATCGCGCTCGCACTCGTCCGACACTATCGCGCAGGCCCCCCCTTGTAGCAGCCCCAGCCCGCTTGGCTGCGCCAGCGTTCGGGAATGTCACCCGACCGCCGGCGGTCTCCGCTACGAGAAGAGGTGACCCCAGCGTGTGGCGATTATGAGGAGCACGCCGCCGCAGGCGAGGAGTACTCCGGCGACGACCATCCTGAACCGACTCGACGCAATCACGATGAACCGCAACCGAGTGTGCGTCTTGTTCACTTTGGTGAGAGAAGCCGACGCGATCCATAGTCCTGCGATCACGAAGAGCAAGAAGGCCACCTCGGCGACTTTCACGCCGGCGCTATGCGAGAAGGCGAGGAGCCTCACGTTGAGGCGATGCTACCGCGAGCCGATTTCCTGAGGGATGCGCGGTCAGCCTAGGAGGCGCCGAGTGCGCGCGCTGCCTCGGCAAGCGTGGCGGCGATCGCTGCAGCCCGCTGGTTCCGTTCGCCGAGCTCGGTCTCGAGTTCCTGGATCCGGACTGCGTCGCCGAGACGTGCCTCGCGGAGTTTCGTGTTCTGCTCGCGCGTCAAGATGAGCTCACGCTCGCGGCGGTCCTCGTCTGCCCGTAGGTGTCCGACACGCTCGCGAACGGCGGTGAGCTGCGCCGTCGCCGAGTCCAGCTCCCGTTCCATCCTCGCGAGCGAGCCTTCGGCAACGGCTCCCTCGCTCTCGGATCCCTGCTGTAGCTCCTCCTCGGAGGCCACGCCGGCGGCCGCGAGCGTCCGCATCAGCGGGTTGGTAATCCGGGGCGCGCCGACCGTCTTGAATTCGATGTCCACGACAAGGGCCTTATCGGCAGCGGAGCTCCGACCCTTGAAGACCGACGGCCCCGCTGGCTCAGAGAACACCCACTGCCCCGCCGGCAAGGTTGCCCTGGCTTGGGACGAGTGTTACAAGTTGCTTGCGCCATGGGGGTCTACGTCCGGTTCTCATGGTTCTTGCTGGCGCCCACACTCGCGGGACTGGTGACGTGCACGGGCGCACGAGCTGCTGCTCCGCCGTGCACCACGTCGAACTGCAACGTCGTGACGGTGTCCATTCCGCAGCCGCCTCCCGCGCCGCCGAAGGTTTGGGCCGGGATCACGCGCGCCGAGGCGGTCAGCGAGTTCAAGACGGTGATGCATGTCCCGTTCTCGTTTTTCAAGCTGATCAGAGCCGTGCACGCACAGTGCACCCTCCGCTTGTCCGGAGTGCAGACGCATTCACGGGCCTGGAAGCTGACCGTCCACGGGAAGGGTGTTGATCTGTACATCGTGGACAGTCACGGAACGTTCTACGGCGTGGAGAGTCACTACCCGGGCTGTCACCCTTAGCGCCTTCTGTTCCGGTCTCAACTTGTTGGCATGCGCCAGCGTGCGGGAATGTCCCCCGAGCAATCGGCTATCGGCGTCTTGCAGTGAAGACCGCGAGGTCGGACCGCACGTAGGTTGCCTTGGCGCCGAAGCCGGCGTCGTGGAGCCACGCGATCTGTTCGGCGACGGTGCTCGGGACGTCCATCGCCCAGTCGACGAAGATCACCGCATCCTCAGGCCGTTCAGGGACGACGAGGTCGCCGAGCACGACCGACTCTGCTACGGCGGCCAGGCGGACGAAGAGATCGCGTTTGGCGGGGCCGTCGAGGTGGTGGACGGCAAGACACGAGACGGCGAGGTCGAAGGGGCCTTGCGGGAGCGGATCTTCGAGCCGGCCTAAGCGCAAGTCGGCGCTCGGAAGGCGTTCCCGCGCATAGGCCAGCATCGCCCCGCTTGCGTCAATCCCTGTCCAGCTTGCGCCGGGGTTTCGAGCGAGCACCCGCAGCGCGGTTTCGCCCGTGCCGGTGCCGAGTTCGAGGACGTCCCGTCCGGTGGACGCGGAGGCAACAGCGTCCTGGAGTTCCTCATAGCCGGGAATCTCCTCGTGCATCGTTCGGAGATACGTGTCCGGGTCCCACTCGTAACTACTCACGGGGCGGACGGGACCGCCGATCCAGCCGCGACTCGCAGGGTTCCCTCGCCTGCGCGGAGGCCTTCACTTACCCCCAACGCGAGCCGGATCCTCAGAGAGAACGTCGCAAACACAAGGACGATGCCGACGTTTGCCGTCAGGGAAGCCGGACATCCTTGTGTTCGCTCGCGGTCCGCTTCTCGTCCTCGGTCAGTTCGGACTCTTTGACCGGGGTGACGATCGACCAGTGTCGTCCGACGGGGCACCGTTGGAACCTCCACCAACCAAAGCGCAAAGACTTCAGTGAAGCACCCGGAATCCAGATCGTCGTGAAGAGATGTCCTTCGCGACAGCGCACGACAAGATTGCCGCCCATCCGATAGCCGCGAAGCTTCATCGCCATCGGCTCGACTAAGACAGCTGCGGCGAAGATTAGGAAGCGGCGACGGCGAGACCCGGTGCGCGTTTTCACTCGACAAGTATGAACTTCAACGCGCGGCAGTCGCTTGCGCAGGCGTTCAGCTATGCCCCTGAGCGTCAGCGCGTACGTTCGGCTACGTTTCCGCCGGCTCCGAACTCGATCCTAGGCCCAACCTTCGGCTCCAGCGACTCGCAGGCCTTGAAGGCCGTCAGGACGAGCGGCGAACTCGGATGGATCCCGTTCATGGCTGAGAGCGGGATCAGGCCTTGGCTGTTGGGATCAGGGAAGCTCGGGACGCCGTGCGCGCGCATGCACGAGGCGAAGGCCACCATCGCCCTTGCCGCTGCGGCCTGCTCGGCTTGACTCAGAGGCGGGGGACCGCCGGGCAGATACCTCCGACAGGCTTGCATCGCTGCCTGGAACTGGGGTGAGTTCGGGTCGGCGTTCCCGGTTACGACAACCCCGCCGATCGAGATGGAACTGTTTGACGCGTTCGCGGCCGAGCCAACCGCGGCCTGAAACCCGTGCGCAGTCAGGCAGGACGCCAGCTCCGCTCGACTCGGCGTCGCGGAGTTAGATGTCGCGACGCCGACCGTCGAACTCTTGCTGGTGGCTGGGGTCGACACACTTGCTACGGACGGCGCGTTCGAGCCGCCGCAGCCAGCGGCGAGCAGGGAGAGAACGGCAAGCGTCGCAACTGCGGCAGTTGCGCGAGTACACCGCGTGACACGCAACTTCATCACCAAGACGTATAACTCACCGCCGGTAACAGCCCGGTAACGGCTCTTGGACCGACCGGGGCACTCGAGCGCAGCGGCTCTGCCGTGCGCCAGCGTGCTCTTGTCCGAAGAACGAGCGCCTCGGCGCAAGCACCAAAGACGACGACTCCGCGCTAGCGGACGCGGAAGTACGCCGACACGCCGAGATTGCCGCCTCCGCAGCGTGCGCCGACGTGGTAGCGGCCCGGCTTCAGGCCCTTCCGTACACGCACGCGCACCGAGAACGCACCGTGGGAGCCGACGCGGCCGTCCACAGTCCCGATCCCGAACGCATGACCGGGAAACGCCGCCGACAGGAGCGTCACCACGCTACCGACATGGCACGCCGTGAACCTCGCGCTCACGATCACGACACCACCCGGCGAGACCGTCCCAGGACTCGCAACCAGAGGGACGCGCGCCGCGAACGCCACGCCCGCACACGCGCCCACAAGCGTCAGCACCGCGGTGGCGGTGGCGGCGATGCGTCTCATCGCTCTCATCTCGAGCCTCCTTCATCCCGAATCTCGCACGACCCTGTCAAGGGCATAGATCATCATCCGCTCGTGTTGGCCCTATGTGAGTCGGCCGTAAGGTCTTTCGGGCGGCACTCGCATGGGCCGGCTTCCGTACCTGCGCCGCCTCCAGCGACTCGTAGCGCCTGCGGCTCACGAAGGCGACCGTCAGCACCTATCGCCCGCGGGCGTCGCGCCCGACGAGCAGCGCGTACCCGTCCGGTGTTGTCCCCACCGACGGGCCGCAGCTCCCGCGGGCAGCTACCGCGCGGCGAACCAACCCGCGATTGCCGCCGCGATTGCCGCACGGTCGGACTTGAGCGCGTGGTCGGCCGAGACTTCCACGACGACGCGCTGCGGCCCGGACGGCGGCATCCCGAACCGGTCGCGCGTTCCCTGGACGACGAGTGTCGGAACACGAACCGCGTCGAGCTCGGCGAGCCGGCTTGCTCCGCTCGGCGCGATCAGCGGAAACGCAAGGCACAGCACGCCGGGCGCGCCGGTCGCTTCGGCGGTGCGGCACGCGACGCGCGCCCCCGAGGAGCGGCCGCCGACGAGGAGTGGAAGCCCGGCGAGCGGGCCGGCCGCCAGTTGCTCCACGACGGCGATCCACGCCTCGTCGAGCCGAGGCGCCGGCGGCGGTGAGCGGCGCCCGGCGATGCGGTAGGGCTGCTCGACCAGCGCGACCGTCACTCCGGCGGCGAGAGCGGTTTCTGTTGCGACTACGAGATCAGGCGCCGCGACCCCGCCGCCCGCACCGTGGCCGAGCACGAGCGCCAAGCGCGCAGGCTTGGCGGGATGCAGGTGGACCCGAGCCGGACCGCCCGGAGTGTCAACCTGGGACGTAAGCGAACGCGTCAGGGTTGGGGCCGTCGCGGCCGGCCTCGCCGCGGTCGAGCCCGTCGATCGTCGCGACGTCGGCGGGCTCGAGCGCGAAGTCGAAGATCTGGATGTTCTCGCGGATCCGCTCGGGCGTCACCGACTTCGGGAAGACGACGTTCCCGTGCTGGATGTGCCAGCGGAGGACGACTTGCGCTACCGATTTGCCGATGCGGCCGGCGATCTCGGTCAGCGTTGGGTCACCGAGCACTTTGCCCTGCGCGATCGGCGCCCAGGCTTCGGTCACGATTCCGTGCGCCTTGCCGTACTCGTCGACCTCCCGGTTCTGGAAGTACGGGTGGAGCTCGACCTGGTTCACGGCCGGCGCCACGTCCCCTTCGGCGGCGAGGCGCTCGAGATGCGGAACCTGGAAGTTCGAAACGCCGATCGACCGCGCCCGGCCGTCCTGCTTGAACTCCTCGAGCGTCTTCCATGTCGACACGAAGTCGCCGTCGTAGAGCGTCGGCAGGGGCCAGTGGATGAGGAACAGGTCGATGTAGTCGAAGCCGAGCGTCGCGAGCGTCTCGTCGAAAGCTCGCCGCGCAGCGTCGGGCTCGTGGAAGCCATTGTTCAGCTTGCTCGTGACGTGGACCTCCGACCGATGGAGGCCGGCCGCGCGCACCGCGTCCCCGACTCCGCCTTCGTTGCCGTACATCTCGGCGGTATCGATATGGCGGTAACCGGCGCGGAGCGCGGTTGTAGTCGCCGCCTCGGTATCGGGCGGGGGCACCTGGAATACGCCGAAGCCGAGCTGGGGAATCGAATGGCCGTCGTTGAGGTCGATCTCCGGAACTGCGCTCATGCCCTGGACCTTAGTGGTTTACCGACGCCGGTAACGTCATTGGACGTGCGCGTTCTCTCGATCGGCAGCACGGGCAACATCTCGCGCGCGCTGACGCAGCTCCTCGCGGAGCGCGGCGTCGACCTCACGCTGCTCAACCGCGGACGGAGCGACGTTGACACACAACACCGACTTCGCGCGCGCGCTCGCCGGGCTGCTCGGGAACGCGGCGGCCGTCGGCGAGAGCTTCCACCTCACGTCGGACTTTGCGCTGACGTGGGATCGGGTCACGGAGGTGATCGCCGCGGCCGCGGGCCTCGAGCCGGACATCGTGCACATTCCGTCCGAGACAATCGCCGCCGTTGACCCGGGCCTCGGCAAAGAGCTCCTCTGCGACAAGCGCCACTCGCTCGTGTTCGACAACGCCAAGCTGAAGCGCTTCGTGCCGGGCTTCGAGGCGACTTTGTCGTTCGCCGACGGGATCGAACGGTCGCTGGCCTGGTTCGACGCAGACTCGGCACGGAAGACGGTCGACGCGGAGCGCGACGCCTTGCTCGACCGGATCATCGCCCGCTCAGCGTAGGAGATGCCGCTCGAGCCAGGCGTTCCGGAACGCGCCGCGCGGGTCGAGGCGGCCGAGCAGCGCGACGAAGTCCGGTAGCCGTTCGTAGAGCGGTGCGATCTTCGCGGCGTCGGCGAGGAAGAGCTTGCCCCAGTGCGGCCGCGGAGCGAACGGCTCGAGCGCCCGCTCGACCTCTGCGAGTGCGCGCTCGACGGACTCTTGCTCACGCTTCCACGTGAAGTGGATGCCGACCGTGTCACGGCCGTGCTGCGGGCTCAACCACAGGTCGTCCGCGGCGATCGTGCGGATCTCCGCGATGTACAGCAATGGACGAATCCGGTCGCCGAAGCGGAGGATCGCCTCGATGGCGGCGGGGCCGTGTCGCCGGTCGACGAGGTATTCCGACTGGATCTCGTCGCCGGCGCTCGGCATGAAGCCACTGCGGAAGTGCGGGAGCCGGTCCGACCAGAGGCCGGGCTGCCCGAGCTGTGGCGTGGCGTTGACGGGGTCGGCGCCGGGGATCGGGTGACGGTCGGCGGTGGCAGCGGCCGCACCGAGCAGTTCGCCCTCGATCTCGCCGCGACTCTTCAGCCAGATCTGATCGACGTCGTCGGACCAGAGCGTGAAGACGCTCACGCTGTCGGCTGCAGCGGTGATCGCGTCGAACTGCTCGAACAGCATGTCCCAGCTCAGGTGCTCGAACACGCGCTGGTGCATCTCGTACGCCGTTTCGACGTCGAGCGTGACGCGCGTCACGGCGCCGAGTGACCCGAGCCCGACGACGACGCCGTCGAAGTCCGGGCCACCCCTCGAGAGCGTTATGAGTTCGCCGCGCGACGTCATGAGCTCGAGCGCGGCGACCTGCGTCGCGAGGTTCCCGTTCCGGTTGCCCGACCCGTGCGTAGCTGTTGCGATCGCGCCGCCGACCGAGATGTGTGGAAGCGAAGCGAGGTTGCGGAGCGCCAGTCCCTCTTCGCGCAGCCTGTCGGCCAACTGCGAATAGGTCAGGGCCGCCGGCACAGTGACGGTCGCCCCGTTGACCGTGGTCTCACCCGGGAGTCCGTCGAGGGTGATCAGCTCCGGCGCGTCGGCGATGTCGCTGAACGAGTGCTGTGTGCCGAGCACGCGCACTCGCTCCGCACGCACGACGATCTCGCTCAGTTCGTCCAGCGACGACGGGCGGTGCACCACGTTGGCCCGATAGGTGTAGTTCCCGCCCCAGTTCGTCGCCACCTCCGTCGAGACTACGACCTCCGGCGGATCTGCCCTACTGTGACCGGGTGGACCCGACCGGCGAGGATCTGATCGCGTTCGCGCGCTCGATGATCGGCGACGACACTGAGCCGTTCCTCGCCCCGGAGATCCTGCCCAAGGCGGTCGCGAAGAACCGCGACCTCTGGATGATGCTCGACCGCGTCAGCAACGGGCTCGAGCACGTGCCCGTCGGCTACGGCGACTGATTCGCCGCTCAGGCCGCCCCGAGGGCCAGATTTACATCGTTGAGCAGAGCCCTCTGACGCAACCTGACGTGTCTCACCGCAACGGTGGCGGTCCTGATGGTCAGCGCGGCGAGAGCTCGAGGCCGGCCGGAGAGGATGTCGTTGTCGATGGGTCGCTCGGGCCGGTGTCGAACGAGAAGGGCGGGTAGGTCTCGACAAGCGACGCGAGGTAGGCGAGCAGGCGCGCCTGCCAGCGGATGACCCCGGACTGGAAGGTCCAGAGGCGCTCGGGGTAGCGCTCGTTCAGCAGGATCGAGATTGCGGCTATCAACCCGACGAGCGAGCTGACGATGCTGAGCAGCGCGAGCACGAGCGCGCTCGGTATCGCCTTCACGATCCGCAGCAGGGCGCTGCCGACGGTTGGTGAGCCGGAGCGGACGACCTCGAGCCGCACGGGCTGCCTGCCCCCGCCGGGTAGTTCGTCGGTCAGCAGCGCGACGTAGGCGAGGACGCCGACGATGAACGCGACCCAGCCGGTGACGCGGTCGCCGTCCTCTGTGAGGTAGCGCTCGCCGCTCTTTTGCGCGATCAGGATCGCGGCAACAGCGGGCAAGCCAAGGTAGACCAGTCCGAGGCCGCCGCCGGAGCCGGCGATCCACGACGCGAGGACGAGGATCAGGAGGCGCAGGAAGACGTGTGAGCGACTCATCGTCGCCGGCCGCTCGACCTCAAACGTGACGGGGTACGACGTCATGCGGGCACATCCGTCGCACGCGCGACCGCAAGTGCCGGCTGCGGTATTGCAGGGCCTTCCACTTCGACGTGAGGAAGCCAGCGCAGCCAGTTGGGCAGGTACCAGCTCCAACGGCCGAGCAGCACGAGCGTGCTCGGGAGCACGACAGTGCGGATCAGGGTGGCGTCGAGCAAAAGGGCGACGGCGACGCCGAAGCCCATCTCCTGGAACTGCACGAGCTGCCCCCGTGCGAAGCCGGAGAAGACGGCGATGATGATCAGCGCCGCGCCGGTGATGATGCGTGCGGTCGAGGCGACGCCGGTGACGACGGCGTCACGCGTGGAGCCGTCGCGGTCGTAGCGTTCCTTGATCCGGCTCATCAGGAAGACCTGGTAGTCCATCGAGAGACCGAATAGCACCGCGAAGAGGAAGAGCGGCACCCAGGCGTCGATCACGTGCACGTGCTGGAAGCCGAAGAGCTTCGTCCCAAAGCCGTGAATGAACACGAGCGTCAACAGGCCGTAGGCCGCACCTACCGAGAGCAAGTTGAGCAGGATCGAGACGACCGCGATCACGACCGAGCGAAAGGCGATCGTGAGCAGGATCAGGCTGAGTAGGAACACGAACGCGAACACATAGGGCGTCGGCCCGGTAACGGCGTTGAAGTACTCGGCATTCTCCTCGCTCTTGCCTCCGATGAGCACCTGCGCGCCCGTGCCACCGAGAGCGGCCGGGACCAGGTGCGAGCGGAGGTCGCGGACGGCCCGAATCGCCGGCCCCGCGACCGGGTCGCCCTGCACCGGCACAGTCAGGACGGCGACGTGGTGCGCGGCAGAGACTTGGATCGTGCCGGCACCGAAGC
>Ga0208219_1000363_pt1 | contig 16578 bp, 13 predicted proteins | sample NGESurshal072012_7_FD_184469 | JGI IMG/M metagenome (GOLD analysis project Ga0208219, IMG submission 184469) | Arctic peat soil microbial communities from Barrow, Alaska - NGEE Surface sample 53-2 shallow-072012 (SPAdes) | ecosystem: Environmental > Terrestrial > Soil > Wetlands > Peat ... | reverse complement strand
GCACCATGTCCTGACCGCCAATGAGCATCGTCGCTCCTTCCGGTTGCGCAGCTCCGGTTGCGCCGCTCCGGTTGCATGGGCGCAGCTAGGTGCGAGGAGCGTAGGCCGGCTGATCAGCGAGTTTCTTCCCTACCGGGGGACCGTTCTTGCCCCCCGCCTGCCCACCCCGGGGCAGAATCCGGGCCTGGGCAGGCGGGGGCGCGGTTGGGAATCCGTGGTCCCCCAGCCCGGCATCAGGCGGCGAATCCCCCGTCGACGGTGATCGCGGTGCCGGTGACGTAGCGGCCGCCGTCGCCGGCGAGATGGGCGACGGTCGCGGCGATGTCCCCGGCGGTGCCATAGTGGCCGAGAGCCGGGACGGTGCTCAGGAACGCGGCGGCCGGCCCGTCGGCCGGGTTCATGTCGGTGTCGATCAGGCCGCCGTGCACCACGGTCGCGGTGATCCCCCGGGCGCCGAGGTCGCGGGCCAGGCCCTTGGTCAGGCCGGTCAGCGCGGACTTGACCATGGTGTACAGGGTCAGGCCGGGGACCGGGACCCGCTCGGCCAGCGCGCTGCCGATGGTGATGATGCGGCCGCCCTCGCTCATGTGCCGGGCGGCCGCCTGGGAGGCGGCGAAGACCGCCCGCACGTCGACCGCCCACAGCCGGTCAGCGTGTTCGACGGTCATCTCCTCCAGCGGGCCGCCGATGACGATGCCGGCGTTGTTGACCAGGATGTCCAGCCGGCCGAATTCCCGCACGGTCTGCTCGACCGCTCCGGTGACCGCGCCGGGGTCGGCGTTATCCGCCTGGATGACCAGGACCCGGCCGCCGTCGGCGTCGATCTGCTTGGCCACCGCCTGCGCTTTGCCGGCGGCGGTGACGTAGGTGAACGCCACCGCGGCCCCGTCGTGGGCCAGCCGCTGGGCGATGGCCGCGCCGATGCCGCGGCTGCCGCCCGTCACCAATGCCACCTTTCCGGATAGCTCGTTCATGTCTTTCTCGTTTCTGTGGTCAGCGGGTATGTCCGGCCATGAAGACCGGCCAGGAACCGGAAAGGAATCGGGGCCCGGGGTGCTCCCGCCGGGGGGTGCTCCCGCCGGGGGGAGGCGCCGATTCCTTTCCGCGCGGCGGCGAGTCCATATCAGTGATGGCGGCCACGGAGGGCCGGGGACCGGGGAGGTTGAGGATGGCACAGCAGGCAGGTACCGGGACGGGCCGCGGTGAGTTCGCCCGGACCACCGACCCGTTCCGCCGTGAGCTGCTGGCCCACTGTTACCGGATGCTCGGCTCCATCGACGACGCTGAGGACCTGGTCCAGGAGACCTACCTGCGGGCCTGGCGCTCCTACGAGGGGTTCGAGGGCCGGTCCTCGGTGCGCACGTGGTTGTACCAGATCGCCAGTAACGCCTGCCTGACTGCCCTGCAGCAGCGCGCCAGGCGGCCGCTGCCCTCAGGTCTCGGCGGCCCAGGCCAGGACACGGGCGCACACCCCGGGGCCGGGACAGACATAGCCTGGCTGCAGCCGATTCCCGATGCGCTGGTGACCCCGGAATCCGCTGATCCCGCGGCTATCGCCGCCTCGCGGGAGAGCCTGCGGCTCGCGCTCATCGCCAGCTTTCAGTACCTGCCACCCCGGCAGCGGGCGGTGCTGATCCTGCGGGAGGTGCTGGCCTTCCCGGCCGCCGACGTCGCCCGGATGCTCGGCACCAGCACCGCCGCGGTCAAGAGCGCGCTGCAGCGCGCCCGCGCCCGGCTGGACGAGGTGGCCCCGGCAGCTGACCAGGTCACAGAGCCGGGGGAGCCTGAAGCCCGGGCGCTGCTCGACCAGTACATCGAGGCCTTCGAGACCGCCGACGCCGCGGCCCTGGCCCGCCTGCTGCGCCAGGACGCCACGCTGGAGCTGCCGCCTTCTGTGGCCTGGTTCGCTGGCCGGGACGCCATCGCCGGGGCGGTGGCCGGGCTCGGCTCGCCCGGTGACTGGCAGATGCTGCCGGTCGCCGCCAACGGCCAGCCGGCGGCGGCCGCTTACCTCCGCGACAGCGGCGGCTGCTACCGGGCCTACGGCATCGTCGTGCTCACCGTGACCAGCACCGGCATCGCCCGGATCGTCGTGTTCGCTGACCCGGGCCTGTTCGCCTGGTTCGGACTCCCGCAGGTCCCGCCGGCCACGGCCGCCAGGCTGGCCGGCCGGCCCTGAACGGGGCAGGGCATGGACCTTCCCCGCGGCAGCGCCGACCTCATGGCCATGGCGATCCGGTACACCCTCGGCAGCCTCCCGTACGTCACCCCGGTATCGCTGTCCGGTCCAACGCCGTGCGCGGCATGGGATCTGGCGAGCCTGCTGGCCCACCTGAGCGATTCCCTCGCGGCCCTGCAGGAGGCCCTCGTCACGGGCTGCGTCAGCCTCGATCTCGACGCTGCAGCGCAGGTCATCCCGGCAGATGGCCTGGTCGCGATGCTCCGCGTCCAGGCCGGCCAGCTTCTTGCCGCATCGTCCGCGGGCCGAGCAGACCGCCCGGTGGCCATCGCGGACCGGCGGCTGGCCGGCCGGCAGATAGCGGCCGCCGGGGCGGTCGAGATCGCCGTGCACGGATGGGACATCGCCGAGGCCTGCCACTCCCGGCGGCCGATCCCGGCTGCCCTGGCCACCAGCATCCTGGCCGTTGTCCCGCTGGTGGTGACCGAGGTAACCCGTGGTGCCCAGTTCGCTGACCCGGTGGCCCCCGCACCGCAGGCCACGCCCGGGGACCGCCTCGTCGCCCTGCTCGGCCGCAACCCGGCGGCAAGTCTCCCCGCGATGTGGCCAGAAGCCTCCTCGCGATAGGCCCGGAATCGGCGATAGCGTCTAACGGTGATCCCGCCTGCGAATCTCCTGGGTTACGCCCTCGCGTCGTTCGTGCTGATTGTCATCCCGGGGCCGAGCGTCCTGTTCGTGGTCGGCCGGGCCCTCGCCTACGGTCGGCGCACCGCGCTGGCCACCGTGTGCGGCAACTCGGCGGGCAACTACGTGGTCGCGATCTGCGTCGCGGTCGGCGTCGGCACGCTCGTCCAGCGCTCGGCCCAGGTGTTCACGGTGCTGAAGCTCGCGGGCGCGCTGTACCTGATCTGGCTGGGGATCCAGGCGTTCCGGCGGCGCGGGACGCTGGCCGAGGCGTTCGCCGAGGCCACGCAGGCGCGCAGCGACCGCCGGGCAGTGCGCGAGGGGTTTGTCGTCGGGGTGACCAACCCCAAGGCGCTGATCCTGTTCGGGGCGGTGCTGCCGCAGTTCGTGAACCGGGCCGCCGGGCACGTGCCGCTGCAGATGCTGCTGCTCAGCCTGGTGTCGATCTTGATCGGGCTGGCCTCCGACAGCACTTGGGGGCTGGCCGCGAGCAGGCTCCGGTCCTGGTTCGCCCGGTCCCCGCGGCGGTTCGCGCTGGTCGGCGGGGCTGGCGGGCTGGCGATGATCGGCGTGGGCGTGACCGTGGCCCTCACCGGCCGCAAGAGCTGACCGGGAAACTTCGCTGGCTAGGGCTACTTCACTACAACGTCGAAGTACGGCGGTTAGTCGAAGTACCGCTAGTCGAATTACGGGGTTGGTCGAAGTGCCGCAGTCTTGATGGATTACCGCCTGCTGCCGCCTGCTGATCCGCCAGCCGGCGGCCGCGCAGCCGTCCCGGCTAGCCGGTAGCGGACTGAGGTCCACCTCGGCCGTCTCTGAGCGCGTCACCGCGAGGTCCCGACGGACACGGCGTTTATCCCCAGTATTGGGCGGGGGTGGTGGTGTGGGTGCGGTTTCCGGGGGTGGTCCAGGTGAGGGTGCCGGGGGTAGGGCTGGTGACGGTCCAGCCGGGGACTTGCTTGGTGTGGTGGTTGCGCCTGCAGGCGGGACTGTGCCGACACGCAGACATGCACATTCATCTATGAGTCAGTCGCGGGCGGCCAGTTCGGCTGACTCGGGGCCGGACGATAGCGCGGTCGGCGCCCGGTGGGCCAGCGCCGCGATGCCGACGGCGATGAAGGCCAGGAATTGCGGGAAGGGCAATGCGCCACGGAATGCGGCGTATTGGCCCAGCAGCAGGACCGTCGCGATCATGAAGATGTACCCCGTCCATCTGGGTAGCGCACGGGTGCGCAGGATCGCCGCGGCGATGCAGCCCATCGCGGCCGGCGCTAGCAGGGCGAAGTACGCCGTGCCGAGGCCGTCGGCCCAGCGCTGGACGCCGAAGTACCAGTCGGGCAGGCGGGCAGCGCCGATCAGCGTGCTGGTCACGGACAGGTCGTAGGTGACCGACGCGAGGCCCAGCGCGCTGCCGGCCAGATACAGTGACCGGCCCACCCGGGCCAGATCCGTGCCGAGGGTACGGGCAAGGAGCTCGACCGCGGCCAGCCCGGCCGCGATGGACAGCGTGATCAACCAGGTCGAGGCGAACCACGCGGTTCGGTGCGCCGACGCCGTGGCCATGAGGGCCCTAGCGGAGCCACCCCAGGTCGGCAGGATCGGGGGGTCGAGGACGCCGGCGAGGAAGAGCACACCGGACAGGACGAACAGGACACCCATGGCACGATTACGCATTCAGGCCACCTCCCATGGTTCGGCCGCGCTAGCTGCGGCGCCGGTGTGGTCAGCCAGGTGGCCGGGCAGCCGGTAGGACAAGACGATCAGCCAGACCGGGTAGGCCAGCGCGGCCGGGGCGCCCGCCAGCAATCCGGCGCCAAAGGTGACGTCCTTTATCAGTGAATGGGGTGGCATCGGCACCGACGTCGCGAGCAGGACCGCCCCGGCCAGCCCGGCGGCTCCCAGCGCTGCGCCGCAGTTAGCGACCTGGCGGGGCAGCCGGCCGGACGCCCGGCCCGAACGGCTGGCGGCAAAGACCCAGCCAGAGATGATCACCAGGCCGGCGTAGGAGCTGTCCGTCTGCGCGGTGAACGGCGCCAGGCCGAGGACGAACAGCAGCGACACGGCCGCCATCATCACCATCGCGACGATCGCGAGAGAGGTGATCGCGCCCAGCCCGGGACGGTTGCCGCACACGGCGAGCAGGCCTGCCGCGACCGGGATCATGGCCAGCGTCGACACGATGCCGGCGACATCGTTGGCGGGCCCGGTCCACGCGTAGGGGCCATCGGCTGGCGTCGTGAACAGGACCACGAGCAGGACGTTGGCCAGGACCGAGGTCACGCCGGCGAGAAGGCCCCATCGGTCGACGGTGCGGACCGCCCGGGACAGCGCTCCGGGCGCCGCGCGCCGTGGCCCGGTGGCGGCGGGCGCATCGGGGCCTGCCGTCCTCATGCGAGCCGCCGGCTCGGGTATACCAGGGCCAGGGCGGTGATCGTGCCGGCGATGACGAACCCCTCGACGATCATGACCCACACGGGCGTGTTCAGGAAAAACGCGGGGACGGCGAGCACGGCCGAGATGATCCGGGTCACCACGACCGCGGCTAGCGCCCCGCGGCTGCCCCGCCACGCGGGCACCAGGGCCAGCAGCGTGATGAGCCCCAGTGCGGCTACTCCCAGGCTTACGATCAGCGGCGGTGCGCTGGGGGATCCGATGACGCCGGTCAGCGCGACGTCGATGAGCCCGAGCACGGCGAAGGTGGCGGCGGCAGGGCCGAGGGATACGGGCCGGACGACCGGCTCGTGAGTCGCGGTCATGGCTTTCTCCTCGTTCAGTAGAGGGTGCGTGCCATCGACGCTAGGTTCCGGGTGGCCCGTGCAGAACGAGGTAAGCCGCCGAGGTGGTTGGGGCTGCCCGCAGGACTGGTTCCGGCTGGCTTCTAGGGATTCAGCCGCGCAGCCCCGCGTCGCGCAGGAATGTCAGCACCGCGGTGACCCGGCGATGGGACAGGTCCTCGGTCGTGAGGCCGAGCTTGGTGAAGATGGCGTTAACGTGCTTTTCGACCGAGGACTCGGACAGGTGCAACTGCGCGGCGATGCCAGCGTTGCCGCGGCCTTGCGCCATCTCCCGCAGCACGTCGAGTTCGCGCGGCGTGAGGTCCCCCAGTGCCGAGGCGCGCAGCCGGGCCCGGCCGCGGACGAGCGCCTCGACCACCTGCGGGTCGATCAGGGACCCGCCGGCGCTGACTTCACGCAGCGCTTCCAGCAGGCGGCTCACCTCACCGATGCGGTCCTTGAGCAGGTAGGCGAGCCCGGCCGTGCCGTCCCGGAACAGTTCGAACGCGTAGCTTTCGTCGGCGTATTGCGAGAGGACCACGACGCCGGTGTGAGGGTACGCCGACCTGATCGCGTGCGCCGCGTCGATGCCCTCCATGCTGGGCTGCCCGCCGGGGCCGGGCGGGCTGGCCGGCATCCGGATGTCGGTGAGCACCGCCGCTGGCCGCAGCCGCTTGACGGCATCGAGCAATTCCGGCGCCGACCCGACGGCGGCCGCCACAACGACGTCGCCGGAATCCTCAAGCAGCCGGCGCGTGCCCTCCCGCACCAGATAGTTGTCGTCGGCCATAACGATCCGCAGCGGCTCAGGCATCCGCGCGCTCTCGGCCGACTACCGGTCCGGGCCCGGGTTGCTGGTCGTGGCCGACCGGGATGTGCACGTACACCGACGTACCGAGTCCCGCCCCGCTGTTGATGGTAAGCGAGCCGCCGACCGTGTCCAGGCGGTCGCGCAGGCCGGTCAGCCCCAGCCCGCGTGGCCGGTCAAGATCGAAACCGCATCCGTCGTCCCGGATCACCAGCCCGAGCCGGTGGTCCTCCTGGCTCAGCGACACCTCGACCTCGCTGGCCCCGGCGTGCTTGACCACGTTCGACAGCGCCTCGGCCAGCACGTACCAGGCGGTCACCTCGATCTGCTCGCTGAATCGCACGCCGCGCAGCCGGGGGTCGGCGCGGACCGCCATCGGCAAGGCCAGCCGGCTGGACTGAGCCTCGATGGCCTCGAGCAGCCCGCGGTCGGACAGCACCGGCGGATGGATCGCATAGGCGATGTCCCGGACGTCCTGCAGCGTGGTGGCCAGATCGCGTTGCATCTCGGCCAGCCCGTCGGCCGCGGCCGGGTCACCCCGCAGGAGCTGCCGGCGCACCAGCCCGGTCCTGGCCGACAGCGCCACGATCTCCTGCTGGACCCCGTCGTGCAAGGTCCGCTGGATCCGGCGGCGCTCGGCGTCCTGGCCCGCCACCACGCGATCGCGGGAAGCCGCCAGTTCGGCCGCCTGGTCCCGGACCTCCTCGATACGCCGTGCGAGTTCCGCGGCCAGGTGGAGGTTGTGCACGCCCACCGCGGCCTGGGCGGCGAAATACGCCAGCAGCCTGCGGTCCTCGGCCAGAAACGGGCCGTCGGAACGCGGGCCGCACTCGATGCGTCCCAGGATGGCACCGCGATACTCGATGGGCACGGTCGCGGCAGGCTCACCCGTCGGCATGCCGTCCGTGACCACCCGCAGTGGCCCGTCCGCCGCATCCAGCGATACCCGGGCCCAGGTCAGGCCGAGGCCGCGGCGGACCTCCCCGGCCAGGTCGCTGAGCAGCCCGTCAGAGCCGGGCGCCTGGATCAGGCTCCGGCCGAACCGGTTGAGGTTGGCATAGCCGGCCAGCCGCGAGCCGAGCACCCACCGGTCGGCGGCATGCTCAACGCGCCCCCGGATCGCCTGGCCGCCGGCGGCGGCCATCACGCCGGCCACCACGGCTACCGCGGCCGGAGCGGCCAGGCTGGTGAGCAGGCCAGCGGTGACCGCGGCGATGGCGATAACGGTAGCGATCGATACCCGTAGGACACGGTGCACCAACGCGCGCCGCCCCGGCTCGTCGATACCGAAGACACCGGAGTAGAACAACGCCGTGAGCATCGCCACGAGCGCGGTGCCGATGGCCAGCGCGGACAGCACGGTGGCCAGGACGTTGGTGGCCGCGCTGTCCGGGTCGGCCTCCCACCAGAGCAGGAACAGCGGAACCCACAGGCTGAACGAGCCCGTCACGCCGATCAGCAGCCAGCGGATCTGCCGCCGCTCGGCGGCTTGGCCCTGCCAGTAGCGCAGCGCGAGCAGGACAACGCCGGCCACGGTCCAGAACGGATAGGAGTTATACACCGCCACGAAGGTCCCGCGCAGCGGCACCAGAGCGGCCAGGGACACGCCGCTGCGCACCGCGGGCACCCCCTGGCCAGGCAGCCCGGTCAGCGCGATGTTGGCCGCGCTGACCGCGTCGAGCAGCGGCACAAGCACGGCGATCACGGCAGACGTCCAGATGACGGCGCGTTCGTAGCCGCGCTGCGGGCAGCCGGACGGGAACAAGCCGATCAGGCCGATGGCGGCGACCGAGTTGCTGGTGCCGGCCCACTGGCACAGCAGCGCGACCAGCGCGGTCATCGAGGAGCCAGCGCCCCAGTGGCGTTCGGCCATCGGGAGGAACACGTCACCAAGCGCCGTCTGAGCACCGAACGCGGCGCCGACGCCGACCAGCCACCAGACCACCCGGTTGTCCGGGCGGCGCAGGAACCCGACCGCCCCGACCACGCAAAACGGGAGCGGCCCGACCAGGATCCAGCCGACCTCAGAGCCGTCTCCGGCGGCCAGTGACACGCCGAGGGCAGCGGCGAGCGCGCCGTAGCCGAGCACCGCCAGCGCGGCAATTGCAGCCCGCATGAGTTCCATTGTGGGAGCGGCCGGCGGGAAACGCCACGTGGCCAGCCACAATTCCACCTGGAGGTTTACCGCACCGGGCATTGCGGCGCACATGATTCAGCCGCGCGGCGCCGCGGCCTAGCGTCACCAGCATGACCGAAAGCCAGGCCCGCGGCTGGGCCTACGCGGCGGCGGCCGCCGGTGTGATCGCCAACACTTTGTTCATCGCGTTCTACGCCGGCTTCGCAGTTCAGCGCTTCGCCGATCCGCGCGGTGTCACGGCCATCCTGGGATCGGCCGCCGATTACGCCGGCATCCCGCAGAATGCCCTGCTGGCTGTGATCACCGGGGTGGTGTTCCGTTTCCTGAGCCGCCAGCAGCGATCCGACCAGGTCTTGCGCATCGTTGGCGCCGTGGCGTTCGCGACCGCGGCGGTCCAGGGCGTGCTGACGGTGACCGGCCTGCTGTCCGGGGTCAGTGCGGCGGCGGCCGGCGCCGTCCTCGCTGCCACGGTGTGGCTCCTGGCCATTGGCATCCGCGGTGCCCGGCTGCCTGGCCCTGGCCGCGCCCGGGTGGCCCGCACCGCAGTGCTGATCGCGGCCACGATGCTGTGCTCAGCCGTGGTGGCGCTGACCGGTCTGGCCATCGGCGTCGCCGCCGTCGTGTGGACCGGTCTCATCGCGGGCGGCCTGGCCTGGCTTTCGATCCCCCTCTGGGTCTGGGCCGTGGGCCGGATCCTGGTGCCGTCCGTGCCGTCCGTGCCGTCCGTGCCGTCCGTGCCGTCAGGAATGAAGGATGACATGACACTTATCCGCAACACCACCCTGATCAACCGGCCAATTGAGGAGGTCTTCGATTTCGCCGTCGACACTCGGAACGAGTTCAAGTGGAATCCGAAGGTCCGGGCGATGACCAAGCTGACCGACGGGCCGATCGGGTTCGGGACACGGATGGCAGCGAAGTGGACGATGAGCGGTGACATCGAGCTGGTCTGTACGGAGTATGAGCGGCCCTGCCGATGGGCCTGGGTCAACGGTGGGCCGATCGCGGTCACCCTGTCGGTGACGTTGTCTGAGGAGGCCGGGGGCACGCGGCTGCGGGCGGGATTCGATGCGCGTGCCCACGGCCTGGCACGGCTGTTCTTTCCGGTATTTATACGGATCATGCGCAAGGACGAGGCACGGAACATGGACTACCTCAGGGCGTGCCTGGAGTCAGGCCATGCCGCCCAAGCGTCCTCGCAGCCATAGACCGTTGGCGATCAGGAATGGCTGGGTCATGACAATGGGCACGGGCGATCAGCCCGCCGCTGTGGCGCCGGACCCGGGCACCGTCCCGGCCGGACGGCGGGCGGCGCGGGCCAGCACCGTGATGTGGGCTGCGCTGGTCCTCGCCGCATTCACCGGGGCGGCGCTGGCTGTTGTCGCGCGAGGCGGCCTGAAGGCCAGCGACCTGCTCTCGAACCTGGGCGCTGCGGTGGCGGTCGTGGCCTATGCCACGCTCGGCACGCTCACCGTCCGTCGCGCGGGCAGCCTGATCGGCTGGCTGATGCTCGGCGAAAGCGCCGGGCTGGCCTTTGTCACCCTGGCTTCGACGTACGCGGTGCTCGGGGTCGCCGTCTGGCCCGGGGCGCTCCCCGCGGCGAAGCAGGCAGGCGCGTTCGACGAGGTCAGTTTCACCGGCGTTGCGTTCCTCCTCGCGTTCATGGTCTTGCTCTTCCCGACCGGGAAGCTGCCGTCGCGGCGCTGGCGCCCGCTGGCCGCGGCTGGCTTCCTGCTGGCGGGGCTGAGCGCCGCCGGCCTGGTCATCCGGCCGCGGCTGGTGCAGCTCCCTGTGCCCGGCGGGACCTCGCTGACCTTCCCGAACCCGTTCGGCCTGGCCCACTTCCCGCAGCTGCTGCGGGCAGTCCCGATCGGCACGCTCGACGGGCTGTTCGTGGCGTCCGTGGCGTTCGAGGCCGCCGCGTTCGTGTCCCTGGCCGTGCGGTACCGGGCCGGCGGCCGGCTGCTGCGCCTGCAGGTCAAGTGGCTGGTCCTGGTGGTAGTCGCGTTCGTCGTCGGCCAGCTCATCTCCTTGCTGCTCATCCCGCTCAGCCAGCCCTGGCTGTCCGGGATTGCGCGCACCACGGTAGCGATCATCGTGCTGTTCGGCATCCCCGCGGCGATGACGATCGCGATCCTCCGGCACCGGCTGTTCGACATTGACGTGATCATCAGCCGGGCGGTGGTCTATGGGCTGCTGTCGGCGGCGTTCACGGTCGTGTACGCAGGCATCGTGCTGGGCATCGGCGCGGTCGCCGGGCATCGCGGCGGCCCGCTGCTCACGGTGGCCGCGGCGGTCTGCATCGCCGTGCTGTTCCAGCCGCTGCGGCACCGCTTCCACCAGTTCGCGAACCGCCTCGTGTACGGCGAGCGGGCCACGCCGTACCAGGTGCTGGCCGACTTCGCCGAGGACATGGCCGGGCAGCTGGACTTCACCGAGGCCGTGGACCGGATGGTATCGGTCCTGGCCGGCGCGACCGGCGCGGACCGGGCCGAGGCGTGGATCCGGGTCGGCCCGCAGCTGCACCCGGCCGCGGTCTGGCCGCGCGGGTCCCTCCCGCCATCCGCCGTCCCGCTCGACCCCGGCGGCGCGCTGCCGCCGTTCGAGCCGGCGTCGCGGGCGGTCGCAGTCCGCCACTCCGGCGAACTGCTCGGCGCGCTGTCCCTGCACAAGCCACCGAACGAGCCACTGACCAGCGCGGAGGACACATTGCTGCAGCACCTAGCCTCCCAGGCGGGCCTCGTGCTGCGCAACGCCCAGCTCACCGCCGACCTGCGGGCCACCATCGAGGAGCTGCGGGCCTCCCGCCGCCGGCTCGTCGAGACGCAGGACGCCGAACGGCGGAAGATCGAGCGGAACCTGCACGACGGCGCGCAGCAGCAGCTCATCGCCCTGAAGATCCAGCTCAGCCTGCTGGAAGACTCCGCCGAGGACCCCGCCGCGATCCGGCAGATCACCCCCATGCTCAAGGACGGGCTCGCCGCCGCGCTCGACGACCTGCGGGACCTGGCCCGCGGCATCTACCCGCCGCTGCTGGCCGAACAGGGCCTCGTCGCGGCCCTGCACGCCCAGATCCGCAAGGCGCCCCTGCCGGTTGAGATCGAGGCGGACGGCATCGGGCGCTACCCCCCCGACACCGAGACCACCGTGTACTTCTGCACCCTGGAAGCCCTGCAGAACATCGCCAAATACGCGGGCACGACCCAGGCAGCGATCCGCCTCGCCTGCCCAGACAGCAGCCTGCAGGTCACCATCACCGACGACGGCGCGGGGTTCGACACCACCAAAGCGCGGCGTGGGTCTGGCCTGCAGGGCATGGCCGACCGGCTAGCCGCGCTCGGCGGCACCCTCGACATCCACTCCCAGCCCGGACACGGAACCATCCTGACCTGCCAGCTGCCCGTGCCCGCCCAAGACAGCCAAAGGTAAGGAACACCGACCCGGTGAAGGCCCGGGCCGGTGGCATTGAATATCTGCCCGGTCCAAGAGGGAGGCCAGCACTTTACCTGCCCGGTGGTCGGCTTCCTGCTCTGCCGTTCTCGATACGCGGACCGCAGGGGCCGCGGCCCAACCGGAAGGGGAGCCTCCGAAGAGATCAGGCAAGTCTCTGCTCTAGGTGTGTGGTTATGACTTGCTGGCGGGGTGAAGGTTGCACTCGCAGGTCCGGCCGCCCTGGTCGTAGGGGGTCACGTGGTCGAGGTCGCAGCGGGTGGCAGCTCTTCGGCATCCGGGGCCGGTGCAGGTGGGGTTGCGGATGCAGATGAGGTGGCGCAGGGCGGGGCTGGGCTGGTACCCGCGTGATTGGCGCGGGTGGGTGCAGCCGGTGGTCGCCAGGGTGGTGAAGGTCAGTGCGCGCAGCCAACCGGGGACGGGGGTAGCGGGCCCGTCGCGCAGCCCGGGGACGGGGGTGGCCGGGCTGGCTCGTTGCGCGGGGCCGCCGGGGCCGGGACCGGCTGGCCGGGTGTTGTCGCCGGGGCCGTGGCGGGCGCAGGCGTGGGCGACGGGGTGTCCGGCGGTGTCGGTGAGGGTGACGCACCACTGGTTGCCGGGTCTGGCGAGCTGGCCGGCGAGGGTGCGGGAGTCCTCGGCGTCAATAGGGCCGTAGCCGGGGACGTCGCCGGGGGCCTCGGTCCAGCCGAGCCACGCCGACAGCGGCATGGTCAGGTTGACCGTGCCGCGCAGCCCGCCCGGGGCGGGGACGCCGTCCGGGCCCGGCCCGGGGGCACCGGACGTCTGGGAGCCCGGTGCCGCGGGGAAGTTCGTTCCGGCATCGGGACCGCCAGGCACGCCCTGCGGGCCTGTCCCGCCCGGCGGTTGGCTGTGCGGGCCGGCCCCTGCACTGCCCGGTGCGCCACCCGGCGTGCTGCCGGGGGTACCCGGGCCGCCCGGGGTGGCGTCGCTCGGGGTGGCGTCGCCCGGGGTGGCGTCGCCCGGGGTGGCGTCGCCCCGGGGTGGCGTCGCCCGGGGTGGCGTCGCCCGGGGTGGTGTTGTGCTGGGCGGTGTGCAGGAGGGTGGCGGCGGGTTTGCCGGACAGCAGGTGCAGGTAGGCCCAGGCGCGCAGGATGTCCAGGGTGCCGGGCTGCCCGGCGGCTTTCATGGCCTGGGCGAGCGCGGTCAGGTGCTGGTCGGCGGCCAGCACCGCGGCGGGCGGCAGGTCCCGCCCGGCCAGCGCCGCGGTCCCGCCGGCTTCGGGGAACATCTCCACCCGCGCGTCCTGCAGCGCCTTCTCCTTCCGGCGGCGGGCGGCCTTAGGGTCCGCGGACAGCACCGCGCGGCGGACCAGGGCCCGCAGCTGGCCGGTGGTCAGCCCCGGCGCCGTCCCGATGATCAGTTTCTCCACCGCGGCGGCGTCCGCATCGTCCAGGCCGGCGAGTTCCTCGGCGATGACCTCGGCGCGCCGCTCATCGATCAGCCCGGCGGCCAGCGCGGCGCGGGTCAGCGGGAGGCGGTCCAGCTCCAGGGCCAGGTCCAGCAGCCGCCCGGCGCTGCGCCGGGTCAACGTCAGCGCGACCGCGATCTCATCATCAGCGTGCTCAAACGGCCGCCAGTCCCCGTCCCGGCCCGCCTGCTCCCGGCGGGCGGCGAGCGCGGAGACGGCGGTGAGCTTCGCCGCGGCGGACCAGGCGGCCAGCCGGTTCGCGGCCTGCAGCATCCCGGTCAGCTGATCATCATCCAGCTCCCCCAGCCCCTCACGCTGCACCAGATCGACGAGAGTGGCCAGCACCGGATCAGGCGCCAGCCCATCAGCCCACCCGCCATCCGCGAACGGGGCACCCGGGGGCGGATCGTCGTCGCACGGGTCATGGAGGTCCGGGGTTTCCCACCTGGGAACGCCGAAGTCCGAGGCCTCCCAGGCAGGGCCGTCGATGTCCCGGGGGTCGTCGGCGTACCAGTCAGGCTCTTCCAGGGCGGGTAAATCGGCCATGTCCCAATCCGGGGCCTGATCCTGGCCAGGCTGGTCCATGGAGTGCTCGGGGTCCGCTGACACTGGGATCACCTCCCGCCTGGACCGGGATCTAACGTGCACGACAATACTATCGAATCTCTTCGCCATTCGCATCTCAATATCGAATCTATTATCGAATACTTGCGTGAGCAGGGGCCGCCCGTTGAGCTGCGGGGCCAGAGCCGAGGAGGCCGGGAAGGTTACCGCGTGCTAATCCGCCAGTCGACCGCCACGCACCCGTCCGGGCCGGCCAGGATCGGGTTCAGGTCCAGCTCGGCGATCTCCGGGTGCGCAATCATCAGGTTTCCGACGGCCACGATGGTTTCCGCAACGAAACCCAGGTGGACCGGCGGACTGCCTCGCAGCCCCCCGAGGATCGCGGCTCCCCGCAACGACGACAGCATGGCCCGGGCCTGCCCGGCGTCCACCGGTGCCACCGCGAGCTGCACGTCCCGCTGCGTCTCCACCAGCACCCCGCCGAAGCCGGCCATCACCATCGCCCCGAACTCCGGGTCGCGGACCCCGCCCACCAGCAACTCGACCCCCCGGTGCTGATGCTGCATCAGCACCCCCGCCCCGTCAGCCAGCCCCAGCAGTTCGGCAGCGGCCTCAGCCACCTCCGCCCCGGAGCTCAGGCCGAGCCGCACCCCGCCCGCGTCGCTCTTGTGGACCAGATCCGGGTGGTCAACCTTCGCTACCACGGGATAGCCGAGGCGGTCGGCGGCGGCCGCTGCGGATGCGGCGCTGCGGCAGCACACGGTCTCGATCACCGTGATTCCGCTAGCCACGAGCAGGTCCCGCGCGGCCCGGGTCGGCAGGAACCGGTTCGCCGCTGGTGCCCTCAGCTGCGCGGACCCGGCCCCAGTACCGGGCGCTTGGTCTTCAGTGTCCGATGCCCCATCGCGTGGAATTAGGGTTTCCTCCCGCCGCAGCCCGGCACCGCATCGCACCGCCACCCCGGCCACCTGCGCGGTCCGCTCTGGCCACGTGAAGCATGGCACCCCGGCCTCGTGCAGCACCCGGGCGTGCTCGTCCGCGGACCGCGGCGCTACCCAGCACACGTAGACCGGGACCGGCACCGAATCGGCCCGCAGCCGCTCCACCGCGTCCCGGACCGCCATCGCGACCTCAGCCGACGCCGACCGCTGCAACAGCACCGGCACCACCACGTCGACCTCGCCCGACCGGGCCAGCAGGTCGATTGCGCCCGGGTACACCGTGGTGAACAGCTTCCAGGCCGGGGTCATGTCGACCGGGTTCCGGGCGCTGGCGTACGCCGGCATGATGGCCCGCAGTTCCTTCTGCAGGGACTCGCTCAGCTCCGGAACCACGAGACCCTCGTCGGCCAGCAGGTCGGTCAGTTCCACTCCGGTGCCACCGGAGTTGGTGATCACCGCCACCCGGGGACCGCGAGGCACCGGCTGGCTGGACAGGGCCCGGGCCGCGTCGAGCACCTGCAGGCCGGTGCGCACCCGGACCACGCCGGCCTGGCGCAGCGCGGCGTCGCGGACCGCGTCGTCGGTAGCCAGCGCGGCGGTGTGCGACAGCGCAGCCCGCTGCCCGGCGCTGGTCCGCCCGCCCACGACCGCGACGACCGGCTTATGCGTCGTGGTCAGGCAGGCCTCGGTGAAGAACCCGCGGGCGTCGGTGATCGACTCCAGCAGCAGGCAGATGACCGAGGTGTCCGGGTCCTGTCGCAGATAGGCGAGCAGTTCCGCGTCGGTGATGTCGGCTTTGTTGCCCGCCGCGAACACCTTGGCCACGCGCAGGCCCTCGTCCTGGCCGAGCGCGTGCACCGCCATCCCGTACGACCCGGACTGGGTGACGATGCTGACGCCTCCTCCGCCGCGCGGCGTGCCGGCCGCGATCGAGGCGTTCAACGGCAGGTCGGCGTTCTGCACCCCGAAGCAGTTGGGCCCGACCAGGCGCACGCCGCCCGCCCGGGCCGCGGCCACCGCCTCGGCCTGCAGCGCCGCGCCCTCGCTGCCGGTCTCCGCGAAGCCGGCGCTGAGCACGACCACCGCGGGGATGCCCTTGGCGGCGGCGGCCCGGATGATGCCCGGTACGGTGGCGGCGGGCGTGGCCAGCACGGCCAGGTCCACGTCGCCCGGGACGTCACCCAAGGCGGGGTAGGCCACCTGGCCACCGACGCGCTCCGCCGGGCCGACCGGCACGACCTCGCCGGGGAAGCCGTCCAGGTTGTCCCACAGCAGCCGGCCGACCGAGCCGGGCCGGTCGGACGCCCCGACCAGGGCAACCCGGCGCGGCGCGAACACGGCGGCCAGGCCGTCACGGCCGTTCAGCATGCCCAGCCCCCGCGGCTCAGCATGCGCAGTCCTGGCCATGACCCAGATTGAACGTGCGGGTCAGTTCTTTCGCTGAGAACTCGGACGTGCGGACCCTGAGCGGGTCCACCGTGCGGACCGCGGCCAGCTCGGACGCCGACGGCGGCGCTACCGGGCGCAGGTCCCCGGCGACCTGCAGGTCGAAGCCGGTGGCCGCCCGGACCTCGGCCACGCTGACGTCCGGGAACACCTGTGCCAGCCGGGC
>Ga0208219_1000361_pt1 | contig 16596 bp, 13 predicted proteins | sample NGESurshal072012_7_FD_184469 | JGI IMG/M metagenome (GOLD analysis project Ga0208219, IMG submission 184469) | Arctic peat soil microbial communities from Barrow, Alaska - NGEE Surface sample 53-2 shallow-072012 (SPAdes) | ecosystem: Environmental > Terrestrial > Soil > Wetlands > Peat ... | reverse complement strand
CCCCTCGGGAAGCTCAGCCTCTCGGGAAGCTCAGCCCCCTGGGGAAGCTCAGCCCCCCGGGGAAGCTCAGCCCCCCGGGGAAGCTCAGCCCCCGGGGAAGCTCAGCCCCCGGGGAAGCTCAGCCCCCCGGCTAATTCGAGAACTCGGCTAGCGTGCGCTCGGCTTCGGCTAGCCAGGACTGGCGGGCGGCCAGGGCTTCCTGGGCGCGCTGGCGGGCCTTGGCGTCGCCGCTGGCCTCGGCCTTGGCTAGCTGGGTCTCCAGCTGGCTGATCGCGGCCCGGATCTGGTCGACGGTGCTCCGGGCCCGCGAGAGCGCCTCGGGGTTAGAACGCCGCCACTGCGAGTCCTCCGCCTTGCGCAGGGACTCCTCGATCCGGCGCAGACCGCCCTCCAGCCGCTCCTGCGAATCGCGGGGGACCGCCCCGGCGCGTTCCCAGCGCTCCTGGATGCCGCGCAGCGCCGCGCGGGCCGCGCGGGCGTCGGTGACCGGCACCAGCTTCTCCGCCCCGGCCAGCAGCTGCTCCTTGACCACCGCGTTCTGCTGCAGCTCGGCGTCCTTGGCCACCATCACCGTCGACCGGGCCTGGAAGAAGCTGTCCTGCGCCGCCTTGAACCTGGTCCACAGCTCGTCCTCGGTGGCCCGGTCGGCCCGGCCCGCCTGCTTCCAGGACCGCATCAGCTCGCGGTAGGCGGCGGCGGTGGGTCCCCAGTCGGTCGAGGAGGCCAGCGCCTCGGCCTGGGTAGCCAGGTCTTCCTTGCAGGCCCGGACGCCCTCCCGCTCCTCCTCCAGGCTGGCGAAGTAGGCCTTGCGCCGCTTGGTGAAGGCGTTGCGCGCCGCCGACAGCCGCTTCCACAGCGCGGTCTCCGCGGCCCGGTCGCCCCGGGGCGCGGCCTTCCACTCCTCCAGCAGCTGGCGCATCCGCTCGCCGCTGATCTTCCAGTGCGTGGCCTCCGCGGCGATCCGCTCGGCCTCGGCGACGATCTTCTCCTTGACCTCCAGGGCCTCGGTGCGCGCCTGCTCGCGGGCGGCCCGGTGCTCTTCCTTGCGGTGGTCGGCCACGCCGGTCAGCTTGTCCAGGCGGGCCAGCAGCCCGGCCAGGTCGCCGATCGCGTGCGCGTCGGTGACCGCGGCGACCAGCCGCCCGATCGTGGCCTTGGCCTGGACGGGGGACAGGTCGGTGCTGGACAGCCGCTGCTCCAGCAGGCTGACCTCGGTCTCCAGCATGTCGAACTTGCGCTTGAAGAAGGCCAGCGCCTCGTCCGGGCTGCCCGCCTGCCACGAGCCCACCTGCCGCTCGCCGTCGGCGGTACGCACGAAGACCGTGCCGTCCTCGGCCACCCGGCCCCACGGATCGCTTGCGGTGCTCACCGCTGCCTCCCGGTCGTTACCTCACTGGCGCGCAGCCGATCAGCTCTTGCTGATCGTCACGCTCTCGATGTCGACCTTGTCCTTCGGATGGCCGTCACCAGTCGCGTTGGAGTTGTCGCTGCCAGCCTGTGCCACTTTCTGGATGATATTGAGTCCGCTCACTATCGTGCCAAACGGCGTGTAATTAGCGGGAAGGCTGAGGCTGTTCTTGTAAACCAGGAAGAACTGGCTGCCGTTAGTGCCGGGCCCAGAGTTAGCCATGGCGACGGTGCCGGCCGTGTACCTGGCGCCCGCCAGGTTCTCGTCGGCGAATTTGTAGCCAGGGCCCCCCGAGCCCGTGCCGGCCGGGTCGCCGCACTGGAGCACGAAGATGCCGGTCGTGGTGAGCCGATGGCAGGGGGTGCTGCTGAAGTAATTCTTCGCGGCCAGGTAGGCGAACGAGTTCACGGTGCAGGTCGCCTTGCTGTTCAGCAAGTTGATGACGATATCTCCGCGATTGGTGCGAATCGTCGCTCGATAGGTCGCCGTGTAGTTCGGCTGGGCCGGTGGCGTTCCCACGTTCCGGGCGGCCGGCGGGCTGGCGGTATAGGTACAGTGCCGGGCGGGCTCGGCGACCGCCGCGGCTGAGCTGCCGGCGCTCGGGCTGGTACTGGCCGACGTGGCGGCTGACGCGGAGACGGACGGCGACGGCGTCCCGCTGGCCGCGGCGCTCTTGCTGGCCGGCCGGACGAGGAAGAACACGCCCACCGCCACCGCGAGCACGGCAACGGCGGCCAGCACGCTGATCGTCACCTTGCGCGTCTGCTGGTCCCGCTGCGCTCGCCTGGCCTGCCGACGCCGATAGCGGGCCGCCTCAAGCCTGCGCTGGCGCTCCTTCTTTCCGGCCACCCCTGCGGTCCTCCTGATAACCCGCTCTGTCCGGCGGTCGCGGTGAAGCTGGCCGCCGGAGTCTGCGAAACTTCGCGAATCGTACCGGGCGTTACTGCAGGTACGGTGCGGCCGTTATCGGTTCGACGCACCAACTGCAGCCGAGCCGTGTCCTCACCGGGCCTGTCCGCCGCCACCCCGGCGGCCTCGGTAGCCTGGGGACACGCCCCGCTCACCCGCTGATTCTGCCGCCTGCCAAGGAGGGTTACGTGCTCATCGCCGGGTTCCCTGCTGGCTCGTTCGCCGCGAACTGCTACCTGGTCGCGCCGGCCGCGGGGGAAGAGTGCGTCATCATCGACCCCGGCCAGGATGCCGAGCCGGGAATCAACGAGATTGTCGAGCGGTACCGGCTGCGCCCGGCCGCCGTGGTCCTGACCCACGGCCACCTCGATCACATCTGGTCCGTGGTCCCGGTCTGCGGGGCGCGCAACATCGCCGCCTATATCCATCCGGCCGACCGGGCGCTGCTCACCGATCCGGCCAGCGGGCTGCCGCTGCGGGCCGGCCAGCAGCTGCTGCGCGGCCTGACCTTCACCGAGCCCGACGACGTCGTGGAGCTCGCGGACGGCATGACGCTCGACCTGGCGGGCGTTCAGCTCATCGTCGACCACGCGCCCGGTCACACGCCGGGGTCGGTAACATTCCGGCTGCCGGCCCCCGCTGACCCTGACACGCTGTTCAGCGGCGACCTGCTGTTCGCCGGGTCGATCGGCCGGGCCGACCTGCCCGGCGGGGACTACGCCACGATCCTGGGCAGCCTCGCACGCGTGTGCCTGCCGCTCCGCGACGACACGGTCGTGCTGTCGGGGCACGGCCCGCAGACGACGATCGGGGCCGAGCGGGCGACCAACCCGTACCTGGCCGGACTGGCCCCGTCGGCCGGCCCGGGCCGGGGCCTGTAACCCGGCCGCGAGCCCGGACCGCGAGCCCGGACCGGACCGGACGCCGAACTTACTGAGAGCACCGAGAGAAGGGCTGGGAGCGATGATCCGCACCCACGACGCGGGCACGCTGCGTGCCGCCGAGGCAGGCCAGCAGGTCACCCTGGCCGGCTGGGTGGCCCGCCGCCGTGATCACGGCGGCGTGGTCTTCATCGACCTGCGGGACGCCAGCGGGATCGCGCAGGTCGTCCTGCGCCAGGAGGACGTCGCCCACGACCTGCGCGCCGAGTACTGCGTGCTGGTGACCGGGACGGTGCAGCTCCGGCCGCCCGGCAACGAGAACCCCGAGCTGCCGACCGGGGAGATCGAGGTCGCCGCGTCCGCCGTCGAGGTCCTGGCCGAGTCCGACCCGCTGCCCTTCCCGATCGAGGGCGGCGGCGAGCTCAACGAGGAGGTCCGGCTCACATACCGTTATCTCGATATCCGGCGGACCGACATGGCGAGGGCTCTCAGGGCGCGGTCCGCCGCCGCCTACCTGGTCAATGACATGATGCGCGAGAACGGTTTCGTCAACGTAGAGACCCCGTTCCTGACCAGGTCCACCCCCGAAGGCGCCCGGGACTTCCTGGTCCCGGTCCGGCTGCGGCCCGGGCACTGGTACGCGCTGCCGCAGTCGCCGCAGCTGTTCAAGCAGCTGCTCATGGTGGGCGGGATGGAGCGGTACTACCAGCTCGTGCGCTGTTTCCGGGACGAGGATTTCCGCGCCGACCGGCAGCCCGAGTTCACCCAGATCGACCTGGAGATGTCCTTCATCACCCGCGAGGACGTGGTGCAGGTCGCCGAGAACCTGGTGGCGCGGCTGTGGTCGCAGCTCACCGGCTACGAGGTGCCGCGGCCGATCCCGCAGATGACCTACGCCGACGCCATGGCCCGGTACGGATCGGACAAGCCCGACCTGCGGTTCGGGCATGAGCTCACCGACCTGACCGAGTACTTCGCGCAGACCGGCTTCCGAGTGTTCCAGGCGCCCTACGTCGGCGCGGTGGTGATGCCGCGGGGCGCCGGGCAGACCCGCCGGGAGCTCGACGGCTGGCAGGACTGGGCCAAGTCGCGCGGCGCCCGCGGGCTGGCCTACGTGCTCATCGGCCCCGACGGCCAGGTCAGTGACGCCGGGCCGACGGCCCGGAACCTGTCCGAGGGCGAGCGCGCGGGGCTGCCCGCCGCGACCGGCGCTGGGCCGGGCGACGCGGTGTTCTTCGCGGCCGGCCCGGCCAGTGCCGCCCGCAGCGTGCTGGGCGCGGCGCGGCTGGAAATCGGGCACCGCTGCGGCCTGATCGACACCGGCGCCTGGGCATTCACCTGGGTGGTGGACGCGCCGATGTTCGAGGAGGACGAGGCCGGCGGCTGGACCGCCGTGCACCACCCGTTCACAGCGCCGCTGCCGGAGTGGGCGGACAAGTTCGACGCCCAGCCGGGCGAGGCGCTGGCGAACGCCTACGACATCGTCTGCAACGGGACCGAGATCGGCGGCGGCTCGATCCGGATCCACCGCCCGGACATGCAGCAGCGGGTGTTCGACGTCATCGGGCTGTCCCGGCAGGAGGCCACCTCGCAGTTCGGCTTCCTGCTGGACGCGCTGCGGTTCGGGCCGCCGCCGCATGGCGGCATCGCGTTCGGCTGGGATCGCCTGCTGATGCTGCTGACCGGCCGCGACTCCATCCGGGACGTGATCGCCTTCCCCAAGGCCGCCTCCGGGCACGACCCGCTGACCGGCGCGCCCACGCCCATTACCCCGCAGCAGCGCAAGGAGGCTGGCATCGACGTCATCCTCCCGCTCGACTCGGGCTCGCCGGACGCCACAACTCCGGACGCCACAGCGCCGGACGCCACAGCGCCGGACGCCGGGCCCAGCTAGCCGGGACGGCGCGGGGGCGCCCGGCGGGTACTGTCGAAGCGTGTTTCCAGCGCCAGGAGCCGGCGGCGGCCAGCCGGACAGCCTCTTTGACGCGGCCGAGGACGAGGCCGCGCGGGCGGCCGCGCCGCTCGCGGTCCGGATGCGGCCGCGCACCCTGGATGAGGTCGTGGGCCAGCGGCACCTGACCCGGGCGGGCTCGCCGCTGCGCAAGCTGGCCGACACGGACGCGGGCATGGCGGTGCTGCTGTGGGGACCGCCGGGCACCGGCAAGACCACCCTGGCCTACGTGGTCAGCCAGGTCACCAAGCGCCGCTTCGTGGAGCTGTCAGCGGTATCGGCCGGAGTCAAGGACGTGCGCGCCGCGGTGCAGGCCGCGCGGCGTGACCTCGGCCTGACCGGCGTGCAGACCGTCCTGTTCATCGACGAGGTGCACCGGTTCAGCAAGACCCAGCAGGACGCGCTGCTGCCCGCGGTGGAGAACCGGTGGGTGTCGTTCATCGGCGCCACCACCGAGAACCCGTCGTTCTCGGTGGTCGGCCCGCTGCTGTCGCGCTCCCTCCTGCTGACCCTGCAGCCCCTGTCCGACGAGGACATCCGGGTCGTGATCGACCGGGCGCTGACCGACGAGCGCGGGCTGGGCGGCCAGGTCACCCTGGCCGACGGGGTGACCGAGCACCTCATGCGGCTGGCGGGCGGGGACGCCCGGCGGGCGCTGACCTACCTGGAGGCGGCGGCGCTCGGGATGCCCGAGGGCGGCGTCATCGATGTCGAGACCCTGGAGCGCGCGGTCGACCGGGCCATGGTGCGCTACGACCGGGCCGGCGACCAGCACTACGACGTGATCAGCGCGTTCATCAAGAGCATCCGGGGCAGCGATGCCGACGCGGCGCTGCACTACCTGGCCCGGATGATCGAGGCCGGGGAGGACCCGCGCTTCATCGCCCGCCGCCTCATCGTGCACGCCAGCGAGGACATCGGCCTGGCCGATCCCAGCGCCCTGCAGGCGGCCACCGCCGCGGCCCAGGCCGTCGAGTTCGTCGGCCTGCCCGAGGCCCGGCTGAACCTGGCCCAGGCGGTCATCCACCTCAGCCTGGCGCCCAAGTCCAACGCGGTGATCATGGCCATCGAGGCGGCCGCCGCCGACGTCCGGGCCGGGCTGGCCGGACCCGTGCCGCCGCACCTGCGGGACGCCCACTACGCCGGCGCGCAGCGGCTCGGGCACGGCCACGGCTACTCCTACCCCCACGACGACCCCGCCGGGGTGGTGGCTCAGCAGTACGCGCCGGACTCCATCGCCGGGCGCCGTTACTACCAGCCATCCCGGCACGGCACCGAGGCCCGGTACGCCGAGCGCGCCGAGCGCATCCAGGAGATCCTCCGGGGTGATAACGGACCGTCCGCCCCACCCGCCGGCCGCCCGGCCGGCCCGGCTCAGGCTGAGCCGGAGGAGCGGGAGGCGCCGGGCCAGGCCGGCCAGGACACCGCGGGCGTTTCGGCAGAAGCCGCCGGGGGAGCGGGGATCTAGCGCCTGCCGCCCGGATCGTCCCGGCGGGTGACGGCATGGCGATAAGGTCGGCGGACAGGAAGGTCGGCCCCGACGAGTAAGGAGCGAGCGCGGATGACGGCCGGACAGCTTGCCGCCCTGATCGCAGCCGGCTTCTTTGCCCTGCTGGCCTGCGCGGGCATTTTCGTGCTGCTGCGAATGGGACGCCTGATCGGGGTCACCACCGAGCTGATGACGGGCTACCGAGCCCGGGCCGACGCGCTCCTTGACCAGGCCCAGGAGGTGGTCGACCGCGCCAGCGAGCAGCTGACCAGGACCGATTCCATTACCGCGAGCATGGACCAGGTCACGGCCAACATGGCCGAGCTCTCCGGGCACGTGTCGGCCATGACGGCACTGGCCAGGGCGCTGTCGGCAGCCGTCGGCGCCCCGGTGACCGGGATCTCCGCCGTCGCCTACGGCGTCCGCCGCGCGGTCGCCCTCCGCCGCCCCGACGCCGCCCCGGCTGAGCTGGCCGCGGGCTACCCCGATGCCGCCGCCGCTGAGCTGGCCGACGGGCGCGAGCAGCCCGCGCTGATCGCGGGACGGGCGGGGCGGACCGGAGCCCGGCGATGATCCGCCGCGGATTCTGGCTCGGGCTCGGGGCCGTGCTCGGCGTGACCGGCTACCGGCGCGTGACCCGGCTGGCCCGCACGCTCGCTCCCGCCCCGCGCGAACCGCGGCCCGCCGCGGGCGCGGGCGGCCGCCGCGTCCTGGCCGGGGCGGCCCGCGCCGGCCATTCCACGGCCGAAGGGGTGGCATTCGTTCGCGACGTGCGAGAGGGCATGGCAGAGTATCTAGATCGCCAGGGGCAGGAAGCCGGCGCTGCCCCGGGCAGCCAGCAGGGGCAGCACGGGCAGCAGGGGCAGCAGGGGCAGCACGGGCAGCACGGGCCGCCGGAGCCGGGCAGCCTGCCCCGTGACGCGGCCGCCCGCCGGGCTGCGCCGCGCCGCCCGGCGCCCTGACGAAGGACAGGCCCCGGCGTCGATCCGGGCTCTCACCACACGAAGGATGGCCGTTCATGGAGTCGGCAGAGATTGCCCGCCGTTTCCTTAGCTACTTTGAGCAGCGCGGGCACGAGGTCGTGCCCTCGGCCAGCCTGATCGCTGAGGACCCCACGCTGCTCCTGGTCAACGCGGGGATGGTGCCCTTCAAGCCCTACTTCCTCGGCCAGCGCCAGCCGCCGTCCCCGCGCGCCACTAGCGCCCAGAAGTGCGTGCGCACGCCGGACATCGACGAGGTCGGCAAGACCACCCGGCACGGGACGTTCTTCCAGATGCTGGGGAACTTCTCCTTCGGCGACTACTTCAAGGAGCAGGCGATCCCGTTCGCCTGGGAGCTGCTCACCAGCTCGGAGGCGGACGGCGGGTTCGGGTTTCCCGAGGACCGGCTGTGGGCCACCGTCTACACCGACGATGACGAGGCCGCGCGGATCTGGCGGGACGGGGTCGGCCTTCCCGCGCACCGGATCCAGCGCCGCGGGCTGCTGGACAACTACTGGCACATGGGCGTGCCGGGGCCCGGCGGGCCCTGCTCGGAGATCTACTACGACCGCGGTCCCGAGTACGGGCGGGAGGGCGGCCCGGTTGCCGACGAGGATCGCTACCTCGAGGTCTGGAACCTCGTCTTCATGCAGGAGCAGCTGTCGGCGGTCCGGGCCAAGGACGACTTCGATGTCGCGGGCGAGCTGCCGTCGCGCAACATCGACACCGGCATGGGCCTGGAGCGGATGGCGGCGCTGCTGCAGGGCGTCGACAACATCTACGAGATCGACACCATGTGGAAGGTGCTCGACCGGGCGGCCGAGCTGACCGAGCAGAAGTACGGCCGCGATCATCGGGTCGACGTGGGGCTGCGGGTCGTCGCCGACCACGTGCGGACGGCCGTCATGCTGGTCTCCGACGGCGTGATCCCCACCAACGAGGGCCGCGGCTACGTGCTGCGCCGGATCCTGCGGCGCAGCATCCGCAACCTGCGGCTGCTGTCCGGCTCGCAGCGCGGCGGGGCGGGCGGCAGCCTCAGCCGGGGCGGCTCCGACGAGCATTACCTGCACGAGCTGTCGTCGGTCGCGATCAGCGCTCTCGGTGACCAGTACCCCGAGCTGCGACGCGACGCGCCGCACATCCAGACCGTGATCGACGCCGAGGAGTCGGTGTTCAGCTCGACCCTGCGAACCGGCACGGCGATCTTCGAGGCCGCGGTGGAGGAGACCAGGCGCAGCGGCGCCGGGTCCATCGGCGGCGGCCAGGCGTTCCAGCTGCACGACACCTACGGCTTCCCGATCGACCTGACGCTGGAGATGGCCGCCGAGCAGGGCCTGCAGGTGGACGAGCCGGAGTTCCGGCGGCTGATGAGCGAGCAGCGGCAGCGGGCCAAGGCGGATGCCGCTGGCAAGAAGACCGGCAATGCCGATATCTCGGCCTTCGCGCAGATCCTCGACCGGTCCGGCCGGGTCGCCTTCATCGGCTACGACGAGGTCGCGGCCGACGCGACGGTTGTCGGCCTGCTGGTCAACGGCGTCTCGGTGCCGGCGGCGGGCGCGGGCACCGACGTCGACGTGGTGCTCGACCGCACGCCGTTCTATGCCGAGGGCGGCGGTCAGCTTGCCGACACCGGCGCGATCAAGGCGGCGGGGAGCGGCGCCGGTGACGGGGCCGTGATCGACGTGCGCGACGTGCAGGCGCCGGTGCCGGGCCTGATCGTGCACCGCAGCCGGGTGACCGCCGGGGAGATCGTGGTCGGCGCTCCCGTGCGGGCGCAGATCGATGTCGAGCGCAGGCGCGCGGTCTCCCGTTCGCACACCGCGACGCACCTGGTGCACCGGGCGTTCCGCGGTGCCCTCGGCGAGTCGGCGGCGCAGGCCGGCTCGGAGAACGCGCCGGGCCGGTTCCGGTTCGACTTCACCGCGCTGGGCGCGGTCCCGCCTGCCGTGCTCCACGACGCCGAGGACGAGGTCAACCAGGTCCTGATCAACGACCTGGAGGTTCGGGCGTTCCAGACCTCCATCGACGAGGCGCGGGCCATGGGCGCGCTGGCCCTGTTCGGCGAGAAGTACGGTGATCGGGTGCGGGTGGTCGAGGTGGGTGACTACTCCCGCGAGCTGTGCGGCGGCACCCATGTCGCCAGGTCCGGCAATCTCGGCCTGGTCAAGATCCTCGGCGAGTCCTCGATCGGTTCCGGGGTGCGCCGGGTCGAGGCGCTGGTCGGGATCGACGCGTTCCGCTTTCTGGCCCGGGAGAGCGTTCTGGTCAGCCAGCTCAGCGAGCAGCTTAGGACCCGCCGGGAAGACCTGCCGGAGCGGATCTCCTCGATCGTGACCAGGCTCCGCGACGCCGAGCGTGACCTGCAGCGCGCCCAGTCCGACCGGCTGCTGGGCAATGCCGCCGAGCTGGCGCAGGGCGCGGCCGACGTGAGCGGCGCCGCGTTCGTGGCCTATCAGGTGCCCGACGGGACCCCGGCCGACGCCATCCGGAAGGTCGCGCTGGACATCCGCGGCCGCCTGGCCCCGGGCCGGCCCGGCGTCGTGGTGGTGGCCGGGGTGCCGGCCGACCGGCCGACGGTCGTTGTCACCGTCAACGAGGCCGCCCGGGCGCGCGGCCTGAAGGCCGGGGCTCTCGTGCTCGCGGCGACGAGCGTGCTCGGCGGCCGGGGCGGCGGCAAGGACGATGTCGCTCAGGGCGGCGGGGCGCCGCTAGGGGACCGGGCGGCTGAAACAATTGCCGAGTGCTTCCGCGTGGTGCGTTCGGCTATTGCGGACATACTGGAAACCAGTGGCGTACTGTGAGACCGTGCTGCCGCCTGTTCGTGTCCTGGATGAGATCTGTCTACCCGGGCTCCTCACTGTGAGGCCCGGGGTACGGATCGCCATTGACCTGGGCCAGGCCCGCATCGGAGTGGCCGGCTGCGATCCCGCCGGCCTGCTGGCCAGCCCGCTAGACACCGTGCCGCGCGGTCGCGGCGACCTGGCCAGGCTGGCCCGCGTCGCGGCCGAGCGCGAGGCCGTCGAGGTCATCGTCGGCCTGCCCGTGGCGCTGTCCGGCCGCGAGGGCACGTCGGCGGCTGATGCCAGGAGTTTCGCGGCCGCGCTGGCCGGCCGCCTCGCCCCGGTACCGGTGCGGCTCGTCGACGAGCGCTTCACCACGGTCCTGGCCCATGACGCGCTCCGGCAGGGTGGCCGGGACTCCAGGGCCAGGCGACAGGTAGTGGACCAGGCCGCCGCGGCGCTGCTGCTGCAGGGCGCACTGGATGCAGAGCGCTCGACGGGCCGCCTCGCCGGCGAGCTGGTCGTCCCGACCCAGGAGGCCTCACGTTGACCCCGGACGGAGCCGATCCCGGCTGGGGCCTCGGCCGCGGCCGGGCCGCTCAGGACGAGCAGGACGAGGCGCCGGCCCCGGCGCGGACCGGACGGCACGGTCGCCATGGCGCACCGGCCGGCCGGGATAACGGCGACGCGCTTGCCTACGGGCCGCCCGCCGACTCCGGCCCCCAGCCCCGGTTGCCCAGTCATGACCCCTACGGGCCCGCGAACCCCTACGGCCAGACCGACCGGTATGGCCAGCCGGAGCCCTACGGTCAGCCGGACCCCTACGGGCCTCCCGATCCTTACTCGCCCCCGGCTGGCGGCAGCCCGGCCGACCGGTACGGCGCAGCAGGCTCCTCCGGAGCCCCCGACCCCTACGGACCGCCCGATCCCTACAGTCCGCCCGATCCCTACAGTCCGCCCGGCGCGGTTAGCCCGGCGGGCGCCTACGGGCCGACCGACCCTCTCGCGGGCTCCGGCGGGCGCTCGCGCCGGTCGGCGAACGCCTACGAGTCGGCCGACGCCTACGGCGACGACCCGCTCGGTCTCGGTGACCGCTACCCCGGTGCCGATCAGTCCCGGGCCGCGGCCCGCCGGAACGGCACCGGGCTGAATGGGACGGGGCCGAATGGGACGGGGCGCGATGGCTCCGGCAGCCCGCAGCGGGCGGCCGATCCGTACGGTCCTGCGGACCCGTCTCGCTCGCCGGAACACTCGAGCTTCCCCGGTGTCTACGGTTCGCCGGAACCGTATGGCTCGTCCCGGTCGCCGGACCGGGGCAGCCGCTCGGACAGCACCGGCCCGCAGCACCGCACCGGGCCCCAGGCCTGGTCGGGCCGTCCGGACAGCACCGGCCCGCAGCACCACACCGGGCCGCAGTCCTGGCCGGGCTCGGACCAGGGTTATGGCCCGCCCGACCGGTACCAGTCGGGCCAGCCTGGGCGGCCCGACACCTCGGGTCCGCTGCCTGCCTACCCGGGCGTTACTCCCCATTCCGTCGATCCCTACGGGCCGCCGGATCCCTACGGCTCCCTCCCTGAGGTCGATCCGTTCGGTCAGCCCGCTCCCCGCGTGCCGTCCCGGCCCATGCCAGCGACGCCCTACGACGACGCGAGCCCGCCCGGCTGGGCTGACCGCCGGGGCGGCACCGACGATTACGACAGCCAGGCATCTCTGCCCGGCCTGCCCGCGGCCGCCGGTGACGCGCCCGCCCGCGGCGGCCCGTTCCGCTGGCGCCCGCCCGAGGTTCCCGGCGGCTCGGACGCGGAGCCCCGCATCGCGGAGCCCTATCAGGGCGGCCCGGAATATCCGGAACCAGAGGACTACCGGGGAGCACAGGAATTCCTGGCGCCGCCGGGCTACCGGGGAGCACGACCGGTCCTTCCCGGCGACGGGCCATCGGCCGAGCCCGGCCCGGCCTGGTCGTACGGCCGGGACGAGCCGGACGGGCTGGCCGGCGGCCGCGACTCCGACGGGCCGGACACTGGCGGGCACCCGGACTGGGCCGGCGACGATCAGCATCCAGGGTTCTTCCGCGGCTTCGGCGACGACGATGGAGTGGACCCGCCCCGGCGTCGGCACAGCCGGTGGGCCGCCCCGCTGATCGCGCTCGTGGTGATCCTGGTCGTGGTGGGCAGCGTCGGCGTCTTCGTGGCGCGCTCTTATCAGGCCAGTCACGCCAACTACACCGGGGCGGGCACCGGTCAGGTGATCTTCGTGGTGAAGGCCGGGGACAACGCCACGGTGCTGGCCCCCAGGCTGGTCAAGCTCGGGGTGATCAAGGCGCCAGCGCCGTTCATCGCCGCCGCGAAGTCCAGTGCTGCCGCCGGTAGCCTGACACCGGGGACGATCAGCCTGCGCAGGCACATGAACGCGGCGCTGGCGTGGGCGCGGCTGGTGGACCCGAAGGCCCGGGTCCAGACGAGGATCTCGATCCCGGACGGGCTGCGGGCGACTGCCATTCTCGCGTCGCTGGCGAAGCAGACCGGCAAGCCGCGGAGCGACTTCCAGAAGGCGCTGGCTGACACCGCGGCCCTGGGGCTGCCGTCGTTTGCCCGCGGCAAGCCCGAGGGTTACCTGTACCCGGCCACCTACAACTTCCCGCCGGGCACGACCCCCCTGAAAATGCTCCAGACGATGGTCGCGCAGTTCAACACCGAGGCCACCACCCTGAACCTGGCCCAGCGGGCCAAGCAGGTCGGGCTTTCGGAAAGCGAGGTCATCATCCAGGCCAGCATCTTTGAGGCCGAGGTCGGTCCCTCGGACTACCCCAGGGTGGCCAGGGTCATTGACAACCGGCTCAACAGCAACATGACGCTCGGGCTGGACAGCACGCTGGAGTATGGCCTCGGGGTGACCGGCTTCAACCTCACCAACAGCCAGCTGCACTCCAACTCGCCGTATAACACGCGCATCCACCATGGCCTGCCGCCCACCCCGATCTCCAATCCGGGAGCAGCGGCAATCCAGGCGGCCCTGCAGCCGGCGAAGGGGAACTGGCTGTACTTCGTGACCGTCGATCCCAAGACCGGCAAGACCGATTTCACCAACAGCTACCAGCAGTTCCTGACCTGGAGCAGCCAGTCTGCCAAGGCCATCAAGAACGGGACCTGATCATCACCGGTCACCGGGCGGCGGTGCTCGGGGCGCCGGTCGCCCATTCCCTGTCCCCGGTGCTGCATCGCGCGGCTTACCAGGCGCTTGACCTGGACGACTGGGCCTACGAGGCTGTCGAGTGCGATGAGGCGCGGCTGCCGGGCCTGCTGGGGTCGCTCGGACCGGACTGGGCCGGGCTGTCCCTGACCATGCCGCTGAAGCGGGCGGTCCTGCCGCTGCTGGACTGGGCCGAGCCGCTGGTCGCCGAGGTCACCGGGGCCAACACCGTGATCTTCGGCTCCGGCGGCCGCCTCGGCTACAACACCGACGTGCCCGGCATGATCGCCGCGCTGGCTGAGGCGGGTGCCGCTCCGGCCCCGGACATGGTGCTGGTACTGGGGGCCGGCGCCACCGCGTGCGCGGCTCTGGGAGCCCTGCGCGGCACCGGAGCCGGGGAGGCGACGGTCGCCGTCCGGAATCCGGCCACGGCGGCCCCGCTGCTGGCTGTGGCCGACCGGCTCGGCCTCAAGGTCCGGCTCGTCCGGTTCGGCGCAGAGCCGGCCGCGGAGCGAGCTGAGGTGCACTGGCAGCTGCTGATCTCCACTGTCCCGGCCGGCGCGGCCGATACCTATGCGGACGCGATCCTGGCCCGCGCCCTGATCCCCGCTGCCGTCCTGGACGTGGTCTACCACCCGTGGCCGACGCGGCTGGCCAGTGCCGCCGCGCAGGCCGGCGCGGTGACCGTCAGCGGGTTCGAGCTCCTTTTGCACCAGGCGGCCCGCCAGGTGGAGCTGATGACAGGCCGGGATGCCCCCACGGCCGCCATGCGCGAAGCCGGCCAGGCCGCCCTAGCCCAGCGCTGACCCGGCCTGGCGTTGCCCTCGCTCGGGGCCCCATCCCGCCACCCGGCCATGCCCCCCTCGTCCGCGCCGCAGGGTCCGAGCCTCGTGACTGGACGGTTACTGTCGTGACAGCAACAGCGGACGCACGGCCATGCTGTTAGGTCGGGGGTTTTCGGAGCGCACTGCTGGGATGAATAGTATTATTTCCGTCATATAGGTCCCGCGCCGAGGGTGCGGGAATACCAGCAGGGGTCCAGATGCGTTAGTGTTGCGACACGACCATGTTCGGCACAGGAGTGCTTCGGCATCCGCGCGCCGGGCGTGCAAGCGGAGGACCACCTCGGCCGCCTCCCACCTAGCCGGCTCACGCTGGCGGGTACGCTCGCCGGTCAGTCCCAGTGACTGGCTGGCAGTCGGCTGGCCGCAAGGCTAGCCGGCCAGGCCGGGCGCATAACTGCAGGTTCGTTTTGGCGAACTGGCGGGGCTGCGTCGCGGGTATCAGCCTTGGGTGCGGACCAGGCGGTACCGGCATTGGTGGCCCCGCAGGCAAGGCGTGCGGGGCCTTCTGCTTGTCAGGAGGCGCCAGGCAGTTCTGCGCCGGGATCGTCCCGGTGCAGGGGAACAGTGACACTGGAGGTCACATCAGCACCGAACCACGTATCAACGAGCGCATCCGCGTACCAGAGGTGCGGCTCGTCGGGCCAGCTGGCGAGCAGATCGGCATTGTCGCGATCAACGACGCGCTCCGGCTAGCCCAGGAGGCAGATCTCGACCTGGTCGAGGTCGCGCCGACCGCACGGCCACCGGTCTGCAAGCTGATGGACTACGGCAAGTTCAAGTACGAGTCAGCGCTAAAGGCCCGGGAGTCGCGTAAGAACCAGGCCCAGACGGTCATCAAGGAGATCAAGCTCCGGCCGAAGATCGACCCGCACGACTACGGCACCAAGAAGGGCCACGTCGAGCGGTTCCTCAAGGCGGGGGACAAGGTCAAGGTGACGATCATGTTCAGGGGGCGTGAGCAGTCCCGGCCGGAGCTCGGCTTCAAGCTGCTGCAGCGCCTCGCGGGCGATGTCGAGGAACTCGGCTTCGTCGAGGCCCAGCCGAAGCAGGACGGCCGGAACATGATCATGGTGATCGGCCCGCATAAGCGGAAGATCGAGGCCAGGAGCGAGCGTAACGACGCCCGGGCGGAGAGCGCTACGGCCAGGAGCGAGCACACCGCCGCGAGGGCGGAGCGCTCAGCGGCCCGGAACGCGGCGAGTGCCTCGGCCTCGCCGGAGGCCGCGGAGGCTCCCGAGCCCGCGGCCGCGACGAGCGGCGCGTTCATCAGGGCCGCGACCCCGCCTGCTCCGGCGGCTAGCGCGACGAGCCCGTCAGGTGCGGGACGTCCGGCGAGCACGAGCCGCCCGGCTAGCAGCGGGCGTCCGGTCAGCAGCGGCACGAGCCGCCCGGCCAGCTCCGATCGCCCGGGCAGCTCGGACCGGCCCGTCAGCTCGGACCGGCCGGTCAGCTCGGCGCGCCCGGCGGCCAGCTCGGATCGCCCGAGCCCGGCCCGTCCGGCCGCTCCGCGCAGCACGGGCTCGCCGTCTGGCACGAGCTCGGATCGCCCGGCGAGCACGGGCACTCAGGGGAGTCCCGCGCCCGGGCCGAGCGCACCTGCCGGTGCGCCGCGGCCAAGTGCGCCGCGACCCGGTGCGCCTCGCCCGACCCCGCCGCGGCCAAGCGCGCCCCGGCCGACTGCGCCGCGGCCCCGCCCGGTGAGCCCGGTGCCCGCCCAGCGGGCCGATGCCGGAGAAGCCGCTAAGCCGGCTGACTCGGCGGACTAGGAGTAGCAGCAGGCACCCTCGCAGGGAGCACACTCGCAGCGCGCAGTGGTGCAGTCGCACCACTGCGGCAGCATGGGCAGGTCGCAGCCTGTAGCGGTCTGCCCGACATGGACCGTGCCTCAGGCACGCAGGAAACGGAGACGCGGCGACATGCCGAAGATGAAGACGCACAGCGGGGCCAGCAAGCGGTTCCGGCTGACGGCGACGGGCAAGATCATGCGCCGCCGGGCCAACCGCAACCACCTGCTCGAGCACAAGTCGAGCAGGCGTACCCGTCGGCTGGCGGGCGAGGTCGTGCTGTCGCCAGGTGACGGCAAGAAGATGAAGAGATTGCTGGGAAAGTGACCCGGCCCGCCGCAAGGGAGTCGAACTAATGGCACGCGTGAAGCGGGCTGTCA
>Ga0208219_1000359_pt1 | contig 16680 bp, 16 predicted proteins | sample NGESurshal072012_7_FD_184469 | JGI IMG/M metagenome (GOLD analysis project Ga0208219, IMG submission 184469) | Arctic peat soil microbial communities from Barrow, Alaska - NGEE Surface sample 53-2 shallow-072012 (SPAdes) | ecosystem: Environmental > Terrestrial > Soil > Wetlands > Peat ... | reverse complement strand
TCTCGGAGTGGGGCCGCGCGACCGCCGCGCGGCGTCGCCCCGCGCAGAGCTCGTGACACTCCAGACGGGGTAACTGTTACCGGCCTTCGACTGGGCATCGACCGGTAACAGCTACGCCGGCGTCGGTGTTACGGAAGTGTCACGGCACGCGGAACGCGAGCAGCAGCGCCGCGCGGCGCTTGAACGGGTCGACGGCGGCCACGCGTAGGTGCGCCGTGACCCCCGCCTTCAGGTGCCGAATGCGCACCACGATCGGGACGCTGCCGGGTTGGAGCAGCAGCGACTCCTTCGTCACGCCGCCGGCGAGGCCGACGAAGAGATGCGCCTGCGACGCCACCGTGACTCGCGTGCGGACGACGACCGAGCCGTCGCTCAGCCGCTTCGCCGTCAGCGGCCCGTTCCGGTAGACGGTCGGGAGCCCTTCGGCGACGAGGCTCGGGTCGCCCCAATGCCCGGCCGCGAACGCGGCGATGCGCATCGGCTGCGCGAGGATGACGTGCAGCGTCGTCCCGTCGTTGTACGTCCCGGCGATGCTCCCGGCCGGAAGCGTCGGGGACGCGAGAGAGGCGAGCGCGTGCCAGACCGTGCTGTCGAGCGTGTACGCGAGCACGGATCCGTCCGGCAGGGCGTTTGCATAGGTCAGGTCGATCGGCCAGGGAAGGAGGGTGCTGATGTCGGTGATCCCGACAACGACGCCCGTGCCCTTCAGTGCTGGCGACCGCTCGCCCGGGAGCAGCGTGACCGTGGAGCCGTCCGGCACGGCGCCCGGCTGCCACGTCACCTGCGCGCGGCCGTCCGTCGTCACGACCGCACCGGCCTCTCCGGGCGCTGCCGCGAGCGCGCCGGGAACCGCGGTCGGTACAGGCGCCGCTGCAACGAGACCCGTGGCAGGCGTCGTCGCCGCCTGCGAGCCGCCCGCGCTCGTCGCCGTGACGACGAGCGACAGCGTCGCGCCGATGTCGCCGGGCGAGAGCACGTACGTCGAATCCATCGCGCCCGTGATCGCGGCGCACGTGATGCCGGCGGGGTCGCAACGCCGCCATTGATACGTGAACGATGTCGGCGACCCGGTCCACGTGCCGACCGACGAGACGAGCTGCTGGCCCGCGACCGTGTCGCCCGCGATGCTCGGCTGCGTCGTCGCCGCCGGCCGGGTCACCACGCCGCTGCCGCTCGAGCCGACGGCGACCGTCGGTGCGGAAGCCGCCGCGGCGCCGCCGGAGGAGCTCTGCGACGTCACCGTGACGATGAGCGCGTGCCCCGAGTCCGCGGTCGTCGGCTTGTACGTGTCGGAGGTCGCACCGGAGATCGGCGTGCAGTTGCTGCCCGCCGCGTCGCACTGCTGCCACTGGTACGTGAACGCGATCGGCTTGCCGCCGCTCCACGTCCCTGGGACGGCGACGAGCAGCATGCCGACCTTGACCGTGCCGACGACCGTCGGCGGCACGCTGGCCACGGGCGCGCCGGTCGGATACGCCGGGATCGCGATCGGCCCCGGATCAAGGCCCGCGTACCGGTCGCCGTCGACGCAGTTGAGGAAGCCGGGCACGCTCGCGCAATCGGTCCACTGCCAGAACGTCCAGCCGAGCCCCCCCCAGTTGCCGGCCGGCACGCTCGGCGCGCCGCTCTTCGTCCAGTGCGCGACCCACAGCCGGTAGCCGCCGAGCGCGAACGCGGACGTGTTCCCGAGCCTCTCCTTCCAGAAGTTCGGGGACGCGTAGACGAAGCCGCTCACACCTGTGCGCGCCTTCACCTCGTCGAGCCACGCCTGCGCCCATTGCACGAGCGACTTCGCCGTAAGGCCGCCCGTGGCCTCGAGGTCGAGCACCGGCGGCAGCTCGCCCGCCTGCGGCTGAGCGACGCTGACGAAATGGTCGGCCTGCGCGATCGCGCTCGCGTTGATCGTCGCAGGACCGGTGCCGCTCGGCCGCCCGAAGTGGTATGCGCCGAAGCGCATGCCCATGCCTTCCGCGCCGGCACGGTTCACGGGGTAGGTCGCGTCGACGAGCGTCGTGCCCTCGGTCGCCTTCGCGAACGTGAAGCGGTACGACTTCGCCGCGACCTGCGTCCAGTTGATCAGTCCCTGGTAGTGCGACACGTCGACGCCGTTCGCGTACGTGGCGGCGCCCGCCGGCCCCGCGAGGGCGCCGACGATCGCGAGCGCTACCAGGATCCGGACCCCCAAACCTGGTCCGAGGCTAGCGAACCGCATGTTCAGTGAACGTAAAGCGACCACTTCGACCGCTTTCGCGGCCGGATCGCAGCCTCCTACGCGACTGCTGTAGGCCGCTTCAGCTCTGTGCCGAAGCGGGCGCGGGCGACGAATTGGCCGACGCCGGGAGACGCAACGAGCTCGTCGTCCTCGACGAGCACGTGGCCGCGCAGCAGCACGACCTCGGGCGATCCCGTCACCTGCGTTCCTTCGTACAGGTTGTAGTCCACCTTCGAGTGCTGCGTCTTCGCGGTGATCGTCACCGTCTTCTCGGGATCGAAGACGACGATGTCTGCGTCGGAGCCGACGGCGATCGTGCCCTTGCGCGGATAGAGGCCGAAGAGCTTCGCCGGGTTCGTCGCGAGCAGCTCGACCATCCGGTTGAGCGAGATGCGGCCGGTGCGCACGCCGAACTCGTGGATCATCTGCAGCCGGTTCTCGATGCCGGGACCGCCGTTCGGGATCTTCGAGAAGTCGTCCTTGCCGAGCATCTTCTGCGTGTCGAAGCGGAACGCGCAGTGGTCCGTGGAGATCGCCGACAGCGCGTCGGTGCGCACCGCGTTCCAGAGGACGTCCCAGTTCGACTTGTCGCGTACCGGCGGCGAGAACACGAACTTCGCGCCTTCGAAGTTCGGCTTGGCGATGTCCTCGAGCGAGGTGAAGAAGTACTGCGTGCACGTCTCGCCCCAGACGTCCCAGCCCTTCTCGCGCGCGGCCGCGATCGGATCGACCGCTTCCTTGCACGTCACGTGCACGACGTACAGCGGCGCGCCGGCGAGATGCGCCAGCTGGATCGCGCGGTTCGTCGCCTCACCCTCCGCCTCCGGCGGCCGCGTGAGCGCGTGGTAGAGCGGCTCCGTGTGCCCCGCGGCGAGCGCCTCCTGGACGAGGATGTCGATGACGTCGCCGTTCTCGGCGTGCACCATCACGAGCGCGCCGGTCTTCGCCGCCACCTCCATCGTGCGGTAGAGCGTCTCGTCGTCGACCATGAGCGCGCCCTTGTACGCCATGAAGAGCTTGTACGAGGTGATGCCCTGGTCCGGCAGCGTCGCGAGCTCCTCGAGCGTGCCGCCCTCCGCGAGATCGGTGACCGCCATGTGGTACCCCATGTCGATCATCTGCTTGCCGTTCGCCTTCGCGCGCCAATCCTCGAGCGCCTGCGCGAACGTCTGTCCCTTGCCCTGGATGATGAAGTCGACGTGGCACGTCGTGCCGCCGAACGCGGCCGACGTCTGACCGGACTCGACGTCGTCGATCGTCGTCGTCCCGCCGAACGGCATGTCGAGGTGCGTGTGCGGGTCGATGCAGCCGGGAAGCACGTACTTCCCGGCTGCGTCGATCACCTTGTCCGCCTGGATGTCGAGGCTCTCGCCGATCAGCGAGATTCGTTCGTCGTCGACGAAGACGTCCGCGACATAGTCGTCCGCCGCGGTGACGATCCGTCCTCCTCTGATCAGCACCGACATCCTGTCCTCCTTATTTCCCGCCCGCCGTCAGCTTGACGACGATCGGCTTGTAGCTCTTGCCGTAGACGTCCATGCCCTGCTTCTTGAGCCCCGCGACAGCGGCCGCGGCCAGATCCGTCCGGTACGCGCCGGCCGTCGGCGCCTTCTTGACCCCTCCGAACTGCAGGAGGAGCTTCGCCGTCTGCGCGTACGAGGCCTTGTCCATGATGCCGATGCCGTCCTTGCTCGGCCAGATCAGCTGGTTGATCTGATTCATCATCCACACCTGATGGCCGCGCGGCAGCGTCGGGCCTGCCTTGAGCGTGAAGCTCACGCATTGCGCCGCGTGATCGCGGCAGTAGATCCAGCCGGCGAGCGTTGCGCCGATCACCTTCTCGGCGATCTGCTGGTGCGCCTTGCTTGCCAGATAGGACTCAGTCGAGAAGAGGTTGTCTTCGAGCATGCCCGTGCCGACATTCTGCATCTTCAGCACGTTGAGGTCCGAGAGCTGGAAGAGCTTGCCGGTCTTCGGGTTCTTCGTTTCGAGGACCTGCGCCAGCTCGTTGTAGGTCATCGCCGAGGCGGCGTCGACCTGGTGGTTGATGAACAGCCCCATGTCGAACGGCTGCTGGACGATCGTGACGCCCTTGTTGTGCGCCGGGTCCATGCCGTTCTTCGTCAGCGCTGCGAAGAGCTCGTACTGATCACCGCCGAGCCAGTTCGCGACCTTCTTGTTCTTCATCTTCGCGATCGAGTTGATGCCGGAGGACTTCCACGTGAGCTCCGTCATCCCTGAGCGACTGAAGACCTGCGCGATGTCGACGAGGTTGGTGCCCGTGTCGCGCGCGGCGAGCAAGGCGGTCAGCCAGTTGACGCCGAACTGCGCGCGGCCCGACGCGACAACCTGCCCCGGGACGATCTGCGGCCCGCCGTTTAGGAGCTTCACGTTGAGGCCTGCCGCCTTGTAGTAGCCGAGGTCGAGCGCCGCGTAGTAGCCGGCGAACTGCGCCTGCGGCACCCACTGCAGCTGGATAGAGATGTTCGTCAGCGACGGCTTGGCCGACGCCGTGCTCGCCATTGCCGCAACGACGGCTGCGACGAGCGCCCCAGCGACCCACTTCCTCATGAACCCTCCCTTTCCCGTCCCTGCATTGAACTCACGGTTGATTTCTACTCCTATGCGTCCCTCGTGTCAGGTGCCCATCGCACCACCACCCGCTCTGCCGCGACGACGGCGCCGTAGAGCGCGATCCCGAGCAGCGACGCGACGAGGATCCCGGCCCACGCCAGCGGGAACTGGAAGACGTCGGCGGCGTTGTTGATCAGCACGCCGAGCGCGTTCAGCGAGCCGCCGAAGTACTCGCCCACGATCGCGCCGATCATCGCGAGCACGCTCGCCACCTTGAGCGCCGTGAAGAGGAACGGCAGCGCCGTTGGGACGCGCACGCGCCGCCAGATCTCCAGCTCGCTCGCAGCGTAGGAGCGCATCAGCTCGATCTGGCGCGGCTTCGCGCTGTTCAGGCCGCGCAGGGTGTTCACCATGACCGGTAGGAAGCAGAGGACGCCGGCGACCGCCATCTTCGAGCGCGGCGAGATCGGGTTGAACCAGGCGCCGAAGATCGGGGCGAAGGCGATGATCGGGACGGCGTTCGCGGCGATGAAGATCGGCATCAGCGCCGTGCCGAGGGTCCGGAAGCGGCCGACGATTGTGGCGGCGAGGATCCCGAGCCCGGATCCGATTGCGAAGCCGCCGAGAGCCTCCTTGAACGTGTACCAACCGGCCGGCCAGAGCGTATGCCGGTCCGACCAGAACACGCTGACGATCGTGCTCGGCTTCGGGAGCAGGAACTGCTGCACGTGGAGCGCGCGCACGAGGCCCTCCCACAACCCGACGACGAGGACGAAGACGGCGAGCGCCGGCAGCCACTCAACGATCCGCTTCAAGCAGCTCCTCCTCTTCCGGCAGAAGATGCTCGCCGCGGCTGCGCAGCAGCTCTCGCACCTTCGTCACGAGCTCGAAGAAACGCGGCGTGTAGCGCGTCTCCGCCGTCCGCGGCGTCGGCAAGTCGATCTCGACGATGCCGGCGATCCGGCCCGGGCGCGGGCTCATCACGACCACGCGCGTCGAGAGGAAGACGGCCTCCGAGATCGAGTGGGTGACGAAGACGACGGTCGAGCCGAGCTTCTCCCAGATGGAGAGGAGCTCGAGGTTGAGCCGCTCGCGCGTCATCTCATCCAGCGCGCCGAACGGCTCGTCCATGAGCAGGAGTGCGGGCTCGAATGAGAGAGCGCGCGCGATGGAGACGCGCTGCTGCATCCCGCCCGAGAGCTGCCACGGGTGATGGTCGGCGAACGAGCGCAGTTCGACGAGATCGAGCATCTCGTCGACGCGGGTCTTGCGGCGCTCGCGATCCCAGCCGAGCATCTCGAGCGGCAGCGCGATGTTCTTCGCGACCGTCCGCCAGTCGAAGAGGACGGAGTCCTGGAACACGATGCCGTAGTCGCCATCCTTGCGCGCTCGGTGCGCCGGCTTGCCGTTCACCGTCACCGTGCCGTGCGTCGGTGGAGTGAGGTCGCCTATCACGCGGAGCAGAGTCGACTTTCCGCAGCCGGACGGGCCGATGAGCGAGACGAACTCGCCCGGCTGGAGCTCGAGCTCGATGTTCTCGAGTGCGGTGACGTTGCCCTGCGCGAACGTCTTCGTCACGCCCTTGATCTCCACCACGCTCATGCGACGTTCTCCGGGGCGCGGCGCACGATCGCCCTCTCGGCCATGACGACCAGCACGAAGAAAGCGATCCCGAGCAACGCGGCGATCACGTCGGTCGCCCACAGCTCCTGCGGCTCGATCGAGTAGTACTCGTTGAAGTTGAAGATCGCGCCGCCGAGGCCGTTCTGAAGGCCGGTCGGCAGCTCGCCGATGATTGCGCCGACGACGCTCGCCGTCGCCGAGAGCCGGAGCGCCGAGAAGAGGTACGGAAGCGACGACGGGACGCGCAGCTTCCAGAGCACGCTCCAGCGGCTCGCCGCGTACGTCCGCATCAGCTCCACCGCGCGAGGGTCGGCGGCCTGAAGCCCGCGCAGCGTGTTGATCGTCACCGGGAAGAAGGTGAGGTATGTCGCGATCACCGCGACCGCGCCCCACCCCTGCAGCGGCGCGGGCAGCTTCGGGTTGACCCAGACGACGACCATCGGCGCGATCGCGAGGATCGGCACCGTCTGGCTGACGACGATGTAGGGCAGGAAGCCGCGCTGGAGCAGGCGCGAGTGGACGAGGACGACGGCCAGGACGAACCCGATGGCGGCGCCGACGCCGAATCCGACCGCTGCCTCCTTCGCGGTGAAGGCTGTCTTGTGCAGGAGCACGTTGATCAGTGACGGCTGGTTGACCTGTGCGGGCTGACCGAACGCCTTGAAGATCGTCCAGACGTGTGGCATCGAGGTGTCGTTGACGGCGAATGGCCACGTCCACCCGGCTGTCGCCCAGATCCAGTGATACAGCTCCCAGAGTCCGACGAGGGCGACCACCGCGAGTGCGACGATTCCGGCCCGACGGAGTTGCGCCAGCATCGCCCGTTCTTATCACGGTTGTAGGATCGCCGCGTGCCGCTCGACCCGTCCCGCACCGTCGCCGATCTGAAGGAGTTGCGCGAGCTCACGGGCGACGAGAACGGCGCGCAACGCGTCGCGTGGACCGACACCTGGGAGAGCGCGCGCGAGTGGCTGCGCGGCAAGGTGTCCGGCACCGGCGCCGTCGAGGAGATCGACGAGGCGGGGAACCAGTGGTTCACGCTCGCGGGCGACTCCGAGCAGGCGCTGCTGCTCGGCGGGCACATCGACTCGGTGCCGAACGGCGGCTGGCTCGACGGCTGCCTGAACGTCATGGCCGCGGTCGAGGTGCTGCGCCGGATCGCGGAAGAAGGACGGCCGCCGCTGACGGTGCGCGTCGTCAACTGGGCGGACGAGGAGGGCGCGCGCTTCGGCCGTTCGCTGTTCGGCTCGTCCGCTGCGTGCGGGTCGATGAACGACCAGGACGAGCTGCGGCAGAAGCGGGACGCGAACGGCATCGCGCTGCCGGATGCGCTCGCCGAGCACGGGGTCGATCTCGACAACGCGGTCGCGTCGCGGAAGCAGATGGAGAATGCGGCCGCTTACCTGGAGCTGCACATCGAGCAGGGGCCCGTCTTGGAGTCGATGGATTTCCCGCTCGGCGTCGTCCTCGGCACGTTCGGCGTCGAGCGACATCTCGTGACCTGGAAGGGCCAGGCCGCGCACGCGGGCTCGACACCGATGGACAAGCGCCGCGACGCGCTCGCCGGCGCGGCGAAGCTCGCGCTCGAGATCCGGCCGATCGCGGCCGAGGTCGGCGACGGCGCGGTGTGCACGTCGGGCGGCGTCGTCTGCAAGCCGGGGATCGTCACGTCGGTCGTCGAGACGGCGGAGCAACTCTTGGACCAGCGGCACCTCGACGCGGCGAAGCTCGCACGGCTGCTCGAGCTTGCGCAGGAGGCGAGCGAGCGGTTCGCGCGCGAGGAGAACATCGACGTCTCATGGGAGCGCATCTGGAACATCCGGCCGATCCTGTTCGACGACGCATTGATCGAGCTCGCAGACGAGGCCATCCGTGAGGTCTCCGGCACGTCGCACCGGCTTCCGAGCGGCCCGCTGCACGACGCGGCCGAGGTCGCGCGCGCAGGCGTGCCGACGGTGATGGTGTTCGTCCAGTCCCTGCGCGGCCTCTCGCATACGAAGCTCGAGGACACGAAGGAGGAGCACCTGGAGCTTTCGGTGCGCGCGCTCGATGCTCTGGCGTCTAAGGTGCTCACATGACGCTTTTCGGACAGGAACACGTTCAGCGCTATCAGGAGACCGACGGCGAAGAGGGCTACCTCTGGCGCGAGGGCTCGACCATCCTGCTGCTGACGACCTATGGTCGAAACACGGGGAACCCGACGACGACGCCGCTCATCTTCGACCTGGCCGGCGAGAACCCGGTGATCGTCGCGTCGAAGGGCGGCGCGCCGGAGCATCCCGGCTGGTACCGCAACATCCTCAAGAAGCCGCACGTCGACGTGCAGATCAAGGGCGAGAAGTTCCACGCCCACCCGCGCACGGCCGAGGGCGAGGAGCGCGACCGGCTCTGGAAGCAGATGAACAAGATGTGGCCGCACTACGACGAGTACCAGACGAAGACCGACCGCGAGATCCCGGTCGTCGTGCTCGAACGCGCGCACCACTGACCTGAAGCTTCTTTAGGCTCGCCTGTCGTGGACCGGCGGGCAGCCATCGGCGGCTTTGGCGTCGGTGCCGCGGTCGGGTGGAACATCGCTTCCCTCGGCGCGGTGGCGACGCGGCTCTCGCACGCGTACGACGTCCGGCTGGCGACGGTCGGCCTCTTCGTCACGGTGCAGTTCGTCGTGCACATGGCGATGCAGATCCCGGGCGGGCGCATGGCCGATCGGTTCGGCGCGCAGCGGTCGGCGCTCCTCGGCCTCGTCGTGATCGCGGCCGGCAACGCCGTCTCGCTCATCGAGCCGGCTGTCACGCTCGCCTTCGTCGGCCGCGCGATCGTCGGCCTGGGCACCGGCATCGCGTTCGTCTCCGGCAGCGACTACGTCCGTGCGCGCGGCGGGTCCGGATTCATGCAGGGGGTGTATGGAAGCGCATCGGTTCTCGCGCCCGGCATCGCGCTCGCGATCATCCCCGCGATCGGCGGCTTCCGCGCGCCGTACTCGACCGCGATCGTCGTCGCGGCGTTGGCATTCACACTGCTCGCGGTGGCGCCCAAGGCGCCGCGCACGCTGCGTCACGCGGGGGAACGAATCCGCGGCGACCTCTTCCGCGACCGGCGCCTCTACCACTTCGGCGCCATCCACGCGCTCTCGTTCGGGTTCAGCGTGGTCGTCGGCAACTGGGTGGTGACGCTGCTCGAGCACCACGGGCAGTCGAAGGGCGTCGCGGCTGCGGTCGGCTCGCTCACGCTGCTCCTAGGCTTCTTCACGCGAATTGCCGGCGGCTCCATCCTCAGTCGGGCGAGTGCGTCGCGTTGGGTGGCGGGTAGCCTCGTCGCGGGCGGCGCAGCCGCGATCGGGCTGGCAACGCCGCTTCCGCTCGCTGGGCTCGTCGCAGCCTCGGCGGTGGTCGGGCTCGCGGCCGGGATCCCGTTCGCGATGGCCTTCGCCGGCGCCGCGGCTGCGCGCCCGGACGCGCCCGGCGCCGCAGTCGGCTTCGTCAACGCCATGGCGTCCTTCGTGATCGTCGTCGGCACGCCGCTCGTCGGTCTGACGTTCTCGCTGCCCGGCGACGGCCGCATCGGTTTCGTCGCCATGGGGATCCTCGCGGCGCTCGCCTCGCTCGCCACGCCGCGATATGTTGCGACGACATGATCAGCTTCGGCGTCACCGTCCTTCCCGACCCGCCGTGGACCCGCTGGCTCGAGCTCATCCAGCTCGCCGAGAGCCACGGCTTCGAGTACGCGTGGACGTACGACTCGCACGTCCTGTGGCAGGAGTCGATCCCAACTCTTGCCGTCGCGGCTCGTGAGACCTCGAAGATCAAGCTCGGCCACTTCGTCACGAATCCGGCGACGCGCGACCCGACGGTGCTCGCGAGCTCGTACGCGACGCTGCACGACCTCTCCGACGGGCGCATGGTGATGGGCGTCGGCCGCGGCGACTCGGCGGTGCGCTACATCGGCCGCCAGCCGATGAAGGTGGCGGACTTCGAGCGCGCGCTCACCATGATCAAGCAGTTCATGAACGGCCGCGAGGTGGAGTGGAACGACAAGCAGCTGCAGCTCAAGTGGGTGCGCGAAGAGCTGCCCGAGATTCCGATGTGGGTCGCGGGCTACGGGCCGAAGGCGCTCGCGGTCGCCGGGCACGTCGGCGACGGCGTCATCATCCAGCTCGCCGATCCCGAGATCATCACGTGGATCATGGACACGGCGCGGCGCGCGGCGAAGGAGGCGGGGCGCGATCCGTCGCAGCTGAAGTGCATCGTCGGCGCGCCGAGTCACGTCACCGACGACCTCGTCGATGCGCGCGAGCAGGTGCGGTGGTTCCCGGCGATGGTGTCGAACCACGTGATGGACCTCATCGAGCGGTACGGCACCGACGGCAGCTCCGTCCCGAAGGCGCTGACCGACTATGTGCAGGCGCGGAAGTTCTACGACTACAACGACCACTCGCGCGTCGGTGCGGCGCACGGCGAGTTCGTGACCGACGAGATCTGCGACCGCTTCTGCGTCATCGGCAACGCGGAGCAGATCAAGGCGAAGCTGAGAGAGCTCGAGGGCGTCGGGGTCGACCAGTTCAACGTCTACCTCATGACGCACGCGCAGGAGGACACGCTGGCGGCATACGGCAGCGACATCATCCCGGCGCTCACGGGAGTCGCGGCGTAGGTGAGGCCGGCCGACGCGCGGGACGTTCCGCTCCTGCGCGCCATGCTGTACGAGGCGTGTGCGTGGCGGGGCGACCCGAGGTTTCCGCCACTCGAAGAGGCTCTGAAGTTGCCCGACGTGGCCCGCTATGTCGACGGATGGGGCAGAGCAGGCGACTTCGGCGTGATCGCCGAGGGTGACGTCGGCGCTGCGTGGATTCGCCTGTTCACCGATGACGACCACGGATACGGGTTCGTCGCTGCAGAAGTACCCGAGCTGTCGATCGGCGTGTCTTTGGAGGCGCGCGGTCGCGGAGTTGGCACCGCGCTGCTCGCTGAGCTGCTCGCGCGCGCCGAAGCGGCCGGCCACCGATCGATCAGCCTGAGCGTCGAGACCGACAATCCTGCAGTTCGCCTGTACGAGCGCTGCGGCTTCGTTTGCGTCGGTTACGTCGGGACCTCGTGGACGATACAACGTATCCTCGACTGATGCTGGATCTTGCCGAGCTCCTCGAGTTGCGGCAGGCGTCGCCGCTCTCGTTCTCTCCTGACGGCGGCGAGCTGCTCGTCGCGTCGAACCTTCCGGGGACGATGCAGCTGTTCGTCGTGCCCGGGATGCGGCAGCTGACCGACTACGAGGACGCAGTCACCGGACAGTTCCTGCCGGACGGGCGCGTCCTCGTCGAGATCGACGCGGGCGGGAACGAGCGGACGCAGCTGTATGTCGGCGACGAGCCGCTCGTCGTGGACGAGCGCTATAAGCACGACACGCCGCACGCTGCCGGACGGACGCTCGCGTACGCGACCAACCGGCGAAACGAGGTCGACTTCGACGTCGTCGCACTCGATCTCGAGAGTGGAGAGGAGCGGACGTTCGAGTTTCAGGGCTACGTCGCCGTGGCGGCGATCTCGCCCGACGGGCGGAAGATCGTTGCCGGCCGCGCAGGAGAGCGCAGCGGCGACAACGACTTGTTCTTGTGCGACGTCGACACCGGCAAGATCGCCCATCTGACGCCGCATGACGATCCCGCGGAATACATGACGCCGTGCTTTCGCGGCGACGAGCTCGTATGGGCGACGAACGAAGGGCGCGACACGTTCATGGCGGGAGGCGTGGCGTCGCAGTGGGACGTCACGTGTGCGGCCGGCGGGCGTTCGCTCCTGCTCGTCGCGAACGAGGATGGGTACTCGCGCTTGACGCTGGACGGTGTCGACGTGCCGCTGCCGGGACGTGGTGTCGTCGAGTCGCCGGTGTTCTCGGCGGACGGCTCGAAGCTCGCATTCTCGTTCTCGTCGCCGACGCAGCCGTCCGAGGTGTACGTCTACGAAGGCGGCGAGCTGCGGAAGGCGACGTCGGTGTCCGATCCGCCAGGCGGCCTCGTGGAGCCGGCGCTGCGTCGCTTCGAGAGCTTCGACGGCGAGTCGATTCCCGTGTTCCTGTTCACGCCGCCGGGTGAGGGGCCGTTCCCCGTGGTCGTGATGGTGCACGGCGGGCCGGAGGCGCAATGGGTGCCGCAGTGGCACGTGAACTACGTCCCGCTCGCGCAGTACCTGGTCTCGCGCGGGTACGCGGCGGCGGTGCCGAACGTGCGCGGGTCGACTGGGTACGGGAAGCGGTACGAGCATCTCGACGACGTGCGGCTGCGGCTCGACTCCGTGCGCGACCTCGAGTCGCTGCACGCGTGGCTGGCGGCGCGATCTGAGATCGATGCGTCGCGCGCGGTGTTGTACGGGCGCTCGTACGGCGGCTACATGGTGCTCGCGGGACTGGCATTCCAGCCGGAGCTATGGGCAGCCGGCATCGAGTCGGTCGGCATCTCGAGCTTCGTCACGTTCCTCGAAAACACGTCGCCGTACCGGCGGGCGGTGCGTGAGCGGGAGTACGGGTCGCTGGAGCACGACCGCGACTTCCTCGTGGAGGCGTCGCCGATCACGCACGTCGACGCGATCCGCGCACCGCTCTTCATCCAGCACGGCGCCAACGATCCGCGCGTGCCGCTGGGGGAGTCGGAGGAGATCGCGCGCGTGCTGCAGGAGAAGGGGATCCGGTGCGAGCTCGTCGTCTATCCGGACGAGGGGCATTCGATCGCGAAGCTCTCGAACCGAATCGACTCGTTCACGCGGGCGGTCGCGTTCCTCGACGAAGTCCTGGGATAGCCCTCGGTACGATGGCGCCCTCGGGCGCCTTGGCCGAGTGGTTAGGCAGCGGCCTGCAAAGCCGCGCACGCCGGTTCGACTCCGGCAGGCGCCTTCAGTAGTCACGTTCGATTCGACAACGCGCTCGACAACCCCGAACGACTGGCTGCGCAGCGACCTGACGCGTGCAGGATGTGACCGGCGGGGTGTGGGACCCCGCCGGGGCGAAGTGATGAGCTGCCCTACCCGTTCGTCGTCGTGGTCTGGCCGTTGTTGCCCTGCCCGGAGCCCTTGCCCTGCCGATGCTGTTGGCGGTCCTGCTGGGCGGCCGCCTTGGCGGCGTCGCGGAGCTGCTGGTTCTCCTGCTTGAACTGGACGAGCTCGGTGTTGATGGCCTGTCTGGCGCTCTGAAGGAGTGGTTGGAGCTGACCGCGGGCTGCCTTGCGGGCGCCGCAGCCCTTCTCGACCGCCTGGACCAGGGACTTGACGTCAGATATGACCTGCGCCCGGTCATCCTTGACGACCGACTCGTTCGCCTGGAAGTCCGACAGGGTCTTCTGCCTGTCTGCCTTCAAGGCGTCGGCCGCCGCACCGCCCTGCGCAGCCGCGGTCAGCGTCTGTATGTCGGCGTCGAGGCCCTGGTGCCGCGTCTGAATGTCCGTGTCGAGCTTGCTGATGTCCGCCTGGACCTGCGACGTGTCGATCGACGGCGTCGTCGTGCCCGAGCAATCGGCGCTGACTGATCCCGTGCCGCCGGGGTTGGTGGATGTGCCGGTGCCGTTGCCGGCAAGTGCGGCGGGTGCGGCGGCGGCAAGCGCGGCAGCTGCGATAGCGGCAGCGAGAATGCTCTTTCTCATTGAGATGCTCCCGGTTCGAGTGTCGGGGTCACGGCGCCTGCTGCCGCGGGTTTCCAAGGGGTGTGTCGGACTTCTCAGACCGAGGCTTTTGCAAAATCAACGTAAGGAGTGACGGTTGCGCCTTTCTCTACATCGCGCGACGAGCCCGCACGTGGCGCACGATCCGCACGGGAATGGTGTGCGTCGGCAGCAGATGCCGGTACCGAACGGCGAGCCGCATCGTCGCGACGATCGTTAGCACGATCCCGGCCACGACGAAGACGTCGGCCAGGTTGAACGCGACGTCGCCGACGACGAACGGATTCGCGACCACTCGGCCGTGCATCGCGGCCGAGGCGAGGTTCCCAAGCAGCCCGCCGGCGAAGACTCCGGCTCCGGTCGCGAGCAGCCGCGACGGCAGCCGGGCGAGCAGCAGCGCCAAGAAGAACAGCCCGACCGAGACCTCGGCCCACGCATGCGACCGGTGATGGGCGAACGACGGGTCCGCGGCCACGACCGCCTGCACCACGAGGTCGGCCCCGGCCAGAGCCAGCGCCGTGACCAGGACGATTCCGGCGCGCGCCCTCACTTTGGAGATATCGGCGTTGCCGCCCTGTACCTCGACCCCAACCTGCGCTACGGTCAGCCCGGGTAGGCACCCAACCCGGAAGGGGAACCGATGCGCCGCGCGAGAAGGCTCCTGTATGTCATGATCGTCGTGCTCGTGAGCCTCGCGGCCTGGAGTTCCGCCGCGCTTGCGTCGCCCAGCGCCCGCACGCTGTCGCCCTTCTGCGCGAAGGTGGTCAGCTACGACAAGACCACCCCCGGCAAGACTCTCTACACCCTCAAGCCGGCGGCGCTCGAAGCCAAGTACAAGGGCTTCAAGTCGGCGACGGTGAAGCTCTTGCCGATCACACCGAGCTCGATCAAGCCCGATCTGCAGAAGATCTTCACGTTCGACAACGCGCTCTTCGCAGCGCTGCAGAAAGCGGGCTGGAGCTTCGCGAAGGTCCCGCCTGCGACGCTAAAGACCTGGGCGACCAAGGGCCCCGCGCTCAAGCCGGCGAGCGACAAAGTGATCTCGTACTTCGACAAGACCTGCGGACTGCACGATCCGCTGCCGTAGGCCGCGGCGCGGGACGCGCCGCTTCAACTCACCCCTCTTCAGCGCCGCCGAAACACGTTCGGCGTTGTCGAGGTGTCAGACGTGCGAGGCGATGAAGGTCGGGTGCATGTCCTCAGTGTGCCCGGACGATGCGGGCCTGAAGCACCGAATCGAGCTTCGGGAAGTGCTTCTTCAGAAACGAATTACCTTGTGACGCGATCTGCGGCTCGTCGTTCGTGACCGTATCGTCGTAGCCGCCGTACAGCTTCTTCACGACCGCCATCCCGGTCGTCACCTTCCCGAACGGCGCGAAACCCTGTTTGTCGAGGTTCCCCGCGTTGTCTCCGAGGTTGATGAACACCTGCGTCGTTCTCGTGTTCGGCCCGGCATCGGCGAAGGTGATCGTTCCGACCACGTTCGACGCCCTCACGGGATCGTCGATGAGGTTCGCGTTCTGCCACGCGCTCGACACGGACGGATAGCCGCTGATCCCGAACTGGACGACGAAGCCTTTCACGACGCGGAAGAACACGGTCCCGTCGAAGAAGTGCGCCTTGACGAGGTTGTAGAACCGGTCGGCGCCGAGCGGCGCCCAGCTCCGGTGCACCGTGACGACGAACGTCCCCTTTGTCGTCGTGAACTTCGCCCCGTAGGTCGCCGGCGCCTTGGCGTGCAGCGCTGAGGGATGGAGGAGCGCAGGAGGTGGGGGAGCGGCGAGGATCACGCCCACACCCTAGAAGTTCCGGCGGTAGAACAGGAAGCCGAGCGGGAGAATCCCGCCCAGCGCGAACCACGGGGCGAGCGCGATGCGCGCATACGCGTCGACGTGCGCGACGGCGGAGCCGTTCCCGACCGCCCGATGCGCCGCTGCCGCGAGCGCCCCGAACCTGTTCTCGTCGACGACGGTGCCGCTCGAGAGATCTGCCGCGTGCTGCAGCAGCTGCGCGCTCGTCGGGTCGGCCTCGTAGAACGGGTCGGCGCGGCCGTGGTGGTAGATGTGCTCGCCGGCCGCCCACACGTGCACGAACACCGGCTTGAGCGTGTGGCCGATGCCGAGCCCGAACAGCTCCATGTCCCGCGTCGCCTCCCCGTCGGTGAAGACGACGAGGAGCCGGTGCTTGACCGAGTCGGGGAAGAAGTGGGAGCTGACCACGGGGACGAGCGCCTGGAAATTCGTGGCGCGGTCGCGGTGGTATTGCTGCGTCGGCGGCGGCTCGTTGATGCCCACGGACTGCACGAGCGTGCGGTCGAAGAGCTCCGGGTCGGTCGTCGGCATGAGGTCGGGCAGGACGCGGTCGGTCATCGTCGCGATGCCTACCGGCACGTCTCCGAGCGCCTGCTGCAGGCGGCGCGCGAGCCGCTTCGCACGCTGAAGCCGCGTCGGCGCGTGCGGTCCTGCCGCCGCTGCCATCGACTCGGAGGTGTCGATGACGATGAACGCCTGCGCGTCGCCGCGCTCACGCACCTGCTGCTGGCGGACGACGACCGGCTGCGCAGCTGCGACGGCGACGAGCGCAGGCAGGAGGAAGAGCGCACCGGCGACCTGCGCGAACGCGCGGCGGCCCG
>Ga0208219_1000355_pt1 | contig 16806 bp, 19 predicted proteins | sample NGESurshal072012_7_FD_184469 | JGI IMG/M metagenome (GOLD analysis project Ga0208219, IMG submission 184469) | Arctic peat soil microbial communities from Barrow, Alaska - NGEE Surface sample 53-2 shallow-072012 (SPAdes) | ecosystem: Environmental > Terrestrial > Soil > Wetlands > Peat ... | reverse complement strand
CGCCGCCAGTCGTACGGCATCCCGAGGAACTTGCCGGTCTTCGGTGCCATGTGTCTCCTGGACGAGGAGGGAAAGGCGCATACGGGATTCGAACCCGTGCCGCCGCCGTGAGAGGGCGGTGTCCTAGGCCACTAGACGAATGCGCCCCGAACCGGCGGTTAGTGTAGCGGTGCCTGGGCACAGGGAATGCATGTTCGGGCGGCGGAAGAGGCGCGATGAGCGGCAAGGCGCGGCGACGGAGCAGCGTGCTCACGATCCGCGCCTCGACGTGCCGAGCATCGGGTATCGGTTCGCGCGGCCCGCGGACATCGTGGAGGACGAGGGAACGGCAGTGGCCGGTCCCGGCGGCTCGCCCGAAGACCCGCTCGACGCGCAGCGCCGCGTGTCCTAGCCGCGCCGCGCGAGCCTGACCGCGAGCCCCACGACCGCGACCGTGCCGGCCGCGCCGAGGACGGTCCAGGCGAGCCCACTTCCGGCCGGCGCCGCCGCGAGGGCGACGACGAGCGCGGCGAGCGCGAGCGAGCCGAACGCGAGCGCACCGAGCGCGACCGCTCGCGCGCGGCGCACGGCGCGTTCCGCGGAGATGCGCAGCCGCTCGTCGACCGACCACGCCGCGAGCTCGCCGCACAGCAGCAGCCCGACGGCAATGAGCGGCGCCGCGCCGTCCACGCTCGAGCCCCGGACGACGAGCTCGACGCCGTATGCAACACCGAGAAACGCGAGCGGCCACGGCACGAGCTCCGCGTTCGCGCGCACGAGCACGACGACGAGCAACAGACCGCCGACGCTCCCGAGCGCGCCCGTCGCCGGCAATGCCCTGCCTGACCGCGCGAGCGTGTACGCGAACACGCCGGCGTAGCTGCACGCGGACAGCGCCGCGAGCGTCACGCGCGCGCGGGCTTGGCGTAGCGCCTGAATGCCGACACCTCCTCGAGCGGGACGTTGAGGGGGACGCCGTCGGCCCACTCGACGATGGGCACGCCCGCCTGCTGGTAGCGCGCGCGCAGCGCCTCGCGCGACAGCCGCCAGAGCCGGTACGACAGTTGTTCGAGCTCGCCGCCGCCCGAGTCGACGAACGGCACCGGCGACACCTCGACGACGACGAGGTCGAAGCCGCGTGCGCGGAGGTCGAGCAGCGCAGGCCCGGTGCGCGGATCGAGCATCGGCGTCAGCGCGAGCACGAGCGCCTTCGGCGGCAGCGAACGCGGCGGCAGGACGGCGACGTCGCGCGCGGCGAAGCTGAGGACGATGTCCATCTGCAGCAGCGAGTCGACGATGCGGTACAGCTGCCGCGTGCCGGACTCGGGCTCGAGCCACGAGAGGTAGCCGCCGAAGCTGACGAGCCCGACGCGATCCTTGCGCTGGAGATAGCGGTGCGCGAGCGAAGTTGCTGCGCGCACGGTCAGGTCGAGCGTCCCGCGGCCGCCGGACTGCGCATCGGTGAACGTGTCGAGGAAGAGGACGACGTCGGTGTTGCGCTCCGGATGCTGCTCGTTCACCCACAGCTCGCCGCGCCTCGCGGTCGCGCGCCAGTTGATGCGCCGCGGGCGATCGCCGGGGCCCCAGGCGCGAATGTCCGCGAACTCGATCCCGTCGCCCTTCGTCCGTGAGACCTGATTGCCGACGAAGACCTGCGTCTCGAGCGGAGCAAGGAGCGCGTGCAGCGTCTCGACGCTCGGATAGACCCGCAATGCAGCGCGTCCGCCGAGCCGCGTTTCCCAGGAATAGAAGCCGAGGCGGTCGTGCGCACGCAGGAGCGGAGGGCCGAGGACGAAGGCGCCCCAGCGGTTGCAGCGCAGCGGGAGCTCGAGCGTCCGCTCCTCGCCGGCCGCGAGTGCTAGTGCCCGCGGGTTGCGGCCCGCCGTCGAGAGCCCGGGCGGGAGGTCGAGGAACACGTCCAAGCGCCCGTACTCCGCTGCGGTGAGCGAGAGCGTTGCATCGACGACTTCGCTCTCCAGCGCACGCTCACGGTCGAGCTCGAGCGCAACGCGAAGGTTCGGAGCGCGGGCGAGGGCGGGGGCGACGACCGCGGCGAGCGCGAACGGAGCGGCGAGAGCGACGAGCTCGACGCGTCCGAGGACGAGCCCCGCCAGCAGTCCGGCCGCGGCGAGTGCGACATAGGCGGCCAGGCGCGGCGAAACGTGCTGCGTCACGTGGTCGTGCGGACGTCCTCGGCCGGCGGCGTCGGCACCGACTCGAGCGCTTCTGCGACGACGTCCTCGCCGCGGATGCGCTGCACCCACAGCTCAGGACGGAGCGTCAGCCGGTGCGCGAGCGCGGGCACAGCGATCGCCTTCACATCCTCGGGCACGACGAAGTCGCGACCGGCGAGGGCGGCCTTCGCGCGCGAGAGCTTCAGCAGCGCGAGGCTCCCGCGCGGGCTGGCGCCGACTGCGAGCTGGCGCGACGCGCGTGTGGCCGCGACGAGGTCGACGATGTAGCCCTTGATCGCGGCGGAGACGTGCACCTGCTCGAGCGCGCGCTGCATGGCGACGAGCGTCGGTGCGTCGACGATCGGCGACAGCTCCACCTCGTCCTCGCCGCGCGCGAGCCGGCGGTCGAGCATCTCGATCTCGTCGTCGCGCGCGGGATAGCCGATGGCCGCGCGGATGAGGAAACGGTCGAGCTGCGCCTCGGGCAGCGGGTACGTCCCCTCGTACTCGATCGGGTTCTGCGTCGCCAGCACGACGAACGGCGACGCGAGCGGCCGCGTCACGCCCTCGCTCGTCACCTGCCGTTCCTGCATCGCCTCGAGCAGCGCCGCCTGGGTCTTCGGTGGGGCGCGGTTGATCTCGTCGGCGAGGAGGAGGTTGGTGAAGATCGGGCCCGGCATGAACTCGAACTCCGCGCGCCGCTGATCGAAGATCGACGATCCGGTGACGTCCGAGGGCATGAGGTCGGGCGTGAACTGGATGCGGGAGAAGCCCAGCGACGTCGCGCTCGCGAACGAGCGGGCCGCGAGCGTCTTGGCAAGCCCGGGATAGTCCTCGAGCAACACGTGGCCGTCGCAGAGGACCGCGAGAAGGATGAGCTCGAGCGCGGGTCGCTTGCCGACGACGACGCGCTCGACCTCGTCGAGGACGCGCGCGGCATGGTCGCGTAGTTCCTGTAGTTCCATCACAGGCGCTCGATCGCGTCGACGAGGGCGGCGATTCGGCGAAGCGGAAGACCGTGCGCGGTGCGATCGTCGGGCGCCGGCCGGTCGGGGCGGAGGTACTCCCACGCCTCCTCGCCGAGGAGGTTGTGCGCGTGTGCGAGATCGACGTCGTGCCGGTCGGAGAGGCGCGCGGCCGCCACTTCGCGGAGCTGCGGCAGGACGCGCGCGTGCAGTTCCCCGGCGTTCGCGCTGCTCAGCGTGAGGTCGCGTTCCGTCCGGATGAGCTCGGCTGGCCTGCCCTGCGTCATCCGGCGCGGTGTGAGCGCACGCTCGAGCTCGGACGTGGCCCGTTCCCATTCCTCTTCGGTGCGCGCCATCCGCGTGAGCATGAGGAGCGCAATCGCGGTCAGCGCCAGCACGTAGGCAGCGAGGATCTCACGGACCGACACCGGCCGCAGCCCGAGCGCGATCGCGAGGCCGATGGTGACGACGGCGAGCGTGCCGATCGGGACGCGCGGCCTTCTCACGCCGCCGCCTCAACCGGCTGACGGAGCTCGTCACGCAGGGCGACGAGCGCGGCGATCGCCTCGTCGCGCATCGACGCGTCCGGCTCGTGGTGGCTGAACTTCGCCCACTCGAAGAGATCCGTCAGGCGCGTGACCGCGCTCGCGCTCGCATCGAGGTCGTGCAGGGCGCGCGCGAGATACTCGAGCGGGGCTTCCGCGGGCCGGCGCGGGATTCCCGCCGCCGCGAGCGTTCGCTCCATGCGCGCATACGCGGCGATGATCGCGCGGCGCAGGTCCGGCTCCGAGCGGAGGTCGTCGAGGGACTCGTCGAGGGCAAGTGCAACCTCGTCCTGCGAACGGCGCCACAACGGCCTCATCGACTTGGCGCTCCGGCCTGCGAACGCCGCGACTCCGGCGGCGGCGAGCAGCGCAGCGACGATCGCGACCTCGTCCCAGCGCAGCCGCGCGCCCCGGAGGACGGAGGGGTTGGGCTCGTTTGCGGCGCCCTTGCCGGCCGCGCCGGGCTTGGCGCTTTTGGTCGTCTTGGCCTTCGCCGGCCGGTGAAAGTGGGCGTGGAGGAGGAACCAGCCGAGCAAGAGGCTCGCCGCAAGCGAGAAGAGGAGCTGCACGAGGTTGAACTTCGGCCTGTTCTGCGCAGGCTTGTCCGGCTTCGCGCCGAGCAGGCTCCAGACGACCACGACGGCGATCGCGAGTACGAAAAGCGCGACCGTCGTGAACACGTAGTCGAAGAAGTGCGACGTCGGCCCGGTTCCGTGCGACCCGTTCAGCGGCCGTCCGTGGCTTGCGAGGGCGGCGATGGCGAGGAGCCCGGCGACGGCCAGGACGAGAGGCAGCAGCCGGCGCGTGCGCACCGCCGCAGTCTCGCAGGGAAGAGGCTGCGGGACAGGGATTCGAACCCCAACTTCCGGTTCCAGAGACCGGCGTCCTACCGTTAGACGATCCCGCAACGGATCGCCCGCAGTGTAGCGAGGCGCTGGGCGGTCTTCAGACGTCGAGCCGGTACACCGGCACGAGGCGCCGCTCGGTCTCGGTGTCGATGTGCGCGACCACCTCGACGTACGGCTCGAGACCGGATCCGCGCAGCTTCGCGCGCAACAGTCCGTCCACCTGGAAGAGGCCGGACGAGTTGTTCATCAGGATCTCGATGAGGATCGGGCGCTCCTCGCCGTCCGTGATGGTGACGTCCTCGATCGCGGCCGCCGAGAGCGAGTGCATCGATACGCGGCCGCGCTCGAAGCCGATGCGCGAGCGCCCCTTCGCCATGTCGAGCGCGTCGGCGACCCGGACGATCCCGGCGTCGGTCGTGAGCGGCTCGCCATCGGCGCGGTGGCTGATGATCGCCTGCAGTACCTCGGAGACGACCACCGTCCGCTCCGGCTCGTCGTAGATGCCGGTGAGGAGCTCGCGCATCTTCGGTTCGGAGAGGAACAGGCTGAAGTCCTCATGGCCGTGGCGGTGGATCGACATCCCGATGCAGTGCATAAGCGCGGCGAGCGTGACCACGACTTCGGCGTCGTCGTTCGTCATCCCGTAGTCGCGCACCATCGCCGACTCGACGCCGTGCTTCGTGAGCTGCCGCAGAAGCTTGAGCGCGATGTTGGCAACGATCTGCACGTGCACCCAGGAGTGGTCGTTGATCTCCATGCGCGCGACCGCGTTCACGTTGGAGACGTGCCACCACCCCTTGATCTGCTTGTCGGCATTCACACGCTCGATGACCGTGCGCAGCTTGCGGTTGCCACGCACCGGCACGTTGATGCGCATGCGCTCGATCGCCTCGGCAGGCGTGAGCCTCGCTTCGCGTTCCGCTTCCTCCGGAACGGGCTGGTCGATCCGGCCGGCTGTCTCCTCGTCGAGCGCCATGGGGCGGAGTCTATTCGGGGTCTTCCTTGCGCTCCTCGTCCCAGATCGACGGCCAGGATTTCGCGCCCCGCTCGGGCAGGATCGGCGCCTCGGGCTGGGTGAGCCGGTAGTAGAGGACTGTGAGGACGTGCGCCTCATACGGGACGGTTATCGCTCCCGCGAGCGTTCCGCCGATCCAGGCTCCGAGGAAGCCCGGGAGGACGTTGAACACCGAGCTGACCAGGACGGTGATGACGTTCGCGATCACCACGAGCGCGAGGACTCGCCCGGTCTGCCCGCGCACGAGCTCGGACGAGCGGCGGAACGCATCCCGCGTGCCGCGGCCCTCGATCATCACCAGCGGCACGATGAGTGACCAGCGCGCGACCGCGATGAGGCCGGGAACGATCAGGAGGATGAAGCCGATGACGACGCCGACGCCGTACCGCAGCGACGCGACGACGAGGGTGCCCAGCCGCCCGCGCGTGCGGTCGTAGTACACGTTCACGGCCGCAGGTTCGCGGCCCTCGTGGAGGTCGCGCACGATCTCGACGAGCGCACCCTGGACGAGCAAGGTGCCGACGAGGCTGAGGAGGAGGGAGATGAACAGCGCGATGGCCGTCCCACTCCGGCTGGCCAGCGCCTGCGCGAGCGCGACGACGGCGAAGATCAGGCCGGCGACGACCACCGACCGGCGGAACAGACGCCGGTAGACGGCGAAGGCCTCGCCGAGGACGTCGAAGATCTGCACGTGCGCGGGAATCTATTCGTCAGGCGACGTCGGCGGCCCAGTCGCCGTACAGCGACGTGTACAAGCCGCGGCGTGCGAGGAGCTGCTCGTGCGTTCCCTGCTCGACGATCCGGCCGTGCTCGAGGACGACGATGAGGTCGGCGTCGCGGATGGTCGACAGCCGGTGCGCGATCACGAACGCCGTGCGCTCAGCGAGCAGGATCCGGAGCGCCTGCTCGATCTTCCGCTCGGTGCCGATGTCGACCGACGACGTCGCCTCATCGAGGATGAGGATGCGCGGATCGGCCAGCAGCGCGCGCGCGAAGGCGACGAGTTGCCGCTGCCCGAGAGACAGGCGTGAGCCGCGCTCCCCGAGTTGCGTCTCGTAGCCGTCCTCGAGCCGGAGGATGAAGTCGTGCGCGCCGACGAGCTGCGCGGCGCGGACGATCTCCTCCGCCGAGGCTCCCGGCTTGCCGAAGGCGATGTTCTCCGCCACCGTGCCGGCGAAGAGGAAGCCCTCCTGTGGCACGACGCCGAGCTGGGAACGCAGGGAGCGCTGGCTGACGTCGTTCAGGTCGAAGCCGTCGATGACGATTCGGCCGCCGGTCGGTTCGTAGAAGCGGGCGAGCAGCTTCGCGATCGTCGACTTGCCGGCGCCGGTGTGGCCGACGAGGGCGACCGTCGTCCCGGCGGGAACGTCGAGGTCGAGCCCATGCAGCACCTCATCCCCGCGGCCATATGCGAAGCGAACGTTCTCGAAGCGGACGTGGCCCGCGATGGCCGGCAGGTCACCCGCACCCGGCCGGTCCTCCACCTCGGGCTTCTGTTCGAGGATCCCGATGATCTTGTCGAGCGCCGCCGTCGCCGACAGGAACGTGTTGTACAGCTGCGACAGCTGCTGCACCGGGTCGAAGAAGTTCTGCACGTAGAGCATGAAGGCGAAGAGCGTGCCGAGCGAGATGGAGTGGTCGAAGTACAAGTGGCCGCCGTAGCCGAGCACGACAGCGAGCGCGACCGTCGAGAGGAAGTCGACGAAGGGGAAGTACAGGCCGTTCAGCACGACCGTCTGCATGTTCGACTCGCGGTAGCGCTTCGCAACCTCGCGGAAGTTCGCGTACGCAGCGTCCTCGCGCGTGAACGCCTGCACGACGCGCATGCCGGAGATGTCCTCGGCCAGTGTCGCCGTGACGAGGCCGAGCCGCTCGCGCACGTCTGCGTACGCGCTCGCGGAGTGTTTGCGGAAGATCACGGTCGCGACGCTCATGAGCGGGATGACCGCGCACGTTGCGAGCGCGAGCCGCCAGTCGAGGATGAACAGGAGAACGGCAGTCCCGATGAGCGTGAGCGTGCTCTGCACGAGAGTGGTGACGCCGTCGGTGACGAGCTGGTCGATCGCCTCGACGTCGTTCGTGAGCCGGCTGATGATCACGCCCGCGCGGTTGCGCTCGTAGAAGCCGAGCGACAGGCGCTGCAGGTGCCCGAAGAGCTGCTTGCGCAAGTCGGCGAGGATCCGCTCGCCGACCCAGCCGGTGAGATACGTCTCGACGTACGTCATTCCCCAGTTGGCGAGACCGGCGGCGACGAAGATGCCGACGACGATCTCGAGCTTCGCGCCGGTGTGGCCGTTGATCGCGTCGTCGAGCGCGTACTTCGCGAGATACGGCGGCGCGAGCGCCGTCGCCGTCGCGGTCAGGAGCGAGATGACCGACAGCCCGGTGCGGCCGCGGTACGGGCGCGTTAGCCGCCAGAGCGTCCCGAACCGGCGTCTCGTCGTCCGCCACGACCAGTCGTCGACATCCGCGCCGCGCTCGCGCATGAGGCTGCTACCGGGCTGGTGAACTCTCATGCCACGTCCGCCCGCGCCTCGACCGCATCCGCGAACTGCCGCTCGAGCAGGCCGTGCTCGTAGATCTCGCGGTACACCGCGCTCGTGCCGACGAGCTCGTCGTGCGTGCCGCGTGCAGCGATGCGCCCGTCGGCGAGTACGACGATCTCGTCCGCGAGCGCGATCGTCGACAGCCGGTGCGCGATGATCAGCGTCGTCCGGCCCTCCATGGCGGTGCGCAGCCCGGTTCGGATCTGCGCCTCGGTCGTCGCGTCGACCGACGCGGTCGCATCGTCGAGGATGAGGACACGCGGATCGACTGCGAGCGCACGCGCGATGGCGATCCGCTGCCGCTGCCCGCCTGACAGCGTGATGCCGCGCTCGCCGATGACGGTGTCGTAGCCCTGCGGCAGCCGCTCGACGAACTCGTGCGCCTGCGCGAGCCGCGAGACGCGCTCGACCTCCACGTCGGAAATCCCGGCGCTGCCGAACGCGATGTTCTCGCGCACGGTGGCGGAGAAGAGGAACGGATCCTGCGCGATCACGCCGATCGCGCTGCGGAGCGAGGCGAGCGTCACGTCGCGGACGTCCTGGCCGTCCACGGTGATGCGTCCGGTGGTCGCGTCGTAGAAGCGCGGGACGAGTGACGTGAGCGTCGTCTTGCCGGAGCCGGTGTGGCCGATGAGCGCGACCGTCCGCCCGGCGGCGACGTCGAGGTCGATGTCCTCGAGCACGAGCCGGTCCGGGAGGTACTCGAACGAGACGTGTTCGAAGCGGACGCGACCGGGGCCGGGCCCGAGCGGCATCGCGCCTGGGCGGTCGGCGATCTCCTCCGGCTCGTCGATCACCTGGAAGATGCGCTCGCCCGAGGCCGTCGCCCGCTGGGCCTGGCCGATCCACATCCCGAGCGAGCGCAACGGCGTGACGAGCATGCCGAGGTAGAGGAAGATCGCGCTGAAGCTTCCCGGCGTGAGGTCGCCGCGCGCGACCATGCGGGCGCCGATGAGCAGGACGAACGCTTGCGCGAGCAGCGGCACGAACGAGATGAGCGGCACGTACGTCGCGCGCTGGCGGTTCACCTTCAGCGTCTGGTCGAAGACGAGCTCCGACCGGTACTCGAACTTGGCCTCCTCCGCGGGCTCCTGCGCGAAGGCTTTGACGACGTGGACGCCGACGATGTTCTCCTCGGCAACGGTGGCGACGTCGGCGAGCCGCTGCTGTACGTCGCGCAACGTCGGATGGGCGATGTGGCTGTACCGGTACGCGAGCACGACGAGCGGCGGCGTGATCGCGAGCGCGATGAGCGCGAGCTCCCACTGGAAGAAGAAGAGGACGACGGTCACCGACACGACGGTGAGCACGTTCTGGAAGAAGAAGATGAGGCCGTAGCCGAGGAAGAAGCGGACGCCCTGAAGGTCGACGGTCGCCCGCGACATGAGCTGGCCGGTCTGATGGCGGTCGTAGAAGCCGTACGACAGCCGGACGAGGCGCGCATACAGATGGCTGCGCATGTCCATCTCGACGTCGAGCGCCTGCTTGCCCGAGAGGAGGCGTCGCCCAAGCATGAATACGGCCCGCGCGAAGCCGAGGGCGACGATCTCGCCGACGGTCAGCCAGAGGCGATGGCGGTCGTGGTGGATGAGCGCGCCGTCGATGACGTTGCGGCCCGTGAGCCAGACGAGCGCGATCTGCGCGGCCTGGGAGCCGACCGCGAGAACGATGGAGACGGCGAGGCCGACCCGGTAGGGGCGGAGGAAGCCGAGCAGACGCACAAACGTCGCCCGGTAGGGGACGGCACTCACCTTCTCAATGTAGACGCGCGAGCTCCTGCTGAATGAGGGAGAGGGCGCTGTCGAGGCGCTTGCGATTGGCCGGCACGTTCGGCCAGCTGCTCGCACCGGAGGGATGGGGGAGCGGGATGACGGGCACCCCGTCCAGCTCGTGGCGCTCACCGATGCACTCCGTCAGCGAGGACGGGCCGAGGAGCGCGCGCAATGCGAGCCCGCCCACGGTCACGATCAGGCGCGGCCGGAGGAGCTCGACCTCCCAGCGATGCCAGAACGCGCACAGTTCCTGCTCGCGCGGCGTGGGTGTTCGGTCACCGCGTCCCGACGCCGACCGACCGGGGTAGCAGCGCGTCACGGATACGCAGTAGAACGTCGCGTAGAACGTGTCCTCGTCCAGCTCGAGCCAGCGGCGGAGGGTCTGCCCGGCGCGACCTCGCCACGGCAGGCGCTCCTCGCCCTCGACGATGCCGGGTGCTTGGCCATAGAGATATGCATGTTGATTCGCGAACGGCGCGCGCACGGGCAGTGACTCGAGCGGGAAACCGGCCTCCACGCACGCGCGGCAGCGGGACAGGTCGCGCTGGAGGGATGTGATGGCGCGGTAGCTGGACTTACGTGTCGTCATAGGACGTGTCCCATGGAGCGGCTTGCGCCGAAGGGTCGTGGTAGCGAGTCTGATGTCGTGCGTTGGCCGTGGAGGTCAGCCGTTGAACGGGAGGACGTCAACGCTGCGCTGTTCGACATCCACGCAGAGCTGGTCGACATTCGTAGAATTCTTGAGGACGATGGCGGAGAGGAACGAGAAGAGCCGTAGACGGCGCGAGCAGGCGGAGCGGGAGGTCCGCAACAGCCCGAGTGGGAAGCTCCTGCTCGAGCGAATGGCGTACCACCGCGTGATTCTTGCGAAGGAGCGCGCCCGAACCGAGCGCCGCGCCGCGGCGCCGATATGGCGGCGCGTCCTTCATCTGTATTGAGCGGTCTCTTCTCGTTTCCGAACCCGGTCAACGAAACGTCCGCGCGGCTCGTCGCCGGCGTCGTCGCGGTGCTTGCCGTCGTAGCGATCGCATTCCAGCAGGGTTGGATCCTGCCGGTGCTCGCGTACGGGTTCGTCGGCCGCGCGCTGACCGGGCCGAAGCTGAGCCCGCTCGCGTTCGTGGCGACGCGCTTCGTCACGCCGCGCCTGCACGTCGCGCACCGGTATTCACCGGGGCCGGCCAAGCGTTTCGCCCAGACGATCGGCGCGCTCTTCACGGTGACGGCGAGCCTCCTCTGGTACACCGCCGGCCAGCACACGGCAGCGCTCGCCCTCGCGGGCGTGATCGCGCTGTTCGCCTCGCTCGAGTCCGGCTTCGGCCTCTGCGTCGGCTGCAAGGCGTTCTACCTCGGCATGCGCCTCGGGCTCGTCCCGCCGAGCGTGTGCGAGGACTGCGCACCGTACGTGCAGGCGTAGTCTCTGCGCGTGCTCCCGCTCGAGAGCGTCCCGAACTTCTCCGAAGGGCGTGACGCCCTCGTCATCGCCGACATCGGGACGGAGCTCGCGCGCTTCGCAAAGCTCCTTGACATCCACTCCGACGCGGATCACAACCGGTCCGTCTACACGTTTGCGGGAGGCGAGGAGCAGATCGTGGACGCGCTCCTGGCCGGCATCGCAGTCGCGCAGGAGCGGATCGACCTGCGCGAGCACGGGGGCGTGCATCCGCGCATCGGCGCCGTCGACGTCGTGCCGGTCGTCGCGATCCGGCGTGAGGACTCCGACCTCGCGCACGAGACGGCACGCATCGCCGCGCAGCGCATCGGCGAGGAGCTCGGGCTGCCCGTCTTCCTGTACGGCGAGATCGGCGAAGGCCGCGGCCCCGCGTTCTTCCGCCGCGGCGGTCCGGAGGAGCTTCAGCGCCGAATCGATGCGGGCGAGCTCGCGCCCGACTTCGGACCTCGGCAGCTGCACCCCTCGGCAGGCGGCGTCATCGTCGGCGCGCGTCGCCCGCTGATCGCGTTCAACGTGAACCTCGCAAATGCCGACGTCGAAGCGGCGCGCGCGATTGCCTGCACGATCCGCGAGCGCGACGGCGGCTTCCCCGGCGTGCGCGCGCTCGGGCTCGAGCTGCCCCGCGCAGGCCACGCGCAGATCAGCATGAACGTCGAGGACTGGGAGGCCGCCGCGCTGCACGACATCGTCTCCGCCATCGAGCGGGAAGCGGCAGCGCGAGGCGTGGAGCTCGCTGGCGCCGAGCTCGTCGGGCTCATGCCCGCCGGTGCGGCGATCGCGGCCGCAGGCGCGCTTCTGCGCATACAGGGCTTCGACGCGTCGCACATCCTCGAGCTGCGGCTACTCGAGTAGCGCGCGTCCGACGACCGCGCCCTCGAGGCCGAGCGCGGCCAGCGCGTCGAGATCTTCCTGCGACCGCACGCCGCCCGCGGCCAGCACCGGGCCGCCGAAGCGGCCGACGACGCGCTCCATCAGGACGAGATCGGGGCCGCTGAGCGTCCCGTCGCGGTCGACGGCAGTACAGAGAAGGCGCGCGACGCCGGCGGCGCGGCAGCGGTCGACGGCCTCGTCGACCATGAGGCCGCTGCCGTGCTCCCAGCCGCGCGTGCGCACCTCGCCGTCCCGGACGTCGACGGCGACGACGAGTCGCGCGCCGAGCGCCTCGACGTACGGGTCCGGACCCTGCTCGAACGCCGCCGTACCGACGATGACGCGCTCGATGCCGGCGCCGATGAGTGCACGGGCGTCGTCCGGGCTGCGCACGCCGCCGCCGAGCTGGACGGGGACAGGCGCGACCGCAGCCGCCAGGCGTCGCGCGAGCTCGACAGGGACGCCGCCCGAGCGAGCCGCGTCGAGCACGACGACGTGGAGCAGGGGAGGGGCGGTCGCGGCAAAGCGGCGAGCGAGCTCGACCGGATCGCCGGCCTCCCGGATCACGGCGTCGAAGTCCCCGCGCTCGAGCCGCACGGCGTGGCCGTCGAGGACGTCCACGGCCGGAAGAAGTTGAAAGCCCTGGTTCACCATGTTACCATGCTAACACGATGGCAGCGACGGAGCCCCGACATTGGCCGACCCGAGAGCACCGAGACCTCTTCGAGACGGTCGCGTCTCTGCGGACGAAGGAGGAAGCCCAGAGCTTCCTGCGGGATCTCTGCACGCGCGCGGAGCTGGACGCGATGGCGCACCGCTGGCAGGTGGCGCGCCTCCTGGACGAGGGGCTGCCGTACCTGGAGGTCGCGCGGCGGGCGCACGCGTCGACGACGACGGTGACGCGCGTGGCGCAGTGGCTGCGACGCGGCGAGGGTGGCTACCGGCTGGCGCTCCAGCGGCGGCGAAGATCCTGAGGATCGCGGTCCCGTCGAAGGGCCGGCTGCGCGATCCCGCGATCGCGCTGCTCGAGGACGCCGGCCTCGGGCCGGAGACGCCCGGCGACCGCGCGCTCGCGTTCCCGTGCCGCAACGCGCCGGTCGAGGCGCTGCTCGTGCGCGCCGACGACATTCCCGAGTACGTGCAGGACGGCGTCGTCGACTGCGGCATCACGGGCCTCGACATCGTCCGCGAGCGCGGTGCGAACGTCACGGAGCTGCAGCGCCTCGGCTTCGGCGCGTGCACGCTCGAGGCCGCAGTGCCGGAGGAGTCGGCGTTCGCCTCGCCCGAAGACCTCACCGGCGCACGCATCGCGACGAGCTTCCCGCGGCTCGCCCAGGATCTGTTGCCCGTGCCGATCGCGCTCGTCGACGTGCACGGCTCAGTCGAGCTCGCGCCGCGACTTGGGCTCGCGGACGCGATCGTCGATCTCGTCTCGAGTGGGAGCACGCTGCGCACGAACGGGCTCCGTTCGATCGGCGTCCTGCTCGAATCCGAGGCGGTGCTCATCGGCCCGACCGAACCGTGTGCCGCGGCCGTGCAGCTCGCCGGCGTCTTTCGCAGCGTCGTCGACGCGCGGGGGACGCGCTACCTCATGCTGAATGCGCCCGAGGACGCGATCGAGGCGATCTGCGCGCTCGTACCGGGCTCCCGCGCACCGAGCGTGCTGCCGCTCTCCGAGCCGGGGATGGTGGCGGTGCACAGCCTCGTTCCGGCCGCCGACATCTGGCGTCTGCTCCCGGAGCTCGAGGACGCGGGTGCGTCGTCCATCCTCATCGTTCCCGTCGAACGGATGCTCGGATGAACATCGTCGAGGACATCAAGGCGCGCGGGGCCGACGCGGTGCGCGAGTGGGCCATGCGCCTCGACGGCGTCGAGCCCGCGCGTGCGGAGCCGTCGGGCGACCTTCCGGAAGAGGCGGTGCTGGCGCTCGCCGACCGTGTGCGCCGGTGGCACGAAGTGCAGCGGCCGGCCGACGTGCGGCTCGAGATCGAGCCCGGCGTCGAGCTCGAGCGCCGCTGGGTCCCTCTCGACTCCGTCGGCGTGTACGTGCCGCGCGGGCTCGTCTCGACGCTCGTCATGTGCGCCGTGCCCGCGCAGGTCGCGGGCGTGCGGCGCCTCGTCGTCTGTACGCCGCCCGAGGGTGCGGGCCTCGTTGCGCGCGCCGCGGAGCTGCTCGGGATCGACGAGGTGTGGGCGCTCGGCGGGCCGCAGGCGATCGGCTATCTCGCCTACGTCGAGCGCGTGGACAAGATCGTCGGACCGGGAGGCCCATACGTGAACGACGCGAAGCTCGCGGTCGCGCGCGACGTCGCCATCGACTTGCCCGCCGGTCCGTCGGAGGTCGTGGTCGTGCTCGGCGCGGGCGGCGACCGCCGGCTCGCCGAGCTCGAGGTCGCGGCACAGGCCGAGCACGGGCATGAAGCCGTCTGCCGCATCGTCTCCACGCTGGAAGAGGCCGAGGCGATCGCGCCCGAGCACCTCGTCTTGCTCGGCGACGCGGAGGCGCTCGCACCGCGTGTGCGCAACGCGGGCGCCGTCTTCGTCGGCGAATGGTCGCCGGTGGCGAGCGGCGACCTCGGCACAGGCGCGAATCATGTGCTCCCGACGGGCGGCTGGGCTCGTCGCGTCGGCGGGCTCGGCCTGGAGGCGTTCCTCAAGCCGATCACTGTCCAGCGGCTCACCGAGGAGGGACTGGCTCGCGTCCGGCCGACGGTGGAGGCGCTTGCAGCGCTCGAGGGCTTGCCAGCGCACGCCGAGGCGGTACAGCGATGAGAGCGCTCTCGTCCGAGTTCGCCGAGTACCAGTGGGCGCCGTCGACGGCCGAGATCGCGCGCCGCGCGGGGCTCGACCCCGTGCAGATCATGCGGTTCGACGGCAACGTCCCTTCGCTGCCGCTCCCGAGCTCGCGCCCCGCGGCAATCGCGTCGGCGCTCGCGCGCGTGAACGAATACGCGCACGGCGGCCATCCGTTCATCCGCGAGGCGATCGCCGAGTACGCGGGCGTCGAGACCGAGAACGTCGTCCTCGGCGCCGGCGCGGACGACCTCATCCTGCTCGTCGCGCGCGCGTTCGCAGGCCCCGGCGACACCGTCGCGATCCCGCCCTCGCCGACGTACCCGCTGTTCCGGGTCGCCGCCCAGCTCGCCGGCGCGGAGGTCGGCGACGAGGCGCCCGCGCTCACGTTTGCATGCCGGCCCGGCAATCCGACCGGCGCGCTCGAGCCGCTTCCGTCCGCGCGGCCGCTCGTCGTGGACGAGGCGTACTTCGAATACGCGGATGATCCCGGCGCTGTCGGGCTGATCGACGACGGCGTCATCGTTCTCAGGACGTTCTCGAAGATCTTCGCGCTCGCGGGCGGGCGCATCGGCTACGCGCTCGCATCGCGGGACGTCGCTGCCGAGCTGAACGCGCGGCAGGCGCCGGATCCCGTGTCGTCGCTCTCGGTCGCGCTCGCGCTTGCCGCCCTCGCGTCGCCGCCGGACCCGGCGCCCGTCATCGAGGAGCGCGAGCGCCTCGCCGCGGCGCTACGCGGGCTCGGCTTCGCCCCGCTGCCGTCGCGCGCCAACTTCGTCTACGTGCCGGTCGCCGATCCCAACGCGGTCGCGGCCACCCTGCTCGCCGCCGGGTGCGTCGTGCGCGTCTTCGAAGATGCCGTTCGTATCTCGGTGCGCGACCGCGAGGACGACGACCTGCTCCTCGCCGCGCTCGCCAGCGAGCCGCCCTCGGAGAAGCGCCGTGCCCGTTACGTGCGGACGACCGTCGAGACGACCGTGCGCGTGCGGCTCGCGCTCGACGGCGCCAGCCGCGTGCGTGTCGGCACCGGCGCCGGGCTGTACGACCATTTCCTCGAGCAGCTCGCGTTCCATGCCGGCTTCGACCTTGTGCTCGAAGGCAACGGCGATCTCGAGAACGGCGCTCACCACACCGCCGAGGACGCCGCTATCGCCCTCGGTGAGGCGTTCGACCGCGCGCTCGGGGACCGTAAGGGAATCGCGCGCTACGGCGACGCGGTCGTGGTCATGGACGACGCGCGTGCGAGCGCCGCTGTCGACCTCGGCGGCCGCCCGCATACGAAGATCGTCATCGATCCCGCCGTCGGCCTTGCGCCGCACGTGCTCGCGAGCTTCGCGAACAACGCACGCATCGGCTTGCATGTCGAGTCCACCGGCGACGACGCGCACCACGTCGCCGAGGCGGCGTACAAGGCGACGGGGCGCGCGCTGCGCGCCGCCGTGCGGAGCGAGGGCGACGTGCTTCCGTCTACGAAGGGCCTGATGTGAAGACCGTCGCGATCGCGCGCTACGGCGCGGGCAACGTCCGCTCCGTCGAGCTCGCTGTCCGCCGCCTCGGAGCGGAGATGACGGACGACCTCGAGCGCGCAGACCTGGCGGTGCTCCCCGGTGTCGGCTCCGCCCGGTCGGCGATGGACGGGCTCGGGCCGGCGGCCGACGTCTTGCGCGCACGCCAGGCGGCGGGCCGGCCGATCCTCGGCATCTGCCTGGGCCTCCAGCTTGCGCTCGACGAGAGCGAGGAGGACGGCGGCGTCGCCGGGCTCGGGATCGTGCCGGGCCGCGCCGTGCGGCTGCAGGCGGAGCGCGTGCCGCGCATCGGCTGGGCGACGGTCGATCCAGGCGGGGAGGCG
>Ga0208219_1000354_pt1 | contig 16812 bp, 13 predicted proteins | sample NGESurshal072012_7_FD_184469 | JGI IMG/M metagenome (GOLD analysis project Ga0208219, IMG submission 184469) | Arctic peat soil microbial communities from Barrow, Alaska - NGEE Surface sample 53-2 shallow-072012 (SPAdes) | ecosystem: Environmental > Terrestrial > Soil > Wetlands > Peat ... | reverse complement strand
TGTCCCAGTCGTCTGCGCTTAGCGGCCAGCCGTGGTGGAATACGACTGGCTGCCCCTTGCCCCAATCCTTGTAGAAAATCTCGGTGCCGTCCTTGGTGGTAAAGGTGCTGCTGGCCATGATTTTGCTCCCTTGTTTGCGTGAAGATGCGGAATGGCGATGGTGGAACGTGTCTCCAGCGCCGCGGCGACGCCAAAACCACCCAGACGAACATGACGCCAGGACACGTGTCCGGGCGGTGAAGGAACGCTCATGATGCGCGGTCCAGGCCGAGATGCTCGGCGAGAAAGGCGATGGTGCGTCCGTTCGCCAAGGCCGCCGCGGAGGCGTTGTAATGGACGCCAGTGTGGCGCGCGAAGGCGTGGTTTTGACCGGGATAGCTGCAGATAGTGGTGCTGGGCACGCTCGCGAGCGCCATCTTGATGCGCGCCTGGGCTTCCTTGCTGATGTATTCGTCCTCTTCGGCCAGGTGCATGAGTAGCGGCGCGGTTATGGCCTGGGCCTCGTTGAGGTAGCTCTCGGTGTCGCCGCCATGATAGGCGACAGCGGTGTCCAGTTCGTGACGGGCAACGGTGAGGTAAGTCATCAGGCCGCCGAGACAGAAGCCCATCACGCCGACCCTGCCGGTCGCGCCTTCAATCTGTCGCGCGGCGCGCACCGTCGCGATGACATCCCGCACGCCGGTGTCGCGATCATAGGCGGTGTAGAGGGCGAGGCCCTTCTTCCACTCCGCCTCCGACCAACTGCCGAGATCGACGCCGCGCTCCTGCCGCCAGAACAGTTCCGGGGCGATCGCGATGAAACCCGCATCCGCCAGTTCATGGCAGGTGAGCCGAATGTCGTCGTTGACGCCGAAGACCTCATGGAGGACGACGACGGCTGGGGCCGGAGTTCTGGCCGGCTTGACGACATAGGCGGAGAATTCGCCGCCCTCGGTTTGTATATTGACGGTTTGGCTCATAATATCCCCGATCGCTCTGCCAAGGCAGCCTAGGGGCGTGGGATCGACACCGCCATGGACGGATATGACAAAAGCCGGTCTAAAACTGTCATTGCACCGGCGCCCCAGGTCGAGGTCGCATTGGCTTGCGATGCTGGGACCACGAACGGGGGGATGTATGGCCTGACGGATCTTTTCGGCTACGCGAGTGATTTTGCAGCGAAGCGCCGGGACCACGTCGCACAACCACCTGTCCGCATCACCCATTGGCGGGCAGATGAGGACGATCCGATTATCCGATGTACCTATGACAGCTTCCCGGGCGTGCCCCACGCGCCCAGCGTGGTGATCATCCCGAACAACCATCGCGGTATAACGGAGCCGGATCGGGACAGCCCCTTCGTCGATTGGCTCCGCCTCAAACATGCTCAGGGGGTTGTGCTCGCCGCAGTTTGTGGGGGCGTGTTTATCTTGGCGAAGACCGGCCTTCTGGCCGGCCGGCAAGCGACCACCCATTGGGCCTTCAGCGATCAATTTTCGGCACAATTTCCTGACGTTCTGATGGAGTCGGATCAGATGGTGATCGACTATGGGGACGTGCTGACTGCCGGAGGTGCGTTGGCGTGGGCGGACCTGGGGCTGCGCCTGACCGAACGATTTCTGGGTCTGGCTGTCATGCTCGACACAGCTCGCTACATGAACGTTGACCCCCCAGGACGGGAGCAGCGATTCTACAGCGGGTTCGAGCCGAGGACCAAACATGGCGACGCGGCGATATTGAAGGCCCAGCATTGGCTTTTCGCGCAGCGCGAACGTGCGGTGACCGTCGCGGAGATCGCCCATCAAGCCGGGCTGGAGCCCAGGACGCTACTGCGGCGATTCGTGCAGGCCACCGGCATGAAACCAAGCGAATATCAGCAGCGCCTTCGGATGACCCGCGCGCGGGAATTGCTGGAGTTTTCGCGATTGACCGTCGACAAGATCGCGGCGACCGTCGGCCACGACGATGCCAGGGGCTTTCGCCGCGCTTTCCACAAAATCGTCGGACTGACGCCTTCCGACTACCGCCGTCGTTTTTCCCGGATCAGCCGAGCAGCGATCGAGATCACCAGCAGGCCCGCTACGATCATCGCCGAGAGCGACGTGTAAAGTACAATTGCTCGATGGGCTCTGCGAGGAAGCAATCGGGCTATTGAAGGCTAAGATGTGCCCGCTGGCTGTGTTTGACGTTCTTCGAAAAATGAATCCACTGCGTCAGATCGAGACCGAAAGAGCTCCTCATCAACGCAAACAACTTCTCTGTTAGTTACGGGTCGGGCCGCCCTGCCCTGTCCGCTCGTGTCGCTATCGAAATTGCGCGATGAGACTCGTGGCTCGGACATATTGTGTTATTGTCAGATGGGTCTGAATGGTGGGCACATTATGCGCATCAAGAGCCAGTTTTCTTCAGACGTCCTCGTTGCAACCGAATGCCTCTCGAACTCGCGGCCGCTCGCTCGCGATCCTGGTTGTCGACCATGCTGAGATTTATATTCCGCAGGCTTTTGCTGGCCGCCTTGGTGTGCCTCACTGTTTTGGTCGCCAGCTTCATCTTGACACGTCTCTCCGGCGATCTGGCCGCATCGATCGCCGGCCCCAACGCTACTGCGGCGGATGTCGAAATCATTACGAAGAATTATGGCCTCGACCGGCCCTTGGTGATGCAGTTTCTCGATTGGGCCGGGCACGCCGCGCAAGGCGATCTCGGTCGTTCCTTCTTATATCATGTTCCGGTTTGGGGACTGGTCCGCGACCGATTGCCGGTCACGCTAACACTTGGCCTAACCGGCCTTGCGATTGCGATATTGGTGGCATTGCCGCTCGGCATCCTGGCTGCGGTACGAGAGTACTCGGCGATTGACCGAGCAATCATGATGTTGGCGCTCCTGGGCCAAGCAATACCGGGCTTTTGGTTCGGTCTAGTCATGATCGTCCTGCTTGGCCTGGATTTGCAATGGTTGCCAATATCGGGCGTGGACTCATGGAAAGGCTACATCATGCCGGGGATCGTGCTAGCTTTTTCGGCAATCCCAGCATTGATGCGTCTCACCCGGTCAGGAATGATCGACGCGCTGGCCGCGGATTACATTCGCACCGCGCGTGCGAAGGGACTGAGCAGGCCGAAGATTATCCTCAAGCACGCCTTGCGCAATGCGGCGATGCCAGTGGTCTCTATCGCAGCCGTGCAACTCGGCCTTATGTTGGGGGGGTCCATCGTAATTGAGTCCGTGTTTGCACTTCCGGGTGTTGGCTATCTGGCCTGGGAGTCGATCATCAAAAATGATTTTCCTGTAGTACAGGCGGTCGTGCTGTTCCTGGCCGTCATCTACATCGCCTTGACCCTACTGGCGGACATAATGAATGCGCTTCTCGACCCAAGGCTGCGGGGATGAGCGCCACAATGATCGCACAAGACCGCGCCCGTCGACGGCTACCTGCCTTTCGCTACCTCGCCACGCTGCTCGGGGCAATAATCGTGGGGAGCGCGCTGCTGGTCGCGGTTTTCGCGCCATATCTTACGCCGCATGATCCATTCTCTCAAGATCTCAACCTGCGCCTCGCCCCGCCGGCGTGGATGGATGGCAGCCAACCGACACATTTGCTGGGCACCGATCAGATCGGACGGGATTATCTGTCGCGCCTGATCTACGGCGCGCGCATATCCATGCTGATCGGCGTGCTGGCCGTCATCACATCTGGCGTTATTGGCATCACGCTGGGAACTATCGGTGGGTTCTATGGGGGACGGATCGACGATATTGTGATGTTTGTAATCACCTGCCGCCTGTCGATTCCCCTTATCTTGGTAGCCTTGACGGTGGTGGCGATGGTTGGCAGCTCGCTTGCCGTGGTAATTCTCACGCTCGGGCTTTTGCTATGGGACCGGTTCGCGGTGGTGGCGCGTACTGCCACGATGCAAGTGCGCAACCTCGATTACGTCGCCGCCGCTCAGGCCGCCGGTGCTTCGCGCATCCATATTCTGGTGCTCGAGGTACTTCCTAATATTGCCAATCACCTGACGGTCGTGGCCACGCTGGAAATGGCACACGCGATCCTCCTTGAAGCCTCCTTGTCATTTCTTGGCCTGGGCGTGCCACCGCCCTTGCCGAGCTGGGGGCTAATGATCGCCGAAGCCAAGGAATACATGTTCTTCAGCCCGTGGGTGATCGTGATTCCGGGGATCGCACTGTTCGTGCTGGTCCTAGGCATCAACTTGCTGGGTGACGGGCTGCGCGATCTACTGGCGACGGATCTGCGGCGATGACTACACTCCCATCAGACGCGGTTCTCAGCGTTTGCAATCTGCGTGTGTCCTTTGCACGGACGGAGGCGGTGCGGGGCGTATCCCTGACGGTGAGGCGCGGTGAAACGCACTGCGTGGTTGGCGAGTCGGGCTGCGGCAAATCCATTTCGGCGTTGTCGGTGACGAACCTGCTGCCGCGCGGAGCCAGCCGCACCGCCGGGCACATCAGATTTCAAGGACAGGATCTGCAGGCGATGTCGGAGCGCCAAATTGCACGACTGCGCGGTGACAAGATTGCGATGATCTTCCAGGACCCGATGACGAGCCTCAATCCGGCTTACACGATCGGATCGCAAATGTCTGAGGTGTTCGAACGCCATCGTCGGGCCACGCGGCGACAGGCGATGGATAGGGCGGCAGAGTTGCTGACGCGGGTAGGAATTGCTGCGCCGGCAATGCGCCTGGGCCAATATCCACATCAACTCTCCGGCGGGCTGCGGCAGCGGACGATGATCGCCATGGCGCTGATGTGTGATCCGGAGTTGCTGATCGCCGACGAACCGACAACGGCCCTTGATGTGACGGTGCAGGCGCAGATTCTTCGACTGTTGCAGAAGCTGCAGCGTGAGTTGGGGCTGGCGTTGCTGTTGATCACGCATGATCTTGGCGTGGTGGCGCGCATGGCGCAGCGTGTGTCGGTTATGTACGCGGGCGAGGTGGTCGAAACCGGCACTGTCGCCGAGGTATTCGCCGCGCCGACCCATCCGTACACGCGCGGGTTGCTGGACTGCATTCTCGTGCCGGGTATGACGAAGACGGGCGAGCCCTTTGGCAACATTCCGGGCGTTGTGCCTCGTATGCTGCCCGGCTTCGTCGGTTGCGGGTTTCGCGACCGCTGTACAATGGCCACGCCGGAATGTGCTCAGACCATAGCGCTGCGCGAAGTCGATGGCGATCATCGCTATCTTTGCCGGCTACCGCCGGGTTGGAAGCGAACTGCGTCATGACCCAAGCGATCGAAGTTCGCAATGTGTACCGCGAATTCCAGCAGCGTAGCGGTTTGCTGGACGTCCGTCGTCCGGTGCGCGCGGTCGATGGGGTGACGTTCTCGCTCTCTGCGGGCGATGCGCTGGGTGTGGTGGGCGAATCTGGCTGCGGCAAGTCAACGCTTGCTCGCCTGATTGTGGGCTTGTTGACACCAACCTTGGGAGAGGTTCTGGTGCATGGACGAAGCGTGGCCAGCATGGATCGGCGCGAACGCTCCCGATTGATCCAGCCCATATTTCAGGACCCGTTCTCCTCACTCAACCCACGCCAGCGCGTTCGCGATATCGTCCGCCTGCCGCTGGCATCCCAGGGAGATATGCCGAAGGCGCGGCAGGCCGATCGCGTCATGGAAATGCTGGCGCGCGTTGGAATTTCCAGCGAGATGGCCGACCGAATGCCTGGCCAACTCTCCGGCGGCCAGCGGCAGCGCGTGGCAATCGCGCGCGCCCTAGTGCTGCACCCGCGCATTGTGGTGTGCGACGAACCCACCAGCGCGCTGGACGTGTCCGTGCAATCGCAGATTCTCAATCTGCTGGCGGAATTGCGGCGCGAGCTTGGACTGACCTATCTGTTCATCAGCCACAACCTCGCGGTGGTCGAACACATCGCCACCGAAGTGGCGGTGATGTATCTGGGCCGAATCGTTGAGCAGGCGCCGGTACAGGACCTGTTCCGCGCGCCCGCACACCCATACACGCAGGCGCTGTTGGCCTCGGTGCTGACCCCGAATCCGGGTCTTGGCCTTCCTGATGTTGGCCTAGGCGACAGTTACCCCGATCCCGCCAATATACCGCCGGGCTGTCGTTTCCACCCGCGCTGCCCACGCGCGCTCGCGAAATGCGCTGAAACGATGCCGGACAACATCCGCAAAGACGGCCGTCTGGTTGAATGTCTGCTGGCGATTCCTGACGGGGCAAGCACAGCCCCAACCGTCAATAGCGCGAATACGCTAGCCGGTGAAATCGCGCCAATCTCTCACTTCCAGCTGGACAAGTAGAAACGCGGCAGATCGTCCGGGAAGCCCTGGAAACTCAACTGCTTTGAAAAGGCAACATAGCGGACGGCACTGAACAGCGGTATGAAATCAACGCGTTCCGTAGCCAGCCTGATCGCTTCTCTATAGGCCTTTCGACGCAACTCCGGATCCACGCTAGCCCCGGCTTGTTTCAACAGGTCTTGCACCTCCGCGTCGTGCGCGTAATCGTTCAATTCTCCACCGAGGAAATAGGGCATGAATGCCGAGGCATCGTTGACCGAGTTGCTGCCCCAACTGCCCGAATACATCGGCGCCTCACCGGCTTCCGCCTTACGGATGGCGGCCCCGATCTGTAGCTGCTGGACGCGCAGGTTGATACCGATGGCCTTCAGATAGTTCTGCAACGCAGAGCCGATCTGCGGTGGGTTATAGGATATGAGCTCCGTATCGAAGCCGTTTGGGTAACCGGCTTCAGCCAGAAGTTGCTTGGCCCGGACTGGGTCGTATGAATATTTCACAGCCGCCGATACGTCACAGCCGAACTGGGTGGGGAAACAGGGTGTGTCAACGACTTGGGAATCGCCCTGGATCAGTTGCCGAGCCATCGTGGCCCGATCGATTGCCAAAATAATCGCCTGCCGGACCTTCAGCTTAGTCAGCGGATTGTCGGCACCTGAGCGGCCTGCGGCATCAATGGTCATGAAATAGACCCGCATGGTGCCGAATCTCAGGGCGTCTAGATTCGGCATCCGCGAGATATTGGCGTACTGATCAGCGTTATAGCCCCAGATCCAATCGGCTTGTCCGCCGAGCAACTCGGTCAACTCAGTTGTGGCGTCGGGCACCTCGTGGATTTTGATGAATCGAATAGCAGGCCGGCCTTTGGGGCTACCTGCGTAGTAGCCGTCATACCGCTCCATCTCGATCTGCGTAGTACCGTCAACCTTGGTAATCTTGTAAGGGCCGGTGCCGATCGGGGCACGAGCGTAGGCATCGACCCCGACCTTCTCGCGATAGGCTTTTGGCCAGATGGGCGTAACCATCGCCAAATATTCCATAACAGCCGGAGACACACCGGTCAGTTTGAGGCGCACGTGAAAGTCGTCGATCTTCTCGGCGCCGGCGAAAGACGTGTAGTAGGCGGGGATTGCCACGCGTTTGTCGTGGATGATGGTGTTGATGGTGTACACTACATCATCCGCAGTAAAGGGGTCGCCGTTTTGGAACGTCACGCCCTCTCGCAGCGTAAAGTCGATCGTGGTCGCATCGACCTGCTTCCACGATGTGGCCAGAGCAGGCTTGACGTCCATGGTTATGGGATCGCGATACACAAGGCAGTCGAAGGCCTGGAAGGCCACGACCATGCCGGTGCGCTGTGAATTGTAGTACGGGTCGACGTCGGGAATGGCCTCGCGCCAAGTGATTCGCAGCGTGTCAGCCGACTTTTGCGCAAGCGCGGGAGTAGCCATTGCAAATATCGCGCAGGCACCCAGGAGCGCGCCACGGAGCCAAATATCCGATCGCATTTCTTTTGCCTCCCAGACGCATATGGCGTTAGAAAATAGACATCTTCGTGAACACGAGCACCCATGCCAACGTGCAGTTATGGCCTGTTGACGCACGTGGAAAAATGCAGTGACGCTGCCATCCTAGCAGCACCTCTGCCGTTGTTAAAACAAACCAGCATCATCAAATGAATAGCGGATCGCCGTTCATAGCCCGTCCCGACCTTGCTCAAAAGTAGGCCGATCGCATCGATTTTGGCCAACCCGAATATTGACGCCCGACGCCTGTTGCTGGACTGGCCCCCGACCGAGCCTTAAGGTAGCCGCGGACACGCTAGATCACTTGACTCTCCGATAGTGAACTGTGTTCAATATCGGCGCCCTACAGACTGTCGGTGTGAGGAGGATCACATGAAGCGCGCGAGTCTGAAGAACATTTGGTCGCAGCTTCCCGCGTGGGGAGCGCTCGTACTGGGTTTCGCGGCGCTACTTGGCGGAGAAGCCCGAGCGGATAGGTCGCAACTCCAGCCGCTGGACGCGACACCCGAACCCTCTGGACGATCAGCTTTGAGATTGGACGAAGTCTCGGTACGGATCGAAGGTGAGAATATCTATATTTCCCAGGGCGGACGGGCGTTTGAAGAATTGCACCTGGGAAATACGCCCGAGGCTACGCTTTTTAGAAAGCTTTTGCGGGGTGTAGGTACCATGGGACAGTCGATTGCCGTTCCTGTCGGCTCGACGATAGTGGCAAGCGGTGGTGGCGGTCACTCCGGCCAGAAACCCAAACAGAAGACCCCGTCCGATTCAGGAAAGGCAAAATGATGCTTTTGCGAACGCAAAGCCGTCTTGTCCATAGAACATCGCTCTAATTCGTGCAGCGTCTAAATATCGCCAGCTTCGTCGAAGGGCTCGCTGGTCCGGTTCCGAAGGTGTTTAAGCGCGGAACGCACCGCACAATCGCGCCGGAGGAGACGCTGGTTTGCATTGCACCCAAGGCACGGCAAATAGGCATCACCCGTCTAGGCAATGTGACGGGGCTGGATAGAATCGGAATTCCGGTCACCGTCGCCGTCCGCCCGAATTCCCGTTCGGTTTCGGTTTCGCAAGGCAAGGGGCTCGCTCTTTCCCAGGCGCTCGCATCCGCGTTGATGGAAGCGATCGAGCTGTTTCACGGGGAAAGCCTCACGGGGCGCACCGTGGAGGCGAGTTTTCAGGAGCTATCGGCAGAGACCCGCGTCGTGGACCCCGGCTCGCTCTGCAGCACCGGGATATCGCTTCCCGACCGAACCAAGACAAGATGGATAGAGGGATACGATCTCCTTGTCCGCGAGGCTTGTTGGGTTCCCTGGGAGGTTGTACACACAGACTATACGTTGCCAACCAGTCATAGTAGCGAGCACTTCCTCTCCGGCACTAATGGCTTAGCCTCCGGCAATCATTTTGTCGAAGCAGTGAGCTCGGCAATTTATGAACTCATCGAACGCGATGCCGTCGCGCTGTGGCAAGCTCGAGGCGTGCATGAACGTTCGCGCTGCCGTCTGGATGTTGCGTCGATTGACCACGACGATTGCCGCCCCCTCCTTGAATTGTACGAAAGGGCACGCATAGCGCCCCGGCTTTGGGACGTGACGTCCGATATTGGAATCCCAGCGTTCATATGCGACGTCCCGGCTACGAATGACGACGCGTCCAGCGGGCTGAGACGATTTCGGGGAGCCGGTTGTCATGCCGATCGAGGCGTTGCCCTCGCTCGCGCACTGACCGAGGCGGCGCAGATCAGACTGACTTACATCGCAGGCATTCGCGATGATCTGCCGCCTTTGGACTACACGGAATCGGCCGAGGAAAAATTGGGTGCGGCCCTGCTAGATGCCGTTTCGCAGGCAACCGAGGCGCGCACGTTTCGTGACGTGCCGAGCCACGATACCGATGACGTGGCGGACGACCTGCAATGGAGCCTGGAGCGATTGCGCACGATCGGAGTTGAACGAATCATTGCGATCGACCTCACGCGCGCCGACGTCGGCATTCCGGTCGTCAGAGTGGTGATTCCGGGTCTCGAATGGGATTGCAATCATCCTGGTTATATCCGGGGTCCCCGAGCGCGAAAAGCGGCCGGCTGCGCTAAATGATTGCCGTCATCTTTGCTGGTCCGTCGTTACCGCCGTCCGCTGCCCCGCTTATTGCCGGGCTTGATTGGCGGCCACCCGTCCGCCAAGGCGATCTGTACCTGGCGGCACTCTCCGGCCCCGCAATTATCGGCGTGATCGATGGTTACTTCGAAAGAGTACCAACCGTCTGGCACAAGGAAATCCTCTGGGCGATGTCCCAGGGCATCCATGTCTACGGTGGCGCCAGTATCGGAGCGCTGCGGGCCGCCGAGCTTGCAGATTTCGGCATGAAGGGCATAGGTCATGTTTATCGACAATACCGCACGGGCGAGTTGACGGACGACGACGACGTCGCGGTTCTGCACGGTCCGGCGGAGCTAAACTATGTGCAGGTCACCGAGGCAATGGTCAATGTCCACGCGACTATCGACCGAGCACTTAGGTTAGGCGTCGTAGATCCCACAATTGCGGCGGCGCTAGTTCCGATTGCCAAGTCTCTGTTCTACAAGGACAGGACGTACGAGGCGATCCTGAAAGCCGCGACCGAGCAGGGGCTTGCGCCGGGGGAGCTTCGTCGTTTCGCGAGTTGGCTCCCCAATGGGCAAGTCGATCAAAAACGGATGGACGCGGTGGAGATGTTCCAGGCTATAGCGGCGCATCTCGCCACTGGCGTGAGACCGCTGGAGGTATCCTACGAGTTTGCCCACACGTTTGCCTGGGAGGAAGCTCGCCGGCGGATCGAGACAGCGCGGGACCGAGTAACGCATGTCACGTCATGACCGAGAGACCTCAAATCCTCCAGCTCCGTCGGATCACGGTTTGTCTGACAGGAATCCGAAATCACGCAAGCATTGCACTTTCGCTGCGAGGATCCCGGAATCGAGAAAGTCGAAAACATTGATACCTTGACCGGCCAGGCTAAATTTCACTTTTTGATTTGGCATCGCATCTGCCAGTACCTTGTACTTGTATGTCTCCGCGACGTCTTCCCACGGATTAATTGACGCGGCGAAGCTCACGAACTCCTTGCTGCGGTAAACGTTCCCGATCGCGTGATTTACGACGTCGACCTTGCCATTGCCTATTGCGGCCCTCAGTCGTTCGAGGCTGAATTCAACATCGGGATTGGTTTGCCTGTTGTGGTATTGCCTGCCGAAGTCCACCCATCGCAGCATATGCCGGTGAAATCTTTCCGCATTCCAGGATGCACCAAGAAAAGCGTCTTCAAAGCATGCGCTGCGGGGTGGACCGCTCACCTTCCGTCGTGGATGATGACGGTTGGTGCCGTCCATATTGGCGTCGGCGAGCAGGACGTGGCCCATTTCATGTGAAACTTCGGCCAGAATGGTTAGCACCGGATCCGAGGCGTCGTCTTGCCGTAAGCGTACTAGCCGCGGTCCGCGTCGATCACCATCCGCAATTTCCAGAAGCTCATCCACGGTTTCATTTTCCGCTTCAGCAATCGATTTCTTTCTGTCCAACTCGCGAGCGGAGATAGCGAGGTAAACGCCGGTACCCGGGGGCCGGTCTGGGCCCTCCCAAAAGCCCCAACCCATCGGCCCCCACCGGGAAGAAGGAGTCACAAACAACTGCGTCAATCGACAAAGCTTGGCCTGAAGGTAATCAGGCGCGCGGCTGTATATCTTTGCCAAGACTTCCTTTTGATCTTTGGAAACCGCCTTTTTTTGGCAAACCGGAGGTCGATAAGCACTGCCTTTTTTGGCGTCCCCCGGGTAATAAGTGGTGTAGCAGGCTTTCTCTGCGAACTTCGTCCCGTCAGCGTCGACGTCGCACGTCCCCTTGAAATGACTGACCGGCGGCTCGGTCGGGCGGCTTTGGTAGGGAAATTCGGCCGCCAGCGCCGGATGAATTATCACAAAAAACACTAATGGGATCAATGCGCTCGATTTCATAGCTACGCCTCCAATTCTCGACGAGAGAATGATCTGCGATAACCAACGGCCTAGAATCTCTTGGCATTTGCTTAAGTCGTGGGCTTGGGACCCCATGCGAGAATTCTATTCAACAACCAAGCAGAGTGGGAATACAAGTCCAATTTTTCCGTTTTTCGATTGCTGTATCTCCCGCCCCACGAGGAGCTAATTTCTTGCGCCCCGGGGCATCGGGGCTTGTTAATTATTTATCGGTGCGGATGACCCCCATCGACGCCCCGGGGTCGAAACCGGGTAACAGGGATCCATGCGGCCATGGCACCGCCAATGCCGACAAACTGGCCGGCGAAATCTGCCCCCGGATGACAATAACGTTCTAACCTTTATTGAAAACCCCGTTGTATTGCGAACCCGGGGGTGTCGCGCCTGCCCCACGGGTATGCGCGGAGCGGCGGCTGTGCTACGCTTGGAATGAGTAGTTTGTAGGTGCGCGATGGAGTGCCCTAATTGCCGCGCGCGTGTTTCAGAGCGCGCCAAGTTCTGCAGTCAATGCGGTACAGCATTGGCGCTTAGTTGTCTTTCTTGCGGTAGCCGCGAAGCCCCTGGCTCGAAGTTTTGCGCCAAGTGCGGTGCAACCCTCGCTGGGACAAGAGGTGTTCTGCCAATTCCCAAAGTCGCTTCAGGTATTACACCGCGAACGGTGTTGGCTGAACGTTGCCACCTCACCGTGATGTTCTGCGATCTTGTCGGCTCAACGGCGCTCTCCGTCCATCTCGATGTTGAAGACTTTCATGAGGTGATCGGCGCCTACCAGACGCGCGTTGCGGAGATCGTGACCCGGTTCGGTGGCTTTGTCTCCCGTCGCGTGGGTGACGGCGTGCTCGTCTACTTCGGTTACCCGAATGCCGATGAGGACGATCCAGAGCAGGCCGTGCGCGCCAGCTTGGCTGTGGTCGAGGGAATCGGATCGCTAGAGACTCACGAGCCGCTTCAGGTGCGGCTAGGTATCGCAACCGGGCTGGTGGTGGTGGGTGATCTCGGCTCGGGAATTGAGAACGATAGTGAAGTTCTGGGAGAGGGACCGAATCTCGCCGCGCGACTGCTGGCTCTGGCTGAACCAAATTCGATCGTGATCGCCGATAGCACGCGGCGATTGATCGGATCGATCTTTGGGTTGGAGGATCTTGGGTTTAAGGACTTGAAGGGCTTTGCCGAGCCTCAACGAGCTTGGCGTGTGCTGGGTGAGAACCGCTTCAAGAGCCGTTTCGAAGCGCTGCGTTCCTCCGGGACGCCTCTGGTTGACCGAAAAGATGAGATCGAGGTTTTGCTTCGACGCTGGGCACAAGCAAAAGCCGGCGAAGGCCGTGTCATCTTGTTCTCGGGCGAGGCTGGAATCGGCAAATCGCGCCTCACGGTGGCACTCAGAAGTTTGCTCGACGAGGAACCGTACACCGATCTGCATTATTTCTGCTCACCCCATCACCAGGACAGCGCGCTTTTCCCGATCATCAATCTGCTTGAGCGTGCCGCAGGATTCGGACGCGAGGATACGCCGGGGGTAAGGCTCGACAAGCTGGAAGCGTTGATGACTGAAACCTCCGCGACCAAAGCGGAAATCGCGCTACTGGCCGACTTGTTATTGTTGCCCACCGGGCGCTATCCAACCGTCGAGCGCAACCCACGACGCAGAAAGGAAGAGATTTTCGAGGCGCTGCAGAGCCAACTCACCGGTTTGGCGCGAAAGAATCCAGTGCTCATGATCTTTGAAGATCTGCACTGGATCGATCCGACCACCAAAGAGCTGCTCGATCTGTTCGTCCGGCGCGTTGACCGCCTGCCGGTGTTGCTCATCGCAACCTTCCGCCCGGATTTTATAGCGCCGTGGGCAGATCAGCCGAACGTTACCATGCTGACTCTCAATCGACTAAGTCGAGGCGACAGTGAGGCTTTGGTTCGTCAGCTCGTCGCAAAAACCGTGTCATTACCGCGCGACCTGATCGGAGAAATAGTCGAGCGCGGCGATGGCGTGCCGCTCTTTCTCGAAGAGGTAACAAGGACAGTCGTGGATGCCGGCCCGGTCCGCCAATCAGGGTCGATGTCCCGTCCATCGCGCTCGATTCCGCCGACACTGCACGCATCGCTGATGGCGAGGCTTGACCGGATTGGCCCCGCGGCAAAGGAGATTGCGCAGATCGGCGCAGCAATCGGCCGAGAGTTTTCATACGAGTTAGTGGCTGATGTCGCGGAACGACCCGAGCGGGAGCTTAAGGAAACTCTCGGCCGATTGGTCGAAGCCGGCCTGCTCTTCCAGCGCGGCGAGCCGCCGCGATCAAGCTTTCTATTCAAGCATGGATTGTTGCAGGACGCCGCGTATAGCACATTGCTGCGCGGTCCGCGGCGGAGCCTGCACGCACGCATCGCGACCTCGATCGAGGAATTTTTTCCGGAAATAGCCGAGAGCCAGCCCGAATTGGTCGCGCGTCATCGAACCGAAGCGGGCCTGAGGAAGCCTGCGACGATCTATTGGCAGCGTGCCGGCGAGTTGGCTCTTCGGCGTTCGGCCGGAAGTGAAGCGGTGAAGCACTTTTCCAGCGCGTTAGGTATTTTGGAGGAATTGCCCGATGCGACGGAGCGCTGGCAGCAGGAACTCGACCTTCGACTTGGGCTTGGCACCGCCCTAATCGTTGCTCGCGGTTTCCGTTCGTCAGGCCCCGAAATTTCCAGACACTACGCCCGAGCTGTTACGCTTGGGCGAGGGCTCGGCGACGACAAGAAACTCTTTAGGGCCATGTGGGGGAGCTGGTATGCGAATCTGATCACCGGCCAGACCGAGCCAGCGCTTGAAATTGCAAACGAACTCGTCGAGGTGGCGGAGCGTCTTGCCGACCCCGATCTCATGCTCGAGGCATATCACTCGCGATGGGGAAACTCCCACGTGCTTGGGCTCAATTCAATCACGCTCGCTGACGCGCGGCGCGGTATTGCGCTGTATGACTCGGAACGACATCACGATCACGTCTTCGACTACGGCGGACACGATACCGGAGTCTGCGCCTATGCCCACAGCGCCATCACCCTGTGGATCTCGGGTTTTCCCGAGCAGGCGGCACAGATGTCTGCCGCAGCACTCGAACTCGGGCATCGGCTCGGGCATCCTCCCAGCCTGGCGCACGCGGCATGGTGGTCGGCCACGCTTGGACAGCTTCTCCGCGCGCCCGCGCAATGCCGCGAAACCGCCGAACTGACGATGCGCATCGGGCGCGAGCAGGGGAACAACATGTTCGTCACGTGTCCATTACTTTTGGGCTGGACGATATTCGAATCTGGTGATGTCTCCGAGGGCGTACAACGCATGGGTGATGCGGTTGCGGCCACGCGCCAGTCGGCTCGACGCTTTTATTTCGATTACGAGCTGCTGGTGTTTGCCGAAGCCCTTCTGAAGGCTGGCGAGCCGGATCGAGCCCAGCAAGTCGTCCAAGAGGCCCTCGATTGTATCACAGCCAGTCGAAGCCGCCTATTCGAAGCCGAGGCGCAACGCCTATCGGGTATGTGCCTTGCGATTCTGGGCGATGAGTGGATCGCCGAGGCCGAGACCCGGCTATTGCAGGCGATTGAAACGGCCGACCGCCAGGGCGCACTCTCGTTCAAACTACGCGCTGCAACGAACCTTGGTCGGATCTGGCGCGAGCAGAACCGCCAGCATCAAGCCCACGATCTTCTCGCGCAAGTCTACAACCAATTCACGGAAGGACTCGACACTCCCGACCTAATGGACGCCAGGGCGTTGCTGCACGAACTGGAGACATCGAACGTTCAGCCTCGCGAAGGACGCTAACGAAACGCCAAGCGAATTGCAGCGCCATCTTCGCGAGCCGCCTCGAACACGCGATTGTCTGCGATTTAACGCTGCGCCCACAGGCCGGCAATTTTCCGGTGTCAGGGGGTGCGAGGGTCCCTCTTTCACCGGCATCGACTCCTTAAAGTTCCTGCAGGCAGTTGAGCACGGCGTTGAACACAGTTCCTGGCACGCTCACTCGATCATCGCAGTAGAGCGCACGGAGTTCGTCGACATGAGCATCAGGCTCGCGGCTAACAATTGCCAGCCGATCGAAAAAGGCAAGATCCAGTTCGCTGTCTTGCCGGCGCATTGCGCCCCAAACGTCCCACGGCAGCATCTCACGGTTGTTCAACGCGGCAACGTCGCGGACGAGGTTGCCCGCAATGAACCAAAGCCCGTGCATATCTAGGATGCCGAAGGCACTCGGATCGGTCCTTCCGCCACGGCAGAGCGACCAGGCATCGCCCGCAACCACGAACCGATCCCGCGGGACGTCTGCTGTATCGAATCCGACCCTGAAGAGTTCGCGTTGGCGATTGTCGATCTGTGAATCGAACAATACCCAACATTTCTTTCCTTCGTTCCAGTATTCAGTTACCCAATGGTCGAGGTATTTACCCTTTTCGAAATAGGCGCCGAAGCCGCAGCGGGCGCGCGCCGGAATGCCCTGCGTGCGTAACATCGCCACGTGAAGAAGCGTGAAGTGCCTGCAGACACCGACTTGCCGCTCGTTCGTAGCTCGCGCTGCAGAAAGCGGCCGGCCGTCGCGCGTTACAATGTCACCCAAAATCTTCTCGACAGCGCGAACATGCGACTGAGCTTGCTGGTCGCGGCTGAGCGTCACCCCGTAGGCAGGGGCAATGTGCTGATGGATCAGCAGGCCCTGCACAGTCTCCGCAAGCGCGCCGGTGTCGCGCGGCAAGCCGTCGAATAGAGCGGCGTGGCGTCCGGGATCGCTCATGGCAATTGGTCTCTTGTACCGATCGAAGTCCATCCGAAGAGTCTCTCGCAAACCACCTTCCGGAGCGTCGCATTGCAGACAAGCCGCTTGATTGGTGCGGCCTGATCGATGTCCGCTATGCCCCGATGGCGACCAACTTCCGCATCGCAGCGAAATGACGCGATGTGCCAAACCCGGACATCGCTCACGTGAGGATTCAATGAGCGAGGTCTATTCCATTAGTCAACGACGCAGATAGGACGGACCCTACTCGTCGGC
>Ga0208219_1000352_pt1 | contig 16874 bp, 13 predicted proteins | sample NGESurshal072012_7_FD_184469 | JGI IMG/M metagenome (GOLD analysis project Ga0208219, IMG submission 184469) | Arctic peat soil microbial communities from Barrow, Alaska - NGEE Surface sample 53-2 shallow-072012 (SPAdes) | ecosystem: Environmental > Terrestrial > Soil > Wetlands > Peat ... | reverse complement strand
CGGCTCCGGCTGATGTCCCGCGCCGGGGAGTGGGACGCGATGACCAGCCTGATCCCCGACGGCCTGCTGCGCGAGTTCAGCGTCGAGGCCCCGGCTGGATCGCTGGCCGGGGCGCTGCACACGCGCTTCGACGGGGTGCTCGACCGGATAATGATCTACGCGCCGTATCCGGTCCCCGCCGGTCTCTGGCCCGAGGCCGGGCTCGGGGGCAGCTGATCGATCAGCTCGCGCTCACGAGCCGCCGGGCCAGCTGGATCAGCCCGTCGTGGCGCCCGAGGCTGACGCACTGGACGCGGAAACGGAATCGCAGCGGCGCCGGCTCCGCGCCTCGCAGGTCGGCCAGCACTGACCGAGCCGCGTGCATGCCGGTCGGCAGCGCGGTGGCGCAGGCCATCCGCAGCTGCCCCACGGCGGGACTGGCCGCGGCCGCGGCGTCCCCGGCGGCGTAGATCCCGGGATGGGAGACCGAGCGCAGCGCGGGGCCGACCGCGATCCGGCCGCCGCTCATGGCCAGCCCCGCGGCCTCGGCGAGCCCGGTGCGGGCGGCCATGGACGCCGCCCACACCACCACGTCCGTCTCCACGTCGTCCGGCGCCGCGATGTTATGCCCTTCGTCCAGGTGCACCCCGCGCGCGGCGAGCACCCGGCGGACGTGATCGCGTCTGCGGCCGGACAGGCCCGCCCCCACGAGGCCTGCGGTGATCAGCCGGACCGTCCATCCCGGCTGGGCCTCGGCGATCTCCGCAGCCAGCTCGATGCCGGTCAGCCCGCCTCCGACCACGGCCAGCGATCCCGGCCGGGCCGGTGTGCGGCCGGCTGGCGTGTGCCCGTCCAGCAATCGCTTGTGCAGCTCGGCGGCGGACTCCGGGGTGAACACGTGGCCCGGCGTGGACACATCCAGGCCGGCGGTCCGGCTGCCGAGCGCGTAGACGAGCCGGTCGTAGTGCAGGATCCCGCCGTCGTCGGTGCGGATCTCGCGGGCGTCCGCCGCGATAGCCGTCACCCGCGCCGGGACGTGCGTGATACCCGCCGGTACCAGGAACCCGCGGAGCGGATGGGTGATCCCCGGGCGGCCAGCCGCCCGCTCGTGCGAGCGGATCCGCTCGGTGAAATGCCCCCCCGGTTCGACCAGGCTGACGCGGGCATGGGGTGCGAGCTGGAGGGCGCGCATCAGCCCCGCGTATCCCGCGCCGAGCACGATGACATGCTGACCGGACAGTGCGTTTGTGTTTGTCATGAGTTGAGGACGGGCGGCCTCCAGCCGGTGTGACATAGGGGCCCGCGCCGGGCTGCCGCACGGAGTGGACGGGCGCCGGATGTCACACGCGCGGGGGCTGGATCGTCCAGAACAGGAACGCGCGTGGAGGACGGGCACAGGCGGGCCACGGGAGAGGCACGATGATGGGTTCAGGGACGCGGGAGGACGAGCTCGCGGCGGAGTACACGCGCATCCGGCCCCGGCTGCTGCGCGCCGCCTACGCCCTGCTCGGCACCCAGGCCGACGCCGAGGACACCGTGGCCGACACGTGGCTCCGGCTGACCGCGGCCGACCAGCGCGAACGGGTGGCCGACGTCGAGGCCTGGGCGGTGGTCGCCGTGTCCCGCCGTGCCCTGGACGTATTGCGCTCGGCCCGGATCCAGCGCGAGGCGTACGTCGGCCCGTGGCTGCCCGAGCCACTCATCGAGCGGCTGCCGGACCCGGCCGGCCCGGGCGGCCTGGGCGGCCTACCCGAGCTGGCCGACCCGGCCGATCGGGTGACGCTCGACGAGAGCGTCAGCTACGCCCTGATGGTGGTGCTGGAGACGCTGACTCCCGCCGAGCGCACGGCCTGGGTCCTGCACGACCTGTTCGGCCTGCCGTTCCCCGAGATCGCCGGGGTGGTGGGACGGGGGCCGGCCGCGGTGCGCCAGTTGGCCGCCCGGGCCCGGGCGCATGTCCGGGCCGGGGCGCCGCGGGTGGCGGTCAGTTCCGCGGAGCACCAGCACGCCGTGGACGCGTTCTTCCGCGCGGCCGCCGGAGGTGACCTCGCCGGCCTGGTGGCGGTGCTGGATCCCGGCGTCGTGCTGACCAGTGACGGGGGCGGCCAGGCGACCGCGGCCCGCCGCCCGGTCCAGGGCGCCGACCGGGTCGCCCGGTTCCTGGTCGCCACGGCCGCCACGATCAGCGCCGTCCAGCGGGTGGTACCGCTCACGGTCAACGGCGGGCCCGGCCTGGCCATCGTCGAGCCGGACGGCGCGGCCAGCCTGGTCGGCGTCCTGACCGTGACGGGAGGGCGCATCCGGCGCGTCGATCTCCTCGTCGCCCCGGGCAAGCTGGGCCAGGCCCGCTTCACTCCCAGCCCGCCCGGCTAGCGGGCCGCCCCAGGAGCTAGCCGCGGACCTTCCACAGGTAGGCGCGGCCGTTGGTGTCGGTGGTGGCGAGCGTGGTGCCGACCGGGCTGAAGGCCACTGAGAAGACCGCGGTGGGCTGGTCTCCCGTCAGGTTCCCGGTAGCCGAGCTCTTCGGGTTGGGCAGGGTCACGGCTGGCTTGGTGGCGGGGTTCCTGCCGCGCATATTCCACAGGTAGGTCTTGCCGTTGTCGTCGCCGGTGGCCAGCCAGTGGCTGTCCGGGCTGAAGGCCACGCTGTCGACGCGGAAGCTGTCCGGATCGGGCAGCGTGATGAGACGCCGGCTGGCCAGGTTCCAGACGTACGTGACCCCGCTTGTCTCGCCTGCGGCGAGCAGCTGGCCGTTCGGGCTGAACGCTACCGAGGTGACTCCGCCACTCCCGTGATCGTTCAGGGTGCCGGAGTTGTTTTCGGTCTGCGCGTTCCACAGATATACCTGGCCGTCGCTAGCCCCCACGGCGAGCGTCTCCCCCTTCGGGCTGAACGCCAGGGCGGTGGAGGCCACGCCGGCGGCTGGGGGGGTTACGACCGCAGGGCGATTCGTTGGAGCCCTCCCCCCTCCCGGCAGCGTCCATACGTAGGCCGTGCCGTTCACGTCGTTGGCGGCGAGCTTCTCGCCGTCCGCGCTGAACGCCACTGAGTCGACACTCGCATGCTGGTCGTCAGGCAGCGTGGCAATGGTGTCCCCGGTGCTCACGTCCCTCAAGTACGTGCTCTTGTTGTGGGGGCCGCCGGCCGTGGCCAGCATCGTGCCGTCCGGGCTGAAGGCCTCCGCTCCGCCGCCCGGGCTGAGCCTCCGGACCTTCATGGTCTTGACGCTCCAGAGGTAGGTGGTGCCGTTGGCCGAGCCTTTCAGCCCGGTGCCCGTGTCGCCCGTAGCCCCTGCGGACAGCGTCGCGCCGTCCGGGCTGAATGCGACGGAGGACAAGATCCCGGCCACCGGCGGGAAGATGCGATGGGAGTACGCGGAGGGAGTCGCCACGTGCTGGCCGCCGGAAGAGGCCAGGAAATTTGTCGTCAGGAGCGTGGTCAGGACCGCCGCCACCAGAACTCCGGCTCCGATGAGCGTCAAATAGGCGGAACGGCGCCTTCGCCGCTCCCGGACGTGGTGGACTCCGCCGGCCGGCTTCCCCGGTGCTTCCCCCGGCTTGGTGGGGGCGTCCGGCTGCTTGCGTGGGGTGGCCGGCCGGTTGCGCGGGGTGGTTGGCCGGGTGCGGGTGGCACTCGGCCGGTTGCGGGAGCCGGTCGGCCGGCTGCGCGGGAGGCTCGGCCAGCTGCCGGGGGCCGCTGGCCGCCGGGGTGAGACGCGCGGCCCCCCGGGAGGCGCAGGCTCCTGGGCGGGGGCATCGGCGGCATCCGGGGCTTCCGGGGCCGGAGTGGCGCTCACTTCGGGGGCCGGAGTGGCGCTCACTTCGGGGGCCGGGGTGGCGCTCACTTCGGGGGCCGGGGTGGCGCTCACTTCGGGGGCCGGGGTGGCGCTCACTTCCGGGGCGGGGGCATCGGCGACTTCCGGGGCCGGAGCGTCGGTGAGTTCCTGGGCGGGGGCACCGGCCAGTTCCGGGACCGGAGCGTCCGTGAGCTCCTGGGCTGGGGCGCTGGGCTCGCTGTCCGGGGGACCGGGCGGCAAGCTCGTGGCCTCGGGCGCCTGGACCCGGCCGGTGGCCGGGTCCCGCGGGATCGCCTGAAGGCCCGGATCGGTCGCCTGGTCGTCAGGGATACTCACCTCCCGCTGGGGCGCGAGGTGATCATGAGACTGGTTCGCGGCTGGTGCGGGCGCCACGTAGACCTGGCTGGCTTCCGTGTCCTCGCCGGGTGGCGGTTCGGCCGATCCGGCAGCCGGTGACCCAGCCGGGACCGGGGACCACCCGTTGCCGCGCGGCCCGTCCTGGCTGAGGCTGCTCCCGGGCCCTGACAGGCCAGGGTCGGAGGCGGGACCAAGGTGGTACGCCGCCATGCCGAAGGCCTCACGCAGCGCGTCGGCGAACTCCCAGCAGGTCTCGTAGCGGTCCACCTGTGCCTTGGCCAGGGCCTTGGCTATCACCGGATCCACCGCCGGGGGCAGCTCCGGCCGGCGTTCCGTCAGCGACGGCGGCGGCTTGTTCAGGTGGGCCCAGATGGACGCAAAGCTCTCGGTGCGGTGGAAGGGCGCCTGGCCGGTCAGCAACTCGAACACCGCGCACGCCAGCGCGTACTGATCCGTGCGCCCGTCGACTGGCAGGCCCTCGATCTGCTCGGGTGCGGTGTAGTCCGGGGTACCCAGGAACTGCCCGGCCGCGGTGAGCCCCAGTGACACCTCCGCGCTCTTGCTCAACCCGAAGTCCGACAGGTACACGTGGTCCGGCCGCCCTGGCCGCCGGTCCAGCAGGATGTTCGCGGGCTTGACGTCCCGGTGCACCAGGCCGGCCGCGTGCGCGGCGTCCAGCGCCGACGCCACCGGGGAGATGATCGACGCGACTCGTTCCGGTGACAGCGGCCCCTCGCGGCGCAGCAGCGACCGCACATCGCCGCCACGCACGAACCGCATCGCGATGAACAGCACCTGCCCGACCTCGCCGGCCTCGTATACCGGGATGATGTGCGGATCATCGACGGCCGCGGCCGCCCGCGACTCGCGGATGAAGCGCTGCCGGAACATGTCGTCAGAGCCGATCGTGGGCGTCATGATCTTCAGGGCAACCAGCCGGTCCAGGCGCTCGTCGCGAGCGCGGAACACGACGGCCATCCCGCCTGCGCCGACCTGCTGCTCGAGCCGGTATCCCCCCAGCCATGAGCCTGCGGCGAAGCCGGCCGCCAGGTTGGCGTGATGCCCTGGCGACTCCTCGTCCACCGACGCCTCCACGCGTAACTGTGCCCTCGGCATCCTATGCTTCCGCCCAGGAGCGGGTCAGAGCGTAAGAACGCGGATATTAAGTACATAGGAGATGTCTGTTTCGACCGTGTTGCTCCCGCTCGCTGGCCCGGCGGTGGCCTGCGGCCCGTCCCGCCAGCCGCCCGGCGTCCCACCTGGCCTCCTGGCTATCGTCGGCCCGCTGTGCCCCAGCAGCCCGCCGCGCCCCGTCTGGCCCACTGCGCCCGGCAGCCCGCTGCGCCCCGGCAGCTCACTGCATCCCAGGAGCCCGCCGCGCCCCGCCGGCCCGCCGCCTGGGCGCCCTCTCTCCCAGGGCCGCACGGCCGTTTCCCGGCCTTGGCGTGCGTCAATAGGGGCGGCAACGGCTAACCGTACCTTCCGCCCTATTCGCGAACACGGCGTTTGCGATCACCTCCCGCTGGCGAAAAGAGTCAGTGAACGGGGGGCAGGGAATTGATTACGAAACGTGCGGCCCGGACCACTGGGGAAATCGGGGAAACCGGGCCATTGGTTAAGAAAATGTCTGCTGCGGCTCATACCGGAGGCTGGATCAGGAAACGGTCACGGCTGGGGTTGTGTGCGGTGGCGGTCCTGACGGCAGGGGCTGCCGGCGGGTGCGGCGTACTGCATCAGGCCGCGGCGCCCGCTGGGATGGAACGGCAGATCTCGCAGGGCGAGCGGGTCAGTGCAGCCACCCAGGCGCACGCGTCGCCCTCAGCCGATCCGGGCACCGCTACTCCGGGCACCGCTACCGCCAGCACCGGCGTTCCCGGGGCCAGCAACCTCGCCACCGGGGCGCCCACGCCGTCAGCCACCCCAGGCAGGGCCATGGGCAAGCAGGTCACGGCGATCGGCGACTCAGTCATGGCGGCCAGCGCTTTTGCTCTCGCCGACGCCATGCCCGGCATCTACATCGACGCTAAGCCTGACCGGGAGATGCCTGCGGGCCTGGCCATCGTGCGCAGGCTCGCGGACACCGGCCGGCTGCGCCCGATCGTGGTGATCGGCCTCGGCACCAACTACCTCGTGACCACCCGGCAGCTGAACGAGCTGATGAAGATACTCGGCCCGGACCGCAAGCTTGTCCTTATCAACACCTATGTTCCTGATGGGTGGAGTAAGCAGGTGAACGCGACGGAGGCGGCCTTTATCGCGCAGCATCCCAGCATCACTCCGGCTGACTGGTTCGACACGATCAAGGACCGGATGAATCTGCTCTGGCCGGACCATATCCATCCCATCATCCCCGGGACCTACGTCTACGCGCGCATGGTGCGCCGGGCGGTCCAGGCCACCGAGGGCGTCACCCTCCCCTGACTAAGGCCGGGCCGGGCCGGTCCGCCCGGTGCGGCGGGCGGGCTGGCCGGCGGCGGGGGCTGCTCCTGGGTGACGATGGTGATGTCGCCGGAGTTGTTGCTGGCCGTGATCACGTTCCGGGCCGTCGGCGACCGCGGCACCCGGACATTCGTGGCGCCGAAGGAGTCATGGGTCGTCACCCGGTATGCGGTGGCACCGCTCGGCAGCACGATCGTGATGTTGCCGAAACTGTCCGTGACGTTCACCCGCTGCGGGACCCTGGTGAACGTCAGCGTGATGTCACCGGAGTTGTTGCTGGCCACCACGTCGTCTGCGGCCAGCCCGCTGACCGCGATGGTGCCGAAGCTGTCCTGCAGCCGGGTGTCGCCGTTCACCCCGGAGGCCCGGATGTCGCCGGAGTTATTGTCCAGCTGGAGGCGGCCGGACAGGCCCGAGGCGGTCAGCGTGCCGAAGGAGTCGCCCAGCTGGATGTTCCCGGTCAGCCGGGACGCGGTCAGGTCCCCGCTGTTGTCCGATAGTGCAACCGTGCCGTGCAGCCCGCGGGCGTCGAGTTCACCGAACGAGTCACTGACGTTGACCGGCAGCCCGGCCGGCACGGTGATACCGAAGTCGAACGAGCAGGTTCCGCTGGGCACGCGGCACTGGGGATCGAGCGCCAGCCCGGCCGCGGTCGACCGGTAGGTGAAGTGGGGGCGGGCGAAGCTGCTGCGGAGGTGCCCGCGGACCACGATCTGGCGGCTGGGGCCGGCCCGGACCGTGAGATTTCCGTCGCTAGTGGTCACCCGGGCCGTGCCGCCGGCCGCCGGCACGCTGAACCCGACCGAGTAGCCGACCTGGGTCTGGCTGGCCAGGTAGGCGACCGTGCGGTTGACCCAGCCGTAGGAGGCGAAGGCGATGAGAGCCAGGACCACCGGCAGGCCGGCGGCCAGAATCACCCGGCGCGCGGGGGGCATGGGCAGGGCAGCAGCCATGGTCATCCCACTCCCAGGTAGCGCAGGACCGCGAGGACCCGGCGATGATCGCCGTCGGCGGGCGGCAGCTGCAGCTTGGTGAAGATGCTGTTGATGTGCTTGGCCACGGCGCCCTCGCCGACGACGAGCGCGGCCGCGATGGCCGCGTTGGACCGGCCCTCGGCCATCAGCGCGAGTACCTCGCGCTCCCGGGCGGTCAGCTCGGCCAGCGGGTGCCGGCTGCGGGCCAGCAACTGGACGACGACCTCCGGGTCCAGCGCGCTGCCGCCCGCGGCCACCCGGTCCAGCGCGTCGAGGAACTCGGCCAGGTCCGCCACCCGGTCCTTGAGCAGGTAACCGACGCCGTACGGCCGGTCGGACAGCAGTTCGGTGGCGTAGCGCTCCTCCACGTACTGGGACAGCACCAGCACGCCGACCCGCGGCCAGCGCTGGCGGACGACCAGGGCGGCGCGCAGCCCCTCGTCGCTGAAGGTCGGCGGCATCCGCACGTCGACCACCACGGCGTCCGGCTCGTGCTTGCCCACCGCGCGCAGGAACTCCTCGGCCTCGCCGGCGGCCGCCACCACATCGTGCCCGGCCTCGGCAAGCAGCCGGGTCAGGCCCTCGCGGAGCAGAACCGAGTCCTCGGCGATCACGACCCGCATGGCAACTCCGCCTCGATCACGGTCGGCCCCCCGGCCGGACTGCGCACCGACAGCTGCCCGTCCACGCCGGACAGCCGGTCAGCCAGCCCGGCCAGGCCCTCCCCGTGCGGGTCGGCGCCCCCGATGCCGTCGTCGCGAATGACCACGCACAACACGTCCCCATGCCGCGAGATCACGACGTCGGCCTGGGTCGCGCGGGCGTGCTTGGCCACGTTGGTGAGCGCCTCCGCGACGACGAAGTAGGCGATGGCCTCCGCGGAAGCAGCCGGCCGGTCCGGCAGGCTGGCCCGCACGGTGACCGGCACCGGGCTGAGCGCGGCCAGGCCGGAGATCGCGGCGTCCAGGCCCCGGTCGGACAGCACCGGCGGGTGCACGCCGCGGACCAGGTTGCGCAGCTCGGTGAGGGCCTCTTTGGCCTCGTCGTGGGCCTGATCGATGATGGCCTTGGCCCCGTCCGGGTCGTCGGCGAACCGGGCACGCGCCCGTCCTAGGTTCATGGCCAGCGACACCAGCCGCTGCTGGGCGCCGTCGTGCAGATCCCGCTCGATCCGGCGGCGCTCGGCCTCCGCGGATCCCACCGCCCGGGCCCGGCTCTGCTCGAGTTCACCGATCCGTACGGTCATGTCCGCCTGGCTGCCCGGTCCGATCAGGTACCGGGCCACTGCGATGTCGGCCGCGGCCAGTCCCTGCGTCACCCGCGGCGCCACCGGCAGCAGGATCAGGCCCACGATCACGGCCACGGCCAGCAACCCGGGACGCGGCGGGGCCACGTCCAGATGCCAATTCAGCCGGATCAGCGCCCAGGCGAAGAGGGGCAGTCCCAGCATGGCCAGGGCGAACGACCAGAACGCGGTGACGATGATGGTCTCCGCCAGGCTGAGCGGGAGCCGCAGCAGCGCGTACGCGGCGTGGAGCCATGCCTTGCGGGACGTCAGCAGCCGCCACATCCGCCACATCCGCCCCCTGCGGCCCGCCCCTGGGCTCAGGCTGGCCGGCGGGGCCGGGATCTGCGCTCCCAGGGTGAGCGCGAACCTGGCCCGCTCAGCCCGGCCGAGCTGCAGGCCCAGCCAGAGCGCGGCCACCAGCACGGGCAGGCCAACCAGGAAGAACCACAGCGTGCTGATGCCCAGCACGCCGAGGGTCACGACCAGGCCGAAGGCCACCACGCCGGTGATCAGCCCGGCCGTCAGGTGGATGACGGCCAGCCACGTCTGCGCGGAGACCACCGGGCCGGCCACCCGCAGCAGCATCCCGGTCAGCGTGCCTTTGCCTGAACGCAGGCCATTCCTGCTTCCGGGGAGGGGGCCTGCGGGCATGCCGGCCGCAGGCCCGGCTCCTGCCCCGCTGTCCGCCATCGCTCCCCCGGTTACCTGGTCCCGGGACTGACGCTAGAGGAATTCGTGGTCCGCCGCCCATCCCGGAGGAGCCCGGGTCGCCGGGGGTGCTAGCACCACCCTGAATCGGGGGTCTCGCGGGATGTCGCTGGATGCCCCCGGCCCGGGACGCTGTCACCGACGGGCCGCAGCGGCCCGGGCCCACAGTGGCTAGCGCCGTTCCTGGCTAGCACCCCGCACGGGAGGAACACCCATGAACGCGGACATCACCCCGGACTGGTCCGGCGGCGGGGGCGCCGCTGACCAGCCCGCGGACCCGCTGATACAGCTCAGCGACGTCACGAAGCGCTACGAGGACGACGGCCAGCCCGCGCTGCAGGAGGTGAACCTCACGGTGGCTCAGGGTGAGGCGGTCGCGATCATGGGCCCGTCCGGGAGCGGCAAGTCCACCCTGCTCAACCTGATCGCCGGGCTGGACCGGCCGACCACCGGGACGGTCACCGTGGCCGGGCAGCGGATCGACCGGCTCAGTGAGACCGGGCTGGCCCGGTTCCGCCGCCAGCGGATCGGCATGATCTTCCAGTTCTTCAACCTGCTGGACGACCTGACCGTGGCCGACAACGTGCTGCTGCCCGCCCAGCTGGCCGGGCTGTCGCGGCGGCAGGCCCGGGTCCGGGCCGGCGAACTGCTGGCCGCCCTGGGAATCGAACGGCATCAGGACGCCTACCCCGGGCGGCTGTCCGGCGGCGAGCGGCAGCGGGTGGCGATCGCCCGCGCCCTGGTGAACCGGCCCGCGCTGCTGCTGGCGGACGAGCCCACCGGCGCGCTGGACACCGCCAACGGCGAGGAAATCGGCACGCTGCTGCGCGACCTCAACGCGTCCGGGCACACGCTGGTGCTCGTCACCCACAACCCTGACCTGGCCGCTCACTACGCCAGCCGCACCGTCGAGATCACCGACGGCCGCATTCTCCGCAACGAAAACCGGCACGCCGCCGGTCAGCACGCCGCGCCGGCGGGGGTGCCGCGATGAGAGGCAGCCCGGTGGGCCAGGCCGTGCGCGGCGGGGTAGCCCGCCGGCGGGTGCAGACCGTCGTGATCGGCCTGGTCCTGCTGGTCTCCACCGGGGCGTCTGTGCTGGCCCTGGCGCTGGTCGTGGACTCCAGCGCCCCGTTCGACCACTCGTTCACGGCGCAGCGCGGCGCCCACCTGGCCGCAGTCGTCGACCCGGCCCGGGCCACCCCGGCCGAACTGGCCGCGACCGGCCGCCGCCCTGGGGTGACGGCTGCCGCCGGGCCGTTCGGGGAGGTGACCATCGCGCCCCAGATCGCTCATGTGGCGGGCGCGAACGGATTCCTGCCGCCGATGACGCTGGCGGGGCGGGCCACGGCCGGCGGCCCCGTCGATGACATCGTCCTGCAGTCCGGGCACTGGGCGCAGCGTCCCGGGCAGCTGGTCCTGGCCAGTAACCCGTCCAGCAACGAGCAGATCGGCTTGCCGCTCGGCGCGAAGATCACCGTGACCGGGGTCCCGGGCCGCCCGACTCTGACCGTGGTCGGCCTCGCGACCTCGGTGACCAACTCGGCGGACGGCTGGGTGGTGCCCGGCGAGGTCGCCCGGCTCCGTGCGCCGGCTGAGCCGGCTGCCGTGCAGATGCTGTACCGCTTCCGCAGCGCGGGGAGCGCCGCCGCGGTCCGCGCCGACGCGGCCGTGGTGAGCGCGGCGCTGCCCGCCGGTGCGGTGACCGCCGTGCAGTCCTACCTGGCCGTGAAGATGCAAGAGACGTCGCGGATCGGGCCGTTCGTGCCGTTCCTGGTGGCCTTCGGGGTGATCGGCGTGATCATGTCAGTGCTGATCGTGGCCAACGTGGTCAGCGCCGCGGTGGTGGCCGGCTACCGGCGGATTGGCATCCTCAAGAGCATCGGCTTCACTCCCGCCCAGGTCGTCGCGGCCTACACCGGGCAGATCGCCGTGCCCGCCGTGGCGGGGGTGCTGGGCGGCCTGGCCCTGGGCCTCGTCCTGGCCACGCTCCTGCTCAAGCAGGCCGCCAACGCCTACGGCGTGGGCGCCCTGGGCGTGCCGGTGTCGGTCGGGGTGGCGGTGCCCGTGGCCATGCTCGGCCTGGTCGGTGTCGCGGCGCTGCTGCCCGCGGCCCGGGCCGGCCGGCTCAGCGCGGTCCAGGCCATCGCGGCCGGGCGGGCGCCGCGGGCGGGCCATGGGTACGCCGCGCACCGGGTGCTGGGCCGGCTGCGGCTGCCGAGGCCGGTGACCATCGGCCTCGCCGCCCCGTTCGCCCGCCCCGCCCGCACCGCGGTCACCCTGGCCGCCGTCCTGCTGGGCGCGGTCGCGGTGACGTTCGCGGTCGGCCTGAGCTCGTCGCTCAGCCGGGTGGTGACCGGCCTGTCCCAGGCGGCGGCGCAGCCGGTACAGATCGGCCTCAGCTCGCAGAACACCTTCATCATGGATGCCGCCCAGCAGCGGACCGTCGTGGCGGCCCTGCGCGCCCAGCCGGGCACGCGGCGCTACGTGGCCGAGACTGACCAGCAGTTCGCCGTGGCCGGGCTGACCGGGCAGCATCCCCTCACCGCGTTCCGCGGTGCCTCCGCCTGGACCGGCTACCCGCTGATCAGCGGGCACTGGTACACCGGCCCGGGTCAGGCCGACGTGTCCACCGGTTTCCTCACCCTGACCGGCAAGGCGGTCGGCGACACCGTCACGCTCAGCGTGGGCACCAGGCCGATGCCGGTGCGCATCGTCGGGGAGACCTTTGCCGGGCAGGGCCGGGGCGTGTCCGTGATCACCAGCTGGCAGACGCTGGACGCGGCCAACCCCGGCCTGGCCCAGCCCGACCAGTACGACGTCGGGCTGCGGGCGGGCACCTCCCCGGCGGCGTACTCCCAGGCGCTCGGCAGGACACTCGGGTCCCGCTACATGATTTTCGGCAACAGCCGGAACTCACCCGTGGTGACGCTGATGCTCGGCCTGATCGGCACCCTGACCCTGCTGCTGGCGGTCGTCGCCGGGCTCGGCGTGCTGAACACCGTGGTCCTGAACACCCGGGAACGCGTGCACGACCTGGGCGTGTTCAAGGCGGTCGGGATGACGCCGCGGCAGACCATCGCCATGGTGATCTGCTGGGTGGCCGGGACCGGGCTCGTGGCCGGCCTGATCGCGGTCCCGCTGGGGATCGCGCTGCATCACGCCGTGCTGCCGGAAATGGCGTCGTCCGCGAACCTGGGCCTGCCCGCCAGCTACCTGGACGTCTACCACGGCGCGGAACTCGCCGGGCTGGCCCTGGCCGGGATGGTCATCGCGGTGGCAGGGGCCCTCCTTCCGGCGGGCTGGGCCGCCCGGATCCGCACCGCCACTGCCCTCCGCGCGGAGTAGCCGCGCCGGCCAGAGCCCTGGCCCGGCCGGCCCGCACGGGGGCGGGCCGGCCGGGCGCGGGGAGCAGCGCCCGGTGTTAGCGTGGTCACACGGATGGATTGTTTCCGCGGACCGGAGGAGGGGCGGCGATGGCCACCGTCAGCGTTCGGTACATCGTCAACGATGTCGACGAGGCGATCGCCTTCTACTGCCAGCATCTCGGCTTCGCTGAGGTCATGCACCCGGCGCCAGCGTTCGCCATGCTCTCGCGAGGCGACCTCCGCCTGGTGCTCAGTGCCCCCGGAGCAGGCCCGGGGGGCGGCCAGGCCATGCCGGATGGGACGCTGCCGGCTCCCGGCGGCTGGAATCGCTTCGCGATCGAGGTCAGCGATCTGGAGAGCCTCGTCGCCACGCTGCACAACCAGGGCGCCCGTTTCCGGAACGAGATCGTCTCGGGGGTGGGCGGCCGGCAGATCCTGCTGGAGGACCCCTCGGGCAACCCGGTCGAGCTATTCGAGCCGACCAGGGCCGAGGCCAGGCTTTCGCCCTCGGGCTGACCTCATTCCTTGATGGCTGGTCCTGACGGGCCGGACTGTCAGGGGCTGATCTGGCCCGGCGGCCCGGAGCGGGCGGCCAGGAACTCGCGCAGCGCCCGGGTCACGCCGTCCGGGTCCTCGACGGGCGAGCTGTGCCCGGCGCCGGGCAGTTCCACCAGCTGGGAACCTGCGATGAGGGACTGCATCTCGCGGGAGAAACGCGGCGGCAGGGACGTATCGGCTGCACCCGCGATGATCAGGGTTGGCGCGCGGATATCGCCGAGCTCGGCGCGGATATCGGGCCGGAGCACGATTCCTAGCATGGTCTTGGCCACGGCCGCGCGGTCCGCCCGCGCCCACCGCTGGCTCCAGATTTCCCGCTGGCCGGCCCGTCCCGGATCGCCGCGGAACGCCGCGCCGTACATTTCCGCCTCGATCCTGGACGTCAGCAGCCGGCCGGACAGGCCCGCGAGCCGGCCCACGGCGGTCAGCGCCAGGTGCCCGGGCACTTTGGCCCGGGGGTGCGCGGCCGCGCTGGTGTTGAGCAGGATCAGTGAGCGGACGACCGCGGGCTCGCGGGCCGCGATCCGCATCGCGGCGAACCCGCCCATGGATAGCCCCGCCAGGTGGACCGGCGCGATGCCGAGCGCCCGGATGACCGCGAGCACGTCCGCCGTCAGCTGCTCGGTCTGGTAGCCGCCGGGAGACGAGGCTGACCGGCCCTGGCCGCGGAAATCCAGGGTCAGGCAGCGGTACTGGTCCCGCAGCGCCGCGACCTGGGCGTCGAACTGCCGGCCGTCGAACAGGAAACCGTGCAGGAACAGAACAGGTTCGCCGGAACCGCCCGTGTCCGCATAGTGAAGGTCCGTACCGTGCACCCGGATGACCGGCATGCGACTCCTCCTCGCTGCTGGCACCTACTTCACCGGGGAAGCCGGCTGCGCGCAATAACCTGGCAGTCACCACAATGGGCGGATCGCTCAAGGGAGAAGGTCAGGTGCCCAAGCAGGCGGGGAACAGAGGCCGCGGGAACCCGGGCAACAGGAACCCAGGCGGCGGGAACCCGGGCAACAGGAACCAGGGCAGCGGGGGCAAGGGCCGCGGGAGCAAGACAAACCAGGCCGCCGCCCGGGCCAGGGTCGCCGAGATGCGCGCCCAGGAAGCGGCCCGCAAGCGGCGCCGGAACTGGCTGGTCGGGATCGGTGCCGCCGTGGTCGTCATCATCGCCGCCGTGGCCATCACGCTGGCTGTGACCAGCAACAGCGGAAGCTCCAATCGTGCCACCGCCAGCACCCCGAAACTTAAGCTGGCCTCGCTCAGCACGCTCGGCACGCTGAAGCCGCTGCCTTCTCCCGGCCCTAACGGCTCCGAGGGCGTTCCGGTCCCGGCCGGGCCCTCGCTCGCCAGCACCGCCACGGTGGCCAGCGGGAAGACCGTGGACGGGATCAGCTGCGACCGGGGTGAGCAGGTCGCCTTCCACATCCACGCCCACCTGACCGTGTTCGTGAACGGTGCCGCGCGCCAGGTGCCCGCGGCCATCGGCATCCCGGGCGCCCAGGCCGAGAACACGCCGAACGGCCCGTTCATCGCCAGCGGCACCTGCTTCTACTGGCTGCACACGCACGCCCCCGACGGGATCATCCACATTGAGTCCCCGGTGCAGCGCACATACACGCTGGGCGACTTCTTCGACATCTGGGGCCAGCCGCTCAGCGCCAACCAGGTAGGCCCGGCCCGCGGCCCGGTGACCGCGCTCTACAACGGCCGGGTCTACCAGGGCAACCCCCGCGACATCCCGCTCGAGAAGCACGCCCAGATCCAGCTGGAAGTCGGCAAGCCCCTCATCTCCCCGGCCTCCATCACCTTCCCCAACGGGCTCTGAGCCGCTCGCCCGGACCGGGCCGCTCACCCGGACCGGGGATCCCAGCGGAACCGCCGGATCGCGATGAGCGCCCCGGCCGCGCCCCAGGCGAGGAGGATCCCCAGAGCCTTCCAGTCCACGCCGGTGTGCTGCGCGAACGCGCCAAGCAGGGCCTCGTTGAACGGCCGGACCGGCAGCCAGCCGGAGATGCGGTTCAGCAGGGCGGAATGGATCGGGAGGTATGTCCCGGAGATGAACAGCAGCGGGAACAGGACGAGCTGCACCACGGCGGGTGCGGCCTCGGCGTTGCCGATCAGGGAGGCCACCGCGACGCCCAGCGCGCAGAAACTGGCTGCGCCCAGCACCAGCGCCGCCGCGATCGCGGCCCACTGGGCCGGCAGCGGCACGCCGAACAGGCGGCCGACGCCGACGATGAGTGCGATATCCGCGACGCTGACCACGATGCAGTGCGCCAGCAACCCCAGGAAGTAGGCCCAGGCGGGCAGCGGGGTGGCCCGGACCCGTTTCAGGATCCCGTTCTGCCGCCGGGTGGCGAGCACGATCGCGAGCTGGCTGTAACAGGAGCCCAGCACGGAGACCGCCGCGATCGTGGGCACGTAGTACTGCAGGGCCGAGAGCCCGTAGAAGTACGAGCTGCGGGCCGCCCCGCCGAACATCACGCCGAACAGCGTGATGATCACCACGGGGAACGCGAACGTGAAGAAGGCGCTCTGCGGGTTGCGCCAGAACGACAGCTGCTCGTAGCGGACCTGGTGCCACAGCAGGGCGAGATCATGCTTCCGGGCCGGCCGGCTCATCACCGGGCTGAAAGAGCTGACTGAGGTCACCGGGCACTCCTTTCCAGCGGGGCTGCCGCGGCCGGGTCGCCGGCCGCGGTCAGCCCGAGATAGATGTCTTCCAGGCTGGGCCGGTCCACCGTGAGCCGGTCCAGCGTCAGCCCGCGGCCGAGGGCCCAGCCGGTCAGCTGGTGCAGCGTCTCGGTCGGCTCACTGGTGTGCAGGCTGACCAGGCCGTCCTCCGCTGCCGCCACGCCCATCGGCAGCTCCGCGGCCGGGAACCCGCGGGGCAGGGCGAACCGGATCCGGGCCTGGGCGCTGGCCCTGCCGCCGAGGTCCGATGGCGTGCCCTCGGCCACGATCCGGCCGCCGGACATCACCGCTACCCGGTCGGCAAGGACCTGGGCCTCGTCCATGTAGTGGGTGGTGAGCAGGATCGTGGTGCCGCAGCCGCGCAGGCCGCGCACGATCTGCCAGGCGTCCCGCCGGGCGCCCGGGTCGAACCCGGTCGTCGGCTCGTCCAGGAACAGCACGTCCGGATCGCCGATCAGGCCCAGGCCAAGGTCCAGGCGCCGTTTCAGGCCGCCCGAGAGGTTCCTGACTTTGGTCCGCTCCTGCCCGGCCAGGCCGACCAGCGCGATCACCTCGCCGACGTCCCGCGGCGCGGGGTAGTAGCCCGCGTTCCGGGCGAACGTCTCGCGGACCGTCAGGTACGGCTCGACCGCGATGTCCTGCAGCACCAGCCCGATCCGCTCCCGGAGCGCCCGTCCCGCCGCGCGGTCACCGGGGTCCAGGCCCAGCACGTCGGCCTG
>Ga0208219_1000348_pt1 | contig 16990 bp, 13 predicted proteins | sample NGESurshal072012_7_FD_184469 | JGI IMG/M metagenome (GOLD analysis project Ga0208219, IMG submission 184469) | Arctic peat soil microbial communities from Barrow, Alaska - NGEE Surface sample 53-2 shallow-072012 (SPAdes) | ecosystem: Environmental > Terrestrial > Soil > Wetlands > Peat ... | reverse complement strand
AGCGCGCCCGTGATGTCTTCCTCGTCGATTCGCCGCAACAATCGCTGCACCGCTTCGGGTCCGATCGCGCCGCCGGTGCGCTGCGCGTAGAAGCGGATCTCGCGTCCCGACCGTCCCGGGCCTGCTGGCCCGAGCAGTGCGAGCGCGTGCTCGACGTGCGCCTCGTCGTCGATCGTGAGCAGCACACGCGCGTCCTGCCACCTCGGATCCAGGCCGCTTTCGATCTCCATCCACTGGTCGACGAGTGCCATCGAACGAACCATAAACTGCGCGCCGTGGCAAAGGTCGAGACCAAGACGTCCCTCGCGAAGGGCGACCTGCGCGACGTGCTGCGCGAGATGCTGCTCATCCGCCGTTTCGAGGAGAAGGTGGAGGAGCGCTTCCGCGCCGGCGAGCTGCCCGGATTCCTCCACGTGGCCATCGGCCAGGAGGCCTGCGCCGTCGGCGTCTGCCGGGCGCTGGAGGACGGGGACATCATCGCCTCGACCCACCGCGCGCACGGCCACACGCTGGCCAAGGGCACGCACCCGAACGAATTGATGGCCGAGCTGTACGGGAAGACCGAAGGCTGCTCCCACGGCTATGGCGGCTCGATGCACCTGTACGACATCGAACGCGGCAACATGGGCGCGAACGCGGTCATCGGCGGCGGCCTGCCGCACATCACCGGCGCCGCGCTCGCCTTCCAGATGCGCGGCGAGCCACGCGTCGCGCTCGCGTTTTTCGGCGACGGCGCGACGAACATCGGGACGTTCCACGAATCGCTCAACCTTGCGCAGCTGTGGAAGGTGCCTGCCGTGTTCGTGCTCGAGGACAACAAGTGGGCCGAATCGACGCCGGAGTCGCAGCACTCGCCGATCCGCGATCTCTCCGATCGCGCGAAGGCGTTCGGCATGAAGGCGTTGAAGGCCGATGGCCAGGACGTCGAGGCCGTCTACAAGACCGCCCGCCAGGCGCTCGAGTACGCACGCGCCGGGAAAGGCCCCGTGTTCGTGCACCTCGACTGCGTTCGGCTGCACGGCCACTACATCGGCGACCCGCAGGTGTACCGCGACAAGGACGAGGCGCGGAAGCTCGCGGAGACACGCGATCCGATCACGCTGCTGCGTGCCAAGCTCGAGCTCTCGGACGAGGACTTCGACGAGCTGGATACCGAAGTGACGGAGATCGTCGAGGCGTCGGTCGAGTTCGCGAAGAACGGCACCGACCCCGCGCCGGAAGACGCCCTGAAGAACATCTATGCCTGAGCTCAGCTACCGCGAGGCGGTCCGCGACGCGCTCGCCACGGCGATGCGCCAGGACGACAACGTTTTCATCATGGGCGAGGACATCGCCGAGATGGGCGGCTCGATGGGCGTCACGAGCGGGATGCTCGAGGAGTTCGGTCGCGAGCGCGTGCGCAACACGCCCATCTCCGAGATGGCGCTTGCCGGCACCGCCATCGGCGCCGCCATGCAGGGCATGCGTCCCGTCGCCGAGATCATGTACGAGGACTTCATGACGCTCGCCGCCGAGCAGGTCGTGAACCAGGCCGCGAAGCTCCGCTACATGTCCGGCGGGCAGCTCAGCGTGCCCGTCGTCTTCCGCACGCAGGGCGGCGCCGGCTGGTCGCCGGGCGCGCAGCACGCGCAGCAGCTCGAGGCGTGGTTCGTGCACATCCCCGGCTTGAAGGTCGTCTTCGCATCGACGCCGGAGGACGTGCGCGGATTGCTGTGGTCGGCCATCTACGACGACAACCCGGTCGTGTTCTTCGAGCACCGCACGCTGTACGGCATCAAGGGCAACGTGCCGGAGAAGATCGAGCCGATCCCGATCGGCAAGGCGCGCATCCACCGCGAGGGCGAGGACGTGACCGTGATCGCGACCGGCCGGCTCGTGCACGAGTCGCTGGCGGCGGCCGAGGAGGCCGAGAAGGAGGGCGTCTCCGTCGAGGTGGTCGACCCGCGCACGCTGCAGCCGCTCGACGAGGAGACGCTCGTCGCGTCGGTGAAGAAGACGAACCGCGCGGTCGTCGCGCACGAGGCGGTGACGCGCATGGGCTTCGGCGCCGAGGTCGCGTCGGTGCTCCAGTATCAGGCGTTCGACTGGCTCGACGCGCCGATCGAGCGCGTGGGCGCGAAGTTCTCGCCGCTCCCGTTCGCGCCGGTGATGGAGCAGTTCGTCGTTCCGCACGCGGACGATGTGCTCGCCGCGATCATGAGGACCGTCGGCCGTGGCGACTGAGGTCAAGCTTCCTCGCTTGGGCCAGGGCATGGAGTCGGGGACGATCGTCCGTTGGCTCAAGTCCGAGGGTGAGCAGGTGGCGAAGGGCGAGCCGCTGTACGAGCTCGACACCGACAAGGTGACGCAGGAGGTCGAGGCCGAGGCGAGCGGCGTCCTGCTGAAGATCGAGATCCCCGAGGGTGAGGTGGAAGTGGGGCGGACGATTGCCTTCATCGGCAAGGAGGGCGAGACTGTCGCGGCGGTCGAGGCGCCCGCGCCGAAGCCCAAGGAGGCAGCGGCGGAGTCTGCGCCTGAGCCGAAGGAAGAGCAGCGCGTCTCCGAGCCGACGACGAACGGGCGGATCAAGGCGTCGCCGCTCGCGCGGCGGCTCGCACGTGAGCGCGGGATCGACCTCTCGTCCATCCAGGGCACCGGGCCCGACGGGCGCATCGTCGCGCAAGACGTCGAGACGCCTGCGCCGGCGGCGCCTCGGGCGGCGGTACCCGTAACTCAGGCGCGTAGCGCAGAGGTGACCTCCACGCCGCTGACGAACATCCGGAAGACGATCGCGCGCCGGCTCACCGAAGCGTGGACGGTGCCCGTCTTCACGCTCACCGTCTCCGCCGACATGACGCGGGCGACCGAGCTCGTCGCGCGCCGCCGCGAGCTCGAGCCCGATGTGCGCGTGACCGTCACCGACCTCCTCACGCGGGTGTGCGCGCAGGCACTCGCTCGCCACCCGGAGATGAACGTGCAGTACACGGAGGACGCGCTGCTGTCGTTCCCGAACGCGAACGTCGGCATCGCCGTCGCCGCACCGCAGGGGCTGGTCGTCCCCGTCGTGCACAACGCCGAGCAGCTGACGCTCACGCAGATCGCCCAGGTGCGTGGCGATCTCGTCGCACGCGCGCGCGACTCGAAGCTCCGCGCCGAGGACATCGACGGGGGGACGTTCACGATCTCCAACCTCGGCATGTTCGAGGTCGACCAGTTCGTCGCCGTGCTCAATCCGCCGCAGGCGTCGATCCTCGCCGTCGGCGCGACGCGTGAACAGGTCGTGCCGCGCGACGGCGAGTTCTTCGTCGTCCCGCTCATGACGATGACGCTCACGTGCGACCACCGCGCCGTCGACGGCGCCACCGGCGCCGAGTTCCTGAAGTCGATCAAGGCGTTCCTCGAGTTTCCCGGCCTCGCGCTGTAAGTGAGCGCGGGGCCGACCGTCTGGTACCACGTTCGCGATCTCGACGCCGCGCGCCGCTTCTACCGCGAGACGCTGCTGTTCGAGGAGACCGCGGTCGACTTCTCGAAGCGGTGGGCGCGACTCGAGCGCGGTGGGATGGACATCGGGCTGGCCGAGGGCGAGCCGGAGCCGGACGGCGCGGTCGCGCACGTCGACGTCCGCGACGTGAAGGTCGAGGCCGAGCGATTGCGGTCGGCGGGGGTCGAGGTGGGGATCGTGCTCGAGCTCACCGGCCAGATGCGACTGCTCGACGTATACGACCCGGACGGCAACCGGGTGCAGCTCGCCCAGGAGCTCTGATGTTGCGGCCGGCGGACAGGCAGGACGCGCGCTTCCTGCGCGACATGCTCCGTCACGCGTACCACTGGCGCCTCACCGAGGATGCCGAGCGGCCCGTCTACCGTTACGTCCGCAACTGGGGCCGCACCGGCGACGCCGGCGTGGTCGCCATGGACGGCCCGCACGCGTACGGCGCGGCGTGGTACCGCGTGTTCACCGCCGACGAGCCGGGCTTCGGCTTCGTCGACGAGAAGACGCCGGAGCTGACCATCGCCGTCGTCCCGAGCCGCCGCGGCAAGGGCGCGGGCAAGGAGCTGCTCGAGGCACTGCTCGAGCGCGCGCGGGCCGACGGCTTCGAAGCGGTCAGTTTGAGCACCGACGAGCAGCAGGTCGGCTGGTACGAGCGCTTCGGGTTCGAGGTCGTGTCCGAGTCGCCGCATGCCGTGACAATGATCAAGCGCTTGTAGTTACGCTGGACCGTATGGACGTCGACGTCGCAGTTCTCGGTGGTGGGCCCGGCGGGTACACCGCCGCCATCCGTGCCGCGCAGCTGGGCGCGAAGGTCGCCTGCATCGAGAAGGAGCCCGAGCTCGGCGGCACGTGCCTGCGCGTCGGCTGCATCCCGACGAAGGCGTGGGTGCAGACCGCGTTCGCGCTCAAGGAGGCGGAGGAGCACTTTGCGAAGTTCGGCGTCAACGTCGGCGAGGCGAAGCTCGACTTCGCCGCCTCGAACGCGTGGAAAGACGGCGTCGTCAAGCAGATGACGTCGGGCGTCGCGTCGCTCTTCAAGGCGAATGGCGTCGAGTGGGTGAAGGGAACCGGGCGCTTCAAGGACGCGAACACGATCGCGGTCGAAGGCGGCGAGGACGTCACCTTCAAGCAGGCGGTCGTTGCGACGGGCTCATTCCCGCTCCTGCCACCGATCCCGGGGCTCGACTCGCCGCGCTGCGTCGACTCGACCGGATTGCTCGCACAGGAGCAGGTTCCGAAGCGCCTCGCCGTTCTCGGCGGCGGGATCATCGGCTGCGAGTTCGCGTCCATCTTCAATCGCTTCGGCTCTGACGTGACGATCATCGAGATGCTGACGCTCATCCCGCAGGAGGACGAGGACGCGAGCAAGGAGCTCGCGAAGCAGTTCGGGAAGCGCGGGATCACGCTCCACCTCGGCAAGCAGTGCACGCGCGTCGAGGACAACGGCTCCTCGCTCGTCATCCACTTCGGCGACGGCGAGACGATCGAGGCGGATCTCATGCTCGTCTCGGTCGGGCGCGGGCCGCTCGTCGAGGGCGTCGGGCTCGAAGCCGCGGGCGTGCAGTTCGACAAGCGCAAGGGCATCGCCGCCGACGAGCACCGGCGCACGAGCGTCCCGCACATCTATGCGGTCGGCGACTGCGCCGGGTACTGGCAGCTCGCGCACACCGCCTTCCGCGAGGGCGAGGTCGCAGCCGAGAATGCGTGCGGACACGACGCCGTCGTCGACAACCGCGCGATCCCGCGTCCGATCTACACGGATCCCGAGATCGCCGGCGTCGGCCTCACCGAGGCGCAGGCGCGCGAGGAGTACGGCGACGACGTTGCCGTAGGCCAGTTCCCGTGGGTTGCGAACGCGCGCGCGGTCATGCAGGACGAGACCGTCGGCTGGGTCAAGTCGATCCACGAGACCCGCTACGGCGAGCTGCTCGGCATCGTCATGATCGGCCCGCACGTGACCGACCTGATCGAGGCGGGTGTGGTCGCGATCGACGCGGAGTCGACCGTGGAGACCGTCGCGGACGGCATGGCCGCGCACCCGACGCTGTCGGAGGCGATCAAGGAGGCCGGTCTGGCCGCCCTCGGCCGGGCCATCCACATCCCGAATCGCAAGCCCCGCGCCAAAGCTCCTGCCTGAGCGCAGGTTTTTCGCGAAAACGGGCATCGAGTGGGCATGGCGGCTGTGCCTGGCCTGGACCGATCCTTCGAGCGTCTGTACCGGCGGCATTCGACGCACGTCTACCGCTACGCGTACGGCATGCTCCACAATTCCGCTGACGCGGAGGACGTCACCCAGACGACGTTCATGAACGCGTTCCGGGCGCTCGAGCGCGGTGATGACCCGCGCTCGCCCCTCAACTGGCTCATCTCGATCGCGCACAACGTCTGCCTGCAGCGGTTTCGCACCAACTCGCGGCGCCCACAGGAGGTGGAGCTCGACTACGACGTCGCCGATGCGCTCGTCGAAGAGAGCGACGGCCCTGAGGCTGAGGACATCAAGCGTGCGCTCGGCCACCTCGCGTTCAACCAGCGGGCGGCGATCGTCCTGCGCGAGATCGAGGGGAGCTCGTATGCCGAGATCGCCGAGGTACTGGGCGTGTCGCTGAGCGCGGTGGAGACGCTCATCTTCCGCGCCAGGCGTGCGCTGCGGGAGCAGCTCGAGGGTGCGCTCACGTGCGTGGAGGCCGAGCTCGCGATCTCGAAGCAGCTGGACCGCAAGCTCTCCCGGGCTGAGCGCTCGCAGCTGCGTGCCCATCTCCGCGAGTGCCCGGACTGCGCGACGCTCGCGCGCCGGCAGCGGGCGCAGCAGGCCGCCGTGCGCGGGCTCTTCGGCCCGTTGCCGTGGGCGGGCGGCCTCGGGCTCCTGGCCAAGGGCACGGCGGTGGTCGTCGCCGCCGGGGCGCTCGGCGCCGGGTCGTACGACCTGCGCCACACGATCCTGCCGCCGACGAGGCAAAAGGCCGCTCCGACCGTCAATTCGCACCCGGCCGCACGAGCTTCGCGCAAGTTTTCGCCGCCAGACGTATCTCAGTCATCAGGACGTGCCCTCGTCCCCATCCTCCGGGGCCACGCCGCCCGCGGGCCCCGGGGGATGCTTGACCGCCGCGATCGGATAGCCTCGACCGTGAAAAGGGAGGTCGAGCATGGGCATCGTCAACAGGCGCAACGCGGTGATCGGCTGGTTGGTGGTCAAGCTGGGAAAGCGCGTGGCAAAGAAGAAGGCGCAGGAAGCCGTTCCGGCGGCCAAGCGCAAGGGCGGAGCACTCGCGGGCGCCATCGCGGCCCTCGGCGCGCTGCTGATGTTGAAGCGAAAAAAGCGCTCGGACACCGCTGAGTGAGCGGCGGGCTGTTCCGCCGTTCCATCGCAGATCTGATCCCGTACGAGCCGGGCAAGCCGATCGAGGAAGTCCAGCGTGAGCTCGGCCTCGACCGCGTCGTCAAGCTCGCCTCGAACGAGGGCCCGTTTCCCCCGTTTCCGGCCGCGGTCGAGGCGCTCGAGCGCGCGACGCGTGACCTGAACCGGTACCCGGACGGGGGCGTCTACGCGCTGCGGACGGCGCTCGCCGAGCACCACGGGGTCGCGCTCGAGGAAGTGATCGTCGGCGCCGGCGCCGACGGGGTGATCGACCTGCTCTCGCAGGCGACGCTCGACGCGCGCGACGAGGTCGTGTGCGGCTGGCCGTCGTTTCCGAGCTACGTGCTCGATGCGCTGAAGCTCGGCGCCGTGCCGCGCAAGGTGCCGCTGCGCGACAACGTCTACGACCTGGACGCGATGCTCGCTGCGGTCGGGCCGCGCACGAAGCTCGTGTACGTCTGCCATCCGAACAACCCGACGGGGACGGCGAACGGCCGCGACGAGCTGCTCGCGTTCGTCGAGCAACTGCCCGAGCACGTCCTCGCGGTCGTCGACCAGGCGTATTTCGAGTACGTCGACGATCCCGACTACGCCGACGGCGTCGCGGAGCTGTTCAAGCAGGGGCGGCGCGTCGTCATCCTGCGGACGTTCTCGAAGATCTACGGGCTCGCGGGCCTGCGCGTCGGCTACGGCATCGCGCCGAAGGACGTGGTGACGGCGACGAGCAAGGTGCGGCGCGCGTTCGACGTGGCCGCGACCGCCCAGGCGGCGGCGCTCGCGAGCCTCGGCGACGAGGCCGAGCTGGCGCGGCGGCGGGCGCTCAACCGGACCGGCCGTGACGAGCTGGACGAAACGCTCCGATGCCACGGCCTCGAGCCGGCCGGCCCGGCGCTCGGGAACTTCCTCTTCGCCGACGTCGGCGACGGCGCGGCGCTCTTCGACCGGCTCCTGCGCCAGGGCGTGATCGTCCGGCCGCTCGCGAGCTTCGGCGCGCCGGAGGCGATTCGCGTCACCGTCGGGACGCCCGAGGAGAACGCGTTCTTCGCTGTCTGCCTCGGACAGGTCCTCTCGGGAGTCTCGTAACCCGGACAAAAGGGTGCTAGGTTCGCAGGCGCCCTGACAGCTGTCAGCCGTCAGCTGCTGCCTCTCCGAAACCCGGGTTTTCGCCTCCTGGCGATCGCCACACTCGGGTCGAGCGTCGGCACCCTGCTCGCCGCGATCGCGCTCGCGATCGACATCAAGGACAGGACCAATTCGGGGCTCTGGGTGGGCGCCGTCCTCGTCGTCGCCTACCTCCCGACGGTCGCCGTCGGGATGACCCTCGGGCCGCTGCTCGACCGGCTGCGGCGGCGCGACCTGATGATCGGCGCCGACGTCGTCCGCGCCGCGGTCTTCTTCACGCTCCCGTTCACGAGCAGTCCGGGAGCGATCGTCGCGCTCGCGGCCGTCGCCGGCCTCGCCAACGGGTTCTTCCTGCCGGCGGTCTACGCCGGCATGCCGAACCTCGTCTCGGACGAGGAGCTTCCCGCCGCGAACGCGTTGCTGCAGACGATGGAGAACGTCAGCTGGGCGATCGGCCCGATCCTCGGCGGCCTGCTCACGGCCGCGGCCGGTCCGCACGCCGCGTACTGGATCAACGGCGTCTCGTTCATCGTCTCCGCGTTCCTGATCGCGCGCATCCCGTCGCGCATGCTGCAGAGCGAGACCGCGCTCACGCGCGGCCACTGGCGCGACCTCGGCGACGGCTTCCTCGTCGTCATGCGCTCGCGCGCCCTGCTCGCGGTCCTCATCGCCTGGGGCATCGCCTGCCTCGGCATCGGCGCCGCGAACGTATCCGAGGTGTTCCTCGCGAAGAACACGTTCCACGCGGGCGACTTCGGGTACGGCCTCATCTACGGCGCCATCGGCGGCGGCCTCGTGCTTGGCAGCTTCGCTAGCAGCACGCTGCTCGAGCGGATCGGGCCCGCGCGGACGTACGCAGGCGGCCTCGTGCTGATGGCGCTCGGGTTCGGCGGCGCAGCGGTGAGCCCGAACATCTGGGTGGCGGCGATGTGCGCCGCGGTCGGTGGAGTCGGCGACGGCGCGGCCATCGTGTGCAACGCCGTGCTCGTGCAGCGCGGCGCGGCCGACGAGATGCGCGGCCGCGCGCTCACGCTCGTCATGAGCGCGACGTTCCTCGCCACCGCCGCCGCCAACGGCATCGCCGGTGCTCTGCTCAACACCGTCAGCCCACGCTGGATCTGGGGAGGTGCCGCGATCGCGTACGCCGTCGCAGCCGCCGTCGGCTATCTCCTTGCCCGCGAGCCCGCGCGCGCGGGCGCAACGGTCGAACCGGCGCATTAGCCCGGTTGAAAGTGCTGGCGCACTTTCAACCGCAGAGGTACCGCTTCGCGGAGAGCCCGCCGGCAAAGCCGCCGGGCTCTTTGAGCTTTCGGCGACTGGTCGTTCTGCGCATGCGGTCGTGCCTACGGCAGGACCGCATGCTTCGTCCGGCCGGCTCGAACGCTTCGCGTTCCCTCCGGCCCTGGTCGGTTCTGAGCGTCGGAGCGGCTAAGTAGAGTGGCCTCCCGTGGCGGGGCGTCGCGATTGGACGAGGGAAACGCTCGGGGCCGGCGTCCGCGACGGCGACCGGCGCGCGTTGGCGCGCGCGATCACGCTCGTCGAGAACCGCGATCCGCTCGCCTACGGCGTCGTCGCCGACCTCTATCCGTCCACCGGCCACGCCTACGCGGTCGGCATCACCGGCCCGCCCGGGGTCGGCAAGTCGAGCCTCATCTCCGCGCTCGTCCGCCACGTCCGCGCGCAGGAGACGACCGTCGGCGTCGTCTCCGTCGACCCCTCGAGCCCGTTCTCGAAGGGCGCGCTGCTCGGGGATCGGATCCGGCTCGCCGACCACTTTCTCGATCCCGGCGTTTTCATCCGCTCGATGGGGACGCGCGGACATCTCGGCGGCCTCGCCGAGGCGACGCTTCAGGCGCTGCTCGTTCTCGACGCGGCGGGCAAGGACGTCGTCTTCCTCGAGACCGTCGGCGCCGGTCAGAGCGAGGTGGAGGTGATCGGCATCGCCGACACGGTCGTGCTCGTACTCATGCCCGGCTCCGGCGACTCGGTGCAGGCGCTGAAGGCCGGGATCATGGAGATCCCGGACGTGATCGCGATCAACAAGATGGACCACCCGGCGGCGAAGACGATGCTGAACGAGGTGCGCTCGATCCTCGCGCTTGATCGGGACAGCGACTGGCGGCCGCCGATCATCCTCACCGAGGCGACGCGCGGCGAAGGCGTGCCCGAGCTGTGGGAGAAGATCGCGGCGCACCGCGCGCACCTCGAGGAGTCGGGGCAGCTCGACGAGCGCAGGCGCAACAACCTCGCCGGCGAGGTGTTCGCCGTCGCCTCCGCGCGCGCGAAGACGCACCTCGAGAACGCCGTCTCGGACGATCCCGAGCTGCGCCGCCTGCTCGACGAGGTGCAGCGCCGCGAGCTCGACCCGCTCACAGCCGTGCGTGAGATCCTGGAAAAGGTCTTCCACATCAATGGTTCCGGAACTAGCTGATATCGAAGCGGCCCGCGCGCGCCTGGACGGCGTCGCGCGCGTCACGCCCGTCTACCGCTCGGAGACGCTCTCGCAGACGTGCGGCCTTGACGTCCATCTCAAGGCGGAGAACCTCCAACGCACGGGCTCGTTCAAGATCCGCGGCGCGTACAACCGCATGTCGCTGCTGGACGAGAAACATCGTGCCGCCGGCGTCGTCGCGGCGAGCGCCGGGAACCACGGCCAGGCGGTGGCTTGGGCGGCGCGCGAGGTCGGGGCGCAGGCGCGCATCTTCATGCCGCAGGACGCGGTGATGGCAAAGGTCGACGCGACGCGCCACTACGGCGCCGACGTCGAGCTGACGGGGCCCGGGTTCGAGGAGGCGCTCGAGGCGGCGCAGGCGTACGCCGCCGAGACGGGCGCGACGTTCGTCCATCCGTTCGAGGACCCCACGATCATCGCCGGTCAGGGGACGATCGGGCTCGAGCTCGTCGACCAGGTCGAAGGCCTCGAGACGGTGCTCATCCCCATCGGCGGCGGCGGCCTCGCCTCCGGCATCTCGCTCGCGCTGCGCGCCGTGCGTCCCGACCTGCGCATCGTCGGTGTGCAAGCGGCCGGAACGCTCCCGGGCGGGCCTGGCTACACAATCGCGGACGGCATCGCCGTGAAGAAACCGGGTGAGCTGACGATGTCGATCCTCGACAAAACGCTCGACGAGATCGTCTCCGTCACCGACGAGGAGATCAGCGAGGCCATCGTCCTCCTGCTCGAGCGGACGAAGCTCGTCGTCGAGGGCGCGGGTGCGGTCAGCGTCGCCGCGCTGCTGAGCGGGAGGACGGAGGCGCGAGGCGCCGTCGTTCCGATCCTCTCCGGCGGGAACATCGACGCAAGCCTCCTCATCTCCGTGATGCGACACGGCCTCGCCGCCGCGGGGCGCTACCTCGTGCTGCGCACGCGCGTGCCCGACCGGCCCGGCGAGCTGGCGAAGTTGCTGACGCTGCTCGCGAACGACCGGGTGAACGTCGTCGAGGTCGAGCACCAGCGGGAGACCGGCAACCCCGTGGGCGAGACCGGCGTCGAGCTGACGCTGCTCACGCGCGACCCTTCGCACTGCGACGAGATCGTCGCGAATCTCGGGCGCTGGGGTTACCCCGCGCATCGACTGTCCTAGACTCTTTCGCGTGACTCCCTGCCCCGTCTGCGGGCACGACAACGCGTCCGGCGCGAAGTTCTGCTCGGAGTGCGGCGCTGCGCTCGTGGCCGCGTCCGAGCGCCGCGAGGAACGCAAGGTTGTCACCGTGCTGTTCGCGGATCTCGTCGGCTTCACCTCGCGCGCTGAGACGCTCGACCCGGAGGACGTGCGCGCGGTGCTCGCCCCGTACTGGGAGCGCCTGCGCGCCGAGCTGGAGCGGTACGGCGGGACGGTGGAGAAGTTCATCGGCGACGCGGTGATGGCGCTCTTCGGCGCGCCGGTCTCGCACGAGGACGATCCGGAGCGCGCGGTGCGCGCGGCGCTCGCCATTCGCGACTGGGCGCGCGAAGAGGACGACCTGCAGGTACGCATCGCCGTGAACACGGGCGAGGCGCTCGTGCTGCTCGGCTCGCGGCCTGCTGAGGGCGAGGGGATGGCGGCCGGCGACGTCGTGAACACGGCAGCGCGGCTCCAGTCGGCAGCGCCGGTGAACGGCGTCCTCGTCGGCGAGACGACCTACCGTGCGACGCGCGAGGCGATCGACTACGCGGAGCAGGAACCGGTGTCGGCGAAGGGCAAGTCGGAACCGATTCCCGTGTGGGAGGCGCTGCAGGCGCGCTCGCGTTTCGGCTCCGACCTCGAGCAGCGCGCACTGCTCCCGCTCGTCGGGCGTGCGCGCGAGTTGGAGACGATCCTCGGCGCATTCGACCGCGCACGCACCGAGCGAGAGACGCAGCTCGTGACGCTCGTCGGCGTTCCCGGCATCGGCAAGTCGCGACTCATCGCCGAGCTGTTCGCGACGCTCGACGCCCAGCCCGACCTCGTCTGGTGGCGACAGGGCCGCGCGCTGCCGTACGGCGAGGGCGTGAGCTTCTGGGCGCTCGCCGAGATGGTGAAGGCGCAAGCCGGCATCCAGGACAACGACGACGCGGATGCCGCCGAGGAGAAGCTGCGCGCGAGCGTCGACGCGACCGTGGACGCGGACGATCGCGCCCGGGTCGCGCAACACCTTCTGCCGCTCGTCGGCGTGGAGCAGCTGGACGACGCCGGCGACCGCAGGGACGAGCGCTTCGCCGCCTGGCGCCGGTACCTCGAAGGGCTCGCAGAGCAGCGGCCGCTCATCCTCGTGTTCGAGGACCTGCACTGGGCCGACGACGGCCTGCTCGATTTCGTCGACCACCTCGCCGACTGGGCGGGCAGCGTCCCGCTGCTCGTGCTCGGCACGGCGCGACCGGAGCTGCTCGAGCGGCGCCCCGGCTGGGGCGGAGGCAAGCTGAACGCGACGACGCTCGCACTCACGCCGCTCGCCGACGAAGAAGCGGCGCAGATCATCCAGGCGGTGCTCGAGCAGGCGCTCCTCCCGGCCGACACGCAGCAGGCGCTACTCGAGCGCGCCGGCGGCAATCCGCTGTACGCGGAGCAGTTCGCTCGTCTTTTCGTCGAGCGCGGCACTGCCGAGGACATGCCGCTACCCGAGACGGTGCAAGGGATCATCGCCGCAAGGCTCGACGTGCTCGAGCCGGTCGAGAAGCGGTTGCTCCAGGACGCTGCCGTGGTCGGCAAGGTCTTCTGGGCGAGCGCGGCGGCCGAGCTCGCGGGCCTCGATCGCGACGAGGCCACGAGCGCGCTGCACGCGCTGGAGCGGCGCGGGATGGTGCGGCGCGAACGGCGCTCGTCCTTCGGCGGCGAGGACGAGTACGCGTTCCGGCACGTGCTGGTGCGCGACGTCGCATACGGGCAGATCCCACGCGCGGCGCGCGCCGACCGGCACGTGCGCGCGGCCGGCTGGATCGAGGGCCTCGGCCGCGCGGACGATCAGGCCGAGCTCGTCGCCCATCACTACGCCGCCGCGCTCGAGCTCGGGGCGGACGTCGCCGCCGGCGCGCGGATCGCATTCCGCCGCGCAGGCGAGCGTGCGCTGCGACTCAACGCGTTCGCGAGTGCCGAGCGCTTCTACGCCGAGGCGCTCGCGCTCTGGCCGGATGACCACGAGCGCGCGTACGTCCTGGCCGCGCATGCTCGGGCGCGTTTCCACGCCGAGGGCGGCGCGGGCGGCGAGCTGGACGAGGCGGTCGAGGCCTTGCGGGCGACCGGCGACATCGAGGCTGCCGCGGAGGCTGCCGTTCTCGCGGCCCACGCCGCCTGGCGGGCCGGGCACGAGGTCGAAGCGCGTGAGCGGATCGACACGGTTCGGGCGTGGCTCGCAGGCCGGGCGCCGTCGAAGGCGCTCGCCGCCGTTCTCGCCGAGCAGGCGCGGCTCGAGGTGTTTGCTGGCGGGAATGCGGACGCCGCGGAGATCAGCGCAGAGGCGCTCCGGCTCGCCGAGGACCTGGGGCTAGACGAGCTCCGCGCGAGCGTGCTTACCACGATGGGAGTGGCCAGAACGTTCGCCGGCGACCTCGCCGGCTCGGACGAGCTGTACGCGCAGGTTGCGGCCATCGAGGCGCCGGCTGCTGCGTCCGAGGTCGCGCGGGCCCTCGTGAACCATGTCGTCAACGCCACGTTCAAGGGCGATTTCGCCGAGACCCGTCGACGCCACCGCGTCGCGTCCGAGTACGCCACGCGCATCGGAGACACGCGCATGACGCTCTGGCTCGACGTCAACGAGATCTGGTTTGCGCAGTCGGACGGCCGGTGGGATGAATCGCTCGCGCGTGCGGACGCTTTCATCGCCAAGGTCGCGCCGCTCGGCGGCCACTACATGGAGGACGCCGCTCGCATCACCCGGGCCCAGATCCATGCCTCGCGCGGCATCGAGGCGCATGCAGATCTGGACTGGGTGCTCGCGCGGCTCGACGACTCGCAAGACTGGCAGTCCCTCATGCCGCGACTCCTGCTCAGCGCAAACGTGTGGAGCATCCTCGGAGAGGACGCCGAAGCGAACGCGCTCCTCGACCGTGTGCGCGAGATCACGTTCGTCCCGAGCACACCCGGCGTAGACGGCACGGTGCTTGTGACGATCGTGCGGCTCGGGCGGGCAGAGGAGTGGATCCAGAGATTCTCGAGAACAGCCGACACGCCTCGGATGCGTGCTGCGCACCTCCTGCTCACCGGCCGCACAGTAGAGGCGGCTGATGCCTACGTCCACGTCTCAGGAGCCGCCGACGAGGCCCCTGTTCGCATGCTTGCGGCCGAGCAGTTCGTGGCTGCGGGCCGTCGCGCCGAGGCGGACGTCCAACTCCAGCGTTCGCTCGCGTTCTACCGCGCCGTCGGCGCGTCGCGCATCGTGCGCCGCGCTGAGACGCTGTTCGCCGCTGCGGGCTGAGCCGGCTTCTTCTGCGGCGGGTTGCGCCACGCGTCGCGGAGTGCGTCGACGTGCTGCTGTGCGTAGGAGAAGCTCATGCCGACAAGACGCGCCGGCGGCCGGTCTTCTTCCCTAGCCGCCGCAGCGGCGGAACGAGGCGAGCTCGCCGCCGCGGGCGCGCCACTCCGAGATGCCGCCGACGACGGGGCGCGCCGAGACGCCTGCGGCGCGCAGCACGCTGGCGGCCACCGCCGCCCGCGCGCCGGTCTCGCAGATGGTGACGATCGGCCGGCCGCCGCAGAGGCCGTTCTCGGCCGCCTGGCGGACGTTGCGATATGGCATGTGGTCGGTGCCGGGGATGAACCCTGCGTCGCGCTCGTCTGCCTCGCGCACGTCGAGCACCTCGATCTCGCCGGACGCGAGCAACCGCTCGAGCTCCTCGAGCGTCACCGGCTCGACCTGCTCCTCGCCGCCGCCCGACTGCCAGCCGGCGACGTCGAAGATGCCTACCGCGTAGAGCGAGCGCGCCGCGCGCACGGCCTCCTCGTCGTCGCGCGCGTGCACGACGACAGGCCGCTCGGGCAACACGAACGCCGTCTTCGTCGCGAAGCTCGATCCGGACACGGGGACGTTGACGGCGCCGGGGCGGTGGCCGCCGGCGAAGTCCCGCGCGGGGCGCGCGTCGAGGACGACTGCGTCGCCGGCGTCCGCGATCTCCTGCAACGGCGGCTGCGCTGCCACGAACGGGCCGCGGTTCAAGTCGACGATCCGCTCCATGTTCGGCGGCCGCGGCGGCTGCGGTCCGAGCGCGAGGCCGAGGAACTCGTCCTCATCCTCGAGCAGCGCGTGGTTGTAGCGGCGCTCGAATCCGATCGTCGTCGACGCCTTCGAGCTCATCGCGGCGCCGCACAGGGAGCCGGCCACGTGGCCGGGAAACACCTCGACGCCGTCCCCGAGGTCGACGAGCCTGTGCAGTGACCGGAAGAGATCCTCCGCGCCATCGCGCGCGTCGACCGCGAGATCGGGCCGCGCTGCATCGCCGACGAAGAGCGAGTCGCCCGTGAGGACGAGCCACGGCTCGTCTCCGCGCGTCCGGTCGATCACGGCGAAGGCGCAGTGCTCGGGGCGGTGCCCGGGCGTGTGCAGCGTCCGCACGACGACCTCGCCGAGCTCGATCTTGGAACCGTCGGCGAGCGGCTCGTGCGCGTACTCGGCGGCGGCCGCGTCGTGCACGTAGACAGGGAGGCCGTGCTCGAGCGCCAGCCGTCCGTGTCCGGAGACGTGGTCGGCATGTGTGTGCGTCTCGAGCACGGCCGTCAGCCGGACGCCGCGCCGCTCCGCCTCTTCGAGGTAGGGCTCGATCCGGTACGCCGGGTCGACCACGACCGCCACGCCCGCATGCTCGTCGCCGACGAGGTACGAGGCGCATCCGAGGTCGTCGTCCACGAACTGCCGGAACAGCACGGAGCGACGCTAGCAGCGAACACGGCTATTTCTCTTGAAGTGACTCCGCTTTACGACCTGTGGACGTGCTCGCAGCCGCGCACGGTGTCGCCGGGCCGGATGTACGCGGTGTCGTTGCCGGGACCACAGTTGATCTTGTTGCGGCCAGGCCCGGCGTAGATGGTGTCGTTCCCGGGACCACCGCCGATGGTGTCGTTCCCGGGGCCGCCGTAGATCACGTCGTTTCCGGTACTGCCGGAGAGGACGTCGTTCCCCGGCCCGCCGTCGAGGATGTCGTTGCCGGGGCCGCCTCCGATCTTGTCGTTTCCCGGCCCTCCGTAGACGACGTCGTCGCCGTTTCCGGCAAAGATCGAGTCGTTGCCGCCGTACCCATAGATGAGGTCGTAGTACGGGGTCCCCTGGATGAAGTCGGCCCCCGAGGTGCCGTCGATACGGCACTGGTTCGAACGGCGCACCGGCTGGGCAGGCGGCGACGAGCTCACGACGTAGATGCCGAACCGTTTGCAGTCGCCGACCGAGGAGACCGCGAGCGCGGCGCCGCTCGGCGACCAGCGCGCCGGCGAGTCGGGTGCGGCGGCTCCGATCAGTTCCTGCGCGGGCCCGTCCGGCGGGCCGACGTAGAGCGCGTAGGCACCGCTGCGGTCGCTGAGAAACGCCAGGCGGCCGTCGACCGGGCTCCACTGCGGGAAGCGGTTGTTCGAACCCCCGCTGATCGCCTCGCGAGCGCCGCT
>Ga0208219_1000347_pt1 | contig 17024 bp, 14 predicted proteins | sample NGESurshal072012_7_FD_184469 | JGI IMG/M metagenome (GOLD analysis project Ga0208219, IMG submission 184469) | Arctic peat soil microbial communities from Barrow, Alaska - NGEE Surface sample 53-2 shallow-072012 (SPAdes) | ecosystem: Environmental > Terrestrial > Soil > Wetlands > Peat ... | reverse complement strand
CAGCGCCGCCAGGCCCGTCGGGAATTACCCACGCGGCGGGCTGACGGCCGCCCGGCGGCCACGAGGCGTTTACCTGCCTTTCCTACCGTCCCAGCATGGACGAATCGGGCATGGAGGAATCGAGTCATTCGACTGCTGGCGGCAGCGGCGGGTTTTCCCGGCGCAGCTTCCTGACCGGGGTGGTAGGACTCGGCGCGGCGGTAGGGCTGGGCGGCGTGGCCGAGGGTGCCCTGTGGCACCAGGACGCGTTCGCGGCCACCGTCCCCGCGGGGCCGCCCACCACGACCTTGCCGCTGCCGACCGCGACGGAGCCCGAGCAGCTCCTGCTGACGTGGGGCGCCGACCCGGCTACGTCGGTCACGGTGTCATGGTCGGCTCCCGGTACAGTGGCCCAGCCCGCGCCGGTCCTGGCCTACTCGACCGCACCGATCACGGCCGCTCACCCGGGCCGGATAGTGCGGCTGCCCGAGCCGAAACCGCTCGACGTGGCGGAGCGCTACCCGCGGGCCGCATCGGTGAGCTTCACCGACGGCCTGAACGCCCAGACGACGTACTTCTACCATGTGCAGCTGACCGATCTGGAGCCTGGCACCCGGTACTACTACCAGGTGCGCGACGGGGCCGCCACGCCGGCGACGGCCGGTTCGTCGTTCGAGACGGCACCGGCGGGCCGCGCCAGGTTCCGCTTCTCGAGCTACGGCGACCTGTCGACCCCGTCGTGGGACCTGAACGCCTCGGGAAACATCTGGCACGAGTCGTGCGACAACGCGTACTACGCGGTGAGCGCCATCGAGAACCCGGGGGACGGCCGCGGCGCTCCGCTGTTTCACCTGCTCAACGGCGACCTCTGCTACGCCAACCTGGATATCGAGAACGCGCCGGGGGTGTGGCGGGACTTCGGCGTCAACGTGGCCCGCTCAGCGGCGAACCGGCCGTGGATGCCGGCCCTCGGCAACCACGAAACCGAGTTCGGCGTATGCGATCACGCCGGGGTGCCGGGGAACGCGCCCGGCGGGATCCCGGCGCAGGGCGCGGCCGGCAACTACTGGAACGGCCCGTACGGCTACGGCCACTACCTGAGCCGCTTCCTGCTGCCCGACAATGGCGTGACCAACTGGGACGGCAATCACCTGCGCGGCCACTTCTACAGCTTCCAGGTCGGCACCGTGAAGTTCGTCTCGCTGGACGCCGACGACGTTATCTACCAGGACGGTGGCTCCGCCTACCTGAACGCCGCCGCCGACGCGGCGCCCGAGACAACCTCGTCCGGAGCGCAGATCGTCAATGGCACGGTCACCTACAACCACGGGTACACCGGTGACCTCAAGATCGTGCCGGACAGCAATGCCGCGGTGCCGGACCACAGCGGCGGCACCCCCAATCTGCAGACCCTGTGGCTGGAGCGGACGCTCGCCGAGGCTCGCCAGGACCGGACCGTGGACATGATCGTGGTGTTCATGCACCAGTGCGCCATGTCGACCTCGGTGCCCGGCAACGGGTCCGACCTCGGCATCCGCCGGGCCTGGCTGCCGCTGTTCGACCGCTACGAGGTGGACCTGGTGCTCTCCGGCCACGAGCACGACTACGAGCGCACCTACCCGGTCCGCGGCTACGACGCCGGCACCCACGGCCAGGTGGTGTCCCCCAATCCGGACCAGACCGCCGGGGCGGCGATCGACACCCGGCGGCCGGCCGTCGTGACGACGCAGCCGTCCGCGGTCAACGGCATCCCGGCGTGGAACACCTCCCGCGGGACCGTCTTCCTCGTGCTCGGCGGCGGCGGGACCAACGGCCCGTCCAACGTCTACGGGACCGATACGACGACCGACCTTCCCCAGGCCAAGGTCATCACCGAGCGCAACGCCATCACCGGCTCACTGGCCGGCGGCTTCCAGCGCAATGCCGCCGACTCGATCGAGGACGCGCCATGGTCGGCGGCCATCAATGCCGGCGACGCCTACGGCTACACCATCTTTGACGTCGACCCCGGGGCGCGTCCGGGCGAGACGACGATCACCATGCAGTACTTCGCCATCCCGGCCGTGAGCAACGAGGCTGGCGCCGCCCACGACGGCACGACCACGCTGCCGAACAAGCCGGTCGAGACGTTCGTCTTCGGCCGCGGGGTCCCCCACCACCCGCGCCCGCCTCACCGCCAGGACGAACTGGTCCTCGAAGGGAGCCCGGCCGGCTGACAGCACGAGCGCCCGCCGTGCGGAGCGCTGCGGCTCGTCGTTGACACCGCAGTGGCCCCTGATAAAGGATCTCGGTCACGGGCAATCGGGCGCCGCCGGGCGCCAGACGGGCGGGACGAACTGCTGATGCATCCACTGCGGTGGCTCCGTGAACGTGATCACGATCTCGCGGCGCTGCGGCGGGCGGCGCGAACCGCGATCGTGATGCCAGCGATGTTCGCCCTGGGCGACAAGGTCATCGGCAATCCGAACGTGGCCACCTTCGCGGCCTTCGGCTCCTTCGCGATGCTGCTGCTGGTCGGGTTCAGCGGCCCCATGCGGCAGCGGTTGCAGGCGCAGGCGGGCCTCGCTGTCGTGGGCGGCATTTTCGTCTGCCTCGGCACGCTGGCGTCGGCCAACGCCTGGCTGGCGGCGGCGGCGATGGCCATCGTCGGGTTTGGCGTGCTTTTCGCGGGGGTGGTCAGCTCGGTGCTGGCCAGCGCCACGACGTCGCTGCTCCTGGCCTTCATCCTGCCGGTGGCGGTGGTGGCGCCGCCGTCCGCGGTGCCAGCCCGGCTGGCGGGCTGGGGGATCGCCTCGGGTGCCGCCTTTCTCGCCGTCTGGCTGCTCTGGCCGCAGCCGACCAGTGACCCGCTGCGCCGGCCGGCCACGATCGCCTGCCGGGCACTGGCCGCGCGACTGCGCGCAGACGTCGCGTACACGCTGGGCACCGCGGGGGAAGCGGCCGCCGCCGAGCGCGAGCAGGCCACGCTGCAGGCCCACGAGGCGATCGGCGCGCTGCGCCGCGGGTTCCTGGCCACGCCCTACCGGCCCACCGGCCTCAGCACCTCCACCCGGGCCGTCGTCCGCCTAGTGGACGAGCTGAACTGGCTGGACGCCATCTTGACGCCATTCAAGCCGCTGGCCGACGGCGCCGAGCTCACCCGGGCGGCCTGCGCGGTGAAGACCGCCTCGGCCGCCGTGCTGGAGCACGGCGCGGACCTGCTTGACGCTCCCGGCACCAGCCATCAGATGCTGGACCTGACGCTGGGCGGCCTGCGCGAGGCGCTGGACGCGATGGAGCGCACCGCGACCGTAGACCTGCCGGTCCGCCGGGCGTCCAGCGGCGCCGGGACGGTAGCGGGCGCCGGGATAGTAGCGGGCGCCGGGACGGTAGCGGGCGAGGATGAGATCAGCGAGTTCATCACGTCGCTGGACGTGAGCTTCCGTTCCCAGGAGCTGAGCTTCGCGGTCATGCAGGTGGCGCGCAACATCGACCTGGCCACGGCCGCTGACCGGCGCAGCCTGCTGGACAAGCTGCTGGGCCGCCAGCCCGAGGGCCTGGCCGGGACGCTGCCGGCGGCCACCGAGCGGGCGGCGAGCCATGTCGAGCGGCACTCCGTGTGGCTGCACAACAGCGTGCGCGGCGCGGTCGGGCTCGGGCTGGCCGTGCTGCTGGCCGACCTGACGGGCGTGCAGCATTCCTTCTGGGTCGTGCTCGGCACGCTGTCGGTACTGCGGTCCAACGCGCTGAGCACCGGGCAGAACGCGATCCGCGGCCTGCTGGGGACGGTCGCGGGCTTCGTGATCGGCGCCGGGCTCCTCGCGCTGGTCGGGACGAACATCACGCTGCTGTGGTTCCTGCTGCCGCTGGCGATCCTGCTGGCCGGGGTCGCCCCCGCCGTCATCTCCTTCGCGGCCGGCCAGGCCGCCTTCACCCTCACCCTGGTGATCCTGTTCAACATCATCGCGCCGGCCGGCTGGCGGGTCGGCCTGCTCCGGGTGGAGGACATCGCGCTGGGCTGCGCGGTCAGCCTCGTCGTCGGCCTGCTGTTCTGGCCGCGCGGCGCCCGGGCGGCTCTGGGCCAGGCGCTCGCCGAGGCCTATACCGACAGTGCCCACTACCTGTCCAGCGCCGTCGAGTTCGGCATGGTGCGCTGCGACTTCGCCGCGGCGACCCCAGCTCCGCCGTCGGCGGACGCCGCCCGCGCGGCCGCCGCGTCGCGGCGCCTCGATGACACCTTCCGCGGTTACCTGGCCGAGCGCGGCGCCAAGCCGATCCCGCTGGCGGCGGCCACGAGCCTGGTGACCGGCGTCGTCGCGCTCCGGCTGGCGGCCGATGCCGTCCTGGACCTCTGGCAGCGCGACGACGGGCAGGCCGGGGGCGACCGCGCGGCGGCCCGCGAGGAACTGCTCGGCACGACCGAGCGGCTCCGGGCCTGGTACGACGACCTGGCGGCGTCCCTCACCGGCCAGGGCGAGCTACGCGAGCCGCTCGCCCACGACCGGGACGCCGACGGCCGCTTCATCGAGGCCGTGCGCCACGACCTGCGCACGCAGGACGGGCAGGCCACCGCCACCGCCGTGCGGATGATCTGGACGGCTGATCACCTGGATGCCGCCCGCCGGCTGCAGGCGACCCTGGTGGGGCCGGTGCGCGCGGTGGTCGAGCAACGGGCCCTCAGCCCGCTCCGCGAACTGCTGCCGCGGCGAGCAGTTCGGTGAGCTCGTCGACGAGGTAGCCGGTCAGGGCATCGACGTCCGGTACCAGCTCGCGGCAGGCGATCAGCCCGAAGTGCAGGCCGCCGCGGTAGCCGTGGACGGTGATGTTCAGGCCCTGCCCGTCGGTCACCACCGACACCGGGTAATACGCCAGGAGCTTCGCCCCGCCCAGGTAGGCCTGCACGTCGGGGCCGGGCACGTTGGAGATGCACAGGTTGAAGGGCGGCAGCCGGTGCAGCAGGCCGGTCGCGAAGGCGACGCGGGCGGCCCGGGCGGCCAGGGCCGGCGGGGCGAAGTCGGTGATGTTCTCGACCAGGCCGGGCGGGATCGCGGCGTGCTGAGCCTTCGCGATCCGGGTCGCCTCGTGGGCCACCGCCAGGCGCTCGGGCGGGGTGGGCAGGTGCGTGGGCAGCGCGGCGAGCATCGCCGACACCTTGTTGCCCAGCATGCCCTGGCCTGACTCGCCGCGCACCGACACCGGGATCATCGCGACCAGCGGCGTGGCGGGGAGCGCGTCATGCTCGATCAGCCAGCGCCGCAGGCCGCCCGCGCACATCGCCAGCACCACGTCGTTGACCGACATGCCGAACGCGTTCTTGACCGTCTTGACGTCGGCGAGGGCCACCGAGCGGAAGGCCCAGCGCCGATGCGAGGTGACGGGGCGGTTGAACGGGGTCGCCGGCGGCCGCGTCGGCGCGGTCGGGATGACCGACCCGTCGCGCTCGCCGATGCCGAGCAGCTGACCCAGCAGGGGGCCCGCGGCGGATCCGATGGCCGGCATGAACCTGAGGAGGTCCCGGCTGATCCGCACGGTATCCAGCGGGCGCAGGGCGGCCGTCCGGCCGGCGCTGGCCAGCATGCGAAGCCGACCGGGCGGCCGTTCTGGCTGGAACGCCGGGATGGACGCCGGGGGCCGGCCCTCGGGGGTCAGGTCGAGCAGCAGCGTCAGGATCTCCGCGCCGGAGACCCCGTCAATGGCCGCATGATGGATCTTGGTGTAGACCGCGGCGCGCTGGCCGGCCAGGCCGGTGATCAGGTAGGTCTCCCACAGCGGGCGAGTCCGGTCCAGGGGCCGGGCGTGCAGCCGACTGACCTGCTCGGTCAGCTGAGCGTCCGAGCCGGGGCGAGGCAGGGCCACCTCGCGCACATGGAACTCCAGGTCAAAGTCCTCGTCGTCGACCCAGTACGGCTGATCGAGCCCGAACGGCACCTCCAGCAGCCGCTGGCGGAGCACCGGGACCAGGCCGACCCGGCTGGCGAACTGGTCGCGCAGCGCGGCCAGGTCCAGCGGCCGGGGCGAGTCCCGGGGGTCCAGCAGGCAGACTCCGCCGACGTGACCACTCGAGGTACGCGTCTCCAGCGACAGGAACGAGGCATCCAGGCCCGACAGCTGCCTCATCGCGCTGATCCACGGCCGGCGTTCATCCCGTCAGCAGCCGCCCCGCCGCAGGCGTCCCGCTCGCGTCCGCGTGGCCGTGGAACTCGCGGGATTCATGCTCGTTAACGTTACTGTTTGCCTGATTCAAACGAAAGCGGTCATCGGCCGCCGATTCGCCTCCAGCCGCCCGGCCGACCTTCCTCGCGCGGGCGCGGCGGCTAGGGCGGGGAAGGTCGCTCGGCCCGTTCTGCCGCGGGACGGAGCGCGAAGGTGGTCTCGATGTCCTGGCGCGTCACCGCCGGGCCGGGGATGTCCGCCGGGCCGTTCCCGGCGAGCCCGTTCGCGAAGATCGCGAGCTGGCGCCCGGCGATCTGCGGCCAGTCCGGGCCGTGGGCCAGCGGCTGGGTGATCATCGCGCTGAACACGATGACGTCGGTGGCGTTGACCGCCGCGCCGATGCTGCCGTCGGCGCGGCCGCGCTCGATGAAGCGATCGAGGCGGCGGTTGATGGCCTGCCGCGCCGCCGCGGCCTGCGCGCTGACGAGCGGGGGCGCACCGTGCAGCGGCAGGACCAGCTGGTCCCCGATGGCCAGGGAGCGCGACAGGAACTCCAGGACGGCGTCGTGCCCGGAAAGGCCTCGGCTGTCGATCTCGTCGAGAATGTGGTTGAGCAGGCCGTAGGCGCGGTACTCCAGAGCATGCAGCAGGGCTTCCCGGTCCGGGTAGCTGCGGTAGAGCGTCCCGACGCCGACGCCGGCCTCGGCCGCGATGGTCGCGAGCGGCACGTGGCGGCCTTCACGCAGCATGGCGGAGACGGCGGCAGCCAGGACACGCTCGCGGTTCAGCTCGGCGTCGCGCCGGGGGCGGCGGCGCGACACCCCGGGAGCCGCAGCAGGTCGGCTGTGGGGCATGCCCCTCCTTTACCGGAGGAAAAATTCCGCTTAACTGTATCCCGAGCCGCCGGGTCCAATAGAGTAGCCTGAAACGGAAGAATTCGTCCGCTTAATCTAGCTGATCCTTAATTTAGCTGATCGGGGAAGCCATCATGCAGCTCGGAATCCTGGGCACGGGGAACGTGGCCCAGACGCTCGCCCGCCGGTGGTCGGCGGCCGGCCATCAGGTCATGCTCGGGTCCAGGGACCCGGCCGCCCGGGGAACCCCGGATACCCCGGTCATGTCGCTGACGGCGGCCGCGGCCGGGAGCGACGTCGTCGTGAACGCCACCCCCGGGTCGGCGTCGCTGGAGCTAATCGCGGGGATCGGCCCGGCCGCGTTCACGGGCAAGGTGCTAGTCGACGTGGCCAACGCCAACACTCCGTCGTTCGAGCTGGTCTACCCGAACTCCAGCCTCGCCGAGCAACTCCAGGCCGCGCTGCCGGCGGCCAAGGTCGTGAAGACGTTGAACACCGCCGCGATGGCGGTCCTGACCGAGCCGGCCGCTCTCCCGCCGAGCAGCGTGTTCCTGTCCGGCGACGACGCCGGCGCCAAGGCCACCGTCACCGCCCTGCTGGCCGACTTCGGCTGGCCGGACGGATCCATCGTCGATCTCGGCGGAATCAGGTCCGCTCGCGGACCGGAGCACTACTTCCTCATGTTCGCGGCCCTCATGCAGTCACTCGGCACACCGCGGTTCAACATCCGGCTCGTCACGTGAGGAGGCGGCCCGGCACGACCGTCGGCCATCAGCCTGAGGCCCGCACCCATCGCTAAGGAGCAGCCAGTGAACGACAGCCCGGTCCCACCCCAGCACCCGGCGATCCCGCCTGACGACCCGGCCCGGCAGCTCGCCGTGGCCCGCCCGGACGAGGACCAGGCGCTTCCGCACCTGGGAGTGGTGGGTGACACCTACACCATCCTGCTGACCGGAGCTGACACCGCCGGCCGGTACACGGCCATCGATATGCACGTTCCTCCCGGCGGCGGTCCCCCTCCCCACCGCCACGACTTCGAGGAGATGTTCACCGTGCTCGAGGGCGAAGTGGAGCTGACCTTCCGCGGTCAGCACTCCATCGCCCGCGCCGGGGAGACCGTCAACGTGCCGGCCAACGCCCCGCATGCCTTCACCAACGCCTCCGGCCGCCCAGCGCGGCTGCTGTGCGTCTGCTCGCCGCCAGGTCAGGAGAACTTCTTCCTCGCGGTCGGCCAGCCGGTCGCCACCCGGACCGAGCCGCCCCCCGCCCTCGACGAGGCCGCCCAGGCGGCATTCATCGCAAAATCCCGGGCGCTTGCCCCGCAATACCGCACCGAGCTGCTGGGACCCTGAGCCAGGGAAGCTAGCGGGATGGCCGCGGGGCCAGCTCCGCGCACGTGCGCAGGCGGGCGTACAGTGCCGCGGCCCGGCGGGCGCTGGCGCCGCGATCGACGATCGGCTGGCCGGTGCGGGACACGACCGCGGGCACGAATCGCGCGGTCAGCAGAGCGTGCGGACGCAAGGTCAGGGTCAAGACCCCGGTGGCCGTGCTGTAGGAGTGCTCCCACCACAGGAAGTTACCCATGCCGTAGGCGACGAACGTACGGCCAAGCCAGCCCGACCCCTGCAGCATGTGGGCATGCGCGCCGATGATGATGGTGGCCCCCGCCGCGGCCAGCTTCGGCGCGAGCGAGAGCTGATTCTGGTCCGGGCACGCCTGGCCCTCGGTGCCCCAGTGCATGAACACGATGACGGTCCCGGCGAGGCGTCTAGCGGCCCGCACCGCTGCGAGGGTCCGGCGCAGGTTGATCGCGTTAGCCTCGCCGGACCGGGAGTTGGTGGCGACCCAGGAGGAGGCCAGCTCGGCGACCTGCGATACCCCGACGACCGCGATTTTCCTTCCCTTGATCGTCGTCACGTAGGGCGCCCAGGCCGCGGCGGCGTTGATGCCGATCCCCACCTGCGGGAAACGGGCCGCCCTCGCTGCCGCGAGCGTGCGCGCCAGCCCGACGCGGCCGTAGTCGAGGACGTGGTTGTTGGCCATCGTGACCAGGTCGATGCCGGCATCGCGGAGCGCGGTGAAGGCAAGCGGCGTGGTGCGGAAGTGGTAGTTCTTGGGCTGGGGCGTTCCCTGGCTGGTGACCGCCGTCTCGAGGTTGACCGCGGTGAAGTCGGCGGACCTGAGCACCGACGCGATAGGCCCGAACGCGGTGGCCGGGTCGCTCAGCAGCCGGGCGGTCCGGCCGGTGAAGTGCACGTCCCCGGCGAAGGACAGCGTGATGCGGCCGGCGGCCGCAGCGGAACGGCGGTGCAGGCTGGCTGGGCTCACGTGCCCGGCGGCCGTCCGGGGCGCGGTCGCTGCCGCATGCGGCGCGGACGCGGAGGTCGCGCAGCTGGCCGCCAGGAGCACCAGGACCAGGACGCCGGACGCAACCGCGAGTAATTGCCGGGTTACCACCCGCACAGCCTACGGTCCGCTGGCCCGCCCGTCACGTACTGGGCCACCAGATCGCACGCGACGACGCTCATCCAGAAGCTCGGGCACCGACAGATAGTCCTCTAGGTGCTCTGAGAGCTAGCTGAGGTTTACGCAGCTAGGAGACTGCTTAGGTTAGGCGGGTGGCAAAGATCGACCCGCTTGGCCCGGGCAAAACCTATGTGAGGGTGGCCGACCTGATCGCCGCGCGCATCGAGGCCGGCGAACTCACCCACAAGCTTCCCGCCGAGCGCGACCTCGCGGAGGAGTACGGAGTGGCCTACCAGACGGTCCGGCGCTCCATGGAGATCCTGCGGGACCGCGGCCTGATCATCACCCGGCAGGGCCGCGGCACCTTCGTCGACCCGGCCGTCCGGCGTGACCGCGGCAGCGACGACGACTGAGGCTCGGGTGGCTATCCGAAGGTGAAGGAGTACGCGCTCAGGCCGGGCGACAGCGTGACCTGAATCGTCGCGCGCCCGAGCGAGGCCCGGTGCACCAGCGGGTAGATGTCGGGCGCCCCCGACACGGCGTAAGTCCGCGTTCTCCCGCTGACCGTGGCGGTGATCGTCCCGGTGCCGCCCACGTCCAGGTAGACGTCGCCGGCCAGGAAGTTCAGCCTGATGGAGGCATTCCGCCGCGCCGTCAGCGCCTGGCTGCCCACCGACCAGGTGCCCGACAGCGCCCATTCGTTAGCGGCTACCGACGAGGGATAACTAAAGGTGTGCGTGCCCGACTCCGGGGTGCCGGCGTAGCCGCTCGCCCGCGCCGACCCGAGATAGGTCTCGGGAGTCTGATAGGGCGAGGTCGGCGTGGTGTCCGCGACCTGCGTAGCGCGCGGCAGCCGCATACCCGGGTGCGCCGCGCTGAGCAGCTGCCGGATCAGCGACTCGGTCTGCGGATAGCTGCCCTCGCCGATGGCGACATGGCGCACCACGCCGCTGGAGTCGATCAGGTAGTCGGCGGGCCAGGAGTCGTTGCCGTAGTTATTCCAGGTCGTGTACTTGTTGTCCAGGGCGACGGGGTAGGTGATGCCCAGCCGCCTGATGCCGGCCGCCACGTTACCGGGGACGTGCTCGAAGGCGTATTCGGGCGTGTGCACCCCGATGACCTCGAACCCGTCCGCCTGGTAGTCGGAGTACCAGGCCGTGACGTGCGTGATCGCGCGCTGGCAGTTGATGCACGAGTAGGCCCAGAAATCGACCAGGACCACTTTCCCCCGCAGGGAGCTCAGGCTGACCGGTGCATCCGACGGCGTGTTGAACCACTGCTGGATCCCGGCGATGCCGGGCGCTTTCCCGCAGGTCTGCAGGATGGGGACCGGGTCCTGGGCGCAGCTGGCCAGCAGGGCCCGCTGCTCCGGCCCGAGCACCCTGGAGGCGTTACCCGCGTCGTCGAGCGCCCGGTTCAGGCTGGCGGTGTAGTCGGGAACGGCGCGCTGCAGGGCATCGGTCACGTTAAAGGTGAGCGCCACGGCCAGCACGATCAAGACGAGGCCGGCCCCGATGCGGATGCCCCGCTGGCGGGTGCGGAAGGCCCGTACCCGGTCAGCGACCCTGCGCCCGGCCAGCGCGAAGCCCAGCAGCGGGATCGCGGTCCCGATCGCGAACGCCGCCGTCAGCGCGATCGTCGCGACCCCGATCTTCCCGGTGGCGCCGGCGACGGTGATGGCGGCCAGCACCGGGCCGGCGCAGGGCACGTACACGGCGCCGAGCACGAGGCCGAGTGCGAACCCGCCGTGGTCGCGGCCGACCCGGCGCTGGGGGATCCAGGCGAACGGACGTTCCAGGAGGTCCTGCACCCGCGGGACCAGCATGGCGATGCCCACGGCGATCAGCGCGATCAGGCCCGCCCAGCGGATGATGTCCTTCGGCAGCGGCAGCGCGCTCAGCACGAGGGTCCCGAGCAGCGTGAACGCGCTGAAGCTCAGCGCCAGCCCGGCCACGACCAGGTACGGCCGCCTGCCGTCACGCCGCGCCGCGGTCGGGGGCACGAGGGCGGCCAGCGGCTCCGCGGTCCTGGCGCCCTGCGCGCCGCCGGAGACGAAGATGACCGGGAGCACGGGAAGAACGCACGGCGAGATCCCGGTGATAAGGCCACCGACAAGGCCGATCAGCACCAGCGCGAGCATCAGACCCTCTCCCGGGCGGCCGCCTGGCAGCCTGCCCGAGGCGCGGTTGGTGACCATGATCTCGCGCCTGTCCCGCCCTGGCCAGCCGCACGCCGCCGCGCTCCCCCGCCCGCACCTGGACCTGGCGGTTCCTGATCAGGGCGCGACGGCGGACCAGTCCGCGAAGCCGCTCGGGTCGTGCCGGCCGATGCTGGCGTGCTCGAACATCCCCCAGCCCTCCTCGCCGTCGAGCCGGGCCCGGGCGAGATGGTCGGTCACGCCGAACGGCATCCGGCCCGCGACGGCGGGATCGTTGAGGTCGTAGACGCTGGACCTGCTCCACTGCCGGCCCATCCACTGGCCGTGCGACCAGTCCGGGTCGCCGCTGTAACCGGCGCCTACGTGCAGCGGGACGGATGTAACGGTCTCGACGTCCACGGCCAGCGGCCGGCCGGCCCGGTCAGCCAGGTGGATACGGGCGGCCTGCGGATGCCGGGTGCCCGCCCGGTAGCTGATGTCCACCCGCGGCCAGCCGAGCTGCTCCACCCGGCCGTCCTTCCAGACCCGCTTGGCGTCGTTCACCGTGCGGTAGCCGTCCGGGTCCTCCTGCAGGATCACGATGAGCGAACACGACTCGAACTGCAGCGGGACGTACAGCCACCAGAATCCCGCCGCGGGCTCAGCGGCCGTCCGGCCCGGCGGATCCGGATCCCCGACCGGCCTGATGCCCCAGGAACGGTCCCGGGCCCCGGACCACTGATCGGCGGTGACGGTGAACTCCCTGTTCCCTACCCGCAGCCGCCCGCTCCAGTTGCCTAGCTGAGAGAAACGGGAGGCGTCCAGGATCGGCCGGCGGCCCGCCAGCAGCAGGTGCGGCTCCTCCTGCACCGCCGGGAACGCCGCGGTCCAGCGCAGGCTGAAGTCGATGCCGCCGTCGGCGGACTCGCAGCTCACGGTCAGCCGCCGCAGCGGCTCCACGACCTCGACCCGGTACCCGCCGACTCGCTGCTCCAGGCTGCGCTCGGCCAGCGCGTCGGAAAACCGGACGCTCCACTGCCGGTCCCCGCATCGCGCCGTCGCGTACGCGTCGATGACGCCCAGGTTCGGGTAGACCCCGAGGCCGGTCACCAGGAAGATCTCGCCGGTGCGGTCGTGGGCGTTGAAATAGCAGCGGTCGTAGAAGTTGCGGTCGCTGCCCGCAACGCGGTCCATCGGCAGCGGCGCCTGGTGAATCGGGTACTCATCGAGCGGAATCGGCACTCTCAGTCCCATCGGTAGGTGCCTGCGAGCAGCTGGTCCAGGCTCGCGCGGTGCAGCACGTAGTCGTCCGGATCGTCGGGCACCTGGTCCTCGCCGAAGTGGATCATCCGCCGCTTGATCCTGGCCATCACGATCGCGTGCCGCAGCGCGGCGTAGACGAGGTAGAAGTCCATGTCCCGCAGCGCGTAGCCACTCAGCTCCCGGTAGCACCGTTCCACGTCCGAGCGGCGCAGGAAATCGGGAAGGCCGCCGACGCCGAAGAACTCCGCGATGTCCTGAAAGAACCGGTGCAGGAACACGAACCAGCCGACGTCCAGCTCGCGGGGGCCGAGCGAGGCCATTTCCCAGTCCAGCACGGCGGCCGGCGCGAAGCCCTGGTAGATGATGTTGCCGATCCGCGCGTCGCCCCAGCTGAGCACGTCTGCCTGGGGTCCGCGATCGCGCGGCCAGTGCTCGCCCAGCCAGCTCAGGCCCCGCTCGATAATCGGCACCCGGATGCCGTCGCCGGCCAGCGCCCAGCGGTAGTAGTCGTGCTGCCGGTCGACGTGGCACCGCAGCGCGTCTGTGCCGTCCGGCGGCCGCAAGGCGGGGAACGCGGCCGCAGGCTCGGCTATCGCGTGCAGCCTGGTCAGGATCCGCACGCTGGCCTGCTGAAGCAGCGCGCGGTCCTGCGGGGCAGCCTCCAGCAGCCAGCCCGTGAACACATAGGGCGGATTGTCCAGCGGAACCCGGCCGTCGACCTGGTCCATGACAAAGAACGGGGTGCCGAGCGAGCCGCCGTCCGGCTCATTCCAGCGGAGCTTCGGCAGCGGGATGTCACAGCGCGCGGCCACCTGGCTGATCACCTCGAACTGGGCTGCCAGGTCGTAGCGGGGGAACACTGGCACCGCGCTGGCCTCGGGTGCCATCCGGGCCACGTAGGCGCCGCGCCGCTCCGGGCACGCACCGGTCCAGCTGGCCTCGAACAGCACGGACGTGCTGGATAACCCGCCGCTCTCGGGCATCCGGACCCCGCTCACCGCCGGCCGGCCCGGCTCCCCTGGCCGGCCGGCCAGCCAGTCCTGCAGCGCGGCGGTCAGCGCGGCGACGCTCCGCTCGCTGACGGTCATCTTGACCTTCTCGCCCGGCGACCGGCCTGCCGCCGACGCTGCCATGACGGCCTCCTGGCTGGAGATCGGATCGCCGCGACCCCGAGCGGTTCGCCACAGCCCGCGTGGCCGCCGCCGGGGCGGAGATCTGAAACACGTTCTAGTTGAAGTTAGCGAGCCCGGGCCCGGCGGTCAACGAACTACCCTGCAGGCCTACCTCACAGATCGGCGTACTGCGGTTCGTCGGCGATCAGGATTCGCTCTAGCAGCCGGGGGAAGTCACCGTAGTTGCGCACGGCGTAGTGCACCGCCGCCCGGTTGTCCCAGAACGCGATGGAGCCGGGGCGCCAGCTGAAGCGCACCTGGTAGTCCGGCTTGCGGTACTGGTCGTGGACAATCGAGAGCAGTTCCCGGCTCTCGCCGGAGTCCAGCCCGACGATCCACGGGTGCTGACTGAAGTTGACCCAGAGGATCAGCATCAAGGATCAGTCCGAGGTCCGGCACTCCGCCGGGCCGGTTATCGACCCCGATTACGTCCGGCGCTTCGCCCGGGCGCACGAGGACGCCGGGTTCGACCGGGTACTGATCGGCTACGCCTCCTCCCAGCCCGACGGCACCCAGGTGGCCGCCTACGCCGCGGCGCACACCGACCGGCTGAGTTTCCTCGTGGCGCACCGTCCCGGGTTCGTGGCCCCCACCCTGGCCGCCCGCACGTTCGCCACCCTCGACCAGTTCACGGGCGGGCGGATCGCTGTGCACATCATCACCGGGGGCAGCGACGCCGAGCAGCGCCGCGACGGCGACCACCTGTCCAAGGACGAGCGCTACGACCGCACCGACGAGTACCTCGACGTCGTGAAGCAGGCCTGGACCGCGGCCGCCCCGTTCGATTACCAGGGCCGTTACTACCAGGTCGAGGACTTCCACGCGGATGTCCGCTCTCCCCAGCAGCCGCGGATCCCGGTGTACTTCGGCGGCTCGTCGGAGGCGGCGTACCGGGTGGGCGGCAAGCATGCCGACGTCTATGCCCCGTGGGGCGAGCCGCTGGCCGAGACCGCCGAGCAGATCGCCTCGGTGCGAGCCGCCGCGGCCGCGGCCGGCCGGAGCGAGCCGCCGCGGATCAGCGTGTCGTTCCGGCCCATCCTCGGGCCCACCGAGGAGCTCGCGTGGGAGCGGGCACACCAGATCCTGGCGACCACCCAGGCGAACCTGGCGGCCTTCAAGGGCCAGTGGCGCTGGCCGGCCGGCACGGAGCCGCAGAACCGGGGCTCCCAGCGGCTGCTCGCCGCGGCGGCCAAGGGCGAACTGCACGACCGGGCGCTGTGGACGCCGCTGGCCAGCGCCACCGGCGCTGGCGGCAACTCCACCGCGCTGGTCGGGACGCCGGACACCGTGGCCCGGGCCCTGCTCGACTACGTGGACATCGGCGTGACCACCCTGCTCATCCGGGGCTACGACCCCTACGACGACGCCATCGACTACGGCCGTCACCTGCTGCCGCTGGTGCGCGAGGAAGTCGCCCGCCGGGAGCGGCAGGAGCCAGTCGCCGCAGTGCCCGCGGATGCGGTGCCGGCGGGCGCGGTGCCGGCGGGCGCCGTAGCAGGCCAGCCGTAGCGCGCCCGACAACAGCGGAAGGACAGCCATTCATGAGCAAGCGGCAGATCAAGCTAGGCGCCGTGACCATGGGCGTGGGCGGGCCGGGCCAGCACTACCAGTGGCTCGACCCCGAGATTCCCGGCGATGCCAGCGTGAACGTCAGCTGGTACATCGAGCAGGCCCGGCTGGCCGAGGCGGCCAAGTTCGACCTGATCTTCATCGTCGACAGCCAGTTCATCACCCCCGACTCCCCGCCGCACTACCTCAACCGCCTGGAGCCGATGACCCTGCTGTCGGCCCTCGCCGTCACGACGCGGCACATCGGCCTCGTCGCCACCATGACGACGTCCTACAACGACCCCTTCAACGTCGCGCGGCGGCTGGCGTCGCTGGAGCTCATCAGCGGCGGCCGGGCCGGCTGGAACGTGGTGACCAGCGGCGACGCGGGCGCGGCGGCCAACTTCAGCCGCGAGGAGCACTACGACTACGACACGCGCTACGCGCGCGGGCTGGAGTTCGCGCAGGGCCTGTGGGACTCCTACGAGGACGGCGCGTTCCCGCGTGACCGGCAGACGCGGACGTTCCTGGACCCGGCGCGGCAGCACGCGCTGCACCACAAGGGCGCTCACTTCTCGGTGGCCGGTCCCCTCAACGTCTCGCGTTCGCCGCAGGGGCAGCCCGTCATCTTCCAGGCCGGCGACTCCGAGCAGGGCCGCGACCTGGGGGCCAGCATCAGCGAGGGCATCTTCACCCACGCCGCGTCGATCGAGGCGGGCCAGGCCTTCTGCACCGACATCAAGTCCCGGGCGGCGGCGAAGGGGCGCAACCCCGACCACATCGTGGTGATGCCCGGAGTCCGGGTGTTCGTGGGCGACACCGATGCCGAGGGGCGCGAGATCGAGCACGAGCTGCAGCAGGCGGACCAGGACTTCGAGCGGGCACTCGCTGAGTTCGGCCGCCCGTTCGCCTGGCACGACTTCCGGCAGTACGACCTGGACGCGCCGTTCCCCGATGTCCTGCACGTGGCCGAGCGCGGCTTCCGGACGCAGGCGGAAAAGGTCGTGCAGCTGGCCAGGGCCAACAACTACACGCTCCGGCAGACCGTTGAGCACCTCTCCGCGCCGAAGCCGACCCCGTTCGTCGGCTCGCCGCAGACCGTGGCGAACGTGCTCCAGCACTGGTTCGAAGAGCGCGCCCTGGACGGTTACAACATCCACATCGGCCACCCGGACCAGTTCCGCAGGTTCACCGAGGACGTCGTGCCCATCCTGCGCGAGCGTGGGCTGCTGCGCACCGAGTACGAAGCCGGCACGCTGCGGGGGAACCTGGGCATCCCGGTGCCGGAGAACCGCTACACAGCGGCCCGCCGGACCGCCGAGGGCGAGCCGGCCCGCGATACCAGCCAGCAGCTCATGCCAGTAGGTGAGTGACGCGGGGTGAGTAACGCGGGCGCCCGGCACTAGCTGGGCAAGCCCGCGGCATGGCAGGCTGGCGGCCATGGCCCGGATCAATGACGTCGGCGGCATGCAG
>Ga0208219_1000346_pt1 | contig 17024 bp, 16 predicted proteins | sample NGESurshal072012_7_FD_184469 | JGI IMG/M metagenome (GOLD analysis project Ga0208219, IMG submission 184469) | Arctic peat soil microbial communities from Barrow, Alaska - NGEE Surface sample 53-2 shallow-072012 (SPAdes) | ecosystem: Environmental > Terrestrial > Soil > Wetlands > Peat ... | reverse complement strand
GTCGTGCAGAAGATGAGCGAGCGCAAGGCCGAGATGATCGAGATGCGTCCCTCCGGCGGTCATCGCCTGCGGCTGGTGTTTTATGCGCCGACCCGCGGCCTGATCGGCTATCAGGGCGAACTGCTGACCGACACCCGCGGCACGGCGATCATGAACCGCCTGTTTCATGGCTATGCGCCCTACAAGGGCGACATCCAGGGCCGCCGCAATGGCGTGCTGATTTCCAACGACCAGGGCGAGGCAGTGGCTTATGCCATGTTCAAGCTGGAAGACCGCGGCCCGATGATGATCGAGCCCGGCTGCAAGGTCTACAAGGGCATGATCGTCGGCGAGCACACCCGCGACAACGACCTCGAGATCAACATTCTCAAGGGCAAGCAGCTCACCAACATCCGCACCACCTCGAAGGACGAAGCGGTGCGCCTGACGCCGCCGATCAAGATGACGCTGGAAAAGGCGCTGGCCTATATCGAGGACGACGAACTGGTCGAGGTGACCCCGAAGTCGATCCGGCTGCGCAAGAAGTTCCTCGACGCCAATGACCGCAAGCGCGCGGTCAAGGCCAAGGAAGCGGTGGCGTGAGATCCGCGAGTAGCGAATAGGGAGTAGCGAATAGGGGCGTTTCAGCGCGGCTCGCTTTGCTATACCCTATTCGCTATTCGCCACTCACCACTCGCCGCCTCGCATGTCCCTCCCCTCCGATGTCGATGTCGCCATCATTGGTGCCGGCGCCGCCGGCCTCGGTGCCGCCCATGCGCTGAAGGATTCCGGCCTTTCGGTCATTGTGCTGGAGGCACGTGAGCGCGTCGGCGGCCGCGCCCACACCACCACGGCCGCGCCCGGCATCGCCTTCGACCTCGGCTGCGGCTGGCTGCACTCGGCCGACCGGAACTCTTTCGTTGCCATCGCCGGACAATTTGATTTCGCGATCGACAAGACCCGCCCGCCCTGGCGCGAGCAGAGTTTTGACACCGGCTTTCCCATGGCCGAGCGGATGGATTTTATCAGGGCGCTCGATGCGTTCTACGACCGCGCCGAGCAGGCCGCCAAAAGCAAGCGCGACAGCGCCGCCAGCCTCTGGCTCGAACCCGGCAATTGCTGGAATCCGATGATCGATGCGCTTTCGACCTACATCAATGGCTGCGAGCTCGACCGGGTCTCGGTGTTCGACATGGACGCCTACGAAGACACCGAGATCAACTGGCGGGTACGGCGCGGCTACGGCGCGCTGATCTCGGCCTATGGCGCGCGCTGCCCGCTGGCGCTTGATTGCAACGTGACGCGGATCGATCATTCCGGAAAACGGCTGCGGATCGAGACCTCGCTGGGCACGCTCATCGCCGGCCAGGCGATCGTCACAGTGCCCACCAACCTGATCGCCGCCGAGGCCATCCGCTTTCATCCCGCGCTGCCGGCCAAGGTCGACGCCGCGCGTGGCCTGCCGCTCGGCCTCGCCGACAAGACGATGCTGGCGCTGGCTGACCCCGAAGCCTTGCCGAAGGACGGCAATCTGCGCGGCGCCACCATGCGGACCGCGATGGGGAGCTATCATCTGCGTCCGTTCGGGCAGGCCTGCATCGAAGGCTATTTCGGCGGCCGCTTTGCCCAGGAGCTGGAAGATGCCGGCCCCGGCGCGCTCGCCGCGCAAAGCATCGACGAGATCGCAGCCCTGCTCGGCAGCGACTATCGCCGCAAGCTAAAGCCGCTGTCGGAATCGCGCTGGTCCCATGACCCGTTCGCCCGCGGCTCCTACTCCCACGCGCTCCCCGGCCACGCCGGAATGCGCACGGTGCTGGCGGCGCCGATCGATAACCGCCTGTTCTTCGCCGGCGAAGCCACCTCGCCGAACTTTTTCTCCACTGCCCATGGCGCAAGGGACAGCGGGGAAAGAGCGGCGAAAGAAGTGGTGGCCTTGCAAAAAACGACGTGATGGCCGATCCGTCATCGCAACGAGCAACGCGACGGGCAATCCAGCCTCAGTCATTCCGGGATGGGGCTCCAGCGCCCCGGAATGACTGAGGCTGGGTGGCCCCTAGCCGCGGAGAATCACATACGGCGCATTTTTCCGTGAATTCGGCCTGGCCAAAGCCGCATCGGGACCGGCGTGTACGGCCGATTCTCCGCGGAAGGCGCCCCGCGGCGCCCGCTTTGTCCTTTTTCGATACAACCGGGTCGAAAACTGATGCAGAAAATCCACAGGTTAACTGATAATTAACGATGGACCTTGAAGCCGCCGCGCCGACTTGCTTTGATTGGGACCATGAGCACAACCCTGATCGAGGTTCGGCCGGCCAAAGCTGCGGACGCAGCCGCGGTGGCGTCCACCCATGACGAAGCCTGGCGTTCGGCCTATCAGGGCATCATTCCCGGCGCCGAGCTGGAAAAGCTGATCAACCGCCGCGGCCCGCAATGGTGGGACAGCGCGATCCGCAAAGGCAGCCGCGTCAGCGTGCTGGTGTTCGGCGACAAGGTCGCGGGCTACGCCAATTACGGCCGCAACCGCGCCCGCAGCCTGCACTTCGAAGGCGAGATCTACGAGCTTTATCTGCGCCCGGAGTTCCAGGGCCTTGGCTTCGGTCGCCGGTTGTTCACCTCTGCCCGGCGCGACCTGCTGCAGAGCGGGCTGAAGAGCATGGTGATCTGGGCGCTTTCCGACAACGATCCGGCGACGGAGTTCTACCGCGCCCTCGGCGGCCGCATGGTGGCGCGGTCGTCGGAGAAGTTCGGCGCCAAATCGCTCGACAAGGTCGCCTTCGCCTGGACCAACTGAGCGCTTCGGGTTCGCTGCAAACCCTCGCGGAGCCGTCCCATGCGCATTGACGCCATCTCGATCGGGATCGACCCGCCGCGCCAGGTCAACGTCATCATCGAAGTGCCGGTTGGCGGCGAGCCGATCAAATACGAGATGGACAAGAACGCCGGCACGCTGGTGGTCGACCGCTTCCTCTACACCGCCATGCGCTATCCCGGGAATTACGGATTCATTCCGCACACGCTGTCGAACGACGGCGACCCCTGCGACGTGCTGGTGGCCAATACCCGCGCCATCGTGCCCGGCGCGGTCATGAGCGTGCGGCCGGTCGGCGTGCTGCTGATGGAAGACGAGGCCGGCGGCGACGAGAAGATCATCGCCGTACCTTCCTCCAGGCTGACCCAGCGCTACGACAAGGTCAAAAGCTACAGCGATCTGCCCGAGATCACGCTGCAGCAGATCCAGCACTTCTTCGAGCACTACAAGGATCTCGAGCCCGGCAAATGGGTCAAGGTGCTGCGCTGGGGCGGCCCTGAGGATGCGCATCGCCTGATCGTCGAAGGCATCGCGCGGGCGAAAGGGGAGTAGGTTTTCGTCATTGCGAGGAGCGTAGCGACGAAGCGATCCATCGAGCGTGACTCGCGGAAGGCTGGATTGCTTTGTCGCAAGTGCTCCTCGCAATGACGGGCGCGAGTTACACCCCCGGCGCCGGCAGGCCGTGAATGGCACAGGCGGCGCGCAGGGTGTTGACGAGGAGACAGGCCACCGTCATCTGGCCGACGCCGCCCGGCACCGGCGTGACCGCGCCGGCGACCTTCAGCGCCTCGGCAAAGGCGACGTCGCCGACCAGCCGGGTCTTGCCGTCCGGCCCCGGCAACCGGCTGATGCCGACATCGATCACGGTGGCGCCGGGCTTGATCCAGTCGCCGCGCACCATTTCCGGCCTGCCGACCGCGGCGTAAACGAGATCGGCACGGGCGCATAATTGCTTCAGGTCGCGCGAGCGCGAATGCGCGATCGTCACCGTGGCGTTTTCATTGAGCAGCAACTGCACCAGCGGACGACCGACCAAATTGGAGCGGCCGAGCACGATGGCATTCATGCCTTCGAGCGAGGCATGCACGCTTCTGGTCAGGATGATGCAGCCGAGCGGCGTGCACGGCGACAGCGCTGCCAGGCCGCCGGCAAGCCGGCCGGCATTGTTCGGATGCAGCCCGTCGACATCCTTGGCAGGATCGACGGCATTGACGATGGTCTCGGTGTGCAGCGATTTCGGCAACGGCAATTGCACCAGGATGCCGTGCACGGCGGGGTCGCGATTGAGTCTCGCGATCAGCGCCAGCACCTCGTCCTGCGCGACATCGGCCGGCAACATATACTCGAACGAGGCCATGCCGGCGGCCTGGGTCTGCTTGTGCTTGCTGCGGACATAGACTTCGCTGGCGGGGTCGTTGCCGACCAGCACCACCGCCAGTCCGGGCGTGAGCCGATGGTCGCGCCGCACCCGCGCCACTTCATCGGCAACGCGCCCCCGCAGCGCCGCGGCAATGACCTTTCCGTCGATGATCCGGGCCGTCATTTCGATGCTGGCGATCAGAATACAGCGGGATAGATGTAATAGGTGATCACCCGCTGAATGAACATGATGATCAGGATCAGGATGATCGGCGAGATATCGAGGCCGCCGAGATTCGGCATGATCGACCGGATCGGCGCCAATAGCGGCTCGGTGATCCGGTACAGGAACTCGGCCACCGCGGCCACGAACTGGTTGCGGGTGTTCACGACATTGAAGGCGACCAGCCAGGACAGGATGGCGGAGGCGATCAGCAGCCAGACGTAGAGATCGAGGACGATGAGAACGATGTCGAGAACGGCACGCATGGCAGGCTTTACTCGCGGGTTCGGTCGCGGATTCGACTACCCGGTAAATATCGGTTCCACTCTTGGCAAACAAGGGAAGTTCCGGGCCAACGGCACGGAAAACAGTGATTTCGGCGTTCTTGACTCGGCGTTGGCGCCGACTGTAAATGAGGCCGATCGCTGGCCGCTTTCGCCGGAATCGGCGATCACCAAGGGGCCATAGCTCAGCTGGGAGAGCGCGTCGTTCGCAATGACGAGGTCGGCGGTTCGATCCCGCCTGGCTCCACCACGCTTCGCCTTCGGCTACGCGTGGCGCAGCCACCGGGCCGAACGCGAAGTGTGCCCGGCGTAGCCCGCAAGGGGCGGAGACGGGCCTCGGCATAAACCGATTTTTCCGTCATTGCGAGGAGCACTTGCGACAAAGCAATCCACCCCTCCGCCTGCCGCGCCATGGATTGCTTCGTCGCAAGTGCTCCTCGCAATGACGGGGATCGTGGGCATTTGCGCGCAAGCGTCTCCGATGCTTAATGTCGCTGACAATTCTCGGAAAAACTTCGCACGAAACGACCCATGACGATTGAAAATGCTCCCGGCGCGATGGCCGGACTGCGCGTGATCGACCTCACGCGCGTGCTCGGCGGACCCTACTGCACGCAAATCCTCGCCGATCACGGCGCCGACGTGATCAAGGTCGAGCCGCCGGCCGGCGACGAGGTGCGCGACTGGGGACCGCCGTTCCACGGCGAGGACGCGGCCTATTTCGTCGGCATCAACCGCAACAAGCGTTCGATCGGGCTTGACCTCGCCTCCGAAGGCGGCCGCGCGGTGCTGATGAAGATGCTGGAGACCGCCGACGTCCTGATCGAGAATTTCAAGCCGGGCACGCTCGACAAATGGGGCATCGGCAATGAGATGCTGGGCGCGAAATTCCCCAGGCTCGTGCACTGCCGGATTTCCGGCTTCGGCGGCGACGGCCCGCGCGGCGGCAATCCCGGCTATGACGCCATCATTCAGGCCATGACCGGCATGATCGCCGCGACCGGCTCGCCGCAAAGCGGCCCGATGCGGATCGGCGTTCCGCTGGTCGACATCACCACCGGACTCTATGCGGCGATCGGCATTCTGATGGCGCTGTCGGAACGGCAGAAATCCGGTCGCGGACAGTTTCTGGAAACCACGCTCTATGAGACCGGCCTCGCCATCATGCACCCGCACGCCGCGAACTATTTCATGCACGGCAAGCCGCCGCAGCTCACCGGCAACGAGCATCCGAACCTCGTGCCCTATGCGATCTTTCCAACCCGCACCGACGACATCTTCATCGGCGTCGGCAATGACGGCGCCTTCCGCAAGCTCTGCAAGGAGATCGGCAAACCCGAACTTGGCGCCGATCCGCGCTTTGCGCGCAACAAGGACCGCATCGCCAATCGCGAGGCGCTTCGCACCGAGCTCGCTTCCGTATTCAGCCAGCACGATGCCGGGCCGCTGTGCGACCGGCTGCTCGCCGCCGGCCTGCCAGCCGGGCCGGTGCAGTCGATCGATCAGGCGCTCGCCAGCGCCCACACCGTTCATCGCGGCGACGTCGTTGAGAAGGACTGGTACAAGGGAGTCGCCTCGCCGGTCCGGCTGCAGCGCAGCAAGCCCCGCCTGCGCCATGTGCCGCCGAAATTCAGCCAGCACGCCACGGAAGTGCTGTCGGAATTCGGATATTCCAGCGGTGAGATCAAAGCCCTGGTCGCCAGGGGCGTTGTCTGCGGCCCCGAGCGCAAGCGCTAAACGCCGGTCGGGCCGGACGAACGGACCATCCGGGCAGGGCCGCCTTGGCCTATTTTCCACTTCCCTTGCCCGGCGCTTCCCCCGTACCATCCGCTCGTTGATGCAGTCATTCGCACGTCATCCGGCGCTGCTAACGCGCCCCAATGAAGATGACGGCCCAAGGGGAGAAATTTGATGGCTATCAGACCATTCGGCGCGGCTGCGGCAGTCGCTGTTACGCTCGCGATGGCGACGCCGGCCCACGCTGTGACCGAGATCCAGTGGTGGCACGCGATGACCGGCCCGAACAACGACGTCGTGGTCAAGCTCGCCAACGATTTCAATGCCTCGCAAAGCGAGTACAAGGTCGTTCCGACCTTCAAGGGCAGTTACGCCGACACGCTGAACGCCGGGATCGCCGCCTTCCGCGCCGGCAATGCGCCGGGCATCATGCAGGTGTTCGAGGTCGGAACCGCAACCATGATGGCGGCCAAGGGCGCCATCAAGCCGGTTTTCCAGCTGATGAAGGAACAGGGCGAGCCGTTCGATCCCAACGCCTATCTGCCGGCGATCACCGGATACTACTCGACCTCGAAAGGCGAGATGCTGTCATTCCCGTTCAATTCATCGAGCATGGTGATGTGGGTCAACCTCGATGCGCTGAAGAAGGCCGGTATCGCCGCGCCGCCGAAGACCTGGCCGGAGGTGTTTGCCGATGCGAGGAAGCTGCACGCCACCAATCCGACCTGCGGCTTCTCCTCGGCCTGGATCACCTGGGGCCTGATCGAACAGTTCTCCGCATGGCACAACGTGCCGATCGGCACCAAGGCCAACGGCCTCGACGGCTTCGACACCGTGCTCGAATTCAACACGCCGCTGGAAACCAAGCTGCTCGGCACTCTCGTCGAGTTGCAGAAGGACAAAAGCTACGATTATTCCGGGCGAACCAACACCGGCGAAGGACGCTTTACCTCCGGCGAATGTCCGCTGTTCATGACGTCATCGGCGTTCTATCCGAGCGCCAAGGCCAACGCCAAGTTCGCGTTCACCGCGGTCCCGATGCCGTATTTTCCGGATGTTACCGGCGCGCCGCAAAACTCCATCATCGGCGGCGCTTCGCTGTGGGTGATGGCCGGCAAGAGCCCGGCGGAATACAAGGGAATCGCCAAGTTCTTCACCTTCCTGTCGGACACCGATCGCCAGGTGAACCTGCATGAGGTTTCCGGCTATCTGCCGATCACCAAGGCCGCCTACGAAAAGACCAAGGCCTCGGGCTTCTATGAAAAGAACCCGATTCTGGAAGTGCCGCTGAAGGAATTGACCAACAAGCCGCCGACCGAGAATTCGCGCGGCCTGCGCTTCGGCGGCATGGTGCAGATGCGCGACGTCTGGGCCGAGGAGATCGAGGCGGCGCTCGCCGGCAAGAAGTCGGCGAAGGAAGCGCTCGACGCGGCGGTGTCGCGCGGCAACCAGATGCTCCGGCAGTTTGAGCGCACCGCCACCAAGTGACGGCCGCGAGGATCGTGGCCGGGCTTAAGCCCGGCCGCGACCCCACCAAACGAGGCGCTGCATGGAACCGCGGGCGATCTTCTCAGGCAGGCTGCTTCCCTGTCTCCTGATCCTGCCGCAGCTTGCGATCTCCCTGATCTTTTTCTACTGGCCGGCGCTGCAGGCCGTGCGGCAATCGTTCCTGGTGCAGGACGCCTTCGGGCTGTCGACCCAATTCGTCTGGTTCGAGAACTATCTCGATCTGCTGCAAACCCCCGGATATTACCAGGCGATCGGCGTCACCGCGGTCTTTTCGGCGCTGGTGGTGGCTTTCTCGCTCAGCCTCGGCCTGCTGCTCGCGGTGATGGCCAACCACAACCTGCGCGGCATCCAGATCTATCGCACGTTTCTGATCGTGCCCTATGCGGTGGCGCCGGCGGTGGCGAGCGTGCTGTTCATCTTCATGTTCCAGCCCGGCCTCGGCATGATCGCCCGCGCGATGCAGCGCAACGGCATCGACTGGAATCCGGTGCTGAACGGCACCCATGCAATGATCCTTGTCGTCATCATCGCGGTCTGGAACCAGATCAGCTACAATTTCCTGTTCTTTCTCGCCGGACTGCAGGCGATCCCGAAAAGCGTGATCGAGGCCGCGGCAATCGACGGCGCCAGGCCGATGCGGCGGTTCTGGACCATCGTCTTCCCGTTGCTCTCGCCGACCACGTTCTTCCTGATCGTCATCAATATCACCTATGTCTTCTTCAATACGCTCGGCATCATTGACACCGCGACCGGTGGCGGCCCCGACGGGGCCACGCAAACGCTGGTCTACAAAGTGTTCCAGGACGGCAAGGCCGGCACCGACCTCGGCGGCTCGGCCGCGCAATCGGTGATCCTGATGATCATCGTGGTGGCGCTGACCGCATTTCAGTTTCGCTACGTCGAAAAGAAGGTCCATTACTGAACGCCATGGTCGAACATCGCCGGTTTGGAAACCTGTTGCCCCATCTCGTGCTGCTGGCCGGCGTCGTCATCGTCGCTTTTCCGGTGTATCTCGCCATCATCGCCTCGACCCACGACAACGCCGTCATCGCCAACGGCCAGATGTCGCTGTTGCCCGGCTCCCACGGATTCGAGACCTACTGGAACACCATCGTCGCCGGCACCGGCAAGACCACGCGGCAGCCGGTCGGCGTCATGATGCTGAACAGCCTGATCATGGCGCTCGGCATCGCCGCCGGGAAGATCGCGATCTCGATCATCTCGGCCTATGCGATCGTGTTTTTCTCGTTCCCGTTCCGGATGACCACGTTCTGGGCCATCTTCATCACGCTGATGCTGCCGGTCGAGGTGCGTATCTATCCGACCTACAAGATCACCAGCGACTTGCACATGCTCGATTCCTACGCCGGGCTGATCCTGCCCCTGATCGCGTCGGCCACCGCCACCCTGCTGTTTCGCCAGTTCTTCATGACCGTGCCGAAGGAACTGGTCGAGGCCTCGAAGATCGACGGCGCCGGTCCGATCCGGTTTTTTTGGGATACGCTGCTGCCGCTGTCGGTGACCAACATCGCTGCGCTGTTCGTGATCCTGTTCATCTATGGATGGAACCAGTATCTCTGGCCGCTGCTGATCACGACCCGCGACGACATGCAGACCATCGTGATCGGCATCAAGAAGATCATTGACGTGCACGATGCCCTGACCGAATGGCAGGTGGCGATGGCGACCGCCGTGCTCGCCATGCTGCCGCCGGTCGCGGTCGTCGTGCTGATGCAACGCCTCTTCGTCAAGGGCCTGATCGAGACGGAGAAGTGAGATGGCCGGCGTAACCCTCCGCGATGTCCGCAAGACCTATGCGGGCGGCTTCGAGGCGATCAAGGGCATCAGCCTCGAGGTCGGCGACGGTCAGTTCTGCGTCCTGGTCGGCCCGTCCGGCTGCGGCAAGTCCACGCTGCTGCGGATGGTCGCCGGGCTCGAGACCATCACCGGCGGCGAGATCGACATCGGCGGTCGCATCGTCAACCAGGTCGAGCCGGCCGAGCGCGACATCGCGATGGTGTTCCAGAACTACGCGCTCTATCCGCATATGAGCGTCTACAACAACATGGCCTATGGCCTGCGCAACCGCGGCATGCGCGAAGCCGAGATCGACACGAGGGTGCAGGAGGCGGCGCGGATCCTCGAAATCGTCCCGATGCTCGGCCGCAAGCCGGGGCAGCTTTCCGGCGGCCAGCGCCAGCGCGTCGCGATGGGCCGCGCCATCGTGCGGCAACCCAAGGTGTTCCTGTTCGACGAGCCGCTGTCGAATCTCGACGCCAAGCTGCGCATCGCCATGCGGGTCGAAATCCGCAAGTTGCAGCGGCGATTGAAGACGACATCGATCTACGTCACCCATGACCAGCTCGAGGCGATGACGCTTGCCGACATCCTGGTGGTGATGAACGGCGGCGAGGTCGAGCAGATCGGCAACCCGCTTGCGATCTATCAGAAGCCCGCGACCACTTTCGTCGCATCGTTCATCGGCGCGCCGCCGATGAATCTGATGCCGCTGCGGCAAGACGAGATCAAGGTGCAGTTCGCCGGCGACAGCCGGGCCGCCGCCGGCGAAGCCGGCATCCTGGGAATTCGCCCCGAGGATTTCGTGATCGCGAACGAGCCCGTCGCCGGCGGCATTGCGCTCGGCCTCACCGTGGAGGCGATCGAGCGCGTCGGCGCCGAAACCTTCGTGTACGGCACTCGCGAGCCCGAGGCGCAGGAAGTCGCCGCCGATCCCGGCGAGTTGCCGCCAGGCGAGGTGCTGGTGCGCATTCCCGGCGCCGTCGCTCCTGCCATCGGCGAACGCATCCAGGCCATCGCGCCGCGCCAAAAGCTGCATTTGTTCAGCGCCGACGGCCGCCGCCGGATCGATCGTTAGGCTGCTCTCTGTTGTTCCGGGATGGTGCGTTCGGGCGTTTTTCGGCGGCGTGGCTTCATCCTTCGAGACGCCGGGCAGGCGCGCGGCCCCTCGGGATGAGGTCTGCTAGACCCTCATGGTGAGGAGCGCGGCAACGCCGCGCGTCTCGAACCACGAGGCCGCTAAAGCGTGATGAGATTGGGTCCGATTGCTACTGCGAAGGAAGTGCGCTCCCTCTCCCGCTTGCGGGGGAGGGCTGGGGTGGGGGTCCGTGTGGAGAGAGCCCCACCCGGCTTCGCGCCGACCTCCCCCCGCAAGCGGGCGAGGTGAAGCAGGGCCGGTTCCCGGGGTGCTTGAACACCCTTTGGATCATGCCCATATTGCTTCGTGACCGGGGGGCAAATCCGCCAGCCGGTCGACCAAGGGCGCCGCAAGGGCCCTGAACGCCAAAGTCGCTTCGAGAGGACTTTGTAAACTATGTCTCGTGTTCCCTCGTTATCCAGTCCGTTCCTGCTGGGGTTCGACGAGATCGAGCGTGCGCTCGATCGCGTCGTCAAAGGCGCCGACGGTTATCCTCCCTACAACATCGAGCGCTGCGACCGTTCCAGCGGCCAGCCCGAAAGGCTGCGCATCACGCTCGCGGTGGCGGGTTTTACCCGTGACCAACTTGATGTAACCATTGAGGAAAACCAGCTCGTGATCCGGGGCCGCCAGCACGACGACAAGGCCCGGCAATACATCCATCGCGGCATCGCCGCGCGCCACTTCCAGCGCACCTTCGTGCTGGCGGAGGGGATGCTCGTGCTGGGCGCGGATTTGAAAAACGGGCTGTTGTCGGTCGATCTCGCCCGGCCTGAGCCGGAAAAAGTCGTTAAGACAATCGCTATCAATGAACACGAATAATGGAACGAGTAGCGGACTCGACCGCTTAGTCTGACAGAGGAGTCGAGACCATGACTGAAGGTAATGTTGGGTTTGAATCGACGAGCGTCTCTCCCGAGGCGCTGGCCAATCTGGGCGAGGGTCATATCGCCTATGTGAAGCAGATCCGCTCCGAGGACGTGCCGGGATTGTTTCCTCAGGCGCCGCGGATCGCACCGGGACTGAAGCTTTTTGCGCTCCACGCGGCAGACGGCACGCCGATCATGCTGACCGACAGCCGCGAGGCCGCGATCGCGAACGCCTGGAGCAACGAATTGCAGGCCGTCAGCGTGCACTGACGTAGCCGGTGCGGTGGTCTGAGGCTGCCCACCGTCGAAGAGAATTCGCGATACGCGGGTGTCTGTCCCCAGCCGAGGCCAGCCCCGCGTATTGTTTTTGACCCGGCGCGTTTTTGCGTGCCCTTGCCGAAAATCAGGCCGCTTGCAATCGGAACCAAAGGACTCAGGCCGCGCTCGCCGGCGGCAGCGCCAGCACCGAATAGATCGCCTGGGCGTCGCGCGAGGCGCGCAGCTTCTTGGCAACGTCCTGATCGCGCAGCAGCCGCGCGATTCGGGCCAGCGCTTTCAGATGGTCGGCCCCGGCGCCTTCAGGCGCCAGCAGCAGGAACACCAGATCGACCGGCTGGCCGTCCATCGCCTCGAAATCGATCGGGCGTTCGAGCCGCGCGAACAGGCCGAACAGCCTTTCCAGCTTGGGAAGCTTGCCGTGCGGGATGGCGACGCCATAGCCGACCGCAGTGGTTCCCAGCTTCTCGCGCTGTAGCAGAACCTCGAACACCGCGCGCTCGTTCTGCCCGGTCAGGCTGGCTGCCCGCGCCGCCAGTTCCTGCAACGCCTGCTTCTTGCTGTTGACCTTCAACGCCGGGAGAATCGCCTCGGGTGCGACCAGATCGGTAATCGTCATGCGGCGTTCCGAGGTGAACCGTCAGGTTTCGAAATAGGTGCCAGAGCGGCGGCGTCAAGAAGATGGGGCGGGAGGAGGCCTAAAGTCCGGGTCCGAACTGGCGCTTCAACGGGCCTTCTCCTACCCCAACGCAAGACCGGTGCCAACTGCCGCGAGGCGGTTCCCGGCACTGTTTTCCCGCCCCATTCCCTGGGGCGGCGGACCATAGGGAGGGTGCCCTGAGGCGTCAATGCCAATTACCCATTAAACCCCCGACTTGACCGCAGGGGGGTCGACCCAGCCGACATTGCCGTCTGCCCGCCGGTAAATGATGTTCACCCGGCCGCTCGAGCCGTGCTGGAACACGATGCAGGCGGCGCCGGTCAAATCGAGCTCCATCACGGCTTCGCTGACCGAAAGCCGCTTCAGCGATGTCGTCGCCTCGGCGATGATGACGGGATTGTAGCCGGTGATCTCATCGTCGCCTTCCGCCGGGGCCTCGATGACATAGCTCGGGGCATCAAGCACCGGCGCGTCCATCTCCGCCAGCGCCGCCGAAGCCGCATAGGCCTTGCGGGCCGAGCGGTCCTTGAGCCGGCTCTTGTAGCGGCGCAACCGCTTCTCGATCATCAGCAGGGCCTGGTCGGCGCTGGCATAGGCGTCGGCCGCGTTGGAAGCGGCCTCCAGCGTGATCCCGGAATCGAGGTGCAGCGCACAGTCAGTACGAAAGCCGATCCCATCCTTGCTCAGCGTGATGTGGCCGGAATAACTGCCGTCAAAATATTTGCGCAGGACTTCATCGGTGCGTTCGCTGACGCGGGCGCGAAGTGCCTCGCCGAGGCTGATGCTTTTTCCCGAAATCCGGAGAGTCATTGCAATGCCTCGAATGGGGTGTGGCGGGTCGGGACATTCATGCGGGGTCGACACTATTCCGATTTGGCCTCCGCGCAATCACGCCGGCGCGACGTCCCGGGAACGGTCGGACAGGGCGGGCGCCGAGAGGGCATTGCCAAGCGTGCTCTGTTTATCGCGGCGGCGCTGCACCGAGGACGGGATTCGCATGGCCTCCCGGTATTTCGCCACGGTGCGGCGGGCGATATCAATGCCGGATTCCCGCAATCGTTCCACAATGGTGTCGTCCGAGAGGATGGCCGACGGGCTCTCGGCATCGATCATCTGCCTGATGTGGTGGCGGACCGCCTCCGCCGAATGGGCTTCGCCGCCGTCGGCCGACGCGATCGACGCGGTGAAAAAATACTTCAATTCAAAACTGCCGCGATTGGTCGCCATGTATTTGTTGGCGGTCACGCGCGACACCGTCGATTCGTGCATCTGGATCGCATCCGCGACCGCTTTCAGGTTGAGCGGTCGCAAGTGGGCGACGCCATGGGTGAAGAAGCCATCCTGCTGGCGCACGATTTCGGTGGCGACTTTCAGGATGGTGCGGGCGCGCTGGTCGAGCGCGCGTACCAGCCAGGTCGCGTTCTGCAGGCAATCGGTGAAATAGGATTTGTCGCCGTCCTTGCGGATCGTCTTCGACAGTTCGGTATAGTAGATCTGGTTGACCAGTACCCTCGGCAAGGTGTCGCTGTTGAGTTCGACATGCCAGCCGCCGTCGGGACCCGGCCGCACATAGACGTCCGGCACCATGGTCTGCACCCGCGACGCGCCGAATTTCAGACCCGGCTTCGGATCGAGACGACGTATTTCGCCGATCATGTCGGCAATGTCCTCGTCATCGACAGCGCATAATTTGCGCAAGGCCGCGATGTCGCGCTTGGCCAGAAGATCCAGATGCTCGACCAGCGCCTGCATCGCCGGATCGTAGCGATTGAGCTCGCGGAGCTGAATCGCGAGGCACTCGCACAGACTGCGCGCGCAGACGCCGGGCGGATCGAACTTCTGCAGCACCGCGAGAACCGCCTCGACGGCGGCGGCCGATGCGCCGAGCCGCGCGGCGGCCTGTCCCAGGTCCGGCGGCAGATAACCCGCCTCGTCGACGAGGTCGATGAGATATTGCCCGATCATGCGTTGCGCCGGAGCGGTGAAGGCCACCGCGAGCTGCTCGGCGAGATGACCGCCGAGGGTGGTCTCCGCCGCCACAAACGCTTCGAGATTATAATCGTCGTCGTTGGAGGCGCCGCCACCCCACTCGGTATAGGCCGTCGGCGCCGCATCCTGCGCGGTCCGCGCGGCGGCCTCGGCGGGCTCCTCGGGAAACACATTGTCGAGGCCGGTGTCGAGGGTCTGCTCGATCTCGGCGCGGCTGCCGAGGTCGCTGTTCATCCATTCCTCCTGGGCCGGCTCGAAATTGTCGCCGGCCTCGGCGCGCTCGGCGCCCTCGCCATAGGCAGCGCCGGAATCTTCGGAATCGGCATATTCGGCGCGCTCCGGGGCTGGTTCGCCGGCCACCGCGGGCTCGGCCCCGTCGCTGGCGCGTTCGAGCAGCGGATTGCGTTCCAGTTCCTCCTCGACAAAGGCCGACAGATCGAGATTGGAGAGCTGCAGGAGCTTGATCGCCTGCATCAACTGCGGCGTCATCACCAGTGACTGCGACTGCCGGAACTCTAATCTCTGCGTCAGTGCCATGGAAAGGAAACCGGCCCCAGGAAAGTTGGTCCGATTCTTGCTTATCCTAGTCCACACACGATGTATATGGCTTGACGGACTGGAAAAACGGCCTAGAGGCGGAATTCCTCGCCAAGGTAAAGGCGGCGTACATCCGGATCGTTGACGATCTCGTCCGGACTTCCCTCTGTCAAGATCTCCCCGGCATAGACGATATAGGCACGGTCGGTCAGGCCGAGCGTTTCGCGCACATTGTGGTCGGTGATCAGGACGCCGATGCCGCGATTGGTGAGATGGCGGACAAGGTCCTGAATGTCGCCCACCGCGATCGGATCGATGCCGGCGAACGGCTCGTCGAGCAGCATGTAGTTGGGACGGGTGGCCAATGCGCGGGCGATCTCGACGCGCCGACGCTCGCCGCCGGACAGGGCGATCGACGGCGTCTTGCGCAGCCGCGCGATGTTGAATTCGTCGAGCAGCGAATCGAGCTCGGCTTCGCGCTTCTTGCGCGAGGGTTCGACGACTTCCAGCACGGCGCGGATATTCTGCTCCACCGACAGGCCGCGAAAGATCGAAGCTTCCTGCGGAAGATATCCGATTCCGAGCCGGGCGCGCTGATACATCGGCAATCTGGTGACGTCATGGCCATCGAGCTCGATCGCGCCGCGGTCGGCCGGGATCAGGCCGGTGATCATGTAAAACACCGTGGTCTTGCCGGCGCCGTTGGGTCCGAGCAGCCCCACCGCCTCGCCGCGGCGAACATAGATGCTGACGCCGCGCACGACCTGGCGGGTGCCGAAGCTTTTTTCCACGCTATGCACCGCGAGGTAACCCGGCCGCTTCAACAGCCGCGCGGCCGCCGCGCCGTTGACCTTGCTCGGTGCCCGGGCGGCCGGGCGTGGCTTTTCCGCCCGCGGCGCCTCCACTCTCGGCAGCGGCGTCTCGCGCGCAATCGGCGGCGCGTCGCGCACCGGGCTCGACAGCATCTCGCCCATCCGGTCGCCGAGGCTGGTGATATCCACGCGTGAGCGCGCAAATCCGGGCGGACCGCGTTTGGCCGGACGACGACGGAACATGCCGAGTAAATCCACCATCGCCGCCTTGCTTAGCCTTTCACGGTGATTGTGCAGCCCGCCACGGCGATTCGATTCCTGCGCAGCATGGATGAATGGATCTCCCTTGCCCAGCGAAACGGCGCCGATTTCGCGGCGCGGATCGCGCGCCCGGGCCGTTCCCGTAGATACAGGGTTGCACCGCGGCATTCAACCTCGCCGTCCCCGAATAGCAGACAAGTGATTGATATTATTTCTGTTTGCTCGCGCCGCCCGGCCCGGGCGCGGTGCCCGGGATGACCGGGCCGCCCTGGCCGGAGGATTGGAACAGGCCCTGCACGCGTCCGCTGTCGGATTCCACCCGCGACACCCCGGTGGTCATGTCCACCATCAGCCGGTCGCCGCGCAGGACATTTTTGCCCTGCGTCAGCACCACGCCGCCGAGCATGGTGACGAGATTGGTCTTGGTGTCGAATACGGCGGTCTCGCCGGTCACGACCTGATCCTTCTGGGTGACGACGACATTGCCCTGCGCCTCCAGCCGCCGGATCGATGAACTGCCGCCGGGACCTGGGGTGGCCGACGGGATCGGCGCCGATTTGGCCGGGGCTTTTGCGCTGGCCGCCGACGCGCCGGCGGGGGCTGCGGGCGGATTGGCCGAGTCGTAGAACACCACCAGCTTCTTCGACGTCATGGTGGTGTCGCCCTGCACCACCTTCACATTGCCGGAGAAGGTCGCCTCCTTTTTCTTGTCGCGCATCTCCAGCGTCGCCGCCTCGATCTGGATCGGCTGGTCGCGATTCTGTGAAAACCCCTGCATGGCATT
>Ga0208219_1000344_pt1 | contig 17072 bp, 18 predicted proteins | sample NGESurshal072012_7_FD_184469 | JGI IMG/M metagenome (GOLD analysis project Ga0208219, IMG submission 184469) | Arctic peat soil microbial communities from Barrow, Alaska - NGEE Surface sample 53-2 shallow-072012 (SPAdes) | ecosystem: Environmental > Terrestrial > Soil > Wetlands > Peat ... | reverse complement strand
ACAGGGACACGACGGGACGCCATCCGCGAAAAGCAACAGTTCGCGAGGCCGGGAAAACCCCGGTCACGGGCTGTTTTCGCTGAGTGGTGGCAGGTGTTGGGTTCGAACCAACGTAGGCTGAGCCGACGGTTTTACAGTGCGCTATCCCCAACCTTCTGACCTGCGCAAATGCCGATTTCACAGCCATTTCTCTGCCTATTCACCACGATGTTCGCGCCTGTGGCTGGGGCCGCTCCCCGCTAGCGGCAGCGCTGGCTGCAGTACCCGCGGCAACTAACGTGTGCGTTAATAACGTGGTGCGTTATCATGAGGCGTGTGCTGCGATCGTTCCGGGACAAGGACACCGAAGCCGTCTGGCACCGGCAGCGCTCGCGCAAGCTCGACACCGCCATGCAGCGCGCCGCATGGCGCAAGCTCGCGATGCTCGATGCCGCGGAGATCCTGGCCGACCTCCGGGTGCCGCCTGGCAACCGGCTGGAGAAGCTCGCCGGCGACCGCGCGGGGCAGTACAGCGTCCGGATAAACCAGCAATGGCGGATCTGCTTCCGCTGGACCGACGCCGGACCTGAGGACGCCGAGATCGTGGACTACCACTAGGAGGGCCCGTGGCCGCCGAGACCATCATGCCGCCCGTGCACCCGGGTGAGATCCTGCAGGAGGAATTCCTCATCCCCCTGGCTGTGAGCCAGTACCGCCTGGCCCGGGAGCTCGCCGTCCCGCCACGGCGGATCAATGAGATCGTGCATGGGCAGCGCCGCATCACCGCCGACACCGCCCTACGGCTCGCCCGCTACTTCGGCACCTCCGAGAGATTCTGGATCAATCTTCAGGCCCGATATGACCTGGAGATCGAGAAAGATCGCCTCGGCGCCGCCCTCGACGACATCCGCCCGCTCAGCGCCGCCAGCTGATCCCGCCAGCTCTATCGCGGCTAACACCCGCCCCATTGACCTGCGAGCACGCCAACGTCATCGTCGTCCAGCCCTCCGCCTAAGGCCGCCGAGCCGGCGGCCGGCCAGTGTGGCTCGGACTGGTCAACGACCCAAACGCAGCCACCGACATCACCACCTGGGTCCAGGCCGGCGCCCCGGCCTGGTCGAGCCGCCCGTCATCCTCGACCTCTAAACGCTCAACCCTCCCGCCGCATCCGCCAGGAGCTCGACGACTCATGACCCGACGCTCCTTCAGGAAGTCAGCACGGCTCTGTGACCGTGGTGCCGGTTAACTGCTCCTCCTGCTGGTTGGCATCGTCGCTCCCTCATCCCGCAGGCCGAACGGACCTGCCTCCCCCGTGACCGTTGGCGCCAGCACCGCCGCCCCGCCCTTGTTGCCCCACCGCGGGCCCGCACCTGAAGAGGACTGCGCCGCTTCCGCCGTTCCCAACCTTGGAACCGGAACAACTCTCCGTCTCGCCACCGGCGCCGGAAACGGCACCAGGGGGTTGTGGTCCTCGAGATTGTTACTTGTCCTCGGCAACGGTGATCACCAGGCCGGCGACAGGATCCTCGCTGTCCGGGCAGGCGCCGGTGCCCGGCGCGATCGTTTGAGCGACACGCAAGCCGGGAAGCATCGCTGCCGAACTGGTCCGCCGCGGGCGTCACGCATTGGCGGGCCCCGCGTAGAGTCGGCTGATCAGAATTCCCCGGGACTTCCCGCAACTTGTTACTGAAGGCGGATCTTCATGACGAAGTCCAGCTCACCGGGCTCATCGGTCCCGGCTTCTGCGCTGCACGATCTGCCGGCAACAGGCGGCGAGCGACGGGCAGCGGGGAAGGCCGCCCGGAAGCGGGCTCCGCGGGGCGCGCTGGGGCACTGGGCAGAGGGTGAGCGCGGGCACGACGCGCTGCAGACGATCCTGGCCCAGAACCAGATCCGGATCCCTGCGCTGGTTCCTATCCGGCACCAGCGCATGGCGGCCTCTGCCTGGAACTACTACCGGGGTGCCGCGGCGGTGATGGCCGGCGACCTCGCCTGCCAGCCCGACAGCGGGCTGGTGGTGCAGCTGTGCGGTGACGCCCACGTCCTGAACTTCGGCATGTGGGCCACCCCGGAGCGGAACTTGTCATTTGACCTGCGCGACTTCGACGAGACTCTGCCCGGCCCATTCGAGTGGGACGTCAAGCGCTTTGCCGCCAGTCTCGTAGTAGCAGCGCAGGAGAACCGGGTCAAGCCGGCGAGGGCAGCTGCTGCGGTAACCGCCGGCGTGGAGGCATATCGCAAGCGCATGCGCCGGTACGCGATGATGCCTGAGCTCGACATCTGGTACGACGGCATGCACGCCGACAGCCTGATCAGCTACTTTGAGCCGGCCGACCGCGGCCAGGTTTCGATCCACATTGAGAAGAAACGCAAGCGCCGCACCAGCCGCGGGGCGTTCTCCAAACTCACCACGATGGCCCGCGGACGGCCCCGGATAACCGAGGAACCCCCAGTCCGCGTCACGATCAGTGACGACGAGCAGGCCGACCTCGTCGATCACCTCCTGGCCGGTTACCGGCTGACCCTCCAGGAGGACCGGCGAAGCCTGTTCGACCGGTTCACCGAGGTTGACGTGGTCCGCCAGGTCGTCGGGGTGGGCAGCGTGGGGATGCAGGTCTATCTAGTGCTGTTTGAGGGCCGCAGTGGCGCCGACCCGTTGTTCCTGCAGGTCAAGCAGGCCGGACCGTCAGTATACGAGGCCCACACCGGGCCCAGCCGCCACGCCAGCCACGGCGCGCGGGTGATCAACGGCAAGCGGCTGGTGCAGAGCGCCACCGACATCTTCGTCGGCTGGGGCTCACTGCACGGGAAGGACTATTACGTGCGGCAGTTCCGCGACATGAAAATCATCCCGACCACCGAGCTGATCGCTCCCCGCCTCGTCGAGTTCGCTACCGCATGCGGCGAGACACTCGCCCGCGCCCACGCCCGCGCTGGCGACCCGGTGGCCATCGATGGCTACATCGGCAAGGGCCCCAAGTTCGCCGCTGCGATCGGCCAGTTCGCCCGGCAGTACGCCGACCAAAACGAACGAGATCACGCCCAGCTCGTCAGCGCCATCGCCGCCGGGACCGCCGAGAGCCTGCCAGGCTGAGTCCAGCTGACATTTTGCGAGCCTGCCAACCGAAACTTGCCAACCGAAACCAGCCCGCCGGGACAACTGCCCAGCCGCTCATAACGCGCCCATCTAGAACGTCGCCGCGGCCGACCTGTGGTTCGCCGACAGCGAACCGAACGAGCGGCTCGGCGCACTCTCCTCCGCCTTGCCCATCACTCAGCGTGACGATGCAGCGATCGGTATGAGCCCTGAGGCGAGTTATGTGGGTTGATCACGGCGCGCGTCGTGTTGATCATGAGAAGGCCTCTGTGGCAGACATGCGGTTGTCGAAGACCGTGCTACCGCAGAGGCCACCTCTATGTTGCCGACCGAGGACCTGTTCGTCCACGTCTACGTGCTTATCGACGACCTGGTAACTGCCTGTGGGGGCTCGATTACTCGATCGGGCTTGGCTGGTGGCGTCTTCCGGGCTGAGATCATCCCTGGGTGATCTTCTCAAGCGTCTACCTGATCGTGCGCAGTCTGCTGGCCTGCCTGACGATGCTGAGCCGAGGTGAGGTGTCCAAGGATGCTGAACTGCTGGTGCTCCGGCACGAGAACGCGGTGCTGCGCCGCCACACCGGCCGGGTCTGCTACCAGCCGGCCGACCGGGTGTGCCCTCGCCGCGCTCTCCCGGCTGATTCCCCGGCGCCGGCGGGGCGAGGTGTTTCGCGGTGACCCCGGCGACGCTGCTGGCCTGGCACGGGCGACTGGTCGCACGCAAATGGGACTACACCAGCCGGCGGCGTCCCGGACGGCCGCCCGCGGCAGCTGCGATCCGCAGGCTCGTGATCCGCATCGCGACGGACAACCCGATGCGGGGACACCGGCGGGTACAGGGCGAGCTTGTCAGGCTCGGCCACCAGATCGCGGCCTCCACGGTGTGGCAGATCCTGCATGATGCCGGCCTCGGACCTGCGCCCCGCCGCACAGGACCGACCTGGAAGCAATTCCTGACCGCCCAGGCTCACGGCATCCTCGCGGCCGACTTCGTCCACGTTGACACAGTGCTGCTCCGGCGCATCTACGCACTGATCGTCATCGAGCACGGCACCCGCCGGGCTCACCTGGCCGGCGTCACCGCGCACCCTGACGGCGCGTGGACGACACAAGCAGCCCGTAACTTCCTGATGGACCTCGGCCAGCGCGCAGTGTCTGTCGAGTTCCTGATCAGGGACCGGGCAGGCCAGTTCACCGATTCCGTCGACGCCGTGTTCCAAACCGATGGCATCAGGATCCCCTCAGCCCGCCGCAGGCGGCCCGAGCTAAACCGGGGGCTGCATACGGGCAAAGTATCTGGACCGCGTTCGGAGGCGCCGGCCAGAGTGTCGACCTGCCGTGGGTAGCCGCCGGATTTGAGGTACACGGAGGCGTGACAGACACTCTGACCAAGACCGTCCTGAGCTTTAACCTCTACAATTTGTGGGATCGGCTCACCAGCGTCTTCCCCTGAACAGTCCGGCGGCAGCTCACCCGAACAAGCAGCCACCAGCGGCGCGGCACCGCTGGCCGTGCTGCCCGGATCCCTGCAGTGCTATAACTACTCCGACATGAGTCAGTCAGGGGGCGCCCCCGGCGGAGCCGTCGCGGTGTGGGCTGACCGCCTGGAGCTGAGAGTGTTTTCCCGCCCCAGGGTCATCCCGGCAGCGCGCGTGCTCCGGGTCCGGCAGCTCGTCTTCCGGAATGTCTTCCACCGGCTCATCCTGAAGGTGCATCCCCTCGCGCGGCAGCTGCAGACCATCGACATCGTGATCGCCCATCCGCCGGCCGAGGCATACAGCGGGGACATCCACTACGTACTTAGTGTCCGTACGCAGAGCGCGGCGCAGGTACTGGGAATTTTCCGCGACGCCGGCTATCCGGTCGACCAGGAGCCCAGGATCGTCCGCGGATACCGGGTCGGCACCTAGCTCAGCCTGGACCGGCTGTAACGAGGCCCTGTCATGGGCGCGTCGTCCCGGAACCTAGCCACTCAGCCCGGCGGAGCGTGCGGGGCTTCGATCACTCGATCGCAGCGGCTCGGCTGCGTGAGCCGGAGGTTGCCAGCGGCCGCTGCTTCATGACAAGGATCTCGGCTGCGCAGGGCGGGGCTCGCTGTGATGTCAGCCGGTACTGGCCCTGGCCTGCTGGAGCAGCTGGCTGGTGATGTCGGCGGTCTGACTGGCCGGCGGGGGGCTGAGGCGGACCGTGGCGCCGTAGCCGGAGAGGGTGATCGTCACCGAGGCGGTGCCCTTGCCGGTAGAGGACCCGCTGCCGGTGGCGGGGAGGGGAACCTGGTAGCGGATCTGGCGGACCAGGTGCTGCGCGTCAACCCATACCTGCACCGGGAGCGCGGCGGTGCCGAGCGCCCTGGCTTCCTGCCGGATCGCCTCGGCGGCCTTCGCCCCGGCTTTCGCCTGGACCCTGGCCGCGACCTTTCTCAGGTTTTCCCGGGCCCGGTAGGCGGTGGTCGTGACGCCGCCGATCGTGGCGGTGCCCGTCCTGGTCACGTTGCCGGAGACTGCGGCTAGCTCGGACAGTGCCCGGGCAGGATTGTCGCTGCTGACCGAGGACAGCTGCGAGAACGAGGCGCCGAGCCTGGCCTGGCTGACCTTGTTGAGGTTGACGCTCACCCACGGCTTGCGGCCGGGGACCTGGTTCCGCTGGGCCGCCGGCACCTGCACGTATTCTGTCCCGCCGGCCTGCAGCACCGTGACGGCGCCGCCGCTGGGGGAGTTCATGCTGACCCTGAAGGCGCGGGCGGCGAAGTCCGCCTGCCCGGACCCGGTGATCGTCACGTTCTCCGCCGAGCCGGCCGAGCTGGTCGCGCTGATGGTCTCCTCGAGGCGGAACGTGGCCGTCTTCTGGCTCGTGCTGGCAGTGTAGGCGGCCTGCACCACACGCACGGCGCTGGCCGGCCCGCCCGCCGCTGGACGGGATCCACCGGAATGAGACCCGCCCCCAGATCCGCACCCCGCCGTCCCGGCAGCGACCAGCACCGCCGCCCCGCCCATCGCCGCAACCCGTACCTTGGGCCGCATCACTCACCATTCTCCCGAGCCACCCGCTGTTACCCGGTGCGATTTGCTGCCCGCTATTACCCGGCTTGGCTTCTCTTACTCCTCGCCGCGACACGCACACCCGGCAAGCCATCCCTGACCAGCGCACTGACATCAAGATGAACCGAATCACCGGCGCCGGAGTGACCACTGACAGCTGGCAGCCCTCCTGACGGGCACCCAGTGATGGGATCAGGGTGCTGCCACGAGGAAGGGACCACCTTCGTGCTGCCACCGCCCGGACCCGCAGCTGCCTGAGGTAGCTGATCCGGGGAGGAAGGTCAGGGCGCGGGCCTGCAGCCGGGATACGTGCATCTGGGACATGCCGAGCTGGGCGCCGATCTGGGCCTGGGTCATGCTGCCGTAGAACCGCATCATCAGGGCCCGCTGCTCGCGGCCGGGCAGTTCGGGCCAGCACGTGGTCGGGCCGTCCTGTGTACCGAGAATCTCGTCCGCGGCTTTGACCAGCAGGGTCGCTCTCCGGTCCTCCGGCCGTGAGGATCACCGCTGATGTGCCTGCGGTTCGTGTTCCTCCTTATTACGCGAGTCGCCGCATGGCTGCGACTGTCGCGGCGCGAGAAGGCGCGGAAGACAGCGGGGATCCTGACCATGGGCCATCAGCTAGCTGTCCGCCGCGATCGGCCGACGCAACACTGCCCCTCGGTGTCATCTCCGCGGCCAATCCGAACGTGGCCGACTGGACGCCTGCCCGGTTCGCCTGCGCTGATGGCTGGGCCGTGGCGGCAGGCGTCTCAAAGAGCAGAGGCTCCGGCGTTGCATTCCTGCAGGTGAAGGGCCCGTACTGGACGACCACCAGCCTCGATGACGGCACCTGCAAGGCCGCCACGACCATCAGGCAGTGCCCGTTCCGCCGCAGCTCGGCGTGGCCGCCGAGACGCTGCGGCTGCAGCTGCTCCCACCAGGCCGGACTGGCAGTCACCGCCGACGGCACCGTATCGATGGCGGCCAGCGGCTAGCCCGCCAGGACCGCCACCAGGCGCTCACGCTGGCCCGCCGTCAGGCCAGAGACCCTGCGGTTCTCCTGGATCCCGGCCTCGTGCAGCGCGGTCGCTGCCTTCGCCTGGCCGACTCCGGGGATGGCCAGGATGGCGCGCTTGACCCGGATCCGGCCGGCCGCGGGGTCCTCGCCGCTCAGCAGCTCGCCGATCGAGAGCTGCCCGGACCTGACCCGCGCGAGCACCGCGGTCTGGGCCTGCCGGGCCTCGGCTGCCTTCGCGAGCGCGTCAGCCCGCTGCTCGGGCGTCATAACTGGAAGTGGCACGAGAGCCTCCTGGTGTGTCCTGGTCGTCGTGAGCAGGCTACCGGCGGCGGCCGTCATTGAGATCACCGCTGGCACGATGTCTCGGGGCGCGCTGCAGGCCGCCTCCATGGCCAGCTGAGGTCGCCAATCAGGTAAACGCCGGCCCGGCCGTGACCCGCTCTCCTGGGTCACGGCCGGGTGTTCCCGCGTGGCTGCAGCTGTGCTGGCAAGCGATCACCCATCACCGGCCGGCGGGCTAGAGACCCGCTCATTTGCACGGCGCCTGGGACGCGGCCGTCGCTTTGCTCTACGGATTGATGGTGATGGTCACCGTCCCGCTCGCCCAGTTGTCCTGTGCGTCCTGCACCTGCATGGCGAAGCTGAAGGTGCCAGCCTGGGTCGGCGTTCCCGTCAGGACGTTGTTGAAGTCCGGAGGAGTCGCACCGAGGGTGAGGCCAGGCGGGAGCTCATTGATGCTGGTGACGACGAACCAGGAGTACGGAGGTGCGCCGCCCTGGGCGATGAGGTCGCGGCTGTACGGCACGCCAACGGTTCCGGCCGCAAGCGGGGTGGTGCTGATCTGCAGCGGCGGATCGACGGTGAGGCTGAATTGCTGGGTTGCCTGCTGGCCGTGGTAGTCGCTGACCCGCATGGTGAAGGTGAAGGTGCCGGCCGTGGTCGGTGTCCCGGCGAGCTCATTGCTGGCATCGGTCGGGTCGCCAAAGGTCTGCAAGGTGAGGCCGGGCGGGAGTTTCCCGGAGGCCACTGCCCAGGTGTAGGGCGCGGCCCCGCCGCCGAGGAAGAAGTTCTGCGCATACGCCCCGCCGACCATCCCCGGACCGAGGGTTGATCCGCTGGAGGGCAGGACGACGGTCAGCAGCTGGTCTGGGTCCACAGAGATCTGGTAGGCCTGGTACAGGGGCTGGCCCTGGTCGCCGGTGCCCTGCACGGTGAAGTTGTAGGTGTTGTAGCTGCCCAGCGGCTGGGTGACGGTACCGCCGACGACGTCACCGGAGGCCCCGAAGGTGGCGGGCAGGGACAGGCCGGGGGGGAGGGAACCGGCAACGATGCTGACCGTGCCGCCGGCGTTGTGGCTGGTGGGCAGGTGCCCTTGGTAAGGCTGGCCGAGTACGGCGTCGGGCAGCACGCAGGCCCCGCTGATCAGGAAGCTGCCGTTGGCGGCGCTGCAGAGCAGCTGGTCCGGCGGCCCTTGCACGGTGACGGTGATCTGGTAGGCCAGCGTGGAGGTCAGGTTCCCATCGGTCGCCTTGACGGTGAAGTTGAACGTTCCGGCCCGGGCGGGGTTCCCGGTGATGACGGTGCCGGACCCGGACCGGGCGGGCATGGCCAGGCCGGGCGGCAGGCTTCCCGCGGTCACCGCGAAGGTGACTGTGGCGCCAGCGGCGCCAGCCTTGCTCACCGCGACGGTCGCGGAGTAGTTGTTCGGCGCGGTGGTGACTCCGGGAGGCAGCACGCATACGCTGCCGTGCAGCGTGCCGCCGTTGGCCGCTGCCGAGCAGACCTGGTGAATGCTCGGCGGCGGGTAAGGCTTCGCCGACGCCGGGCCGGCGGCCACCTCCGCTAAGGTCGCCACCATTGTCACCGTGGCCGCGAGCGTGAGCGCCGCTTTCGTTATCCGTCTCACCGTGATCCTCCTTCGGTCAGCCCTGCGGGCCTGCACACGAAAATGAGGCTGGCATGCTGCGGTGAGAGCGCCCGCCGGCCAGCTAGACCGGCCCTTATCACCTAACACGGAGCCGGAACGGCTGTGGTTCACCAGCTGTTGGGATGACGAAAGGCAGTGGTGCGCTGGCCGATCGCAGCGGGCGCGAGACCGGTTCGATGACAACGCCGGGAAGGCCCTCCGTGCTCGCCGGCTTCCGGTTTCCGCGGGAGGTGATCTCGGTCGCGGCCCGCTGGTACCTCCGCTATGGGCTGTCACACCGGGACCCCGGGGAGCTGCTCGCCGAGCGCGGCATCACCGTTGCCCACGTCACCGTGTACCGGCTACGGCATCAGCCGCTCACCACAGTTCTCACGCTCTTGCCGAATCGGGCCGTGGTCGGACCACGGTAGTTGCCTACCTGACTGCCGAGAAGGGTTAGGCCGATTCCTCTCTGCTCGCCTCTCATAGGCAACATCTTGCAGACCAGGCGTGGCAAACCTTGACTGTGCTCTGGCCGGACAGAAGGCCAGGGGGAGCAGCCGGCGAACGCCGCGGGCACACCGCCGACGGGCACGTACCGGGCACGAACCGGCCACCACTTCCTTGGACGCCACTACAGAACCCGGCCAGCGCCGTCGAGCTCAGCGCGGGGGGAAGGTCTTGCCTCGTTCTGCTTCTGGCCGCTGGCCGTAGATCCGGCGGTCCGATTCGCTGATGGGCACGTCGTTGATGCTCGCCTCGCGGCGCGTCATCAGGCCGTCCTCATCAAATTCCCATAGCTCGTTGCCGTAACTGCGGAACCACTGACTGCCGGGGTCGTGAGACTCGTACTGGAAGCGCACCGCGATGCGGTTTCCGTGGAAGGCCCACATGTCCTTGCGGAGTGCATAGCCAAGTTCGCGGTTCCATTTCCGGCGCAGGAACTCCACGATCTCGGCCCGGCCAGCGACGAACTCGTCCCCCCGGCAGGGAGTGTTGATGGTCAGCGAGCGGCATCCGAGACAACGGCAAGGCCCCGCCGTGCCGGCGTCCGGGCCCGGCACTGGCGCGGGGTCGCCTGCCGGACAGGCGGCCGAGCCCGGCGAGGGAGGCGAGCCCGCGTGCTGGGCGCACCTGGTGTGCCCCGACTGCGGAGCGGTGGAAAGCGAGGGCCATCGCCCCGGCTGCGGATCGGCATGACGCCGACGGCGACGGCCACGGCCGCGCCGCCGCCGGCCGGGGCTGGCTGGTGCCGTCACCGGAAGGCAGGCAAGCCCGGGTCTGCTGCCGGACGGTTCGTTCAGGCCGGGACCCGGCGCCAGGTGAGGCGGCAGCCCGCGCGGCGTCCTGGCTGCCGGATGTTCGACGGTCAGGCCGGCGAGGCCTTCCGCGAGTCCTTCGGCGGAGGCCGGGGTGCAGCTGGCAGATCGTTTCCGGATCCGGGACCCGGCCCGTCTGCGCCTGCCAGCAGTGACCTCATCGTCGATAGCGGCAGTGTTGCGTTAGCCGATCGCAGCAGGCGGGAGACTGGTTCGATGACGTCGTCGAGAAGGCCTTCAGCGTTCGCCGGCTTCCGGTTCCCGCGAGAGGTCATCGCGGTCGCGGTCCGCTGGTACCCTGCGCTACGGCCTGTCCTACCGCGATGTGGAGGAGCTGCTGGCTGAGCGCGGCGTCACCGTGGATCACGTCACCATCTACCGGTGGGTCCAGCGCTTCACGCCTGAGTTCATTGAGGCTGCCCGGTTCTGCCGTCATGCTCCCGGCGACCGGTGTTTCGCTGACGAGACTTACGTCAAGGTCGCTGGGCGGTGGACCTACCTATACCGAGCAGTCGACCAGCACGGCCAGGTCATCGACGTGCTGCTGTCGGCACGCCGTGACCTGGCCGCCGCCCGGCGGTTCTTCACCCGCGCGCTGCGCGCCGGCGCGATCCCGGCGGAGGTCACCACCGACCGCGCCCTCGCCTATCCGCGGGTCCTGGACGAGCTGATCCCTTCAGCCCTGCACACCGTCGAGCGGTACGCGAACAACCCAGCCGAGAACGATCACGGCCGATTGAAAGCGCGGCTACGGCCGATGCGCGGACTCAAGCGCCGCCGGTCCGCGCGGATCATCTCTGCCGGGCACGCGTTCGTGCAGAATCTCCGCCGCGGTCACTACGAACTCGCCGCCGACGTCCCCGCCCGCCACCGGATTCCCGCAGCATTCGACCAGCTGAGAGCGATGGCCATCTGACCAGTCGGCCATCGCTCTCATCGCGCCCAGTCATGCGCGCCGATCAGCCAACGCAACACCGCCGCTCGCGGCGTGCTGAGTGAGTTCGTATGCCGCCTGCTCGAAGGTGATGACCCGATGGGCCCGGTTCTTGGAGAAGGTCAGCGCGCGGCCCCAGGAATATATAGCCGCCAGCCGGTTGCCCCAGCCGATCAGATAGAGCACGTGGACGAATCCCCACATCGTGTAGCCGATCACGCCAGTGAACTTCATCCCGAAGGACTCCGTGACCGCGGACAGGTGGCCGATCGTGGCCATGTTGCCCTTATCGAGGTACCTGAAGGGCTTCACCTGCGTGCTGCCGTCCAGCCGCGCCCGGATCAGCTTGCCGACGTACCTTCCCTCCTGGATCGCCGGCTGCGCGACGCCGGGCAGCTGATTCAGCGTGACCATGTCCCCGACGGCGAAGACCTCCGGATGGCCAGGCAGGCTGCAGTCCGGCAGGACCGCAACCCGGCCAGCGCGATCAGTCCCCGCGCCAGTAGCCCCGGCCAGCATCATGGCCAGCGGCGAGGCCCGCACGCCCGCCGCCCAGATCTTCGTCCGGGCGGGAATCTGCTCCTCGCCGTCCGGATCCTGCACGGTGATGCTGTCGTGGCCCATCCCGATCGCCGCGGTGTTCAGCCGCACGTCGACGCCCATGTTCTCCAGCCGACGCCGGGTGTAGCGCTGCAGCTTCGGGTGGAATGCGGCCAGCACCGCCGGGCCCGCCTCGACCAGCAGGATCCTCGCCTCCGTGGTGACCACCGAGCGGTAGTCCCTCGGCAACACCTGGTGCGCTAGCTCGGCCAGCTGGCCGACGAGCTCAACCCCGGTTGGCCCCGCTCCGACGACCACGAAGGTCAGATAAGCTGCCCGTTCCGCGGGGTCGGTGGCCAGCTCGGCCATCTCGAAGGCACTGAGAATGTGGCTGCGCAGGTGGCGGGCGTCCTCCAGGGTTTTCATCCCCGGCGCGAACTCAGCCCACTCCTCATGCCCGAAGTAGGCGTCCGTGGCGCCGCCGGCGACAACCAGCGTGTCGTAGCGGAGGGTCAGCTTCCGGCCGTCCGGGGTCACCGCAGACACTACCCCGCCGTTCACGTCGACGTCCTTCACGTCGGCCAGCAACGTCCGTGCGTTCGCCTGTTTCCTGATCACGCTACGCAGGGCCGGCGCGATCAGCCCCTCGGGCAGGATCCCGGCAGCCACCTGATACAGCAACGGCTGGAACAGGTGGTGGTTGGTCCGGTCCACGATCGTCACATCGACTTTGGCGCGGGCCAGGGCGTGCGTCACATTGATGCCGCCGAAACCACCACCGACGACGACCACCCGGTGCCGCCGATCCGTCATGCGCACCTCCCCGGCCATCACCGCGCACGGGCGCTGCTCTGGTCCACAATCCTGGCAACGCGCCGCACATCTACCCGGGGCCGTGCCATGCTGCGCGGGGACACGCATGTCCTGCCATGGCCTACGCTACCGCCGCCGGCGCTCTCGAGCCATGGGACCCCGCGTCTCTGACCAGTCAGGCCTCGCCGTCGTCCAGTGCGACGGCGACCTCGATGTCGCCGGGCAAATCGTGATCTTCAGTGCTCCAGCTAGCATCCCGACCCGACAGCGCGCTTCGCCAGCCCATCGGCACCCCCGCCGCCTCACACCATGAGCGCTTGCGCAGGAGACCGGGTTTCGCCCTGCCGTACATCTGTCTCTTGATCATCTTGATGCGGCTGACGTGGCCCTGGACGGTGCCGGAACTCCAGGGCAAGGTGAGCCCGGCGGTGACGGCGGCCAGTCCTTGCGACCGTGCGGCGCTCCCCATGCCGGTACCAGAGTCGCCGCAACTCGGCCATTGACAAGACGCAGGAGATCATGGCCGAAGAATGGGTCATCGATCGTCGCGCCGCGCCTGCTGATGGACAGACCAATGGAGCGGGCCGCGTAGTTCGGGCGGCTTAGTGTCGGGGGGTTGCTGGCGTGCCGGCGCTGGTTCGCTTCCTGGCCAGCGCTGCCGCGACGGCGACCCACAGGACGGCCAGGGCCAGCGGGCCGGAGTTGCCGAGCGCCATTGCCGCTGGCAGCCCGGCCGCGAATCCGAGGCCGACGACTATCGGCAGGACCCGGGCACGGACTGTGGCGATCGCCATCAGCAGCCCGGCGACGAGCCAGATCCCGATGGCGGGGAGCTGGATGACGTCCAGGGTCTCCACTCCGCGGGCTGCCGTGGCAGCTGAGCTGATCGCGGCCAGGCCCGTGCCGAGCGCGTAGGCACTCGCGGCGATCGTCCCAAGCATGCCCCACCGGCCGAGTTCCCGGTGGTAGCGGCCCAGCAGCAGGACAGCGCAGGCTGTGGTCAGCAGCGATGCGGCGAACAGGATCTCGATGACGTAGTCGCTGGTGCGGATGAAGTGGTGGCCGCCCGCGGGCTGTGCAGGTGCGAGCAACTGGACGGCGGCCAGGGCCGCGGTGAGTACGCCGACTGCGACAGCCGCGGGGATGGCGAGCCGGGTGAGCCGTCCAGTGACGGCGGCTGCCGGCATGGCGGTGTCAAGCATGGGATGCTCCTCGAGGGAGTGGCGGCGCTTCTCGCCGCAGTTACCCTGACCATGCGGCGGGCGTGTTCCCGTCGGCACGAGATATCCAGCCCGGCAAGCCGGGAGATCTTCCCGCCGGCGCCCGGAGACGGGGACAAGCCCTCGGCCGGATGACTCAGCTGCCCAGGCCCTGTTGCCGGGCGACAGCAACCGCGTCGGCGCGGTCGGCGACGCCGAGCTTGACCAGGATGATAGACACCGTGTTCGCCACCGTCTTCGCGCTGATGCGCAGGCGTGCCGCGATTGCCTGGTTGCCTAGCCCTATACCGACGAGGCTGAGGATCTCGCGCTCGCGGTCGGTCAGTTCCGGCAGCACCGGAGCCGGCAGCCGGTGACGGGCCTGCAGCAGGTCGAGCACGGCCGGTGCCACGCCACGGCCGAAGACGACCTCGCCGCGGGCGACTGCCCGGACGGCGGCGAGCACCTCCTCCGCACCGGCGTCCTTGAGCAGGTACCCCCGCGCTCCGGCCTTTACCGCGGCCGCGAGTGAGGCGTCATCGTCAGACATCGTCAGCACCAGGACGGCGACCCCCGCGGTATCTGGCCAGGCTGCGACCCGCCTGGTGACCTCCACCCCGGACAGGTTCGGCATGGCCAGGTCCATCAGGACGACATCGGGCCGGGTCCGGCGGACCGCGGCGAGCGCGGCGATACCGTCATGCGCCTCGCCGACCGGCTCGAAACCGCCCGCCTCGGTCAGCAGTGCCAGCAGGCCGCTGCGCACAACGGGATGGTCGTCCACGATCAGCACGCGTATCGGCATCAGGTTCCCTCCGGCAACGGAAGACTCGTCTCCACGGTGATGCCCTTCCCGTCGGCCGAGTGCAACGACCAGGTACCCCCGAGCTCCTCGGCCCGCTGCCGCATCGAAGCCAGCCCGACACCCTCCCCATGCTCCGGCGGTATCCCGGTGCCGTCGTCGGTGATCCGCAGCACCAGCTGACCCTGGGCCTGGCAAAGCTCGACGGTCAGGTGTGTGGCCTGGCTGTGCCGCAGTGCGTTAGTCACCGCCTCCGCCGCGATGTGATACGCGGCTACCTCGGTCGCTGCCCGAAGTGCCGGCATGCATTCAGGCAGCGACACGGTCACGTCCATCCCTGCTTCGGCGGCCGGCTCGGTCAGCCGGCGGATCGCGCCAGCCAGCCCCAGCTCCGCGAGCGGGGCTGGCCGCAGCTCGCGGCTGATCCGCCGGACCGCGGTGATCGCCATGCTGGCCTGCTGGTGAACTGAGGACAGCAGCTGCGCGGCACGTACCGGGTCTGCGGGCAGCGCGCGGGCGGCCGCCTCGGCGGTGAATCCCAGTCCGGCCAGGACCGGCCCGACACCGTCATGCAGGTCGCGGCGCAGCTGACGACGTTCCTCTTCGCGGGAGGTCACCAGGCGCTCGCGGGCCGATCGCAGGTCCAGCTCGGTCACGGCGGCGCAGACCGCGGCGCCGGCGTGCGCCGCTGTGTCGCCGAGAAGCTGCCGGTCGCGCGGGTCGAATGGCTCTCCGGGTGAGCGGGCCGCGAGCCGCAGCCAGCCCAGCGTGGCACCCTGGAACATCAGCGGGATGCTGATCGCCACGGGCCGCGGCGTCCCGCGCTCGACCCGCAGCAGCCCGCCGGACGCCTCGGCCCGCACGTACGGGGACCGCACCGTCTCTGCCGCAGCCTGTGCCAGCGCGTCGAGGACCTGCCGCGGGTCGGTTGTGGCCGCCAGCCGCCGGCTGAGCACCGACAGGACCGCGTACGGGTCACCCCGGGCGCCGTACAGCATCTGGTCCACGGCCCGGCTGACCAGCCGGTACATCGGGTTGACCACGAGGGCAATAACGATCGTGGCCAGCACGGTCACCACCGGGCGGCCGCCGCCGACCGCCAGGCCGCCGAGTGCCGCCAGGCCCAGCGCCGCCAGGCCCAGCGCGCTGGCAAGCAGACCATAGGTCAGCGACCGCCGCAGCACCGGATCGAGCTCATACAGGTTGTGGCGCAGCACAGCAACCCCGAGGCACGCAGGCAGCGCGAGCGCCCCGGCAGACTGGACCGGCGTCACCCAGCCAGCCGGGAGAACCGCGCCGCTAAACAGCGCCGCGATCCCGATCACCGCGCCCGCGCAGATCCACACCAGCTGCAGCCGGGCCACCCCGACGGAACGGCGCAGCCGGGTCACCAGAGCCGCCAGGCAGCCCACAGCAAGCACGAGCAACAGCACGAGCACCACGTCCAGGCCGTGGCGGGCCACCCCGGCCAGCGCCGGCAACGCGAACGGGCTGGCCGGGCTGCCGGCCGCCCGCGATGGCAGAACCGCAGCGACAGCAGTAAATAGCGCGATCAGCGACCAGGCCGAGACGAGCAACGGGCGCCACCGCGCCGAGGGCAGCCGGCCGTCGGGTATCAGCAGCAGCAGAACCGTGACCAGCGCCAGCCACCCCGGCGCCCACACCCACTGCGCCAGCCACGCCGACCAGGCCGCACCCGGCGCCCCGTGCTCCACCGCCCAGCCGGCATACGAGTCCGCCGCGTAAGCCACCCCGGACAAGCCCATCAGCAGCGCAAGCCACCCCAGCCGGTTCCGCCGCCGGGTAACGATCAAGGCGCCAGTCGCGGTGAACGCCAGAGCGAGCACCGCATCGGCCGCCTGCGCCCGCCCGTGAACACTGCCCGCGCTTAGCCAGCCGCCCACAGCGACCAGGACACACGTCAGGGCAAACACGCCCCAGCCGACCAGCGTCCTCAGCCACACCCGCACGCGCTCATCGTGACACCAACATGTCCCGCCCGCACGGGATGAAATTCCCGCCCCGTGCCTCAGTCGCATGCGCTCCGCCGTTCATCGCCAGAACTGGCGGATCTGGCCGCTCACGCCACCACTAATCAGTCGGCCGGCACCCGCACAAATTCGGCGTTCTGCACGGCCACGTCAGTATCGCCATGGGCACTGTTGCATTAAGCGACTACGTGATCATGACGCCGTAAATTTTGCTGCCGACGTTCACTCTGCGATCGTCACGCGGCCACGAGAGGGGCCTGATCGCGGGTAAAGCGGTCACGAAGCGTGCGCAGACGAGAGATTCTCCTGTCGGTGATCATGAGATCACTTAATGCAACAGTCCCTTCTTCTCCGATCATGTCTGCTCGTTCAGTCCTCTGCTAGCTCTAGCGAGCAAACATGAATGTTTGTCAGGCGGAGAGCGTCGCGGTCCCGGTCAGCCCAGGATGTAATC